>Ga0364860_10090_pt1 | contig 70724 bp, 67 predicted proteins | sample ExccelAu500001D4_FD_206916 | JGI IMG/M metagenome (GOLD analysis project Ga0364860, IMG submission 206916) | Enriched cells from Trout Bog Lake Hypolimnion, Wisconsin, USA - BchlTB.Aug20.5000.01 .D4 | ecosystem: Environmental > Aquatic > Freshwater > Lake > Hypolimnion/Profundal zone | place: USA...
TGTTACCGGTAAGCCTATTGCATTGGGTGGTAGCTTGGGTAGGAGGGATGCCACTGGCAGAGGGGTATTTGTAGTGGCAAAGGAAGCTTATGTCGATATGGGATGTGATGTCACTCAGGCAAGAGTAGCTATTCAAGGGCTGGGTAATGTAGGTGGGGAAGCCGCACGCTTATTTGCCCAGTCAGGCGCAAAAATTGTCGCGATTCAAGATCACTCGGATACCTTGTATAACCCCAACGGTTTTAATATTCCTGATTTGCTCAGACATGTTGCTAAAACCCATGAGATTAAGGGATTTGATGGTGAATCGATTCCTGCCGAAAGTTTTTGGTCAATACCTTGTGACATTTTGATTCCTGCGGCTTTGGAGTCTCAGATTACTAAAGTTAATGCTCTATTAATTCAGGCTAAATTAATTGTTGAAGGCGCCAATGGACCCACTACACCTGAGGCGGATGATATCTTAAAAGAGCGAGGGATTACTGTTGTTCCTGACGTGATTGCCAATGCTGGTGGTGTCACGGTTAGTTATTTTGAGTGGGTGCAAGATTTTTCGAGTTTTTTCTGGACTGAGGAAGAAATTAATCAGCGCTTAGATAAGATCATGATTGATGCATTTAGGGGGATTGATAGTATTGCCAAAATGCACCATGTTTCCTTGAGAACAGCTACTTTTATAGTGGGTTGCGAGCGCATTCTGAAGGCAAGGGAGATGAGGGGTCTATATCCATAGTGGCTAGAGGGTCAGAAAAACCAGACATAAACCTGCTTCCGTCTTTCTTTGGTTTTATTTGCTCGGCCTGCTGATGTCAAATTAGGGTTATTTACGCCTGAATTGGGGATTTCATGCCCTTATTAGGGATCTCCCGCTGATTCTGCTCTATATCTGTATATATACTAGTGTCTGATATTTTTAGTGTTTATAGACGATAGGAGATATTCGTGAAAAGCAAAAAACTCAGTAGATATAGTTTGGTCGCAGCGGCTTTGTTATTGGGCGCTGTCAATGCCAACGCTGCAAGCCCAACTATGGATAAGATTAAGTCCACCGGTGCGGTCACTATGGGTGTTCGTGAATCATCCATTCCGATGTCTTACACCACTGGTGATAGCCGCTTTGATGGTTACCACGTTGAAGTGTGTCGCATGATTCTGGGCGATATCAAAGATAAGCTCGGCATGAGTACATTGCGTATTAACTATCAGCCTGTTACCTCACAAAATCGCGTACCCTTGGTTCAGAACGGTACAGTCGATATCGAGTGTGGCACGACTACCAATAATGCATCTCGCGCTAAAGATGTTGGCTTTGCTAACACTTTGTACGTAGAAGAAGTACGTATTGCTGTTAAAGCAAACTCAGGCATCAATTCGATTTCACAGTTGGCTGGCAAAAAAGTGGCAACTACTACTGGTACTACATCAGTACAGTTGTTGCGCAAGCATGAGAAAGCCAATGGCGTTAACTTTGATGAAGTATTTGGTAAGGACCATGCTGACAGCTTCTTGTTGCTCGAGTCTGGTCGTGCTGATGCCTTCGTGATGGATGGCTCGATCTTGGCAGGTAATATCGCCAATGCCAAGAATCCAAAAGACTACAAAATTGTTGGTGAAGTTCTCAGTACTGAGCCAATCGCGATCATGGTTCCTAAGAATGACCCAGAGTTCAAGGCTGCTGTAAATGCTGCAATCGCTAAGATTGTTGCGAATGGCAAAATGCCTGCGCTATGGGACAAGTGGTTCTTAAAACCAATCCCACCGAAAAATATCGTTGTTGGTCTTGAGTTGTCTCCAGCCACTAAAAATGCTTGGGCCAACCTCAATGACAAACCTGCTGAAGACTATCAACAGAAGAAATAATTTATGGCTTTAGATTTTGGTGTTTTTTGTAAGAACACCCTAGACGGAGAAGTGGTTGATCACTGCTTCTCCGCTGTTTTTGGACTTGCCAAAAACAGCGATCCAAGCTACCTAGATTGGTTATTGAAAGCCTGGGGCTGGACCTTGGCTGTTGCTGGCCTAAGCTTAACCATTGCTTTAATTCTGGGTGCGGTCATGGGTACTTTGCGTACCTTGCCTGATAACGGCCCCCTTAGTCGTTGGCTGGTCCGGCTGTCTACAACGTGGGTTGAGCTGTTTAGAAATATTCCGATTCTGGTACAGGTGTTTATTTGGTACCACGTCATACCAGCATTTATCTTGCCCTTAAAGGCACTGCCATCTTATTGGTTGGTGAGTATTGCTCTAGGCTTCTTTACTTCGGCACGTATTGCCGAGCAGGTGAGGGCAGGCATTCAGGCTTTGCCTAGCGGACAGCGTGCTGCCGCAACTGCACTGGGTTTAACGACTGCACAAAGTTATCGCTATGTGATTCTTCCGATGGCGTTACGTATTGTGATTCCCCCACTGACATCCGAGAGTATGAATTTAATTAAAAATTCTTCAGTAGCCTTTGCGGTTTCTGTTCCTGAGCTGACCTTATTTGCAATGCAGGCCCAAGAAGAAACCTCCAGGGGTGTAGAAATTTATTTAGCGGTAACGTTGTTGTATGCACTCTCCGCATTTGCGGTCAATCGCGTCATGGCACAGATTGAAAAGCGAACCCGCATTCCTGGCTTTATTGTGTCCAATGATGCAAGCTTGGCTCACTAAGGAATGTTGATATGTTGAGCTTAGATCTAAGTTTTTATAACTGGGAACTTTTTACTAACTACATCCTTAAGGGCTTGTTATTTAGTGTTCAGTTGACGGTATTTGCCACCGTGGGCGGTATTGTGTTTGGCACCTTTTTGGCGCTGATGCGCTTATCAGGTAAACCAGCCTTGGTGTATCCATCCACCTTTTATGTCAACACCATGCGCTCCATTCCATTGGTGATGGTGATTTTGTGGTTCTTTCTACTGATTCCGATGTTGATTGGTAAGCCGATCGGTGCCGATCTTTCCGCTACGATTACCTTTATTGCTTTTGAAGCTGCGTTCTTCTCGGAGATTGTGCGTGCCGGTATTCAGTCGGTGCCAAGGGGCCAGGGTTTTGCGGCTGAAGCTTTAGGTATGACTTATGGTCAGAACATGCGCTTTATCGTTTTGCCGCAAGCCTTCAGAAACATGATTCCAGTGTTCATGACGCAGACGATTATTTTGTTTCAAGATACATCCTTGGTATATGCCATTGGCGCTTATGACCTGCTCAAAGGATTTGAGATTGCTGGTAAAAACTACGGACGCCCAATGGAAACCTATATCTTGGCTGCCTTTACGTATTTCGTGATTTGTTTCTCGCTTTCCAAAATTGTTCGCAAGATCCAAGCCAAAGTGGCCATCATTCGTTAATTACTTATAGTCAACATTAGATAGATCATCATGATTGAACTTCAAAACGTTTCAAAATGGTATGGCTCCTTTCAGGTGTTAACTGACTGCACCACCTCGATTCAAAAAGGCGAGGTAGTTGTCATTTGTGGACCCTCTGGTTCTGGTAAGTCCACCTTGATTAAGACCATGAATGCATTAGAACCATTTCAGGCTGGTGAGATTTCAGTAGATGGTGTCAAGCTTCATGATCCAAAGACCAATTTGCCCAAGCTTCGAGCAAGGGTAGGGATGGTATTTCAAAACTTTGAACTTTTTCCGCATTTAAGCATTACTGAAAACTTGACGCTGGCGCAAATGAAAGTCTTAGGTAGGTCTATCGATGAAGCTAAAACCCATGGCCTGAAATATTTAGAACGCGTAGGCTTGATAGCGCAAAAGGATAAATTTCCTGGTCAATTATCAGGCGGCCAGCAACAGCGTGTCGCCATTGCTCGCGCCCTAAGCATGGACCCCATTGTGATGTTGTTCGATGAGCCGACTTCAGCCTTGGATCCAGAAATGGTTGGGGAAGTCTTAGATGTGATGGTCAAGCTGGCTGATGAAGGCATGACTATGTGTTGCGTTACACACGAGATGGGTTTTGCGCGGAAGGTAAGCAATCGCGTGATTTTTATGGATCATGGAAAAATCATCGAGGACTGCTCAAAGGATGAGTTCTTTGGTAATCCCGATGCACGCTCCCCAAGAGCAAAAGATTTCTTATCCAAAATATTGGCACACTAATTGAGTTCATTTCACATCCCTCAGCACGTCGGCCTATTGCTGGTGGCCACGCTTGTCTTATCAGCTTGCAGTGTGGCAAAGATAGAAGCAAGACTTGAGGCAAATCCTCAATGCAAAGAAGTGGTTAATCCCAAGACAGGGGCAACCATGCCCTGTCCAGGCCCAGAGCTACTGGCACGCTCTCAAGCAAGCGCCCCATCAAGTAATCCCGCTCCTGCTTCATCAGTATTGAATGGGGCCACTCCAACTACTAGCTCAACGAATCAGGCGCCTGTTGCACCAGTAGCGCCAAGAGCGCAACCAGCGCCCCCTTGTAAGCCCCAAATGAATACCAAGACGGGCAGCATCATGCCTTGTCCAAATGGTTAACTCCCAACGGTAAAGTAATAGATGACATTTCAGATTCCAGGGTTTCAACATAAAGTCATTACGGTTCAAACTGATGAGAGTCCGGTAGATATCGACTGTCAGATAGGCGGCTCTGGTCCACCATTGTTATTGCTGCATGGCTTTCCACAAACCAAAGCGATTTGGCATCGCGTGGCCCCTGAGTTGGCTAAACACTATTCGGTCGTCGCAACCGATTTAAGAGGCTATGGCGCTTCATCCAAGCCGCATGGCAAGTTTGATCATTCCACCTATTCAAAGAAATCTATGGCGGCTGATCAGCATGCTGTCATGCAATCACTGGGTCATGAGCAGTTCTTCTTGCTGGGGCATGATCGTGGTGGCCGAGTGTCACATCGCTTAGCAGTGGATTTTCCAGAGAGTGTGCGTAAGTTGATGGTCCTGGATATTTCTCCAACTTTGACGATGTATGAAAATACCACCATGGAGTTTGCTAGAGGCTATTGGCATTGGTTCTTCTTGATTCAGCCAGAGCCAGTGCCAGAAACGTTGATTGGTGCAAATCCAGAATATTGGCTCAAAAATCATATGGGCCGTCATGCGGGCACCGGTATTTTCGATCCTCGCTGTTGGGCTGATTATTTGGCTAGTGCAAGTAATCCAGAGGGCATGCATGCAATGTGTGAAGACTATCGCGCTGCTGCCACCATTGATTTAGTGCATGACCGTGCAGATCGTGCGGTAGGTAAAAAATTATCCATGCCTGTCAAAGTGCTGTGGGGTGAGCACGGCTTAGTCAATAAATGCTTTGCGCCAATTGAAGATTGGAAGAGGGTAGCTAGCAGTGAGGTGACTGGTCGTCACGTGCCTTCTGGCCACTATATTCCGGAAGAGTGTCCCCAAGAACTTATAGCGGAAGCAAAGGCTTTCTTTTCTTAAGGCGCTAACTTAGGAAGCTTGCTGGAGTTAGCTGGCCAAGAGACAACAATCTTAGAATCTACTTTCAAGATTTTTTTGTCTTTTTGGGGATAACTGACTTTCGATAGAAGGTCTCGAATCAAATTCAGGTGAGCAAGTTTTTTATCGTTCGCATGAATTACTGTCCAAGGGGCATCTGCGCTATTGGTCTTTTTGAGCATCAGATCACGCGCCGTACTGTAAGCCTTCCAATATTTCTGAGCCTGTTGATCTATTGGGCTAGTCTTCCACTGTTTGAGTGGATCAGTCTCTCGACTCTTTAAGCGCGCAGCTTGTTCATCTTTAGTAATGTCTAGGTAATACTTCAGGATTTGGATGCCAGAACCTACTAGTAAGGCTTCAAAGTCATTCACGGTAGCCATGAATTGTTTGTACTGAGCATCTGTGCAAAAGCCCATTACTTCTTCAACACCAGCCCGGTTGTACCAGCTGCGATTAAAGATCACGAACTCGCCAGCACTTGGTAGCTCAACTACATAACGCTGAAAATACCATTCACCTTCCTCCCTGGGGGAGGGCTTGTTTAGCGCCACTACGCGCGTATCTCTGGGACTTAAGTGTTCGGTAATACGTTTGATAGTGCCATCTTTACCGGCAGTATCGCGACCCTCCAAGATGACTAGGAGGCGCAATCCTTTTGCAATAACTTCTTTTTGCAGTTTGACTAATTCAATCTGCAGAAGTTGCAAATGATCCTCATGACTTTTTACTGGCTCAAGGGCCTTGGTAAATTTAGTCATGAGGTGGATTGACTTAAGCTGAGGTTGCTGGAGTTGGCGCAGCTACTTTTTTAGCTGGCGCCTTCTTTGCAGGAGCCTTTTTCGCTGGAACTTTCTTAGCAGCTACTTTTTTAGCAGGAGCCTTTTTCGCTGGAGCCTTTTTCGCTGGAACTTTCTTAGCAGCCACTTTTTTAGCTGGCGCTTTTTTAGGAACTGCTTTCTTATCCATCTTATCCAAAGTTTTTGCCAACTTGTCGATCAACTTCTCTCTATCGGCTTCCAACTTATCGAGCTTTTTTAATAACTGCTTCACTAATTTCTTTTGGCTCATGATTATTCCTATATTGAATTGTTATATCTTTGCGTGTAAATACCCGACTCTCTGATCCTACGTTTTATTCTCTTTAGTTTCAAGTGTTTATGACAGTAATCACCGGTTTTTTTCATACTGACTTTTAGTGATACATTGAAAAACATGTGGAAAACCTTACGCTCACTTCCTAGAACAGTTTGGCTCATTGGCCTAATTAGCTTTGTGAATGATTCTGCGAGCGAAATGCTATACCCCTTAATGCCTTTGTATTTGGCATCGGTTTTGATGGCCGGCCCTAAGGCGCTTGGCCTGATTGAGGGTGTAGCAGAGGCGACCTCAAGCATCTTCAAACTGGTTTCTGGTGTGATCGTGGATCGAACCAAAAGATCCAAACCTTGGATTGTGATTGGCTACTTGTTAGCAGGCATTGGTCGACCCTTGATTGCTCTAGCCAGCTCCTGGACTTGGGTGCTCTTGATTCGGTTTACAGATCGTCTAGGAAAAGGTTTGAGAAGTTCACCCCGCGATGTGTTGCTGGCTGAAAGTGTTCCCGCCGACCAAAGAGGCATTACCTTTGGTCTTCATAGATCCATGGATAACGCCGGTGCCGTTGTCGGCCCATTGCTTGCTGCTTTGCTTTTATCCTTAAATGTTCCTTTGCGGGATATTTTTCTTTGGGCAGTCATTCCGGGAGTCATTACGGTAGTGTTAGCCCTTTGCCTCAAAGAGCCGGCAAGAGAAGCTTCTGTGATCCCAAAGAAATTCACATGGAGCATGGAAGGGTTGCCCCCGCAATTGAGACGCTACATTTTTGTTGTCGGCTTATTTGCCCTTGGCAATTCTTCTGACATGTTTTTGTTATTGAGAGCGAGAGACGCAGGCGTGCCGCAGGAGCAAATTCCTTTGCTATGGGCAGCTATTTCTTTGATCACCACCATCTTTGGAACACCACTTTCTGCCTTGTCAGATCGCTTTAGCCGGAAGTACTTTATTTTGATTGCCTGGCTAGCTTTCGCCTTCTTTTATATGGCCATGAGCTTGCCCAATATTGCTATTTGGATGATTTGCGGTTTGTTTGGACTCTATGGTTTATTTAAAGCGGCAACAGAGGGTGTTGAAAAAGCGCTAGTGGCTGACTTGGCGCCACCGGGGATGGCAGGGACTGCCTTTGGGTGGTTTAACTTAATTTCTGGAGTAATGCTGTTTCCAGCCTCTTTTATCTTTGGCTGGATTTATGAATCCTATAGCCCGACTTACGCCTTCCTGTTTTCAGGATTGTGCGCACTATGCGCCTTGGTGCTGCTGGCAATTTGGGTTTTTAGGGCTAATGCGCCCAATCAGACTGCTTGAGTAGCAAACAAAAAACCCTATATAAATCAAATATCTAGGGTCTGTATTTGAGGAGCTTATTCTGGATGGAAGTTATTGCTGGCCATGAAGCTAATCGTGCGTTCAAAGCCTAAAATACGGATATAACGCCATGCGATATCGCGGTATTTGCTATCTAGATAGCCAATAGCGGTTTCTGGATCTGTTCTCTTTGACAAGTCGATCTGTTGAATTGCACGGGCCCAACGTTTGAGTCTTGTTGACATATTTGTCACCTCCATGGCCATACAACGCATGGTAAAGAGGGCGAGATGACAAGAATTGCAAAATATTTATCAAAAAATGACTCAATTTGACCTAAATCGACACCACCTTATGCGGGTTGAGGATATTTTGAGGGTCTAAAGCCCTTTTGAGGGTCTTCATGAGGTCGTGGGCAACTGCGCCTTTGTGAGCTCTTAACCCCTCTAGTTTGAGCTGTCCAACCCCATGTTCAGCAGAAATCGAGCCGCCACAACGTTCAACCTGGCCATAAACCAGCTCATGTACTGGCTTTTCATAGGCTAAATTGAAGGCTTGGGCATCCACTCCTTCTGGAGGGGCAATGTTGTAGTGGAGATTGCCGTCGCCCAGATGGCCAAAGTTGATGATCCGGACCCCGGGGTATTGAGCGCGGATGAGGTGATCGGTTTCCTGAATAAAGCTTTCTAGGGCAGAAAGAGGGACTGTGATGTCATGTTTGAGGTTGGCGCCTTCAGCCGCTTGAGCAAGGGTAATGTGCTCGCGCATATGCCAAAAAGAATTGGCTTGGCTAAGGTTGGTCGCAATGACGGCATCGCTCATCATGCCGCCCTCAAAAGCCTCTTCCAAAATCGATTCCAGTAATTGACGAACATGTTCTTCACTCTCGTGATCTGATAATTCAATTAATACTGTGAATGGTGGATTGTTTTGTAGCGGGTTCCTCATCTGCGGAAAGTGTTTCTCATTCAAAGCGAGAGACTCTTGCGTCATCATTTCAAAACCGGTAAGCAATGAAGTAGCACGCTTTTGAAACAAATTGAGTAGAGCAATAGTGGAGGCGATATCTTGGGTTGCTACTAGTGTGGTCCATTGAGAAATCGGCAATGGGTATAGCTTCATGACGGCGGCAGTAATAATTCCGAGTGTTCCTTCAGAGCCAATAAATAAATCCCTTAAGTCGTAACCCGTATTGTCTTTGCGTAAACCTTTGAGGCCATTCCAGATTTCACCTTGAGCCGTGACTACTTCTAAACCTAAACACAAATCACGAGTGTTGCCATAGCGCAGCACATTGGTGCCGCCTGCATTGGTGGCCAGATTGCCACCAATCATGCAACTACCTTCGGCGCCTAAACTCAATGGAAATAAAAAGCCTTCAGATGCGGCTCGTTCTTGCACGGCTTGCAAAATACAGCCAGCCTCCATGCTGATGGTTTGATTGCTGGCATCAATCTCGCGCACTTGATTCATGCGCTTTAAGTTCAGCACGACTTGTTTGCCGCTAGCATCTGGCGTAGCACCACCACAAAATCCTGTATGACCGCCTTGCGGAACGATTGCGATATTGGCCTTTGCGCACGCCTTCACAATTGCTGCTACTTCTTGTGTGTTGATAGGCAATAACACCGCCAAGGCTTTGCCGGTATAGCGCTTACGCCAATCGGTGAGGTAAGGCGTAGTGTCGCCTTCTGAAGTTAGAACATAGTTCTTACCTAAGATAGCTTCCAGTTCATTGAGAAATATTTGCGACATCGTTATATCAATTCTTATTTAATCACTCAGAGTGAGTGCGTTGCTTCGCAAGACTTTTTGCCTGCGCTTTAATCGGCTTGAGATAAATCAACAGGCAGATAAATGCAGTGGTTGCCAAAAGCGTTTCCAATAATGCAAGCCAAAAATTAGCACCAGTCTCAGTAATGCGGACCAAGCCTTCGGTGACGTAGAGCAAGATGAGCATCGAGGCCCACTGCATTGTGTAGATCTTGCCTTTCCATAGACCCGGGATTGCAAAGAGCAATGGCACACCTTTTAATATCAACCATGAGCCATCTGGACGTAATGGAGAAATAAACCATTCCCAGCAAACACACAGAATGAAGAGATCAACAAAGGCTGCGGTAGCGATGAGTTGATAGGGATTTTTTTCTAAGATCTTTTTGTACATGAGGCTCAGGTTTATTTCTGGATTAATTTGAGTGCAGCTTCGGCCAATCGTTTGCCTTGTGCTTTGGCGAGTCTTTGTTCTTCGGCGCTAATGGGCGCACGACCATCTGCATGCGCTAGATGGGTCACGCCATAAGGACCGCCACCTGTAGCGGTACTCATTAGATCGGCTTCACTGTATGGCAGACCCATAATCATCATGCCGTGATGCAGCAGTGGAATCATCATCGTGAGGAGGGTGCTTTCTTGCCCACCATGCAAGCTGCCAGTGCTGGTGAATACACAAGCAGGCTTCCCGATCAGTGCGCCACCAAGCCATTCTGAGGAGCTGCCATCCCAAAAGTATTTCATGGGAGCTGCCATATTGCCAAAGCGGGTGGGTGACCCTAAGGCCAGACCAATACATTCTTGTAGGTCTGAATACTCTACATAGGGCGCGCCATCACTGGGAACCGCAGCTTCAGTAGCCTCACACACTGCAGAAATGGCTGGAACGGTTCTTAAACGGGCATTTGCACCTGGAACACTCTCAATGCCTTCGGCAATCAGGCGTGCTAAATCCCGGGTGGCACCGTAGCGGGAATAGTACAAAACTAAAATATCGTGCTGACTCATATTTGATCTCTTATGATACGGCGATGCGCCTTTTTCGTAATCCCCAATTATGGCTCGCTCTGGCTAGAGAGATATGGGAGCGCAATCGCGGTCAAAATATTAAGCAAATTGCCGCCAGCCTGTCCTTTACGACCACCTTATCTCTCGTGCCCATGCTGACGGTAGCATCAATTCTGATTAGCTATTTGCCGAGCGTGATCCGCATTAAAAACGCCTTTCAGAACTGGCTTTTGGATACCTATATGCCCGGAGGCATTAACGAGCAAGCATTTATCTACCTGGATCAATTTTCAGCACAAGCTAAAGGGCTAACGCTTTTAGGTTTATTGGGGCTGTTACTGACAACGGTTATGACCATGGCAGTCATCGAGGGCGCCTTTAATCAGATTTTCAAGGTACACAAAAGACGCCCCATTCTAAAAAAGGTAGCGATTTATTCAGCGGCCATGCTCTTGGGGCCTATTTTATTGGGCTTTGGGACTTACTTAAGTGGCTTGTTATTTAGTGCCGCCGAAGGGTGGACAGAAGCTTTAACTTTTGGCTTGAGTTTTATTGCTGCCGTGGTCCCAGTTCTCCTGGCTATTGGCGTCTATACGGTGGTGTACAAAATTTTGCCGTATTCCCAGATCCTCTGGAAAGATGCTTTGAGTGGGGCGCTTTTTGCTGCCACAACCTTCGAGATCATGAAGTTTGGTTTTGGTTTGTTTTTAACCAATACCGCCTTCTATAAAACTGTGTATGGTGCCTTTGCTATCTTCCCTCTGGCATTGCTTTGGATCTACCTAACTTGGTGGATTACTTTGGCAGGCGCTGTTCTGGTTGCAAATCTGCCAAGCATTCGAAGTGGCTTTATTAGGGTTATTCGCTACTAATATCGCCACGAAATCCTTGATTCTTAAGGGTCTTGGGGATATATTGAATCCATAAATATCTATTCGCAGGAGAGTATATGAAGGTTCATGACATATTGCGCGTAAAAGGCAGTACGCTTTTTACTGTTACCCCAGAAACTGCATTGCAAAGTGCTGTCTTGGTGATGAGTGATCACGATATTGGCTCTTTGATTGTGATGGAAGGCGATAAGCTGGTCGGCATTCTGACTTTCCGTGAAGTCATTCAAGCCTTGGCAAAAAGTCACGGTAAGCTCGATGGTTTGCAAGTTCGCTCAGTGATGAACGAGAAGCCCTTGACCTGCAATATGGAAACCGAAATAGATGAAGTGCGCCGCATGATGCTGGTTGACCATGCACGTTACTTGCCGGTGGTCGATCAAAAGATGCTGATGGGCGTGATTTCTTTCTACGACGTTGCTAAGTCAGTTGTAGAGGCCCAAGACTTCGAGAACACGATGCTCAAAGCCTATATTCGGGATTGGCCTGAAGATACGCAAAAAGCCGCTAATTAGGCTACACCGCGCTAAATCTAGCTCTTAGCCAATCCGCCTGACAGATGACATAATGTCAATATGTCAGGAAATACTTTAGGCCTTCTCTTTACTGTCACCACTTTTGGTGAATCCCACGGTCCCGCAATTGGAGCTGTCGTTGACGGCTGCCCACCCGGTATGTCGCTTACAGAAGCAGATTTGCAGATTGATTTAGATCGTCGCAAACCTGGCACTTCGCGCCATGTAACCCAACGCAAAGAAGAAGACAAAGTCGAGATTTTGTCTGGTGTATATGAGGGTAAAACCACTGGCGCACCAATCTGCTTATTGATTCGCAATACCGATCAACGCAGCCAAGACTACGGCAATATTTTGCAAACCTTTCGGCCAGGTCATGCGGACTATGCTTATCACTATAAATATGGCTTGCGTGATCCACGCGGCGGCGGTCGTTCATCGGCCCGTTTGACTGCGCCCGTAGTGGCTGCGGCAGCGATTGCGAAGAAATGGTTGCATGAACAATATGGCACCGAGTTTTATGGCTTCATGAGTCAGTTGGGTCAAATTGAGATTCCATTCAAGGATGTTGCGCAGATTGATCAGAATCCATTTTTTGCAGCGAATGCTGAAATCATTCCGCAGCTTGAGTCTTATATGGACGACTTGCGTAAAGCAGGGGACTCTTGTGGTGCCAAGATTGAAATCCGTGCACGTAATGTACCCATTGGTTTGGGTGAGCCACTCTTTGATAAATTAGATGCAGACATCGCGCACGCGATGATGGGTATTAATGCCGTCAAGGGTGTGGAGATTGGTTCGGGCTTTAAGTCGGTGTCTCAACGCGGTAGCGAGCATGGCGACGAGTTGCATCCCGATGGTTTCGCTAGTAACAATTCTGGCGGAACTTTGGGTGGTATTAGTAGCGGTCAAGACCTAAAGGTTTCCATTGCGATTAAGCCGACCTCAAGCATCTTGAGTCCAAAACAATCAGTCGATTTGGATGGCAAACCGATTACAGTACAAACCAAAGGTCGTCATGATCCTTGTGTAGGTATTAGAGCAACCCCCATTGCTGAGGCCATGTTGGCTTTGGTATTGATGGATCACGCTTTGCGTCATCGTGCGCAGTGCGGCGATGTTACTTTGTCTGTTCCACCGATTCCGGCTGCCCGCCCTGGGTCAAAGTCGGACTAAATCACTTCACTTAGCAAGATAGCGTAATCAGAAAATGACACCTTCAGTACGGTGGGCCTTCGGGTCCTTTTTCTTTTTATATTTTGCTTACGTGGGTTTGGTCTCTCCATACGCCAGTTTATTTTTCTTAGACCGTGGCTTTAATGTTATTGAGATAGCAGTGCTGATGTCGATGTTGCAAATCACACGCATCGTCGGACCATTTTCTTGGGGTTGGTTGTCTGACTATCTATCCAATCGGGTTGGGATCATTCGTTTTTGTGCCTGCCTAGCAGCCCTCGTATTTGTCTGCATCTTCTTTCTGAATAGCTACATGGCTTTCTTTGTGTGGATGTTTGTTTTGCATACCATTTTGAGCAGTCTGATGCCTCTTGGCGAATCAGCAACTGTCCATGCTTTATTTAAAGACAACTCCTTTGATAAGCGCTATGGGCGTTTACGTCTTTGGGGTTCAATTGGTTTTATTGCGATGGTATTGGTTGCTGGCGAACTCTTTCAGCGTAAGGGGATTGAGCTTTATCCCATTGTTGGCATGATTGTTCTCAGCCTGTTGGCATTGATTACCTTCCTGTTGCACGAACCGAAGATGGAGCGTCGCAAGATGGTGAAGGGCGAGCTCTTAGTCGTACTGTTTAACCCAGACGTGCGCTGGTTCTTGCTGTCTGGTTTTTTCATGATCTTTGCCCACGCTGCGCTCTATGTTTTCTATTCCCTGTACTTATCTAACTTGGGATATAACAAATTCCAAATTGGCTTGTTCTGGGCATTGGGCGTATTTGCTGAAGTCATCTTCTTTTATTTCCAGAGCAAAGTTTTGAGTCGCTTAGATGCCGAGGTGGTATTGCAAGCATCATTTGGTGTCGGCGTGGTGCGCTTTGCCTTGATTGCACTTTACCCTTTAACGCCAGTGTTAATCTTTGCCCAAATCTTGCATGCTGGCACTTTTGCAGCGCATCACAGTGCGGCGACGAAATTATTGCAACGCTGGTTTACTGGACCGCTGCAGGCTAGGGGGCAGGCTCTCATGGCCACGATCTCTTATGGATTGGGCGGAACATTAGGTGGATTATGTGCAGGTTGGATCTGGGACGCATTCCAACCGCGCGATGTGTTTGTCATGTCCGCTTTGGCTTGTGGATTGGCCGGTATGGCTATTCAAAAACTCCGGCCACGCCGTTACCCATCGCACTAGTTTTACGACATTTACATCGCAGCGTAATTTGGTCCGCCGCCGCCTTCTGGTGTGATCCAAATAATATTTTGACTTGGATCTTTGATGTCGCACGTTTTGCAATGCACGCAATTTTGTGAATTGATCTGCAAGCGGGACTTACCATTTTCTTCAACAAACTCATACACACCAGCAGGGCAGTAACGTTGCTCTGGCCCGGCATAGGTTTTCAGATTGAGATCGACTGGCACTGATGCATCTTTGAGTGTTAAGTGAACCGGCTGATTCTCAGCATGATTGGTATTAGAAATAAATACTGATGAGAGTCGGTCAAAAGTGATCTTGCCATCCGGTTTTGGATAGTCGATCGGATGATGTTGTGATGCTGGCTCTAAACACTCATGATCAGCATGCTGGAGATGTACTGTCCAAGGCATATTGCCGCCCAATAGTTTTTGCTCAAGACCTACCATCAAGGTGCCGACGTAAAGCCCTTTGGACATCCATGGTTTGAAGTTACGGGCTTGATTGAGTTCAGTATGTAGCCAGCTATTTTGGAATGCTGCGGGGTAGGCTGAAAGCACATCAGCAGAGCGATTCTCATTGATGGCGGTAACCGCGGCTTCTGCTGCCAACATGCCAGTCTTAATGGCGGCATGGCTACCTTTAATGCGCGAAGCATTTAAGAAGCCTGCATCGCAACCAATCAATGCGCCACCAGGAAAGACGGTTTTAGGAAGGCTATTTAAGCCACCAGCGGTTAACGCACGTGCACCGTAAGCAATGCGTTTGCCACCTTCAAAGGTTTCTCGAATTTTTGGATGCAACTTGTAGCGTTGGAATTCTTCAAAAGGAGAGAGGTATGGGTTCTTATAAGAGAGTCCCACCACAATGCCAACCGCAACTTTATTGTCGCCAAGGTGATATAGAAAAGAGCCGCCATAGGTATCACTTTCTAGCGGCCAACCAGCAGTGTGAACTACAAGGCCAGGCTTACTCTTAGAGGGCTCGACTTCCCAGAGTTCTTTAATGCCAAGGCCGTAGCTTTGCGGGTCGGCATCTTTATCTAAAGCAAATTTGGAGATGAGTTGTTTGCCTAGGTGACCACGTGAACCTTCAGCAAACAAAGTGTATTTGCCGCGCAGTTCCATGCCCAGTTGAAATTGATCGGTCGGCTGACCGTCTTTATCCAAGCCCATAGAGCCGGTAATCACTCCTGATACTGCACCTTGTTCGTTATACAAAATCTCTGCAGCTGGAAAGCCGGGAAAAATTTCCACACCCAGGTTTTCAGCTTGTTGACCTAGCCAGCGCGTGACGTTCGCCAGGCTGACAATGTAATTGCCTTCATTTTTAAAGCATTGGGGCAACATCCAGTTGGGAACTCGATATGAGTTCTTTGCAGTTAAAAAGAGAAATTGATCTTGTGTTACTTCTGTATCTAGTGGGGCGCCTAATTCTTTCCAATTCGGAAATAGCTCAGTGAGGGCCTTGGGATCCATGACGGCGCCTGAGAGGATATGAGCGCCAATTTCGGAACCTTTTTCTAGAACGCAAACACTTAGCTCTTTGCCAGAGGCGCTGGCGATCTGCTTAGCCTTGATGGCCGCTGACAGACCAGCCGGTCCGCCACCCACAATCACCAGGTCGTAGTCCATGGACTCTCTAGGTCCAAATTGCGCTAACAGTTCCTGGGAATTCATGTTATTTCTCCGAAATATCTCAAAAATAAGACGTTTATTACTAGCAGTTTAGATCTAAGCAGGGGTTCTCAGTATGAAAAACCAAGCTAGTGCCATTTGGAGCCTAGCCGGACAGGCTAAAGCGTTATGATTACTTTTTTACCATTTTTGGCAATATTAGGACATAAGCGATGAATAAAACCTACCCATCGGCAGTGGATGCCTTGAGGGATATTTTGAAGGATGGCCAGAAGCTCGCAGTTGGCGGTTTTGGTCTTTGTGGGATACCTGAAGCCCTCATTTTGGCGGTGAAAGAGTTGGGTGCGCAGAATTTGACGGCCGTCTCGAACAACGCAGGGGTTGATGGTTTTGGCCTGGGGATCTTATTAAATTCCCGTCAAGTTAAGAAGATGGTTTCATCCTATGTTGGAGAAAACAAAGAGTTCGAGCGCCAGTATCTAGCCGGTGAGCTTGAGTTGGAATTTACACCGCAGGGGACCTTGGCTGAAAAGTTACGTGCTGGCGGTTGTGGCATTCCCGCTTTTTATACCAAAACTGGTGTCGGCACTTTAGTAGCCGAAGGTAAAGAGATTAAAGAGTTTGATGGTGAGCAATACATCATGGAGCGCTCGATTGTTTCTGACATCTCATTGGTGAAGGCATGGAAAGCCGATCGTTCAGGCAATCTGGTTTATCGACATACTGCTCGCAACTTCAACCCAGTGGTGGCAATGGCTGGCAAGATCACTGTTGCTGAAGTAGAAGAAATTGTTGAGAACGGCGAGTTAGATCCCGCTGAGATTCATACACCAGGCATCTATGTACATCGCCTAGTCATTAATGATAAGCCTGAGAAGCGCATTGAACAGCGCACTCTGTCAGCCGCCAATTAAATAGTTAAAGAAATTTAGGAAGATCAAAATGCCTTGGAATAGAGACGAGATGGCAGCGCGTGCTGCTAAAGAATTAAAAGATGGTTATTACGTTAATTTGGGAATTGGTATTCCTACATTAGTAGCCAATCATGTGCCAGCAGGCATTGAGGTGTGGCTCCAGTCTGAAAATGGCTTGTTGGGTATTGGCCCATTTCCAACAGAAGATCAAATCGATGCCGATTTAATTAATGCCGGCAAACAAACCATTACGACCTTGCCAGGATCATCTATTTTTTCATCAGCCGATGCTTTTGGAATGATTCGTGGTGGCAAAATTAATATTGCCTTCTTGGGTGCGATGCAAGTGAGCGAGCATGGGGATATCGCAAACTGGATGATCCCAGGAAAAATGGTTAAAGGCATGGGCGGCGCAATGGATCTAGTTGCAGGCGTCAAGCATGTCGTGGTTCTGATGGAACACGTTGCCAAGAAAAAAGATGGCACAGAAGAGATCAAAATTCTTCCAAAATGCACTTTGCCTTTAACTGGCCTGCGCGTGATTAGCCGCATCATTACTGACCTTTGTGTTTTGGACATTACTCCTAAGGGTCTCAAGTTGGTGGAATTGGCTCCAGGCGTTACCAAAGAAGAGGTGATTGCTAAAACGGGTGCCCCTGTTGATACAGCGGGTTTCTAACTCTAGTCATCATTTAATGAAATAATGGGATCACCATGTCTGGTTCCCATCATTTCAACTCTCCAAAACCTAATCAGTCTCAGTCGAACGCTGGGAGCGACCCTTCTTTGCATGCCCATAAGAAGGGTGATGCTAAGCATTCCCACAGCAAGGAAGTTTCTAATCAGAACCTACTGCTGATAGCGCTGATTCTTACACTCAGTTTTTCTGGGGTGGAGGGTGCTGCTGCCTACTTTGCAGGTTCTTTGGCATTGATCTCCGATGCTGGCCATATGGTGACCGATGCCGCGGCTTTAGGCTTGGCTCTTTTAGCGCAAATCATTTCCAAACGTCCGCCATCACCTAAACATTCTTTTGGCTTTGGCCGTGCAGAAGCTCTTGCTGCGTTTGTTAACGGCATTGTGATGTTGGTCTTGGTGGCATGGATTGTGTTTGAAGCAATTAGTCGCTTCTATACCCCACATCAAGTCGATGGACTCACGGTGACGATTGTTGCTGCCATTGGCTTATTGATGAATGTTGTGGTTGCTTGGGTTTTATCGCGCGACAAGAAGAGCGTGAATACCAGAGCAGCTTTAGTGCATGTGATGGGCGACTTGCTTGGTTCGGTCGCCGCATTGCTTGCGGGTCTCGTGATTCAACTGACTGGATGGATGCCAATCGATGCCATTCTTTCTATCTTAGTTTCCTTATTGATTCTGAAATCCACCATCAGCATCCTGCATGAGTCCTATCACTTTCTGATGGAAGGTGTGCCTCTGCATATCGATTATTTGCAGGTGGGTAGCGATTTGAAAAAGGTACCTGGCGTACTGGCAGTTCACGATCTACACGTTTGGGAAATGACACCAAGTTTCCCAGCCTTGATTGGCCATATTGAAATTGAGCACATGCAAGACTGGCCAGAAATCATGTCGCGCATTAATGTGATGTTGCTTGATCAACATGGCATTGATCACGTGACCTTGCAGCCTGAAGAAGTAGGTCAGCATGAGCATGACCATTATCATGATGACATTCCTCAAGCCCAAAATTCAGCACCAGTAGCGCTACACGCAGGCGATACCTTTTTTGTTCAGTGCACTAATGGTGATGGTAGTCATCGTATGGCTTATCACGCTTGGGGCGACCCAAGTAATCCAAAAGTATTACTTTGCGTACATGGCCTTACCAGACGCGGCAGTGATTTCAATACCTTGGCACAAGCGATGTCCAAGGATTATTACGTTGTCTGTCCAGATGTAGTTGGTCGAGGCGACTCGGATCGTCTGCAGAACCCCATGATGTATGCCGTTCCTCAGTATGTTGCTGATATGGCTAGCTTGGTAAAGCATTTGGGCGTAGCGCATGTGGATTGGTTGGGCACCTCGATGGGTGGTTTGATTGGCATGGTCTACGCTTCGATGCCAAACTCACCTATTCGCCGTATGTTGATTAATGATGTGGGTCCGCGAATTGAACCTGAAGCGATTAAGCGATTAGGTTCTTATGTTGGCCAAACCTTTTCTTTTGCAAACCGCGCAGATGCACTTGAGCGTTTGAATGCCATTTGCGCTAGCTTTGGTGAGCACACACCACAAGAGTGGGAGATTTATAACGGACCCATGCTCATCCAGAAGAATGGCCTATGGGAAATGCATTACGACCCAGATATTTCAGTGCCCTTTGCTTCTGTGAATCCGATTATGGCTAAGGCGGGTGAGATGGCGATGTGGCATGCGTTTAAGCAAATCCATATTCCGATGCTAATCGTGCGCGGTGGCAATTCAGACCTCTTGTCTGCTAAAACAGTTGCGGAGATGTGTAAAGTTAATCCGTACGCAAGAAGTATTGAGATTCCAAATGTAGGTCATGCGCCAGCGTTTGTGAAGGCTGAGCAAATTGCTTTGGCAAAAGAATTCTTTAGCTAAGCAATTCTTCATGTTTGTGTACTCACACAGCAACCCCCACAGTCTGTAAAAACTCTGCATCGCGTCATGGCACATTCACCCGAGAAATTTAAAATCATTGATGGCTGGTATGGTGAGCCAGCAGAAAGTCATGCTTCTGGCGTTTCGCAGATTTTGCAAATGCTCCATCTCGATGAAGCGACTTTAACCGCAGCAGCCAATATTGCACGCACCCACGGCAAAGAAGCGCTCACAAAATTGATTGGAGATGAGTCGGCAAGATTGCTGATTGGATATCGAGGTCTACGGCAGGCACAAGCAAAACTGGTGCGTGATGATGGTGGTTTGAGTGTTTCTGGCCAAGAAGAGATGTTGCGCAAAATGCTCTTGGCCTTTGGTGACGATTTGCGAGTGGTCTTGATTTATCTTGCATCTCGTTTGCAAACGCTACGATGGGTCACCCAAGAAAAGATCCAAATGCCTGCAGCTTGGGCACAAGAGATTCTCGATATTGATGCTTCATTAGCAAACCGCCTGGGTATTTGGCAGATGAAGTGGGAGATGGAAGATTTAGCCTTCCGTACTTTGTCCCCACAAACATATCGCGACATCGCCAAAATGTTAGATGCCAAACGCATTGAACGCGAGTCTTTTATCGATCAAATTGTCCTGCGCTTAAAGCAAGAGTTACAAGCTGCTGGTGTCGAGGGTGAAGTATTGGGTAGACCCAAACACATCTATAGTATTTGGAAAAAAATGCAGGGCAAGTCTTTAGACTTCGCCAATCTCTACGACGTTAGAGCATTTCGGGTATTGGTTGCCGATATCAAATCTTGTTATGCCATTTTGGGTTTGGCGCACAACATATGGCAACCTGTGCCTCGTGAGTTTGATGACTACATTGCCAGACCTAAACCCAATGGCTATCAATCTTTGCATACCGTGGTCATGGATGAGCATGGCACAGCCTTTGAGATTCAGGTACGCACTCAAGAAATGCATCAACAGGCGGAGTACGGTTTGGCTGCGCACTGGCGTTACAAAGAGGGTGGATATACAGGCGCTGCTACGCCACCTAAGAATGCTCCAGCCAACCCAAGCCATCAAACTGGCACACACAGCGCTGCAGTCGCCTATGAAAGACAGATTGCCTGGGCAAGACAGCTCATCTCATGGAAGGAAGATGCTTGGGATCAACTCAAACATCATGAGATTGACGATCATATTTATGTGCTGACCCCTTTAGGGAAAGTAATCTCCCTTGAGAAGGGTTCATCGCCCATTGATTTTGCTTATGCAGTCCACACCGACTTAGGGCATCGTTGTCGTGGTGCACGGGTTGATGGCGCCATGGTCACTTTAGATACACCGCTGCAGAATGGTCAAACAGTCGAAATCATCACCGTGAAGCATGGTGGACCTTCACGAGATTGGATTAGTCCTGATCGCAACTATCTACGCTCACAAAGAGCGCGTACTCGCGTGCGTGCCTGGTTCAACGCCTTAGACGATGAAGAGACTGCGGCTCATACCAAGACTGTTGAGGCGAAGGTAGAGCAGAAGCCTGAACCCAAGACTGCGGCCACGCCGGAAATTATTCTTCGCCAAAGCACTCGCAAGCAAGGTCAGGGTAGTGATGTGCTCGTGGTTGGGGTTGACTCTTTACTTACACAGTTGGCGCGTTGCTGCCGCCCAGTACCGCCTGATGTGATCGCAGGCTTTGTGACGCAAGGTCGTGGTGTATCGATTCATCGACGCTCTTGCAAGACCTTCAGAGGTCTTTTAGAAAGAGCTCCAGAAAGAGTCATTCAGACAGCATGGAATGAAGCCGGTGGGGTGCTTAATCCCAAAGACGAGTCTAAGCGGGTCTTTCCGGCGGATTTGGCGGTCAGCGCTTTGGATCGTCCGGAATTGATGCGAGAGTTATTTGAGGTGCTAACAAGGCAGGGCGTGCACGTGATTGATTTACGCAAATCCGCCAAAAAAGGTGTCGCCCAGATCCTGTTGACTGTAGAAATCAAGGACTCAGAAGCACTGCGCCTAGTGCAAAACAGCCTTGAGGAGCTCAAAGGCGTTACTCAAGTACGCCGCCGGTGATAAACTCTTGGTCTTAATAGGCTCGTAGCTCAGCTGGTTAGAGCACCACCTTGACATGGTGGGGGTCGTTGGTTCGAGTCCAATCGAGCCTACCAACGAATAAAGACCCAAAAGTGCGCGGTTGCCTAAAGCTTCCGCGCTTTCTTTTTAGTGGATGTCGTGCTGTACTGATGCAAATGTTGCCGTATATAAACAAGATGGAGTGGTCATGCTAGTAGTAACTCTGCCAGATGGATCAAAACGTGAATTTGAGGCTCCCGTTCGCGTAGCTGACGTTGCCCAAAGCATCGGCAGTGGGCTTGCTAAAGCCGCCTTGGGTGGCATTGTTGACGGCAAGATGGTTGATACGAGTTTTGTGATCGACAAAGATAGTCAGGTCGCCATCATTACCGATAAGAGTCCTGAGGCGCTAGAAATTGTGCGTCATTCCACTGCACATTTACTGGCATACGCAGTAAAAGAATTATTTCCAGAAGCGCAAGTCACCATCGGTCCAGTAGTGGATAACGGTTTTTACTATGACTTCTCTTACCATCGCCCCTTTACGCCCGATGACTTAGTTGCTCTAGAAAAGAAAATGACTGAGTTGGCTAAAAAAGATGAGCCAGTGACGCGTAGCGTATTGCCCCGTGATGAGGCGATCAAATTCTTCAAAGATCAGGGCGAGCATTACAAGGCTGAGCTGATTGCTAGCATTCCACAAGGTGAAGATGTTTCACTCTATGCAGAAGGTAAGTTCACCGACTTATGTCGTGGCCCCCATGTACCGTCAACTGGCAAGCTCAAAGTATTTAAGCTCATGAAGCTTGCTGGGGCTTACTGGCGTGGGGATAGTAAGAATGAGATGTTGCAGCGCATCTATGGCACTGCTTGGTTGAAAAAAGAAGATCAAGATGCTTACCTGCATATGCTGGAAGAGGCAGAGAAGCGTGACCACCGCCGTTTAGGTAAGACTTTAGATTTATTCCATTTCCAAGAAGAAGCCCCAGGCCTCATTTTCTGGCATCCAAAGGGCTGGTCGATTTGGCAAGAAGTTGAGCAATACATGCGCCGCGTTTATCAAAACGAAGGCTACCAAGAAGTCAAAGCGCCACAAATTTTGGATCGCGGGCTTTGGGAAAAATCAGGCCACTGGGATAACTACAAAGAAAACATGTTCACGACGGAGTCGGAGAACCGTGCTTATGCATTAAAGCCGATGAACTGCCCTGGCCACATACAGATTTTCAATTCTGGATTGCATAGCTATCGCGAGTTGCCATTGCGTTACGGCGAGTTTGGTCAATGCCACCGCAATGAACCATCGGGTGCCTTGCATGGTTTGATGCGCGTACGTGGTTTTACTCAAGATGATGGTCATATTTTCTGTACAGAAGATCAGATTCAGTCAGAAGTAGCTGCTTTTGATAAAGCGGTGCGTGCGGTATATCAAGATTTTGGCTTTACCGAGGTTGCAGTTAAGTTGGCCTTGCGCCCAGTCAAACGTGTCGGTGATGATGCGATTTGGGATAAAGCGGAAGCGGCCCTTCGTGGAGCCCTCAAAGCTTCCGGCCAAGAATGGGAAGAATTGCCAGGCGAGGGTGCTTTTTATGGCCCTAAGATCGAATATCACCTCAAAGACTCCATTGGGCGTACTTGGCAGTGCGGCACCATTCAGGTAGATTTCTCCATGCCTGAGCGCTTAGGCGCTGAATATGTCACCGAAGAAAACACCCGCAAGGCTCCAGTGATGCTTCATAGGGCAATTGTGGGTTCTTTAGAGCGTTTTATCGGTATTTTGATCGAAAACCATGCTGGAAACATGCCGGCTTGGCTTGCTCCTACCCAGGCCGTTGTCCTCAATATCTCCGATAATTCTGCTGCATATGCACAACAAGTCCAGCAATCGTTGAAAAAACAAGGGTTTAGAGTCGAATCCGATTTGCGAAATGAGAAAATTACGTATAAAATACGCGAGCACGCATTACAGAAGATCCCATTTTTGCTAGTTGTTGGTGATAAAGAGTCTGAAAGTAATACTGTGGCCGTTCGTGCCCGTGGCGGAGTGGATTTAGGTGTAATGCCTCTTGAAGCCTTCGTTGCCCGACTCCAGCAGGATATATCCCAGAAGGTCGGACCCGAGCAAAGCTAGGGGTGGATGGCTTTTATTGTTAATTTATAAGGAATTAGAAGATCGCTACTGATAAATCGCAGCGCATTAACCGGGAAATTACTGCTCCTGAAGTGCGTCTGATTGGACTGGATGGTGAACCCATCGGTGTAGTTAAGTTGAGTGAAGCCCTGGCTTTAGCCGAAGAGAAAGAGACCGATCTGGTTGAAATTGCTCCGACAGCTGTGCCACCTGTAGTCCGGATCATGGACTTTGGCAAATTCAAGTACCAAGAAGCTAAGCGTATGCATGAAGCTAAGCTGAAGCAAAAGGTGATTCAGGTGAAGGAAGTTAAATTCCGTCCCGGCACTGATGATGGTGACTATGGTGTGAAACTACGCAATCTAATCCGCTTTTTGGAAGATGGCGATAAGACAAAGATTACGCTGCGGTTTCGGGGTCGTGAAATGGCCCATCAAGAAATCGGAGTCAGAATGTTGGAGCGTTTGAAGTTGGACCTTGTTGAACATGGCCAAGTCGAACAGTTTCCAAAAATGGAAGGCCGCCAGATGGTGATGGTATTGGCCCCCATTCGTAAGGCTAAGTAACAAGACAATTCTTTGGAGTTAGATTGTTGTTTATGTAGGGAGGGGTCGCAAGACTCTGGTTTTTAGAAGTGCTTCTAGGTACAGGAAGAGTGACCGTCGGTTGCCACCTATGTTGCACAAGTAGATGAAGGGGTGCTTTATGCCCAAGATGAAGAGCAAGAGTAGCGCTAAAAAGCGCTTTACGGTTCGCGCAGGCGGAACGATTAAACGAGGTCAGGCTTTCAAACGCCACATCCTCACCAAGAAGACCACAAAGAACAAGCGTCATTTGCGTGGTACCACCGAAGTTGCGAAGGCAGACGTTAAGTCAATTCGCTCCATGCTTCCTTACGCTTAACCTCAGACTAAATTAGGAGAATTAAATGCCAAGAGTCAAACGTGGGGTTACAGCAAGAGCCCGTCATAAAAAAATCACCGATGCCGCAACAGGTTACCGCGGTCGTCGTAAGAACGTATTCCGTATTGCTAAGCAAGCGGTTATGCGTGCTGGTCAATATGCATATCGTGACCGTCGCAATAAGAAACGTGTATTCCGCGCTTTGTGGATTGCTCGTATCAACGCGGCAGTACGTCAGCATGACATGACCTATAGCGTATTCATGAATGGTATGAAGAAAGCTGCGATCGAACTTGACCGCAAAGTACTTTCTGATATGGCCATTGCTGACAAAGCAGCTTTTGCCGCTTTGGTTACTCGGATCAAATCCGTAGTAAGCGCTGCAGCTTAATTCTTAGTTACTAAAAAACTAAGCTGCAATGGTTTCTCTCGACCACATTGTCGAGGATGCTAAACGTGATTTCCTCGGAGCTGCCGATGCGGCAGCTCTAGAGGATGCCAAAGCCAAGTACCTCGGTAAATCAGGTGTTCTCACCGAGCGTCTCAAGGCGCTTGGTGGAATGTCGCCTGACGAGCGCAAAAGTGCTGGCGCCCAAATTAATCAAGTCAAAACAGCAGTAGAGGCGGCTCTCCAAGAGCGTCGCCAAGCTTTGGCTGATGCCGTATTGCTGCAACGTCTCGCAGCTGAATCCATTGATGTATCCCTTCCGGGTCGTGGTCAAGCAGTTGGTAGCTTACATCCCGTGATGCGCACTTGGGAGCGCGTTGAAGAAATCTTCCGCTCCATTGGGTTTGATGTTGCTGACGGCCCTGAAATTGAAACCGATTGGTTTAATTTCACAGCCTTAAATAGCCCTGAGAATCATCCCGCCCGTTCGATGCAGGATACTTTTTATATTGATGGCAAAGATTCTCAACAGAAGCCTTTGTTATTGCGTACGCATACCAGTCCAATTCAGGTTCGTTATGCCAGTGAGCACGTTAAGAAATATGCTCATGCCGATGTCATGCCGCCAATCAAGGTGATTGCGCCTGGCAGAACCTACCGCGTGGATAGTGATGCAACGCACTCGCCGATGTTTCATCAAGTTGAAGGCTTGTGGATTGCCGAGACCGTCTCATTTGCAGACCTTAAGGGCGTTTATACAGATTTCTTAAGAACTTTTTTTGAAACGAATGCATTACAGGTTCGCTTTCGCCCATCGTATTTCCCATTCACAGAACCCTCTGCTGAAATTGATATGGCCTTTGGTGGCGGCAAGTTAGCCGGCCGTTGGTTGGAGATTTCTGGAGCAGGGCAGGTGCATCCAAATGTATTGCGTAATATGGGTATAGATCCAGAACGCTATACCGGATTTGCTTTTGGTTCTGGCTTAGAGCGCTTAACCATGTTGCGTTATGGCATTGATGATTTGCGACTCTTCTTCGAGAATGATTTACGTTTCTTAGCGCAATTTCCAGCTTAAGCAGAACGGTAAAGATAAGGCTATGCAATTTTCAGAATCTTGGCTCCGTCAGTATGTAAACCCAGCGCTTGATAGCGATGCATTAGGTCATGCTATGACCATGGCGGGTCTTGAAGTAGAAGAGCAGCATTCAGTAGCCCCCGCATTTACGAAGATTGTGATTGCACAAATTCTATCTGCCGAGCAACATCCCGACGCTGATCGTTTACGCGTTTGCAAAGTAGACGCTGGTACTGGTCAAGAATTGCAAATCGTTTGTGGTGCCCCGAATGCACGTGCTGGGATCAAAATTCCTTGTGCCATGGTTGGTGCAGAGCTCCCACCGGCAGAAGCTGGTGGCAAGCCGTTCATGATCAAAGTAGGCAAGCTGCGCGGTGTAGAGAGTCAAGGTATGTTGTGCTCTGGTCGCGAGCTAGGTTTAGGCGATGACCACGAAGGTATTTTGGAATTACCTGCTGATGCGCCAGTAGGTCAAGACATCCGCAAGTACCTCGATCTAGATGATCAAATTTTTGTGATTAAGTTAACGCCTAATAAGGCTGATTGCTTGTCATTAATTGGGATGGCTCGTGAAGTCTCTGCCATTACTGGCGCTGCTTTATGTACTCCAAAATGGAATACTCCAACTACAGGCATTCAAGACAAAGTCAAAGTGACTGTTGAGAATAAAGACTTGTGCGGTCGTTTTGCTGGTCGCATGATCCGCGGCGTTAATCCAAAAGCTAAAACGCCGAGCCATATAGTGCAGCGTTTAGCTCGCGCCGGTCAGAGAAGTATTTCTGCTTTAGTCGATTTATCCAATTACGTCATGTTAGAAATGGGTCAACCCACCCACGTGTTTGATATCGATAAGTTATCTGGTGACATCACTGTGCGTTGGGCTAAGGCTGGCGAAACCCTCGAATTACTCAACGGCCAAACAGTTACTCTGCTTGGTCCTGATTCTTCAGGAAAAACACAGGATGCGGGTGTTGTTGCCGACCAAACTGGTCCGGTAGCCCTAGCCGGCATCATGGGTGGCAATCATTGCGCCGTCAGCGATGACACTCAAAATATCTATGTAGAGGCAGCTTATTGGTTGCCATCTGCGATTCAAGGCCGTGCCCGTCGCTTTAATTTCAGTACCGATGCAGCGCATCGTTTTGAACGTGGTGTAGATCCACAAGCTACTGTTATTTGCTTAGAGTATTTAAGCTCTCTCATTCTTGAAGTGTGCGGTGGTCAAGCTGGTCCTGTTGATGATCAAATTCTCAATGTGCCAGAACGCAAACCAGTACGTATGCGTTTAGCGCGTGCGATGAAAGTCATCGGCATTCCCCTAACCAATGACATTGTGGCAGACGTATTTAAGCGCCTTGGCTTTGAGTTCAAACAAGATGCGAATGATGTTTTTGTTGTGACGCCACCAAGCTATCGCTTTGATATTGAAATTGAAGAAGATTTGATTGAAGAAGTTGCGCGTATGTACGGCTTCGAGAATATTCCAGATCAACCTCCGGTTGCCTCGTTAAAAATGAGTGCTAAAGCCGAAGCAAAGCGGGGCGTTCATTTATTGCGCCAGCGTTTTGCCTTGCAAGGCTATCAAGAGGCGGTGAATTTTGGCTTTACCGATCAAGAAAGCGAACAGCGTCTTGCCGGGGTAGCAGAAAAAGACCTCATTAAGGTATTAAATCCGATTGCCAGTCAGTATGGCGTGATGCGTAGCAATCTTTGGGGTGGCTTATTGGGTAATCTCAAAGCTAATCTCAATAGGGGTGCTAGCCGTGTACGCCTATTTGAAACTGGTCGTGTATTTAAGCGTGATACCAGTATTGCTGAAGAAGCTGGCAAAGTAGCAGGGTTTGCACAGCCTCAACGGATTGGCGGTTTAGCTTATGGTGCATTTGTGCCGGAGCAGTGGGGAAGTGCAAATCGCGCAGTCGATTTCTTTGATGTCAAAGGCGATTTAGAGCGAGTCTTAGATCCACTCCATTTCGTTACTCAAACTGCTGTGCATCCAGCATTGCATCCTGGTCGTTCAGCTAATATTGTGTTGCAGACACCAGAGGGCATGTTAAATGTTGGCTGGATTGGTGAATTACATCCTGGCTTGCAGCAATCCTACGAACTACCCCAAGCCCCCATCCTTTTTGAATTAGATTTAGAAGCCATTCGTGAGTTGGGCTTGCCCGCGCCAGAAGAGTTAAGTAAATTTCCTGCAGTGCAGCGAGATTTAGCGGTAGTCGTCAAACAGAATGTCTCGGCACAATCTTTGCTCGATGTTATGACGGCTAGTAAGCAGAATTTTGTGCGCTCGATAGAGCTTTTTGATGAATTCAAGCCCAAGACTGGTTCTAGCAGTATGGCTGACGATGAGAAGAGTTTAGCGTTCCGTGTGACTCTGCTAAACCCTAATGAAACTTTGCAAGACCCCCAAATTGATGCAGTTATGGCATCTTTATTGGGCGCTGTTGAGAAAAAGTGCGCCGCTCGTCTGCGCTAGGTTTAGTATTAGTCAAATATCATATAAATAGCAATATAAGAGACTGGCAATGAGCGAAATAATTACCAACGACACCGTTACAAAAAATGAACTATCTGAAGCGCTCTTTGACCAAGTTGGGCTAAACAAGCGTGAAGCAAAAGATATGATCGACGCTTTTTTTGATCGTATTGGTGAATCACTACAGGCTGGTGTTGAGGTCAAGATCTCCGGTTTTGGTAATTTTCAGTTGCGCAATAAATCAGCTCGTCCAGGTCGCAATCCAAAAACAGGTCAAATGATTCCGATTGCAGCTCGCCGTGTAGTAACTTTTCACGCTAGTCAAAAGCTTAAGGACGTAGTTGAGTCTCATGCTCGAGAAAACAGCATTTGATTCTGGCGCAGCACTGCATAGTTCGCAGTTGCCGCCGATACCCGCCAAGCGTTACTTCACTATTGGTGAGGTTGCAGACTTGTGCGGAGTACGCTCACATGTTTTGCGTTACTGGGAACAAGAATTCTCACAGCTAAGCCCTCAAAAACGACGCGGTAACCGCCGTTACTATCAACATCACGAAGTCGTATTGATTCGTAAAATTCGATCTCTTCTCTATGAAGAGGGTTTCACGATTAGCGGTGCCAGAAATCGCTTAGATGAAGTGCGTGGCGAGCTACGCTTGCGCGATGAGTTGCAAGCAGTGCTGCAGATTCTCGCTTAATAGTTACTGATACAATTTTGTTTTCCGTCGGGGCGTAGCGCAGCCTGGTAGCGTACATGCATGGGGTGCATGTGGTCGGAGGTTCAAATCCTCTCGCCCCGACCAATACATCCAACCATGAAAAACTAATGTTTATGAGCACCGAGAATTCCTCGTCTCCTAGCCGGACACCAGTCAACTATTTTGGACTCAATATCCCATTTCTGGATCACTTGGGCGTAGTGCCCGAGTTTGCTGAGGGAGGCAAGTCTCGCATTAGCGTTCAGTTAAAGCCTGAGTACGAGAATAGCTTTCAGGTTGCTCATGGTGGCCTGATCATGACTTTGCTGGATTTTGCGATGGCCGCCGCAGCTCGCAGCAGCATGAATCATGCCTCCGGCGCTATTACTGTTGATATGACAATTAGTTTTTTACGCCCAAGCGTAGGCAAGATTGTTGTGGAGGGCACTACGCTGAAGTCTGGCAAGACTATTAATTACTGTGAAGCTGTTGTTCTGAATGATGCCGGTGAGGTAACTGCCAAGTCTAGCGGTACATTTATTTTAAGAAGATAATATTTATTAGTATTATTATATTTATAGTTTTTATACATATAATCAATTACTACCGCTATTAAACCTTGATAAATATGGGTTATTTACTAATCACATGACTATATTGTGACTTATCTAGAAGTGTATATAATCACTCCATAATTAACAGATTATCTGATTAATTGCTATAAATTACATTTAATTATTTGGGAGTAAATATATGTCTTCATATAAAGAGCTATTGGCGCAACGTGAGTTACTAGATAAACAGATTAAAGAAGCTGTTCAGCGTGAAAAGGCTGATGGCATTGCAAAAGCAAAAGCAATTATTGAGCAATATGACTTAAGCGCCTCAGACTTATTCAGCCGTAAAGCCGGATCTAAAGGCGGAAGTGGCAAGGTAGCCCCAAAATATCGCAACCCATCAACAGGCGAGACTTGGACTGGTCGGGGTAAAGCGCCTAAGTGGATTGATGGCAGAGATCGTAGCAACTATTTGATCTAATGCATTGATTTAATTCAGTTTTACTAAAAAAGCCGCCCCAAAACTGGTGCGGCTTTTTGTATTTCAAATGTCGAATCTTAATGCTAGGCGCACTTCCTGCTCAGCGCCTCTATAAAGATGGGCTCGAGAAGCTCGTGGCGGTTTTTATAGTTTATCGAGGGGTCTTGTTCTGGATCGGTTGCAGGGTAGCCAATAATGAGGGGATTTAACTCAATCAGGCCATTTTCCAATTCCTCCTGAATGCTTTCTGTTGATGGCGGCCTAACACCCCCAGAATTTTCATCTGCAAGCACGATTACTCCAGGGTGAAGTTTGATAAATCCCTCGTCTACCAATATAGGAATATGCTGCGTGTCCTTGTTTTTACTCAAATAATGGATGAGATGGACCTGCTCAACGGGTGGAATCAATGCATCTAGGAAGATGAGATCTGGGGCGATGGAGACTGCTTTCATTAATCCCTCCAGGCTATCTATCGCAATATCCATATCCACTTTAAGCTGCCAATCTTGGATGGACTCTTTTAACTCTTCACCATTCTCAATTCTTCTGAAGATACCCATAGCAATGCAGTTTTGGGTTGTTTTTTGCCGCATTGCACGTTTACGCCTTTGTAACTGCTGATTTAAGGAGCTCGCAAGTATCCGCCGGTGGCCGCCACGGGTCTTCCAGGCGATTAATTCGCCTAATTCCACCATTTTCTGGACTGTGCCAAGGGAGACTTGCAGAACTTTCGCACTTTGCCGTGTGCTCAGATATTCCATTTCAGGGGTAATTGCTTTCATATTTCCTTAATGTCATTAATTCACTTGAAGATTTAGAGAATAAAAATCAATTTGATTTCAATCTGTCGGGAATGTCTGAAAGCTCAGTAGGAAAGTTCTTATTCATGGAGATCTAATGGGTAAATACCCGTGGGAATAGGAAAATCAGGGAAAGCCCTTTATGAATAAGTGGTTAATCGTGTTAAATTAGTGGGGTAGTAAGCAGTATTTGCACAGATCAATTCGCAGGATGGTGAAGCCTGAATGCGAGTGGTTTTAACCACAGTTTTTATTCGGGAAACCCGATGAAAGGTGAGCATCATGATGCAGGACCAAAGAGATAACTCGTATCTCTTCGGCGGAAACGCCCCATACGTAGAAGAACTCTACGAATCCTACTTGCACGATCCAGCATCTGTTGCTGATCATTGGCGAGATTATTTTGATAACGTGAAACAGGTTCCAGCGGTAGATGGCTCGTCTCGAGTGGATATTGCTCATGGACCGATTGTTGCGTCATTTGCTGAGCGTGCTAAGCAAGGCCCCATCAGAACGGTTTCTGATTCGGCTGACTCAGAAATGGGTCGCAAGCGCGTTGCTGTCCAGCAGTTGATTGCCGCGTATCGCAACGTTGGTAATCGCTGGGCAGATATTGATCCGTTGAAACGCACTGAGCGTCCGGATATTCCAGAATTAAATCCAGCCTTCTATGGATTCACTGATGGCGATATGGATATCGTCTTCAACACTAGCAATACATTCTTCGGCAAAACCGAAATGACATTGCGTGATCTATTGCAGGCTTTACGTGAAACCTATTGCGGCACGATTGGTGCCGAGTACATGTTCATTGCTGACCAGAAGATCAAAAAATGGTGGCAAGAAAAATTAGAGTCCATTCGCTCAACACCGCGCTTTAATGTGGATGAAAAGCGCCAGATTCTTGATCGTATAACCGCTGCAGAAGGTTTGGAGCGCTATCTCCAGGCTAAGTACGTAGGTCAGAAGCGCTTCTCACTTGAAGGTGGTGAAAGCTTCATCGCTTGTATGGATGAGCTAGTGCGCGATGCTGGCGAGAAGGGTGTACAAGAGATTGTGATTGGCATGGCCCACCGTGGTCGTCTGAACGTCCTTGTTAATACTTTGGGCAAGATGCCAACCGATTTGTTTGCAGAGTTCGAGCACAAAGGCCCAGAAACATTGCCAGCAGGTGACGTTAAATATCACCAAGGCTTCTCAAGCGATATCTCAACTCCGGGCGGTCCAGTGCATTTGTCATTGGCCTTTAATCCATCCCATTTAGAAATTGTTAATCCAGTAGTAGAGGGTTCTGCACGTGCTCGCATGGAGCGTCGTGGCGATTTATTGGGCGAGCAAGTATTGCCAGTATTGGTTCACGGTGATGCGGCGATTGCAGGTCAGGGCGTTATGCAAGAGACTTTGGCAATGGCTGAAGTTCGCGGCTACTCCACTGGCGGCACGATCCATATCGTCATTAACAATCAAATTGGTTTCACAACATCTGATCCACGCGACTTACGTTCAAGCTTGTATTGCACTGACATCATGAAGATTATTGATGCTCCTGTATTACACGTGAACGGCGATGATCCTGAAGCCGTAGTATTGGCAACCAAGTTGGCCGTTGAGTTCCGCACTCAGTTCCATAAAGATGTGGCCATTGATATTGTTTGTTTCCGCAAGTTAGGGCACAACGAGCAAGACACTCCAGCCATGACTCAGCCCTTGATGTACAAAATCATTGCTGCGCACCCTGGAACACGTAAGGTCTACGCCGATAAACTAGAAACCCAAGGTGTATTGCCTGCCGGTACTGGCGACTTAATGGTCAAAGAGTATCGCGCTGCCATGGACGAAGGTAAGCAAACCTCTGATCCAGTCTTGAGTAATTTCAAAGGCAAGTTTGCAGTCGATTGGGCGCCATTCTTGAATAAGAAATGGACTGATGAGGCGGATACCGCTATTCCACTTACTGAGTGGAAGCGTTTGGCAGAGAAAATCTCTACCATTCCAGCAGACTTTAAGGCGCATCCACTAGTGGAGAAGGTTTACCGTGATCGCGCTGCCATGGGTCGTGGTGAAGTCAATGTTGACTGGGGTATGGGCGAGCATATGGCTTTCGCATCTCTGGTAGCCAGTGGCTATCCAGTCCGTTTATCCGGTGAGGATAGCGGCCGCGGCACATTTACCCATCGCCATTCTGTATTGCATAACCAAAATCGTGAGAAGTGGGATACCGGTACTTATATCGCGCTTCAACACGTCACTAAAGATCAAGCGCCATTCCTGGTGATCGATTCAATTTTATCGGAAGAGGCTGTGCTCGGTTTTGAGTACGGCTACGCTGCAGCCGAACCAAATACTTTAACCATATGGGAAGCGCAGTTTGGCGACTTTGCTAACGGTGCTCAAGTAGTGATTGATCAGTTCATTGCATCGGGCGAGGTGAAGTGGGGCCGTGCTAACGGGCTTGTGATGATGCTGCCGCATGGCTATGAAGGCCAAGGCCCAGAGCACTCATCTGCACGTCTAGAGCGCTTTATGCAGTTATGTGCTGATACCAATATGCAAGTGGTTCAACCCACTACTGCATCGCAGATCTTCCACGTATTGCGTCGCCAGATGATTCGTCAGTTCCGCAAGCCTTTAATCTTGATGACGCCAAAATCCTTATTGCGTAATAAAGAAGCTGCATCACCATTAAGTGAGTTCACTAAAGGCGGCTTCCAAACAGTCATCTCTGAGCGTGATGCTGCTATTGATCCGAAGCAGGTAACTCGTTTAGTAGTTTGTTCAGGCAAAGTTTATTTTGACTTAGCCAAGGCCCGTACAGAGAAGAAGTTGAGCGATGTTGCGATTATTCGTTTGGAGCAGTTATATCCATTCCCGCACAAAGCGATTGCTGCAGAGCTGAAGAAGTATCCAAAGCTTGAAGAGGTGGTGTGGTGTCAAGATGAACCGCAAAACCAAGGTGCATGGTTCTTTGTTCAGCACAACTTGTTGGAGAACATGTCTGATGGTATGAAGTTGGCTTATTCAGGCCGACCTGCATCAGCATCGCCAGCTTGTGGCTACGCTCACCTGCACCAAGAACAACAGAAGTCTCTGCTTAATGCAGCTTTTGCAAAACTAAAGGGTTATGTGGTCACGAAGTAATCGTTGATATAACTCACACCAAATACATTAGATAGGATTAATCATGGCTATATTTGAAGTTAAAGTTCCCCAACTCTCTGAGTCAGTAGCAGAAGCCACTTTGTTGCAATGGAAAAAGAAGGTTGGCGATGCCGTTGGTCAAGATGAGATCTTGATTGAAATAGAAACAGACAAAGTGGTGCTGGAAGTACCCGCGCCTTCTGCTGGTGTATTGACTGAGATCGTGATTGCTGATGGCGGCACTGTGATTGCTGAGCAATTGATCGCAAAGATCGATAGCACTGCTGTTGCAACTGCTAAACCAGCCGCTGCTGCTGCTCCCGTAGCTGCTGCTCCAGCCCCTGCAGCTGCCCCAGCTGCAAAATCTGCTGGTGCTGCCGCAGCCCCTTCTGCCGCTAAATTGATGGCTGAAAATAATGTGAGCGCGGGTCAAGTTGCCGGTTCTGGTCGCGATGGTCGCATCACCAAAGGCGATGTGCTTAGTGCAGTTGCTGGTGGCACAAAGTCTGCCGCCTTACCAAGCGCACCTATTCCAACTGGCAATCGCCCTGAAGAGCGTGTGCCAATGAGCCGTTTGCGTGCGCGTATTGCTGAGCGCTTGCTTGAGTCACAAGCTAATAACGCGATCTTGACTACCTTTAATGAAGTCAATATGGCTCCAGTGATTGCAATGCGTAACAAGTACAAAGACCAGTTTGAAAAAGTCCATGGTGTTAAGTTAGGCTTCATGTCTTTCTTTGTTAAAGCGGCAACTCATGCTTTGAAGAAATTCCCATTGTTGAATGCTTCTGTTGACGGCAATGACATCGTTTATCACGGCTACTTTGATATCGGTATCGCTGTAAGCTCGCCACGTGGCTTGGTTGTTCCAATCTTGCGTGACGTTGATCAAATGAACTTGGCTGATATCGAAAAGAAGATTGCTGAATATGGTGCCAAGGCACGCGATGGTAAGTTGTCGATTGAAGAATTGACTGGCGGCACATTCTCCATTTCTAACGGTGGTGTATTCGGTTCCATGCTCTCAACTCCAATCATTAACCCACCACAATCTGCGATTTTAGGTATACACGCAACTAAAGAGCGTGCAGTGGTTGAGAATGGTCAAGTGGTGATTCGCCCAATTAACTATCTCGCTTTGTCATACGATCACCGCATCATTGACGGTCGTGAGGCAGTACTTGGTTTGGTTGCCATGAAGGAAGCTTTAGAAGATCCTTCACGTCTTCTCCTTGATTTGTAAGAGGGGACATCATGAGTCAATCATTTGACGTAGTAGTTATTGGCGGTGGCCCTGGCGGCTACATCGCTGCAATCCGTGCTGCGCAACTGGGCTTTAAGGTTGCCTGTGCTGAGTCACAGAGCTATGACGATCCAAAGGGTGAGCCACGCTTAGGTGGAACTTGCTTAAACGTTGGCTGTATTCCTTCTAAGGCTTTATTGGCCTCTTCAGAAGAGTTCGAGAAGATTAGCCATCACGCCGCTGATCACGGCATTAAGGTTGGATCAGTCAGCATCGATTCGAAGAAGATGGTGTCTCGTAAAGATGACATCGTGACGAAGATGACTGGTGGTATTCAGTATCTATTTCGCAAGAACAAGATTACTTTGCTCAAAGGACATGCATCTTTTGAAGGAAAAACTGCTGATGGTTATCAAGTCAAAATTGATGGCAAAGATAAAGAAACAGTGACTGCTAAGAACGTCATTATTGCTACGGGTTCCAAAGCGCGTCATTTGCCTGGTATTGCTGTAGACAATGTGTTGGTTTGCGATAACGAAGGTGCACTCAAATTTGACTCCACCCCTAAAAAACTCGGCGTCATTGGCGCTGGTGTGATTGGTTTGGAGTTAGGCTCTGTTTGGCGTCGTGTTGGCTCTGAAGTGACTATTCTGGAGGCAATGCCTTCATTCTTGGGTGCTTGTGATCTGGGCATCGCTAAGGAAGCGCAAAAGCTATTAAGCAAGCAGGGCTTGAACATTCACACTGGTGTCAAGATCGGTGAAGTGAAGGTTGATAAAAAAGGCGTGGTCGTTAACTACACCGATAGCGCTGGCAAAGCAGCCAAGTTGGAATGTGATCGTTTAATCGTTTCTGTTGGTCGTGTGCCCAATACCGATAAATTAGGCTTAGACAAAATCGGACTTAAGGTGGATGAGCGTGGCTTTATTCCCATTGATGACCATAGCTGCCAAACAGCAGCGCCTGGCGTGTACGCCGTTGGTGATGTGGTGCGCGGTCCAATGCTGGCACATAAAGCAGAAGACGAAGGCGTATTGGTAGCAGAAATTATTGCTGGCCAAAAACCCCATATTGATTACAACTGTATTCCTTGGGTAATCTATACCGATCCAGAAATTGCTTGGGTTGGTAAGACAGAACAACAACTCAAAGAAGCCGGTATCGCTTTTAAAGCGGGTCAGTTCCCATTTGCTGCCAATGGCCGCGCACTAGGCATGGGCCGTGCTGATGGTTTCGTAAAGGTCTTGGCTGATGCAAAGACAGATGAAATCCTTGGCGTTCATATCATTGGACCAAATGCTTCTGACTTAATTGCTGAAGCTGCTGTTGCCATGGAATTCAAAGCGGCGGCGGAGGATATTGCTCGTATCTGTCATCCACATCCAAGCTTGTCAGAAGTGATGCGAGAGGCGGCATTGGCAACGGATCAACGTGCATTAAATATGTAATTGAAAGCATTAGAGTATTACCATCAAGAGTTAAAAGCGCGCGGGTATCATAGCGATCCCGCGCAGCTTCGCGCCATTGAGCGCCTGCAACAATGCGAAGACGAGTGGATTGCTTATAAAGAAATTCGCAGCAACGGCTTAAAAAAGAAATTATTTAAACCTAAATTACCCCGTGGTATTTACTTGTGGGGTGGCGTCGGTCGTGGCAAATCCTTTCTGATGGATTGTTTTTATGCTGCATCCCCTTTAGAGAAGAAAATTCGCATTCATTTTCATGAATTCATGCGTGAAGTTCACCGTGAACTGCATGAGCTTTCTGGTCTTGCTGACCCTTTGGATGAGCTAGCAATACGGATCTCTAAACGCTATCGTCTCATTTGTTTTGATGAGTTCCACATCAATGACATCGCAGATGCAATGATTTTGTATCGCCTGCTTACTGCCTTATTTGAAGATCGTGTGCAATTTGTAATGACCTCAAACTATCGTCCTGATCAACTCTATCCCAATGGGCTACATCGCGATCGACTGATTCCGGCAATTAAGTTGTTGGAGTCACAGTTAGACATCATGAATGTGGATGCTGGTAGTGACTATCGCCGAGTGCAAATGGCCCAGGTTGAGGCTTACTTGACGCCACTGAATGAGCAAACGGACGTGGCTCTTAAGGAGATGTATCAGACACTCATTGGCAACCAGCCAGAAAATGCTTGTCCGATCCTATATATCGAATCCAGGCAATTAAGACCGCTTTATATGGCTGATGGGGTGGTGTGGTTTGATTTCCAGACCCTGTGTTGTGGCCCTCGATCCCAGAATGACTATTTGGAGATTGCCAATCAATTTCATACGGTGATTTTGTCTGGGGTCCCTTATATGCCACCCCGTATGACCAATGAAGCTCGGCGCTTTATTTGGCTGATTGATGTTTTATATGACCATAAGATTAAGCTCATCATCTCAGCAGAGGTTCTAGTCGGTGATTTGTATACAGAAGGCCAGATTACCGGTGAATTCTCCAGAACCGTCTCCCGCCTTATCGAAATGCAGTCTCGGGACTACTTAGATGCGCCTCGCCGTGTGATTGACACCGGCTTGACCTAAAATAGGGTTATGACCAGCGTTTCCACCTTAAATGCCGATTTGCATTGCCACTCAGTTGTTTCCGACGGGACATTGACACCCGAAGAGCTGGCCGAACGTGCACACGCCAATGGCGTCCATTTATGGGCGCTGACAGATCATGATGAGCTAGGTGGACAAGAGCGTGCTCGTGCTGCCGCTAGCGCTTTAGGTCTGGATTATTTAGGTGGCGTAGAGATTTCTGTAACTTGGATGGGTCAAACCATTCACATTGTTGGCCTTGGTATTGACGCTGCCCACGCTGGAATTTTAGAAGGCTTGCGTCGTACTCGCGATGGCCGCGGTAATCGCGCCAAATTGATGGCAGAGCAACTACTAAAAGTTGGTATACCGGGTGCTTATGAAGGCGCTCTACATTTTGCTGGCAACCATGACCTCATTTCGAGAACACACTTTGCACGGTTTTTGGTAGAGCAGGGTGTGTGTCGCGATACAGAGCAGGTCTTTAAGAATTATTTGGTTGAAGATAAGCCAGGCTATGTGCCACACTTGTGGGCAACTCTAGATGATGCGGTCGCTTGGATTAAAGCGGCTGGTGGTGTGGCGGTGATTGCTCATCCTGGTAGGTATAAGCTGAATGCCATGCAAATGGATGTGCTATACAAACACTTTAAAGATATTGGTGGTTTAGCGATTGAAGTGATTACCGGTAGCCATAGTCCACATCAGTATCAAACATACGGCAAAATTGCCCAGCAGTATGGTTTTTTAGCTTCACGTGGATCTGATTTTCATGATCCGAATGAAAGTCATATTGATTTAGGGCGTTTGCCGCATTTACCCGATCATCTGACGCCGGTTTGGTCAGCGTTTCATTAACAGATTGTTTAACGAATTACTCATTAAGAATAAAGAAAAAGATGTTTGCTGAACGCGTTCTCTCTGGCATGCGACCTACAGGTAATTTGCACCTAGGTCATTACCACGGTGTTTTAAAAAACTGGGTACGCTTGCAGTCTGAGTATCCATGCTTCTTCTTTGTTGCCGATTGGCATGCATTGACCACTCACTATGAAACCCCGGATGTGATTGAGCAATCCGTTTGGGATATGGTGATTGATTGGTTGGCTGCTGGCGTAGATCCAAACCAAGCCACTTTGTTTATACAGAGCAAGGTACCAGAGCATGCCGAGCTCTTTCTATTGCTGTCGATGGGAACCCCATTGGGCTGGCTCGAACGCGTGCCGACCTATAAAGACCAGATTGAGAAATTAAAAGAAAAAGATTTGCAGACCTATGGCTTCTTGGGTTATCCATTGCTGCAAGCTGCTGATATCTTGATTTACCGAGCACAGCATGTGCCAGTAGGCGAGGATCAAGTGCCTCACGTAGAAATGACTCGGGAAGTTGCACGTCGCTTCAATTATCTTTATGGTCGTGAACCTGGCTTTGAAGAAAAGGCGTTAGAAGCTGTCAAGAAATTAGGCAGTAAGCGCGCCAAGATGTATGCAGAGTTGCGCGTGGCCTTTCAGGAGCGCGGTGATGAAGAGGCGCTTGAACAGGCTAAGGCCTTATTACAAGAAGCGCAAAGTTTATCGATGGCAGATCGCGAAAGACTGTTCGGCTTTTTAGAAGGCTCTCGAAAAATCATTCTGCCTGAGCCGCAAGCTTTGTTGACTTCAGCATCGCGCATGCCAGGCATCGATGGTCAGAAGATGTCCAAGTCCTACGGCAATACCATTAGCATTCGCCAGCAACCGGACGAAGTGATTAAATCCATTCGGACTATGCCCACTGATCCTGCGAGAGTGCGACGCACTGATGCGGGTAACCCCGCGCGTTGCCCTGTATGGCAATTGCATGCGGTGTATTCAGATGCACAAACCAAACAATGGGTTGAGAAGGGCTGTAAATCAGCTGGTATTGGTTGCTTAGAATGCAAGCAGCCTGTGATTGATGCGATTCTTTTGGAGCAGCAGCCGATGTTTGAGCGCGCGCAAAAGTATTTGGATGATCCAAGCTTGTTACGCTCCATCATTGCTGATGGTTGCGATAAGGCACGTAAAGTTGCACAAGAAACCATGAGAGAGGTTCGCGAAGCAATGGGCCTCGCTTACGATTAATGCCGCGCAAGTAATGCCTGGCACTCACAATGAACTGATTGATGCATCTGCGTGGGTAAAACGCTTTGCCTCAGCAATTCCTCAAGAAGGCTTGGTATTGGATTTGGCCTGCGGCTCTGGTAGACATTCTCTCTACCTGGCTCATTTGGGGTATTCAGTTTTGGCAGTAGATCGCGACACCACAAGCTTAGAGTCTTTGAAGCTGCCTTTAATACAGGCTGAGGCGCTGGATTTAGAGGGGGATGTCTGGCCACTCGCGAATCATCAATTTGCAGGCATTGTGGTGACCAATTACCTCTATCGTCCTTATCTTGATCTTTTGCCTAATATGTTGGTTGACGGTGGCATTTTGATCTACGAAACCTTCGCTTTGGGAAATTCTGAATTTGGCAAACCCTCTAATCCTAATTTCCTCTTAAATCCAGGGGAATTGCTTGCTTTAGCCCAAAGCCATGGCCTGCAGGTACTCGCTTACGAGGATATTTACGTGGATCACCCCAAACCAGCCATGATTCAACGGATTTGTGCCGTAAAAGGCGGGTTAAAAGGGCGCATTCCGTTACAATTTGTTGGTTAACTTAGCTAGAAAATTGGTACATATTCGGTGACAAACACAAGCCATTCCAAAGGTAGTCAAAAGCCCATAGCTGGCAGCATGCCAGCCATCGTTACGCCGATGTTTGAAGATGGCAGCTTGGACTTCGCTAGCTTACGGTCTTTATTGGACTGGCATGTAGCTGAAGGCACGGATGGGATTGTCATTGTGGGTACTAGCGGTGAGTCTCCAACTGTTTCTGTAGAAGAGCACTGTGAGCTGATTCGTGCAACTGTTGAGCATATTGCTGGACGCATTCCAGTCATCGCTGGCACTGGCGGTAATTCCACGATTGAGGCTATTGAGTTAACCAAATTTGCTAAAGAAGTTGGCGCTGATGCCAGCTTACAAGTCGTACCTTATTACAACAAGCCCACACAAGAGGGTATGTATGCGCACTTCAAGAAGATTGCTGAGTCTGTCGATCTGCCGGTGATTTTGTATAACGTCCCTGGACGCACAGTTGCCGATTTAGCTGGTGATACGGTAGTGCGTTTGGCTGGAGTGCCGGGCATTATTGGCATTAAGGATGCAACCGGTAGTCTGGAGCGGGGCACTTTATTGCTTGACGCTCTGAAGCGCGCAGGACACAGTGATTTTTCTGTATTTTCTGGTGATGACTTGACTGCGGCCATGCTCATGTTGATGGGCGGTAAAGGGAACATCTCCGTTACTGCCAACGTTGCGCCACGCTTAATGCATGAGTTATGTGTTGCTGCGATGTCTGATGATGTGAAGCGGACACGTGAGATCCAATATCAGCTGATTGCAGTGCATAAAGCCATGTTCACAGAAGCAAATCCAATTCCAGTCAAATGGGCTCTGCATGAAATGGGAAAAATTACTGCAGGCATTCGTTTGCCATTGACTCCCTTAAGCGCTGCATTGCGCGAACCTTTAAAGATTGCATTGAAACAGGCCGGTTTACTATGATGATTGTTGCGCAAATTCTCCGTCGAGTGATTTCGGCTGTTGCTGTTCTAGCGTTCGTGGGTTTTGGCTTAGTCGCCTGTAAATCAGTTACCTCTAACGATACCGTTGACTACAAGAGTTCTGGCGCAGTTCGTGGCCCTAACTTATCCTATCCGCCTGATTTAATTACTTCACAAGCGGATCGTCGCTACATTGTTCAGGATGGCACTGCCACCATGTCCGAGTACAACGCGGCCGTAAAGAAGTCTGCGCAATTGCGAACCAATGTCATGACCGGTATACCGGGTATGCGCATCGCACGTGACGGTGAGCGTCGCTGGCTGGTAGTTGAAAAGCCAGCGCCTGAGCTATATCCACAGGTAAAAGATTTCTGGCAAGAAAATGGTTTTCTCTTAGTTGTTGACTCACCATCTACCGGCATTATGGAAACTGATTGGGCAGAAAACCGTGCCAAGATTGCGCAAGATTGGATTCGTTCAACGATCGGCGGGGCCCTTGATTCTGTTTATGACACAGGCGAACGCGATAAATACAAAACGCGTTTAGAAGTTAGCAAGCCCACTGAAACCGAGATTTATATTACCCAGCGTGGCGCTATTGAAAAATGTACGACTGATACCACTGGCGCTTGTTTATCGACCATATGGACTCCGCGCCCCAATGATCCTGAGTTAGAGGCTGCATTTTTAGTTCGCCTAATGGAGCGTTTGGGCATGACACAAGAGCAAGCTAAAGCGATGGTTGCAGTGCCATTGGGACCCAAGACGGCTAAGGCTAAATTAATACAAGACGGCGTTAATAAAGCCCATATTGATGTCAACGCTGGTTTTGACCGTGCCTGGCGTGATGTTGGCTTAGCCCTTGATCGCTCAAACTTTACGGTTGAAGATAGAGACCGCTCAAACGGGGTTTACTTCGTGCGCTACGTTAATCCTAAGGACCTTGGCGATACCAAAGGCTTCTTCACTAATTTATTTAGCAGTAAGGATGACTCAAGCTTGAAGGCTAAGAAGTATCAGGTAGTGGTTAAGAAGACTGGTGATGAAGCATCCACAGTATATGTACAAGATGCGGATGGCAAACCAGAAAATACGCCGGCTGGATTACAGCTTCTCACTTTGCTTACCGAGCAATTAAGTCGCTAATTATTCTCAATAAAATATGAGCAATAAAAAAGCCGCTTTTCAGCGGCTTTTTTTCTTCAAGAAGAAGATTACTTCTTAGCTTCAGGAGCAGCTGGAGCTGGAGCAGCAGCAGGAGCTTCAGCAGCAGGAGCAGCTGGAGCAGCAGCAGGAGCTTCAGCAGGTTTTGCTTCTTCTTTTTTACCGCAAGCGGCCAAAGCGATAGCTAACATTGCAGCGAATACGAGTGACTTCTTCATTTGTAATTTCCTCTTAAGAATGAACATCAATAACCGGTTATTGTTGCTAGAAAAAACTAAGGGCTAATCCCTAAGTGTTTTCCAGCAATTATTATAGCCACGTCTTTAATTCTGGGTTAAAAAATTAACCAGCCTGCCGTGTAAGCCACATAAAGACTACTCTCATCGGTACTTTTGAGTCCTGTTGACCTAGCGAGCTCTTTGTGGGATGAAAGATTTCTCCAGGCAAGGCACACCGCTTTTGCTTGACCTTTGGTGACATTCTCCCCATTGCAAAAGACAGTTGTACCTAGGCTGAGGATGCGAGTCTGGGGGTGCGATTTGAGTGTGTTGCTTCTCAGGGTTTTAACAAACTCACCTGGTGAAAGTGGCTCAATAGGAGCATGGAAAATAGCCTGTTGCTTAGGTTCGCTTAAATAGGCGGTAATCCCAGGTAAAAAGCTGCTTACTTGATCAAGCTTCAAGCCTTTTAGCTTCCCTTCAATTTGCTTGATAAGTTCTGCTGGAAGTTGCTCTGCACTGGCGCTAGCCGCTTGCATCGGGTCTGCAAAGTGTTGCTCTAGCTCTGGAATGTCTTCCAGAGACTCTGCTAAGCGCCATAGGCCTTCTTGGAGTAACTCTTTATAACTTTGTGAGCGAAACCCTACTGACCAGGTTTGACAGCCAGCATCCAGTGCAATGCCATCATGCGCAACATGGGGGGGAAGATAGAGCATATCGCCTGGCTCTAGATCCCACTCTTGTTCAGGCTTAAAGCTTTGCAAAATTTTGAGGGGTAACTTGGGGTTGAGACTTAAGTCTTTCTGCTCTGAAATTTGCCAGCGCCTACGACCTGCCATTTGAATTAAGAACACATCGTAAGAGTCAAAGTGGGGTCCAACGCCACCACCTGGACCCGCAATACTAATCATCAAATCGTCAAGACGAGCGTCTGGAATAAATCGAAACCAGGACAGGATCTTGGCTGCTGCAGGATGATGTGCCTCCATGCCCTGAAGAAGTAGCGTCCAATAGGGGGTATCAATATTGGGTAATGCTCTTTTGTGAAATGGACCCTCTGTAAAGCTCCAAGGCTTAGCCTTGATGAGTCTAGATTCAGCAGCATCATTGCCAGCGATCTTGAAAAGGCCTTCTGCAGAAATGGGGCTTGCCAAAGGTTCATTTGCTTCTTGGGCGAGCTTAAATGCTGGGATGGCGCCTCTGATCAGCAGAGGCTTTTTATGCCAATAGGTTTTCATGAACTTTTGCGGGCTGATTCCCCCAAATAAGGCCCACGGCTCGTCTAGAGGCAAGGTTTTGGGTGCTTGGGGAGGCTCGTACGGCTTGCTCAAGTAAAATGAAGTCATAAAGTAAAAGCTATATAGAAACTAATTAAAAATAAATGTTTGATGAATTCCGCATGAAGATCGCAAAAAATACAATCGTATCCCTTCGCTACAAGTTAACCGATGCTCAGAATAATGTCATTGAGGAACCTGATTCTCCGATGGTATACCTGCACGGTGGCTATGACGGCACTTTTCCAAAAATTGAGACTATGTTAGATGGTCAGGATATTGGCTATGAAGCCACTATTCAGCTCGAGCCTAATGAAGCATTTGGTGACTACGATCCAGAACTACTCAAGATTGAGCCGCGTGTGCGTTTTCCAGAGCCACTAGAAGTAGGTATGCAATTTGAGGGTGTTCCTGAAGCTGAGGCCCAAGAGGGTGCCGAAGCAGCAAGCTTAGCCGCCGAAGTTGATGATGGCGATGAGGATACTTTGATTTATACCGTCACCGATGTTGCTGACAATCAAGTGGTGTTAGATGGGAACCATCCTCTTGCTGGTATGGCTTTACGTTTCTGGGTTCAGGTAGAAGATATTCGTGAAGCAACCCGTAATGAAATTGAAAATGGCCACCCTGAAGGTGCTGAGAGTTTTATCTTTGGTATGCCAAATGATCAAGATGGGGATGATGAGGAAGATCTAGATAGTTTGCTCGACAACAGCACTCTAAATAACCCCAATCCTCGAACCTTGCACTAAGCAAGATTTATTCTAAGACTTACTCTTTAAGCCATTCTTTTAGGGCGCCAAGGTCGCGCTTGGTGTCACTCACTTCATTTGAATTAGTGTCGCTAGCGGGGTTTCCTAATTTTGCTAAAGCTTGTTCAAGAGCGACTATCTTTGCCTCTTGCTCAAGGCTCGCGTCGATCAAACCTTTTAGAGCCATCGATACCGGATCATCCACGTTTGGGGTGATGCCATAAGCAGAAAAATATTCTTTGGTTTTGCTGTCAGAGCTTTTGGGTAAATCCGGATGCAGTACTCGCGCAGGAATACCAACGGCTGTCGCGCCAGCTGGAATTTCTTTCAGAACCACAGCATTGGAGCCAACGCGTGCACCGTCGCCCACTGTGAAGCCGCCCAGCACTTTTGCACCAGCGCTAATCACGACATCTTTGCCAAGAGTAGGGTGGCGCTTCACACCTTTATAAAGCGAGGTGCCACCTAAGGTGACGCCTTGATAGATCGTGCAATCATCACCAATCTCAGTAGTTTCGCCAATCACAATGCCAAGGCCGTGATCTAAAAATACGCGCCGGCCAATCTTGGCCCCCGGATGAATTTCAATCCCGGTTAAAAATCTTGCAAACACGGATAACAGACGTGCAATCCACTTGAGACCAAGAGACCATAAAAAATGAGAGATACGATGCAGCCAAATAGCATGCAAGCCGGGATAGCAGGTGATGACCTCAAGACGGTTTCTTGCGGCAGGGTCACGGGCAATGATGGAGTCGACTTGGTCGAAAAGCGAATTAAACATGGTTTGATTTTAGCGGGATACGCTTATTTTCTCAGGAGCATTTGTTTTGCGATGCCCCGAAGAAGATCAATTTCTTCTTTATGAAGCCGACTTCTAGAGAATAGGGCCTGTAGGCGAGCCATGAGCTTCTTAGGATGGGAAGGGTCAAGATAGCCAATCGCCTCTAAACCCTCTCTCCAGTGCTCCAGCATGGCCGCAACAGCAGCCGGATCTGCATAGTCAGGCAAGTCCTGAGCACCTTGAGTGACGCCAGAGGGCTTACTGAGAGCCTCTCTGAGGGTAAAAGCGCAAACCATCAGCGCTTGGGCGAGGTTTAGCGAGGGATAGGCGGGGTTTGCATCGAGCCATACCCGATGGGTGCACAAGGCTAGATGTTCGTTCTCTAGGCCAGTTCTTTCCGTTCCAAAGACCATTGCAACCCGCTGATGATTAGCTACAGCTTCTTGAATCAGGGCGCGGGCAGATGCCCAATCAATTGGAGGGGGCCCAAACTCACGGTCTCGACTGGTAAGACCTAAAACTAATGAACAATCTTGCAGCGAGGATTCTAGGGAATTGGATTCTTGGCTAGTCGCCAAGACATCACCGGCACCACTAGCTAAAGCGATAGCCTCGGGTTCTTGAGCAATGCCCTTGACCTTGGGATTAATCAGGCGCAAATCACTAAAGCCCATGGTTTTAAGCGCTCGCGCAGCAGAGCCTACGTTCCCAGGGTGGCTTGTCTCAACAAGCGCCCAGCGGATTAAGTTGGCTTCTGCGGTATTCATATTAGGGTTCGGTTCGAGGCGATTTTGGTTGGAAAGGGTGTGATCGTTTAGAATCAAGCTGTTAGCTCGTTATTGTCCTGTAGTTTTCAATATCGCGAGTTTGTTCTTATTTAATTTGTCCATCAATACTATGCATCCCATGTTAAATGTGGCCATTAAGGCCGCTCGTCGTGCAGGAACCGTCATTAACCGAGCCTCCCTCAATTTGGAGCGCTTGCAGGTTGATCGCAAGCAGCACAATGATTTTGTGACTGAGGTGGACAAACAAGCAGAAGCTGCCATCATTGAAACTCTGAGTGAGGCGTACCCAAGCCACGGCTTTCTGGCTGAAGAAACTGGTGCGCGCAACGCTGATGCTGAGTATGTTTGGATCATTGATCCATTAGATGGCACAACCAACTTCATCCACGGCTTTCCTCAATATGCGGTATCAATCGCATTGGCAGTTAATGGCGTAACTCAACAAGCGGTTGTCTATGATCCAACCCGCGATGAACTCTTTACCGCTACGCGTGGCGCTGGTGCGTACTTAGATCGTCGGCGTTTGCGTGTTGCGACCCAGGATCGTTTGGCAGGTTGTTTGTTGGGAACGGGTTTTCCGTATCGCGAAGACCAAGATCTTGAAAAGTATTTAAAAATATTTGCCGATATGACACGTCAGTGTGCTGGACTGCGTCGCCCAGGCGCTGCATCTTTAGACCTCGCTTATGTGGCTGCGGGTCGTTACGATGGTTTCTTTGAGAGCGATCTCAAGCCGTGGGATATGGCAGCTGGTGCGCTATTGATTACTGAGGCTGGCGGCCTGATTGGTAACTATCGTGGCGAAGAAGGCTTCTTGCAAAGCGGCGAAGTGATGTCCGCCAATCCACGGATTTTTGCCCAAATGGTGCAGTGTCTATCAAAGTACTCGACCTGCTAAAGAAGTCATCAGGAACGAAGACTGCAGTTGCGGTATTTACTGAGCTTTTACTAGGTCGGTGTAATGCACGCCACTCGCATCAATTCTAAGGGCGCTTGCCTTCGGTAAGCTGCTTTCGGGATGATCTAAATCCCAATCCGATAACACCCAGCGTTGCCAAGTTTGTTCATGCGACTGCTCGAGATGATGAGCGGGTAGGTGGGTATGTCCATGGATTAATTTATTGCCAGACAAATCTCTTAGCAGCGCAGCGCAGGCACGTAAGGTGACGTTGGTTTTTCTAGCCCTCTCCTCAGGGGCATTACCTGCATAGCTTTGATATTGAGCAGAGCTATTGCTACGCAGATTTTTGGCAATCGATTTACGCCAATGCAAAGGTAGTCTCAAGAATATTTTTTGTAGCCAAGGTTTACGAACCCAGTTGCGGAAAATTTGATAGCCAACATCAGCAGTGCATAGTGAATCACCATGGCACAGAATGTACTCATTGTCAGCAATAACAATCTTAGATGGATCTGGCAATAAAGTCATACCAGTTTTTTTAAGATAATCAGCACCAATCAGAAAGTCACGATTGCCATGCATGTAAAACGTTTTGGTTTTGGTTGAGAGATTAGCAATCGCTCTTTTAACTTCTTGCTGAAAAGGCGAATCCAATGCAGCATCATCGCCAATCCAATATTCAAATAAATCGCCTAGGATGAAAACGGCTTCGACCCCAGGGCCTTCTTTTTCACAAAAATCAAAGAAGCGTTGCGCCGTCAAAGGCATTGACGGCGTGAGGTGCAAGTCAGAAATGAGCAGGGCGCTCGAGAACTGCACAATCATTCCTCGAGAACGCTAGCCTTTTCAATCACGACATCTTCAGTTGGCACATCTTGATGAAAGCCGGAGTTGCCAGTCTTTACTTTACGAATGGCATCAACCACATCTATGCCATCAGTTACCTTGCCAAATACAGCATAGCCCCAGCCTTGTGCATTTTTAGCGCTGTGATTTAAAAAATCGTTATCACCCACGTTAATAAAAAACTGCGCGGTAGCGGAGTGAGGATCGCTTGTGCGAGCCATGGCTACAGTGCCACGTTCGTTCTTCAGGCCATTGTCAGCCTCGTTTTCAATTTGGGCACCAGAAGACTTTTCTTTTAGGCCAGTAGTCATACCGCCACCTTGAATCATGAAGTTATCAATCACACGGTGAAAGATAGTGCTGTCGTAGTGTCCTTTTTTGACATACTCTAAAAAGTTAGCAACAGTTTTAGGTGCCTTTGCAGAGTCAAGGGTAAGAGTGATATCACCTTTATTGGTTTTGAGAAGTACTTTCGCCATTATTTGGTCTGCTTTCTGATCAGTTAGTGGGTGGAATAGATTTATTGCTAGCCGCTGGTTGAGCAGCTCTAGGTGTAGGCTTCAAAATCTCAAGCAATGCCTTTGCACGGTTGCTGAACATGCGCTGATTGGGTTGTGCTTCAGCTGCGTTCTCATAGGCCTTTGCGCCTAGACGAATATAGACTTCGCCCAGATTGGCTGAGGCAATAGCGTAGCTTGGACGTAGTTTGAGGGCAAGCTCCAAATAATCGCGCGCCTCAATCCACTGATTTTGGTTTGCAGCCAAGGCGGCAAGATTGTTATAGGGCTCAGGCAACTCCGGAAATTGCTGCGTGATTTCCAGTAAAGTTTTTTTGGCTTGATCAAACTGGCGCTGCTCAATTTGTAGACGTGCCTTCAAAAACCGCAGCTGCACATTGCGGGGTGATTTTTTAATGTGGGTGTTTACGAGATCGATCGCCTCAGGATATTTGCGCGCCTTGAGGAGTTTCTCCACATCAGAGGGCACTGCGTTCTTGGTGACGGGATCTGGCTCAATAATCAAGAATGAGAGGAAAGGTAGACCCACTTCCTCAGATAGCTGAGGGCTTAGAGGGTCGTAGCCCGTATTGGTAGAGAGCCTAGGTGGATCATTAGGGCCATACGCACCCAAATAGGGCTGAGTTGCAGCGGCTGGTGTTTCGCTTTGCTGTGCATTTAAGGCTTTAATTTCAGCGCTTGCTTGCTGTTGACCTGGCGTGCTGCACCCTGCTAGGCCAATAGCGACTAATAAAGTACCTAAGATCCAAATATGGATTTGACGCAATGCTGAAGGGGTAGCTGACATAAGGGGAAGGGTGTAAAACTGACTCATTCGATATACTCAGCGCTCAGTCTAACAAATTGGCGCAACTTGCCCACCTTTTATAGCCATATGCTGCAAATCTATAACACCCTTAGCCGTTCTAAACAGGTATTTAAGCCCATCGTGCCGGGCAAGGTGAAGATGTACGTCTGTGGCATGACGGTTTACGACTTTTGTCATATTGGCCATGCGCGCGTCATGATCGTTTTCGATATGGTGGTGCGCTGGTTAAGGGCAAGTGGCTATGAGGTGATTTATGTGCGCAATATCACCGATATTGACGACAAAATCATTAAGCGCGCCGTTGAGAATGGCGAACCGATTGCAGCGCTGACCAATCGTTTTATTGAGGCGATGCATGCTGATTCGGAAGCATTGGGTTTAATGCATCCCGATCAAGAACCGCGTGCCACTAATTACATCAAGCAGATGCAGGGCATGATTGGCCGCTTGATCGAAAATGAGCTGGCTTATCAAGTCGATGAGGGCGATGTGAACTTTGCCGTTCGCTTATTTCCGCAATATGGACAGCTCTCAGGCAAAAGCCTGGATGAGCTTAATGCTGGCGAGCGCGTAGCTATTGGTGGTGGTAAGCGGGATCCTCTGGATTTTGTTCTATGGAAGAGTGCCAAACCCGATGAGCCTGCTGATACTCGTTGGAAATCCCCTTGGGGTGAAGGTAGGCCTGGTTGGCATATTGAGTGCTCGGCAATGTCATGTGACTTACTTGGCGAGCATTTTGATATTCATGGTGGTGGCGCAGACTTGCAATTTCCTCATCATGAAAATGAGATCGCGCAAAGTGAAGGCGCTTTGTATGGCCAAGCTCGCAAAGCTGGTGACGATCCCTTTGTTAATTACTGGATGCATAACGGCCATATTCGGGTGAACGAAGAGAAGATGTCTAAGTCATTAGGCAATTTCTTTTTAATTCGAGATGTATTAAAAAGTTTTGATCCTGAAGTAGTGCGCTTTTTTATGCTTAAGGCTCATTACCGCAGCCCCATTAATTACAGCGATGCTCAGTTAGAGGAGGCGCGTACAGGCTTGGTGCGTTTATATACCGCTCTTGCTCAAGTGCCCGTGATCAGCAATACGCCACTGGATCCTGCATCCCCATGGGTTGAGCGTTTTACAGCGGCAATGAATGATGATTTCAATACACCAGAAGCGATAGCGGTACTGTTTGATTTAGCGACTGAACTCAATCGAGCGCAAGGTGATGAGAAATCACGCTTAGCGAACACTTTAAGATCGCTTGCTGCAAGCCTCAATTTTTTGCAACGCGATCCAACAACTTTCTTGCAAGCAGGGTCAAGAGATGGTGATCAAGGTTTGGATGCCGCAGCGATTGAAGTGCAGATTGCTGCGCGTGTTGCTGCTAAACAAGCAAAAGATTTTGCAAAAGCCGATGCAATTCGCAAGCATTTGTTAGAGCAGGGCGTGGTGCTGGAAGATAAGCCAGGCGGCATTACTGAGTGGCGTAGAGCATAGTGACGCCTGTAAAAGAAAAGAGTGTGGATGTGACTGTTGAAGATATTGCCCCAGAGTATTGGGGTCAGGCGTGCACTGAACTCATGAAGCATGACCGTATCCTGAAGAAATTAATTCCGAAATACGGCTCTGGTTTTTTAGTCACCCGTGGCGATGCTTTTACTACCTTAGCGAGAGCAATTGTTGGACAACAAATTTCTGTAGCTGCAGCACAATCCGTTTGGAACAAAGTTCTGCTTGTCGCCAAAAAGAAAGTGAACCCTAAAAACATCTTGGCATTGACTGTTGAAGAGTTACGCGCCGCAGGATTGTCTGGTCGTAAGGTGGAGTACATCCGTGATTTGGCGGATCACTTTAATTCTGGTCGATTACACAAAAATCAGTGGAAAGACATGGATGATGAAAGCGTTATTAAGGAATTAACCGCAATTCGGGGAATTGGACGCTGGACAGCTGAAATGTTCCTGATTTTTAACATGGTTAGGCCAGATATCCTGCCTTTGGACGATGTAGGCCTTATTAGGGCTATTTCCCTCAATTACTTCAGTGGAGAGCCTGTTAGCCGGCATGAGGCCCGTGAGGTGGCTGCCAATTGGGCCCCGTGGCGTACGGTTGCAACCTGGTATATGTGGAGAAGTATCGACCCCATCCCAGTTGAATATTAAAATCAAGCTATGAAAACGACTTTCCTGGATTTTGAGCAGTCAATCGCCGAATTAGAGTCGAAGATTGAAGAGCTGCAATTTGTACAAGATGAATCATCAGTAGATATCTCTGATGAGATCAAAACGCTCTCTGAAAAGAGCTTACAGCTGACTAAAGATGTTTATGCCAATCTGACGCCATGGCAGGTATCGCAAGTTGCCCGTCATCCCCAAAGACCATACACATTAGATTATCTCAATGCATTGTTTACTGACTTCCATGAGTTGCATGGCGATCGTAATTTTGCAGATGACCAATCGATCGTTGCAGGCTTAGCGCGCTTCGGTGATGAGCCATGCATGGTCATTGGCCATCAAAAGGGGCGTGACACAAAAGAGCGCGCCTTAAGAAACTTCGGTATGAGTCGTCCAGAGGGGTATCGAAAAGCAATGCGCTTAATGCGTCTTGCAGAAAAATTTGGTCTACCAGTATTTACCTTTGTTGATACACCGGGTGCTTTTCCGGGTATCGATGCAGAAGAGCGCAATCAGTCCGAAGCGATTGGCCGAAACCTTTATGTGCAAGCTGAGCTAGAAGTTCCCATCATCGCCACGATTATTGGTGAGGGCGGTTCGGGTGGAGCATTAGCGATTGCGATGGGTGACGTTGTACTGATGTTACAAAACTCAACTTACTCGGTGATTTCGCCAGAAGGTTGCGCTTCTATTTTGTGGAAGACTGCAGAAAAAGCACCTGAAGCAGCCGAGCAATTGGGCTTAACAGCACAACGCCTGAAAACCTTGGGGCTGATTGACAAGATTGTGGCTGAGCCTGTTGGTGGCGCACATCGTGATTACGACACGATGATGGCCAATATGCGTAAAGCATTGGCCGAATCCTTAAAGACCTTCCAGGGTATGAAAGTGGATGCGCTGTTAGAGCGTCGCCATGAGCGTTTGATGAGCTATGGCAAGTTCAAGGAAATCGACAGCAAGTCTTAAGGCAAGCAAGCGAATCGCAGTTGCCTTAAGCGGTGGCCTAGATTCGGTTGTATTGCTCGATATTGTTTGCAAAGCACAGCAAACAAATCAGTCGGCCACCAAAAAGACAGACACAAAAACATCAGGCGAGGCCCCGGTCGAGATCTGGGCTTTTCATATTCATCATGGCTTACAAAAGAGCGCTGATCAGTGGCTGTTATTTTGCGAGAAGCTAGCTAAAAAATACAAAATCCATTTTGACTTTCGGCTACTGCATTTAGCGGGCGATACAGCGCAAGGCAATATCGAGGCCAGAGCAAGAGCGGGGCGCTATGAAGCCTTGACTGATCTTTGTCTTGAGTATGGCATTACAGACTTATTGCTGGCCCACCATCAAAACGATCAGGCAGAAACGGTTTTGTTACAGCTCTTACGCGGTGCTGGCGCTGCTGGGCTGTCTGGCATGCCAGAGCAGAGATTTTTAGATTCAGAAGCTAAAAACATTTTTCTCAAACGGCCGCTTTTGGACCAAAGCAGAAAAGAGCTAGAGGCTTACGCTAAGCAAAACAAACTTAAATGGATTGAAGATCCAAGTAATCAAGACACCAGCTACCGCCGCAACGCTATTCGCAAAGAGATTATTCCGCGACTAGAAAAAATTCAGCCTGACGCAATTGCTAATTTAGCTAGAAGCGCTCAATTGATGGCTGATGCACAAGTGTTGTTAGATAGGGTTGCTCAACAAGACGGCAAAGCCATTCTGAATAAAAATCAATTGATGCTTAAGTCCTTGCTTAAGCTGGCCGAAAGAGATTTACCCGCAGCAAATAATCTCATTCGTTTTTGGCTTAAGAGTTATCACCTTGCAATGCCTTCACAAGAACGCTTGCATTCCTGGTGGGTAGATTTAAAACAGGTTAAATCAGACTCCAAACTGGAGTGGCGCCATGATTCCTCGAGTATTCGTCTATGGCGCGGGCATTTGCAGGTGACCCAACAAGAGCAAGATTCTCAAGAAACTGGGCAGTGGGTATTTAGACCCATCTCCTTAAGAAGCAAGACTCCCGGTCTTTCAGCGCAGTGGGTTGCAGAGTGCCAGCAGCGGGGCAGCGTGGAATTCAAAGTGCGCCAGGGTTCTGAAAAGCTGCAACTGAAGGCGAATACCCCACGCAAAACCCTGAAGAATCTCTTTCAGGAGGGTGATATCGCCCCTTGGTTGCGCCAGGCGCCATTGCTGTACATCGATGGCAATTTAATTGCTGTCGCCGGTCTTGGGGTCAGTTACCCCCACCTCAAGGCATCAGGCAAGCGAGTGCTGCCTGAATGGGTACAAAACCCTGTAAAATAAGCCCTTTTTAGACACACAGGGATTTGTTTCCCTGCTACAGATAGTTAAATAGACGGTTTTTATGGCTCTTATTGTTCATAAGTACGGTGGCACCTCTATGGGCTCAGTTGAGCGCATACAGAATGTCGCCAAGCGCGTTGCTAAGTGGATGCGTGCTGGTCACCAGGTTGTGGTGGTTCCTTCTGCTATGTCAGGCGAAACCAATCGCTTGTTGGGGTTGGCAAAAGATATTAATCCAGAAGCAAATCCGCGCGAGCTTGACCAGATTGCTTCAACAGGTGAGCAGGTTAGCTCCGGCCTATTGGCGCTGGCTTTATTACGTGAAGGTGTTGACGCTGTGAGTTATGCGGGTTGGCAAGTCACTGTGCATACAGACTCATCATTTACTAAAGCGCGCATTAAATCCATTGACGATAAAAAAATTCTAGCTGACCTTAATGCTGGTCGTGCAGTGGTGGTCACAGGCTTTCAAGGTGTTGACCCTCAAGGCAACATCACAACATTAGGCCGTGGCGGTTCAGATACCTCCGCTGTTGCGATGGCAGCTGCCCTGAAGGCTGATGAGTGTTTGATTTACACCGACGTAGATGGTGTTTACACCACTGATCCACGCGTCTGTGAAGATGCGCGTCGTTTAGACAAAATCACTTTTGAAGAAATGCTGGAAATGGCCAGCTTAGGTTCGAAGGTGTTGCAAATTCGTTCGGTTGAGTTTGCCGGTAAGTACAAAGTTAAAACCCGGGTTCTGTCATCCCTGACAGATCCTTTGATGCCCCTCGACATTGAAATGAAGTCGGGCACCTTGATTACATTTGAAGAGGACAGCACTATGGAAGCCGCCGTTATTTCCGGCATCGCCTTTGCGCGTGATGAAGCGAAGATTACCGTTCTGGGAGTTCCTGATCGCCCAGGTATTGCCTATCAAATCTTAGGTCCGATCGCTGATGCAAATATTGATGTCGATATGATCATTCAGAATCAGTCTTACGAAGGTAAGACTGACTTCACTTTTACAGTCCCTCGTGCCGAGTATCAAAAGGCGCTTGACCTCTTGAAGAGTAGTGTTCAAGCCCATATTGAAGCCAAAGAGATTACTGGCGACCCAAAGGTTTCTAAGGTTTCAGTTGTCGGCGTTGGTATGCGCTCTCATGTGGGTATTGCTAGCAAGATGTTCCGTACTTTGTCGGAAGAGGGCATCAACATCCTCATGATCTCTACGAGCGAAATCAAGATCTCCGTTGTGATTGATGAGAAATACATGGAGCTAGCTGTACGCGCTTTACACAAGGCGTTCGAGCTCGATCAAAAGTAAGGATTAAGCAGTAATCCCACTGTCTAGCGGTAATCCGTTAAACTGTGGGGCGTTGTAAATGCATTAATACGGAGACGTGGCCGAGCTGGTCGAAGGCACTCCCCTGCTAAGGGAGCATCGGGGCTAAAACTCTGATCGGAGGTTCGAATCCTCTCGTCTCCGCCAGTATTTATATGAATAAAGGGGCTACTGGCCCCTTTATTTATTTCCCCTGTACTGTATTAGAAAGCCGCCTAACGACTGATTCCATCTGCGGCCTTCAAATATCCTTGGATATATTGAGGCGGCACATACAGATCAGTCTTCACTCCCGATTTTGAAGAGATGTTCATTTGAAAGCCATTCTTCAGATGATCTTTTAAGAAAGCATCCGTTAGGCTGATCGAGAGCAGCTCCTTAAACGTGCAGCCACTCGCTTCGCAGACACCAGCTTCTCTGGAAATCACTTTGAAAGTAGGGGCAGGGGCGTTCGCTAAGCTTGCTGAATCGTAGTAACGCCATTGTGAAAAATAGGTGAGGTGAACGAGAAGTTCATACGATTTGACGCCTTGCTTTATTTGCTCGCTTCTTAAGCTAAACATCTCGTAAGTATTGGCTGCATCCATTGTATTGATGGGTGGCCCAACAAAGGTTTTTTCACCAGTAACTGGATTGGGTGTGACCATGGTCGATTGATATACATCGTTTATTTCCCATGAACCAACCTTTTTATCGTTATTGGCACAAGCCAATAACCCAAAACTTACTACTAGTAACAAAGCAATACGGTACATTTTTAGCTCCCTTAGACCCTCCGAATCATACTATCGTCTCTTCCAGGGTCATTTTCTTTACATCCGCGTGGGGCAGAATCAACATAATCTTGGCTTATATGGCCATTTTTAGGCTATTCAGAGCACTTTTCTAACTTTTTGTTGCTTTGCTCCAAATAAATGTTGCAAGTGCACAAAAACTTCCTTAGAATGGTGCATCGCAACAAATTAACTCATCTACTTAAGTAAGGAAAATAATCATGTTTCAAAACCAATTAAACGATCAAATCTCTCAAGCTCAAGCTAAAGCTGTTGAAAGTGCAAAACATTTAGCTCAAGTAGCCGTTGAAAGCGCGCAAGAATTAGCAGAAATCAATCAAGCAGCTGCTAAAGATGCTTTGGCCGCAGCTCAAGACGCTAGCGCACAGTTATTAGCTATTAAAGATGCACAACAATTATCTAAATTAGCTCAGCCAGAAGTTGCTCAAGAAGCTGCTAAGTACGCTGCTGCTTACCAAGCTAAAGTAAACAAAGTAGTTCGTAACGGTAACAAAGAAGTTGCTCAAGTAGTTGACGCTTCTATTGATGATGCACGTGACGATCTAGTTAAATTTGTTAAACAAGCTACTAAGACTGCTCCTGCTGGTTCAGAGGCTTTTATCTCTGCATTTACATCAGCTTTCGAAACTTCACTCCAACAGTTTGATCAAGTTCGCGCTACTGCAACTGATGCATTTGCAAACTTTGAGAAGAGTGTTGACGCTGCATTGGCAAACATTCAGGGTCAGTACGCACCTGCTAAGCCAGCTGCAAAAAGCCGTAAAGCCGCTTAATTCGTTTTAACTGTTTTACTGAAAGCCGCCTTCGGGCGGCTTTTTATTTGGCTAGTTTGCTTGTCTGTATCACCAAGGGCTAATGATTGGGGTTTGTATCTAGGGTTGATATTCTGACTTAGCTATATCCTTAATGGATAAGTTTTCGCCTTAAATGGAGCGCGCAAATGAGTTCATTCACCTTGTCTAGTGATAACAATTGGAACGACAAGCGCTGGTTCTGGCTATTTAGTCCAGCCATCCCAGCGGCATTTACCGCATCCTTACTTACTTACGCATGGACTGGTCAGTGGCTCTATCTTCTTTTTGCCCCTATCTTTATTCATTTGATTATTCCTTTACTTGATCTCACATTCGGTGAAGATTTCAGTAACCCGCCAGAATCAGCTGTTGCACAACTTGATCAAGATTTTTTTTATCGAGTATTGGTGTGGGCTTATGTACCGTTTCAAATTGCTGGCACGATATACGGCGCTTGGTTGGCAACAACGCAGTCCCTAGAGTGGTATGCCTACATCGCTTTAGTGTTCTCAGTGGGCTCGATTAATGGTATCGGCATAGCCACAGCCCATGAGCTTGGGCATAAACAAGAAATCTTGGATCGCTGGCTTGCAAAAATTGCTTTGGCACCATCAATGTATGGCCATTTTTTTGTTGAGCATAATCGTGGGCATCATAAAAGAGTTGCCACACCTGAAGATCCAGCAAGCGCAAGAATGGGTGAGGGCTTCTGGATATTTTTACCGCGCACCGTTTTCTATAGCTTGGTTTCTGCTTGGGGTCTTGAGCGTGAGCGCCTCCAAAGACAAGGTAAAGGCGTTTGGAGTTTGCATAATGAAAACCTTCAGGCTTGGTCTTTAAGCATTCTTTTTTATGGCATTCTAATCACTTGGCTTGGTTGGAGCGCCCTCATCTTTCTTGCGCTGCAGGGTGTATATGCCGCCTCGATGCTCGAAGTGGTGAACTATGTTGAGCACTACGGTCTTCTTCGTCAGAAGGATGCGAATGGTCAATATGTGCGTTGCGCTCCTGAGCACTCATGGAATAGCAATCATATTGTTGGAAATATTGTTCTCTATCACTTGCAAAGACATTCAGATCATCATGCCCATCCTACGCGCCGCTATCAAGCCTTGCGGCACTTTGATGAGGCGCCACAACTGCCTGGAGGATACGCATCCATGATTACGGTTGCGTACTGTCCACCCCTGTGGTTTGCCTTAATGGATCATCGTGTAGTCAAGCACTATGCGGGCGACTTGAACAAAATAAATCTGCAGCCATCAGCTCGTGCAAGAATTTATAGGCGCTGACTGAACTCAGCATTTTTACTCGAATAACTACTTACAACAAGACTGGCAAATATGGCTAGCAATACATTTGACTATGTCGTTATCGGCGGGGGATCTGGTGGTAGTGTCATTGCTGGTCGTCTAAGCGAGGACGGAAACACCACGGTTGCATTGCTAGAAGCAGGAGGTAAGGGTGATAGTTGGTTGGTTAATACGCCAGCAGCAGCAGTGGCGATGTTGCCAACCAAGATTAATAATTATGCTTTTGAAACAGTGCCTCAACCTGGTTTGAATGGCCGCCGTGGCTATCAGCCTAGAGGTAAATGTTTAGGGGGCTCTTCCGCAATCAATGCCATGATCTATACCCGAGGGCATAGAGTGGATTATGACCACTGGGCAAGCCTTGGTAATGACGGTTGGTCATACGATGATTTGCTGCCTTATTTCAAGAAAAGCGAAAATAACGCTTCATTTAAGGGTGGATACCACGGAAATGATGGGCCACTGCACGTTTCACATTTGCAATCTCACAATCCTTTTCAAGCGCTTTATCTCAATGCTGCAAAAGAAGCAGGCTTCCCAATAAACGATGATTTCAATGGCGAGAGCCAAGAGGGCTTGGGTATTTACCAAGTAACGCATCGAAATGGCGAACGCTGGAGTGCTGCTCGTGGATACCTCCACCCTCATATGGACAAGCGTCACAATCTTCACGTCCAAACTGGAGTGCAGGTTGAGCGCATTTTCTTCGAAGGTCGTCGTGCGGCTGGTGTGAGCTATACCCAGGGAGGTAAGCAGCACATCATTCGAGCCAACAAAGAAGTGATTTTGTGCGCTGGTGCTTTTCACACACCGCAATTATTATTGGTTTCAGGAGTTGGGCCTGCAGAGCAATTACAGAAGTTCGGAATTCCGGTGATTCACTATCTACCAGGGGTAGGGAAAAATCTGCAAGACCATCCAGACTTTATATTTGGCTATTCTGCAAAAAGCTTAGATCTGATTGGCATCTCTCTGGGTGGAACGTTAAGACTAACTGGCGAGATCATGAAATACATCCGCACGCGCCAAGGCATGATTGCTACCAACTTTGCAGAAGCGGGAGGCTTTCTCAAAACAGACCCCAATTTAGATGCCCCGGATGTGCAATTACATTTTGTAGTGAGCTTGGTTGAAGATCATGCACGCAAATTACATATGGCTCACGGTTACTCATGCCATGTATGTGTGCTTCGGCCAAAGAGTCGTGGGCAACTCACATTAGCTAGCAACAGCATGCATGAAGCACCACTCATCGATCCTGGATTTTTAAAGGAGGATGATGACTTGGAAACCCTGGTGAAAGGCTATAAGTTGACCAAAAAACTGATGGATGCCCCCACATTCGCCAATATTAGGCAGAAAGATATTTTTACACCGAATGTGCATACTGATGATGATATTCGCCAGATCATCCGCAATAGGGCCGATACTGTCTATCACCCTGTAGGTACTTGTAAGATGGGTAATGATGCTATGTCTGTCGTGAATTCAAAACTTCAGGTTCACGGGATCGAGGGCTTGCGCGTTGTTGATGGCTCGATCATGCCTACGCTCATTGGCGGCAATACAAACGCTCCTATCATGGCTATTGCCGAAAAGGCAGTTGATATGATTCGATCCCATCGATACAACTGAAGGCAATTCATCGCATGATTGAGCATCAACAGCTAGAAGGAATACTGAAGATAGTATTTAATCGTCCCGAGAAAAAAAATTCATTTACTGGCGCGATGTATCGAGAGTTGAGAGAGCTACTTATTGCTGGAGATCAGGATCCTGCGGTTAAGGTCATTTTGCTTTCAGGAGCAGGCAATACTTTTTCAGCTGGTAACGATATTCAGGATTTTATAAACTCGCCGATTACGCTCGAAGATGCTCCGCCCATTAATTTACTTAGGTCTCTTGCAGAGCTCAAAAAGCCGCTGATTGCTGCCGTTGATGGTTTTGCAGTGGGCATTGGCTCAACCATGTTATTTCATTGCGATTTGGTCTACGCCCAAAAAGGTGCAAGATTTATTTTTCCATTTGTTGCGCTCGGCTTGGTTCCAGAAGGCGCCATCACTTTATTGATGCCTCATCTTATTGGGCACCAACGCTCCTCAGAAATTTTATTCTTCGGCGAACCTTTGTCAGCAGAGGAGGCCTACAAAATGGGTTTTGTTAACAAGATAATATTGGAATCCTCCGCACTTCACTATGCAGAGGAGCGGGCAAAGGCGCTGACAGCGATGTCTTCTGGATCGCTATTACAGACCAAAGCACTATTAAAGAGTGGTAGATTGAAATCAGAAATACTCGAGCAAATAGATGCTGAAGCGAGCTTATTTATGGAAAGGCTAAAAGGCCCAGCAGCCAAAGAGGCTTTAAGCGCCTTTATGGAAAAACGTGTTCCAAAATTTAAAGATCTAGATTAGCTTGGCTTATATTTCAAATTAGAAAAACCTACTGTTCAGCCTTGTACCAAACTTGGGTTCTGCCTAAGAGGGGAATCCCAATATAGCCACGGACATCCATTTTTTTCCCATCTTCAGTCACAATTTTTACCTTGTAGATCTCACCTTCTTTAGGATCTAGGATTTTTCCTCCTGACCAAGCTCCAGATTCATCTTGCTTCAAGTCGGTCATGATTTTCATGCCAACAATCGGTTTATCTTTGCGATCATCTTTGCATAGATTGCAGTAAACCAATGGCGTTTCATTAGGTCTTGGAAAGGTCTTAATGATGGTTCCTTCCAAAACCCCATTCACTTGTTCAATTTTGATTAAAGAAGCAGGTTGATTAGTTTTGTCATCAATCGTTTTCCAGACACCAATAGCAGGATCTGCACTTTGAGCATAAGCATTGCCGTAGACTATGCTAACCAAACAGATGGAGAAGATAGAGAATTGTTTTTTTATCATGATTGAGTCTCCAAATCGTTTTAACAACGTTCAAAAATTCCAGCAGCGCCCATACCTGTGCCAACGCACATGGTCACCATTGCATGCTTCAGATTGCGTCTTTGTAACGCATGTATTGCTGTTGCAGCACGGATAGCTCCAGTTGCACCTAAGGGATGCCCCAATGCAATGGCGCTTCCCAATGGATTGACTTTGCTCGGATCTAGCTGCAAATCGCGAATAACTGCTAGTGACTGGGCAGCAAAAGCTTCATTTAACTCAAGCCAATCAATATCTTGCTGAGTGAGTCCTGCCAACTTCAGTGCTGCGGGAATAGCCTCTTTGGGTCCAATACCCATAATCTCAGGGGGAACACCTTTGATCGCAAAACTCACAAAGCGTGCAAGAGGGGTGAGGCCAAAAGTTTTAATGGCCTTTTCACTAGCGAGAATAAGAACACCAACACCATCCGATGTTTGTGAGCTATTGCCAGCAGTAACACTACCTTTAGCGGCAAAAGGCGATTTTAGTCTGGCTAGACCTTCAAGAGAGGTATCAATACGCGGACCCTCGTCCTTTGCAAAATCACTCCATTTGATATCGACTTGACCTTGATCAAAGTTCATAGCTCGATTGGCTATTTTTACTGGAAAGATTTCAGCATTAAATTCACCAGCGGCTTGAGCAGCAAGCGCCTTTTGATGGGAGGCGAGAGCGAAGGCATCTTGATCTTCACGGCTGATCTTCCATTGCTGAGCTACTTTTTCGGCGGTTAAACCCATACCATAGGCTATTCCAATATTTTCATCGCCCATAAATATTGCTGGAGACATGGACGGAGTATTGCCGCCCATAGGAACCATACTCATTGATTCGACACCGCCAGCAATCATGATGTCAGCTTCGCCTACCCGAATGCGATCAGCAGCCATTGCTATAGCATTTAATCCAGAGGAGCAAAATCTATTTACGGTAATGCCGCCAACAGAATTGGGCAGTCCACCCAGCAGTAGACCAATACGTGCAATGTTTAAGCCTTGTTGTGCCTCTGGCATAGCGCAGCCGATGATGGCATCTTCAATCGCAGCAGGATCCAGTGTAGGTACTTGTGTAAGAACGTGTTGAAGGGCATTGCCCAACAAGTCATCCGGTCTAGTGTTGCGTAAAGAGCCTCTACCTGATTTGCCAACAGCACTCCGAGTGGCGGCAACAATATAAGCGTCTTGAATATTTTTAATCATGAATATGTTCTCGTATTGTGTTTGAGTGCCTAGTTTCTAACCGGTTTGCCGTTTTGGAGCAGGCCCATAATGCGCTCCATTGTTTTGGGATGCCCAATCAATTCCACAAAAGCTTGACGCTCTAGTTTCAGGAGCCACTTTTCAGTTACGAGGGTGCCTGCATCAACATTGCCACCAGTAATAATTTCAATGATTTTTTGAGCAATATGGGCATCATGTTCAGAGATGAATCCCCCATCTCGCATATTCACCACTTGGCCCATCACAGTTGAAGCAACAGAACGTCCGCCTACAGGAATAAGCGTTGGAATCGGTGGCCTATAACCTGAATAACGCATTGCTTTAACTTGGCTTTGCGCCAGCGCAAGTAATTCATAGACGTTAGCGACAATAATGTCGCCTGTTTTCAAGTAAGCCATCTTCATTGCTTCTTGGGCAGATGAAGATACTTTTGCCATGGCAGCATTTTCGAAAGAGGCTTTAGTGAAATCTAGGAAGTTAGTGTTGCCTGCAAGATTTACACCTTGAGCCGCACGAATGGCCGCTTCTTTAAGGCCGCCTCCCGCAGGGAGTAACCCAACACCAACTTCAACTAAGCCGATATAGCTTTCCATTGCCGCAACTCTACGCGCGGATTGCAGCACGAGCTCACAGCCACCACCCAATGCAACACCCGATACTGCAGCGACCACTGGTACTTGAGAGTATTTAACTCTCATCATGGTGTCTTGGAAGAGTTTTACAAAAGGCTCAACTCCAGACGGACCGCTCTTCATAACCATGGGTAGGGCAGCTTCTAAATTTGCACCTGCAGAGAAAGGTCCGCCAGGTGTACCTAACTTCAATGAGGTGGGTTGCCAAATAACCAAACCAGAATAATGTTCTTCAGCAATCTTAACGGCCTTTTGAAGTCCATTTAATACATCAGGACTAAAGGTATTCATCTTGGATTTAAACGAAGCAATCAAGACCTCTGGTTGACGCTCATCTACCCAAGCGCGCAGGTCTGGATTCTCATAGATGGTGGTACCAGCCGTTCTTGGATCGGGTGAACCATCACCCAGAAGAGATGCTCTAAATGCTTGCTTCTTGTAGACGGGAAGGGAGGAACGCGGAATATATTTTCCTTCTGCTGCAGACCACGATCCCTCTGGTGTATGGAAAGCCTGCTTCTCTGCAACAGGGCCGCTAAATACCCAAGCTGGCAAAGGCTCTTTACTGAGTGTCTTGCCTGCGTCGATATCCTCTTTGATCCAGTTAGCCACTTGCGTAATACCAGCAGCTTGCCAATCTTCAAATGGACCCTTATCCCAGCCATAACCCCAGCGCATTGCAAAATCAATTTCACGAGCAGAATCCGCAATACTCCCTAGATGAATGGCGCAATAGTGGAAGATGTCCCGATAAATAGACCATAAGAATTGCGCCTGTGGATCATCGGTGTTTCTGAGAAGCTCAAGACGTTCGGCAATCGGCTTTTTAAGAATGCGCTCAATAATGGGTTCGATTGTGGCAGTAGAGGGCTTGTATTCTCCAGTAGTAGCATCTAATACAAGTACTGTTTTGCCATCCTTGCGATAAAAACCCGCTTTAGTCTTCTGACCCAAAGCGCCTTTAGCAATCAACTTGGCAACAACATCCGGTGTTTTGAATAAGGTTGAAAAGGAGTCGTCTTGTAAAGCGACTTCCATGGTGTTGATGACGTGAGCCATGGTGTCCAAACCAACAACATCACTGGTTCTAAAGGTAGCTGATTTAGCACGACCCAATTTACTGCCAGTAATTGCATCTACCTCATCAAAACCAAGACCATATTTTTGAGCCTCTGCAAACACAGCAAGAATCGAGAAAACACCCACACGATTGCCAATAAAATTCGGCGTGTCTTTTGCTCGAACAACACCTTTGCCCATAGTGGAGGTCATGAAGGTTTCAAGAGCATCTAATACCCCTGGATCAGTATCTGTAGCTGGAATCAGTTCCAGTAAGTGCATATACCTTGGCGGGTTAAAGAAGTGCACACCGCAGAAACGTTTCTTCAGGTCACCAGAAAATCCCTTGGCAAGTTCACCAATCGGTAAGCCAGAGGTATTGGTGGCAAAGAGGGCATGCGCCGGAATATGGGGCCCTACTTTTTCATAGAGGGCATGTTTCCAATCTAGACGCTCAGCAATTGCCTCAATAATCAGATCACAATCTGCTAGAAGACCCAAATCATCTTCGTAGTTGGCTGCAATAATCAAATTTGCATCTACTGCTAAGCCTAAGGGTGCTGGCTTCAGTTTTTTAAGATTCTCAATAGCCTTTAGTGCGATAGCATTTTTATTCACTGTCTTGCCATCATCAGATTTGCTAGGCAGGTCAAATAAAATTACTGGGAGACCAACATTAATACATTGAGCGGCAATTTGAGCGCCCATCACTCCGGCACCCAAAATGGCTACTTTTTTAATGATGTTATTTTCAGTCATATCCAGTCTTTCAGAAGAGTTCAGCAGGCATTGCCATTAATGATTTCGATCCAGCGCGCGCCTGGCGAATCAAGGTGGCAGTTTCAGGAAGGAGCTTGTCAAAGTAGAAGCGGGCAGTTGCGATTTTGGCCTGATAAAAAGGATCATTACTTGACTTATTGGCCAAAGCAATTTTGGCCATACGGGCAAAGAGATATGCATAGACCAAATGCCCTACAGTACGAAGATAAGGGACGGCCGCAGCCCCCACTTCTTCGTGGTTCATCATGGCTTTCATGCCAATTTCTTTGGTCAGTTTCTCTACCTTGGTAGCGATGTCGGCTAAGGGGTCGATGAACTCCTGCATTTCTTTGCGAACACCTTCTTCTTCAATGAAAGTTTCAACGAGTTTGCCAAACTTGCGTAGTTTCGCACCCATATCACCAAGTACTTTGCGCCCCAAAAGATCAAGGGATTGAATCGTATTAGTACCTTCATAAATCATATTAATACGTGCATCACGAACATATTGCTCCATGCCCCATTCGGCAATATAGCCATGCCCACCAAAAACTTGTAAGCCTTCATTTGTAGCAGTGAACGCGTTATCTGTGAGGAAAGCTTTAATGATGGGGGTGAGCAGGGTGACCATATCAGCAGTATCTTTACGAACACTCTCATCCGGATGATTCAGTTCCGTATCAATCATTAAGGCGACCCAATAAGCAAAGGCCCGACCACCTTCAGCATAGGCTCTCTGTGTGAGCAGCATTCTGCGCACATCTGGATGCACAATGATCGGATCAGCTGCCTTTTCAGGTTCTTTAGCGCCAGTAAGACTGCGCATTTGTAAGCGCTCTTTGGCATAGGCGGCAGAGTTCTGATAAGCAACCTCCGTCAAGCCAAGGCCTTGCATCCCAACGCCTAAGCGTGCGGCATTCATCATCACAAACATCGCATTAAGACCTTTGTGAGGCTCTCCTACAAGCGTACCAATCGCACCATCAAAGTTCATGACGCAGGTCGCATTGCCATGTATGCCCATCTTATGCTCTAGTGAGCCGCAAGAAACTTGATTGTTTGCACCCAAGCTGCCGTCTGCATTGATCAAAAACTTTGGAACTACAAATAAAGAAATTCCTTTGGTGCCCTTAGGTGAGTCTGGCAGTCGCGCCAAGACTAAGTGAACAATATTGTCGGTAAAGTCGTGCTCACCGCTAGAGATGAAGATCTTTGTGCCTGTGATGGAATAACTTCCATCTGCTAGAGGTTCCGCCTTAGTCTTCAAAATACCTAAGTCAGTGCCACATTGAGGTTCGGTGAGACACATCGTGCCAGTCCAGTGACCAGACACCAATTTCTCAAGATAAATTTTCTTCTGATCATCCGTCCCGTGAGCATGTAGGCATTCGTATGCACCGTGCGATAAACCTGGATACATCGCCCAAGACTGGTTTGCAGAATTTAGTGTTTCATATAGAGCGCTATTGAGTAACTGCGGCAATCCTTGCCCACCATACTCAGGGTCACATGACAATGCAGGCCAGCCGCTGTCCACATATTGCTGATAAGCATCTTTAAATCCAGCGGGGGTGGTGACAGACCCATCTTCATGGCGTGTACAACCCTCTTTGTCGCCCACTTGATTCAAGGGAAAGGCAATCTCCGTTGCAAATTTTCCGGCCTCTTCAATAATCTGATTGATGGTGTCTTTATCTACATCTGCAAATGCCGGCAAGGCGGCAAAGGCTTTATCCGCATTGAGGAGCTCATGAATAACAAACTGTATGTCGCGCAAGGGAGGGTTGTATTGGGGCATATAACTTTTCGAGAAAGATGGTTGTTAGGTTTATTTACTTACTTTGTTGCTTGCAAAGATTTCTTTGATTAACTTATTTGCAGTGGTAAGGCTTTTGGAGTGGCCCAAAAAGCGCGAATCATGGTGAACGCCGAGCACTATGCTGTAAAGTTGAAACAGCAGGGCATCTGCATTGACCGATTTTTTTAAATGGCCGGCTGTAATCGATTCTTTAATAGCTCTGAGCATTGCAGCGCGCCAATCTTCAACACTTCGCACCAGTTCATCGCGCACAATGCCGGGGCGGTCATCATATTCAGCTGCCCCTGAAATGAAGAAGCAGCTGGAGGTATCGCCACCAACACTCATCTTGAGCCATGAGTCAATCATTTGCTTAAGGCGTGGTAGCCCCTTGGGCTTAGATAGGGCAGGCGCAAATACCTGCTCCTCAAAACCCTGATGGTAGGCTCGTACAACTTCAACTTGTAATTCTTCTCTAGAGCCAAAATGAGCAAAAACACCACTTTTGCTCATGTTTACAATCTCCGCAATAGTGCCGATAGTGAGACCTTCAAGCCCTGATTTACTAGCAATTTCTAGAGCGGCATGCAAGATTAAGGCCTTAGTCATCAACCCCTTTTTTGGCTCAGCCAATTCCTTTTTGTTAGTCCTTTGCATCAGCATGGGTTTGCTCATTTATTCATTTTGTTGTAAAAATAATACGATCGTTCGTTTATATTACAACAAATTTATTTAAAGTAAATGACGGCAAGAAGTAAATAAGAGCAAGCGGTCGTTATCAAACGGGGCTACAAGCCAACTTTAACGACTGAGATGAAACTAATTTGTGCAGCACAGCAATTTATTTGGGGAAAACCCGAGGTAGATATTTCGATAAATATCTTTAGAGTTACCTTAGTGGTTTATGAGTTGATAACGCTTAATCAAAAAATGAAAAAGGAAGAGACATGAAGCAATTAAAAATGAGCGCACTAGTCTTGGCGTTGACGAGTATTGCTACGGGATCAGCAATGGCTCAGTCATCAAACACGAATGCTTGGGAGGGTGCTTATGGGCAGATCGGCGTAGGTTTTGGCATCTTTACACCATCAATTAGTAATGGAAAAGCCGTGGCTCCTGCTCCGTATTCCGCAGCCAACATTACAACTTCTGCATCGAGTGTGAACAATGTGAATACTGGCCTCGCCAATTTAGCCTTAGGCTATAACTTCGGCATCAACCAAAGTTATATTTTGGGTCTTGGGGCTACTTACTATCCTGGAGCAAGTTCTTCGGCAACAGGGGTATTGAACTCAACAGCCGCCGCACCCTACGGTGCCTTAAGTTCTTCAACTACCGCAACCTATAACGTGAAGAATCTTTTCAGTATCGTGTTGACTCCAGGATATGTGATTGATAAGGATAAGTTGGCTTATGCGAAGCTTGGCTACACTGGGGCTACCATTGGTTTATCAGCCCCCTCTATTCCTTACACCACAACTAACCTAACTGGTTGGACATTAGGCTTGGGTTATAAGCAGATATTGACCGGGTCCATATACGCTTTTGGCGAAGTGAATTACGCAGCGTATGGCAATAAAGGTGTTGCAACCATTACCTCCTCAAGTGGCGCTGTACTCAGTGGCATGTCTGCTAAAGGTACTGGTACTGACATCCTCGTTGGCGTAGGCTATCGCTTCTAATGTTGTAATTGCTTGATGAAAAGCCCTCTCTTTGAGGGCTTTTTCTTTCCTTGTTAGCTTCTGTATTTGAACTATTGAATAAGAGTTGCATTTCTCGCCTATGTTAAATCCCAGCAAGCCTTGGTTGAAGAACTATCCTGAGGGCGTGCCTCATGATGTCAATATTTCCGCCTACTCCTCATTGGTGGAAATGTTCGAGGAATCCTTTGCTCGCTTCCCCAGTCGTAATGCTTGTGAATACATGGGTAAATTCTTTACCTATCGTGAGTTGGATCATCTCTCTAAGAATTTTGCATCGTATCTACAAACTCTTGGCCTAGAGCCTGGTGCTCGTGTAGCCATCATGCTGCCCAATGTAGTGCAATTTCAGATTACGATGCTTGGTATCTTGCGCGCTGGATATGTAGTAGTTAATGTCAATCCTCTTTATACCGCTAGGGAGCTGGAATACCAACTCAAAGATAGTGGCGCCTCAGTCTTAATTATTTTGGAAAACTTTGCGCATGTGTATCAGCAGATTGCCGCAAACGTTCCTTTGAAAAAAGCCATCGTTACCAGTCTTGGTGAGTTGATTGGCTTAAAGGGTGCAATTGTTAACCTTGTAGTGCGCAAGGTGAAGAAGGCAGTGCCGGCCTGGAGTCTTGCTCACGATTCTTTTAAGGTTGCCTTGCAAAAAGGCGCTAGCAGCCACTTTTTAAAGCCCATCACATCCCTTGACGATATTGCGTTCCTCCAGTACACAGGAGGCACTACGGGTGTTGCTAAGGGTGCTATTTTGCTGCACCGAAATATCCTCTCTAACGTTTTTCAGACGGAGTTGTGGCTAGAGCCAGGCATGCGCAATCGCCGCGACGAGCAACTGGTCTTCCTATGTGCTTTGCCGATGTATCACATCTTTGCACTGACAGCATGCGCGCTCTTTGGTATGCGCAAAGGTGGCTTACTTGTGTTGGTTCCAAATCCCCGTGATATAGATGGCTTCCTCAAATTATTAGATACTCATCCGAATATCAATATCTTCCCTGGTGTAAACACTTTATTCAATGCATTGATTCATCGCGTTGAATTTAAAAAAGGAGTTTTGCCTAATTTATTGGTCACAATTGGTGGTGGTATGGCTATGCAAAAAGGGGTGGCTGATCAATGGCAAAAAATTACGGGCGTACCCATTGCTGAAGGATATGGCTTATCTGAGACTGCACCAGTAGCTTGTGTCAACACACCATTAATCTCTGCATTCACCGGTACGATTGGTTTACCCGTTCCTGGGACTGAAGTCCTGATTTTGGATGATGCTGGAGTCGAAGTGCCTTTTGGCTCTCCAGGTGAGATTTGTATACGCGGACCACAAGTAATGGCGGGTTACTGGAATAAGCCAGAAGATACAAAGAGCGTGATGACGCCGGATGGTTACTTTAAATCCGGTGATATTGGCATTATGAATGCAGATGGCTATACCAAAATTGTGGATCGCAAAAAGGACATGATTTTAGTATCAGGCTTTAATGTTTACCCAAATGAGTTAGAAGAAATTGTTGCCTTGATGCCTGGTGTTTTAGAGTGTGCGGCAATTGGTGTGCCCAATGAAGACACTGGAGAGGCCGTAAAAATCTTCATAGTCAGAAGTGATCCTAATCTGACTGAAGAAGATGTTGCCGCCTACTGCAAAATAGAATTTACAAACTACAAGCGTCCTAAATTTATTCAATTTAGAGATGAACTACCCAAAACAAATGTCGGAAAAATTCTCCGTCGAGAATTAAGGGGATTATGAGTAGCACAAATATTCCTAGTGTGTTGCAGGGCTTAAGACTACCGATCATATCTGCCCCGATGTTTACTGTCAGCTACCCAGAATTAGTGCTAGCCCAATGTAAAGCTGGAATTGTTGGGTCTTTTCCTGCTCTGAATGCTCGACCACCAGAGCTTTTGGATGAATGGCTAACTCAAATGACTGCTGAGTTAAAAGATTATCAAAGTAAAAATTTAAATGCCAAGATCGGACCCTTGGCCGTTAATCAAATCGTGCATATCTCCAATGCCCGTCTTGAGCAAGATATGCACACGTGTGTCAAACATCGAATTCCTATCTACATCACGAGCCTAAGAGCCCCTGTCAAAGAGATTGTTGATGCAGTCCATAGCTATGGCGGCATTGTTCTTCACGATGTGATTAGTATTCGTCATGCAGAAAAAGCGCTTGAGGCTGGTGTGGACGGCTTGATTCTGGTCGCAGCTGG
>Ga0364860_10093_pt1 | contig 69035 bp, 55 predicted proteins | sample ExccelAu500001D4_FD_206916 | JGI IMG/M metagenome (GOLD analysis project Ga0364860, IMG submission 206916) | Enriched cells from Trout Bog Lake Hypolimnion, Wisconsin, USA - BchlTB.Aug20.5000.01 .D4 | ecosystem: Environmental > Aquatic > Freshwater > Lake > Hypolimnion/Profundal zone | place: USA...
TGCCTCAATGCCCGCCTCAACGGGCAGGAATATATACCGGTGCATGTGTTTCCTACCCGGCTCACTAACAGTGGAATGGCCTACCTGAAACACGAATACCCCAAAGACCCCGCCAGGCAGCAATTCTGGACCGAAATGAAATCCAGCTTCGATTATTTTGAAAAAACACATAAACTCCTTCCAGTTATGTATGGCATGGATGGTAAGTACGTTTATTAAATCAAAACTACTTTATCTTTGCTTTGAAAATATACAGGCCCACTATGAGCCAGAATAAGAGACCGCCAATTATCCTGTTATCCGTACTATGCATTCTTTTGAGCATTACCCTGTCTTCATGCCAGAAGGAGATCCATATCAGCCTGGCATCCAGCCCGCCCCAACTGGTGGTGGAAGGCGAAATTGAAACCGGCCAGCCACCCTATTTATTCCTGACCACTACCATCAGTTTCTTTTCGCAGGTAAACCTGACTACTTTGCAAAACAGTTATGTGCATAATGCAACCGTATCCGTATCTGATGGAGATTCTACCATTAACCTCAGAGAGTATTCCATTGATACTGCCGGGGGCAATAAAATATATTTCTGGACAATAGATACTGCCAACCTCAATAATATTATGGTGGGTAAAGTAGGCAAATTCTACAAACTCACTATTGTATATAATGGTACAACTTATACCTCCCTGACCAAAATTCCGGCAGTAAAAGGGCTCGACAGCATATGGTTTGCCACGCCTACCTTTAAAGATACAAAGACCCCCGACAGCGCCTGGGAAATGTTTGCCAATTATACCGACCCGGATACAATTGGTAATTATGTGCGCTATTTCACGAGGATCAACAGCCAGCTATTTTACCCAGGCCAGCTGTTTAGTGATGAGATTGTGAACGGCAAAAAGGTACCTGATATAGCACTCCCTGCCGGCTACCTTCAGACTGAAAATGCCAACGGGGATTCACTCAACTATTTTTACCCCGGCGATACCGTGACCCTTAAATGGTGCGAAATTGATAAAGGTGTTTATGATTTCTGGAATACCTACCAGTTTGCCAATAATGCCGTCGGCAATCCATTTGCATCGCCAATCAATATCCAGTCCAATATATCAAATGGCGCACTGGGCGTGTGGGCAGGATATGGCAGTGTCTCCTATACAGTATATGTGCCTTAAAATTAGCGCCTTATAGTGTCAATTTGCTTCCCGTTTCCTATCTTCATCTTTTAGAGTAATTTTGCAGGTTAACTCCCAAAGAGGAATCTACGTAAAAGAAATTATAACTGATGAGTGATACAGAAAAAGTACATTGCCTGATAATAGGATCGGGCCCGGCAGGATATACCGCAGCCATCTATGCAGCACGCGCCAATATGCACCCTGTTTTGTACCAGGGACTGCAGCCCGGCGGACAATTGACCATAACTACTGAAGTGGAGAACTATCCGGGGTATCCCAATGGGATTATGGGCCCTGAGATGATGGTGGAATTTGAACAGCAGGCACAGCGCATGGGGGCTGATATACGCTGGGGACTGGCGACCAAGGTTGATTTGAGCCAAAGGCCTTTCAAGGTGGAAATAGATGAAGAAAAGTGGATAGAAGCTGATACCGTGATTATAGCAACCGGCGCATCGGCAAAATGGTTGGGGCTTGAATCGGAAGACCGGCTGAACGGGCATGGTGTTTCGGCATGCGCGGTATGCGATGGGTTCTTTTTCAAAAACCAGGAAGTGGCCATAGTGGGCGCAGGAGATACGGCCTGCGAGGAAGCCATGTACCTGGCCAAGCTCTGCACCAATGTACATATGTTTATACGCCGCAGCGAAATGCGTGCCAGTAAAGTAATGCAGGAGCGGGTGATTAAAACACCAAACATAAAGGTATACTGGAATACAGATACTCTTGAGATAATGGGAGAACATAAGGTAGAGTCTGTTAAGATATTGAATAATAAGACCAACGAAGAAAGCATAATACCTATTAAGGCATTCTTTGTAGCCATAGGGCATCACCCCAATTCTGACCTCTTCAAAGGATGGCTGGATATGGACGACCAGGGCTACCTGATTACCCAGCCCGGCACCAGTAAGACCAATATCCCGGGAGTATTTGCCTGCGGGGATGTGCAGGACAAAAATTACCGGCAGGCTGTAACCGCAGCAGGCAGTGGATGTGTGGCAGCGCTGGATGCTGAGCGATATCTGGGGACATTAGAGTAATCATATTTAGATGTTAATGCATTTCCACGAATGCACTTTCGTGATCATTGGCAATAGGTACAAACCATTGTCTGACAAGACATTTGTTCAGGTATAAAGATTTTGCTTTGGCACCATCTATTATATCCTGAACATTTTTTTATTGTGCTCTATCTATATTTCATCTGGCCTTCCTATCTTTATGCTGATGCCAAAATATCTTTGCAGCTTATTATTCCTGCTCATGGTTTTTTCTCTGTTTGCGCAGAAAGAATCTGCTTATATCCAGGTTCTGGGTGTAACTCAGGATGGCGGGTATCCGCACATGGGGTGTGAGAAAAATTGCTGCGCGCCTGCCTGGGCCGATGCCACAAAAGGCAGATATGTGGTATCGCTGGCGCTGGTGGACCCTGTGAGTAAAAAATGGTGGCTTTTTGAGGCTACGCCTGATATTAAATATCAACTCCATTATTTCCATACGCTTACAAAAGGCGCTTACAATTATTTGCCTGAAGGCATCTTTGTAACCCATGCCCATATAGGGCATTATACAGGGCTGATGCAGCTGGGCAGGGAAGTAATGAATACCCGGGAAGAGCCGGTTTATGCACTGCCCCGGATGCTGGACTACCTCGAAAACAACGGGCCCTGGAGCCAACTGGTGAAACTGAAGAACATTGCTATCCAGCCCTTGCAGGCCGATAAGCCGGTACAATTGACTGCCAATATATCGGTCACTCCTTTTACCGTGCCACACCGCGATGAATATTCTGAAACAGCGGGGTTTACCATCTCAACTTCAACTACCAAATACCTGTTCATACCCGATGTAAATAAATGGGATAAATGGGATCGGAATATTGTGGAGGAAGTACAGAAATCGGATATTGCTTTTCTGGATGCTACCTTTTATGATGACGGAGAACTGCCTACCCGCAATATGAAAGAGATTCTGCATCCGCTGGTTACGGAAACTATGGCAGCTTTTGATAAAGCCGATAAAGCAACCAAGGCAAAGATCCACTTCATACATATGAACCATACCAACCGGATGCTTTGGGATAAAGCCAAGCAAAAAGAGGTGACAGATAAGGGGTTTATGATTGCAGAACAGGGGCATGTATATTGATTGATTATTACGGAAATAATCCCTTCGAGTAATGATTGATAATATACTCATTAAGGCATTACCCCAAGTTTATAATTTAAGAATGCCCCGCATAATTTCGCCCCTGCAATGCTAAGTCATTGACTTAAGAAAGTCGCCCACAGTATTTCGCCCATTGCACCACCGCTAAAGCTAAGGCGGCACGCGGTCAGGGCTTGTGAAACGATAAATTGTGTTGATGGGCATCACCCCTCGCTATTATATGCCGCCCTTTCTGGGCTACAAAACCACTAAGTCAATGACATTGCCCTGCAGGGCTTGAAGTAGATGTTTTTTTGTATCGGGGGGCTTCACCACCGGCTATGATATTTCGCTCTTTGCGCCTCCGCTAAAGCTTTGGCGGCAATTGGTCAGAGCTATCGTAATTCTTTAGCTGGAGATTGAATATAATCCAAAAACCATTACTTTAGCCAGATGGAAGTTACCAGCGAAACACAGGTTATTACGTCTACTAAGTCGATACACAGGGCATGGTCGATGTATGACTGGGCCAACAGCGCTTATAACCTGGTTATTACTTCTACCATTTTCCCGGCCTACTACAATGCCATTACAACGGTTACTAAGGATGGCACAGTAGTCAATGATAAGGTTTCCTTTTTCGGGTTAAGCATTAAAAACACAACCCTGTTTGACTACTCAATCGCTACAGCCTATCTTATTATTGCACTTATCTCACCTATTTTATCTTCTATTGCCGATTACAAGGGCAACAAAAAGAGATTTATGCAGCTGTTTTGCTACCTGGGCTCAATGGCCTGCTGCGGGCTTTATTTCTTCAATATCCATACGCTGGAGCTGGGTATTATCTGTTCTGCCCTTGCCGCACTGGGCTACTGCGGCAGCCTGGTATTTTATAACGCTTATCTGCCCGAAATAGCTGTTGAGGCCGACAGGGACAGGGTAAGCGCCCAGGGGTTTGCCTATGGCTATATAGGCAGTGTGCTGTTGCAGATCATCTGTTTTGTTTTTGTGCTGAAACCTGAATGGTTTGGCATTAAAGATGAGTCATTTGCGCCCAGGTTGTCTTTTCTGCTGGTGGGGCTGTGGTGGGCTGGTTTTGCACAGATTACCTTTCTTAAGTTGCCGAAGGGCGTACCGCTTGCCAGTCAGCCGCAGCATAGCCTTTTGGCCAATGGTTTTCATGAGCTGCGGAAGGTATGGGCACACATTAAGACCTTACCCATACTCAAGACCTACCTCGGAGCCTTTTTCTTTTACAGCATGGGTGTGCAGACAGTGATGCTGGCTGCGACTTTGTTTGGCAGTAAAGAGCTGCACCTGGCTACCACCCAACTGATAGCTGTGATACTGGTTATTCAACTGGTGGCAATAGCAGGGGCTTATATTATGGCCCAACTTTCGGAGAGATTCGGGAACCTGCATGTGTTGTTGTTTGTGGTTTTTATGTGGATTGGATTGTGTGTTGCTGCGTATTTTACGCATACTGCGCTTCAGTTTTATATCATTGCTGCCATTGTGGGGCTGGTGATGGGTGGAATACAGTCGCTGAGCCGCTCCACCTACTCCAAGCTGATGCCGCCAACGCATGATACGGCTTCCTTCTTCTCGTTTTATGATGTTACTGAGAAACTGGCCATTGTGATTGGTATGATCACCTTTGGGTTTATTGACAATCTGATGGACATGCGTACGGCTATTATTGCTTTGATCACTTTCTTTATTATCGGGGCTGGCATTTTGATTTTGGCTATTGGCAAACAAAAAGCGTTGGCGGTATGAAATATAAATTAGAGAACGAATCCCATTAGTTGGTTACCGGTGACACACAAACAACGGTGGAAGATGCTTTTTGTTTTTTTTATCCCATTGTCTCAGGAAAAAGCGATGGGATATTGGTATTCGTTGAAACCCTTGCTGGTGGCTGATATAAATCATTTTTAGATTATCTCATCTTATCCTATTCTTTGTGATAACGGTAATTTTCTATTTTGTCCTACTTTCTATTATTTCCGGCTGTTAGCGATGTACTTTTCTTTTCTGCAGGAAAAAGAAAAGTACCAAAAGAAAGTCCCGCCCTTTGTTCAATCGCTGCGCCACCGCTAAAGCTACGGCGACGCGGTCCGCTGAACAAAGGGATAGCTCTACGACTTAATCAGCCAGCTCTGTTCAGCTGGGTGGGGCTGGTAATTCTGGCTATGATTGCAGCTATTTGGCTTTTGGTTGTTGTTTGGCTTCTGTTCTTCATGTTGATTCATCGGTTAGTCTACGCCATTATTAAGGCCCCATTATGAACTAAACGGCAAATCTTTGGACGGCAAATTATGCCAGAGTTATTTTAGGTACGCTTGGATTAGTGGGTTTCTCCTATTGAAATGGCTTTTTGTTTGTTTATCCCATTGTCTCAGGAAAAAGCGATGGGATAATGGTATTCGTTGAAACCCTTGCTGGTGGCTGATATAAATCATTTTCCGATTATCTCATCTTATCCCACCTGCCTACCGCCTACCTGTCGGTAGACAAGGCAGGCAGGTTCTTATCCAGCAAAATCTCATTATTCTCTATGAAATAAACGAGTCATAAAATCAAGACCGCAAAGCCACCAATTCCTGCCATGCCCGTCTGAATTCGGGCAGGCACTATTTTACCAGGCATATAGTATAATTGGTACTATTATTAGGAAGTATCCGGTCATTATCCTTTTCCCAGAACCTCATTTGCCGGGAGATCAATGAAACTCCGGTTTTGCCACTGAGGGGTGGTTATCCCATTGTTTGAAAAATTGGTGATGGGATATGGAGTGGCTGCTGCTGGCTGGTTTACTTCATTGTTTTTCAATTGATTATCGCTGTTTTTAGCGGGTGGAGGGGTTATCCCATTGTTATCGCATGGATGTCCGGAAATTCCATTGGCCTCGTTCGGTGAAGTGCTCACGGGGACAGCTGAGAGGGTGTTATTTTCATCAGGAAACCCGATTTGAGTGTCTGGCCCGGTAGGGGTTGGTTCGATTGGTTGCGGGGCTTTGGTTTGATCCTGATCGGTAGCCGGTGGTTCGGGTAAGGGATCGGAAGGGAGGGCCGGGTCTTCCAGGTCGGTATTGTTTTCGAGATTTTTTTCTACACGGGCAATGTTATCAGCTATATTCCTTTGAATCTCATCAGTACCCTCTCCTAAATAGCCTTTTACGTAATTATCGGCATGTATGGTCACTTTCCGGGCCAGGTCTACGTCTTTGTGGTAGATATAGGTGGTTAATTCCATGAATGCCTCGATGTAGGCGCCTGTATGGCGCTTATTTATTACGGCAGACATATTGATGAGTTTGCGCAGCATTTCGACTTCCTGCATGGTGGGGCAGTTATCGCCTTCGCGGTCTTTGATGCGCCTGTTGATGGCAGCGATATGATTATGGATATCGTTCTGCATGGTGAACGGGGTTTGTGCCGCGGCGGTCTTCATTTCGGCCCATTTGCCGTTTTTGACCCACAAATAAATTGTGCGGCGGTTTACGTTGAGGATGTCGGCAATTTCCTGCTGGGTTTTGTCGGTCTGAAGATAGAGGTCTTTAGCCATTTGCTGCTGGGTTGGTTTTGGAGCCATAGTTTTAAGTTTTAATGATTAATAATAATTTTAATAATTAACGTAATATAGGTGCTGCGAATAGTGGAATACTATAGCAGCAGTGTGTAAAAAGGGGCACAAATTTAGAGTGCAAAAAAATTAGAAAAATGAAAAGATGTCCACAAAAAAGCGATGGGAAACGGAGGGAATGCAAGCTGGTGGCGGGTTTTGGGATTAAAAAACGTTGTGGACATTTTGTTTGTGGGGGCGCTTTTCTTTGTTTTGACGATTGTGATTATAAATTAGGGTTGGTTAATTTTCTGAGCAGGACAGGCCCCTTCGGCAATAGTTCAGGGCAGGCCTCTGCGCGGTTCGGGCATTTTGTTTGAACACGATCATGCCTATCGGCAGAAGTTTTAAGTATTTCAAGAAAGACAGGATTTGCAAAGAGTTTGGGATCGTATTTTCCTGTTAATCCTTTAATCTTGTTCAGACAATTTGGTAAAGGGTGGTAACGGGGAGTAAAATCCAGGGAGTGTTGCTTATTTCTTCTGCATTTCCTCTATTCGGCTATATAACATTTGATGCCTTGCGCCTCCGCTGAAGCTATGGCGGCACGCGGTAAGCCTAAGGAAATTAGTTTTAGTTTTTTGCTATAGACATGTGATGCCTTGCGCCTCCGCTGAAGCTATAGCGGCACGCGCTGCATCAACCCAACTTTATTGATATTTTTCTATAAACATTCAATCCCTTTGGGATTTCCACCGAACCAATTATAGTAATTGTTTTAAAAGGGATTAAGGTATCTCGCTTACTTTAACCATGGTGTAGAGGGGGTGGTAAGGTGGATTGCAAATTCGTAACCATGTATGGTGGGATTATAAATCCCGGACCAGCAAGTAAGCCCAGAATAAACCGTTGAAACGGTTATCATTCATTTATTTTCCCTTTACCCACGGTTGAAACCGTTGGCTATGTTTTTAACACTACCACGCAGCATATATTACACAATACAATGCCGTTTAGCTAAGGTTTTTTAGCATTTCTAAACTTACATTCGACCCGCTATGGGGTCGGCAATCAGGACTGAGTATGTGAATATTTTTCGGTATTTTATGTTTCTCCAACCTGCGCCGCAGGCTATTTAGGCAATATGTTTCCCTGCACGCAGGCAATAAATCAGGAGGTTACCCCGTTATTTCCATACGTGCTTTCCCAAATTAATTATGTTCGGAATAGGAGATCATGTGGTGCAAATCAAAAAAATATAGTTCAATAATAATTTAGCATCTTTTTTTAATATCGAATTGCGCCATATTGGGGGGCATTTCGTATTTTTGATAAATTAAACAAGCTGCATGAAACGGTTGATGAAATATCTGTGTTTACTGCTGCTGGGATTTCTTATTAGCAATCGTGCTGATTGTCAGGGTATTATAACTACAATCGCAGGCAACGGAATGACGCAGTACATAGGTGATGGCAGTCCGGCAACCAATTTTTCATTAGGGGGGCCGGCTGGTATCTGTCTGGATAAGGCTGGAAATTTATATATTGCTAATCTGTATACCGCACGGATCAGTAAATTATTGCACGATACACTAATTACCATTGTCGATACTGCAGGGATTTCCGGTTATTCGGGCGATGGCGGCCTGGCCGATACTGCGGCTTTATCTAATCCTATTGGAGTATGTCTGGACACCGGTGGTAATTTATATATTACAGATGTTTACTATGATGTTGTCCGTAAGGTGAATGTTGAAGGCTTTATTTCTACTATATGTGGTTCAGGTAGTGGTGGTTTTGGCGGCGACGGCGGTCCTGCAACCATGGCACAAATAGAAACTCCTCACGGCACCTGTATCGACAGATCCGGTAATTTGTATGTGGCAGATTTTGGCAATCACAGAGTGCGCAAAATGGACCTTAACTCTGGTATTATAACCACTTTTGCAGGCACCGGCACAAATAGTTATTCCGGTGATAATGGTCCTGCTGCACAAGCTGAACTTTCTTTTCCCAGTGGTGTATGCACTGATCTGCAAGGGAATATATACATAGCAGATTACGACAATAACCGCATTCGAAAAGTGGATGGCAATAGCGGAATAATAACTACTGTGGCCGGAAATGGCAACCAGAATTACAATGGCGATGGCGGACTGGCTACAAATGCCTCTTTGAATCAGCCGAACAGCGTATTTGTAGCTAATGATGGTAGTATATATATATCCGATTTTGGCAATAATGTAATCAGGGTAGTAACCGGGGCCGGATTTATTTATACCATTGCTGGCAGCGGCTTGCTGGGCACTTATGGCAACTACGGCGATGGCGGCATGGCCGATACCGCCAAATTTGAGGGCCCTACGGCTATATGTGTAGATAATTCTGGAAATATTTTTATTGCCGATGGCGGAAATTCTGCTATCAGAAAAGTGACCCCGGCAAAATTCCCTACTGCGGGTATTCCTTTAATTAGCCAGTCTGCTTTCGATGTTTATCCTAACCCAACAACCACAGGTAAATTTACTGTTCGTATGGGTGGTGCTCAAATTTCCGCAGGCATAAAAGTTTTTAATGCTTTCGGCCAATGTGTATTCAATGAAATGCTGAACAGCAGCCAGCTGCAAGTTGATCTGTGCGGCTATCCTACCGGCCTTTATTTTGTTCAGATGATATCTGCAGATAATATTCTTACCCGGAAGGTTATTATAGAATAATGTAAGTTTGATTCGGCCTAATTATTATCTCCTTACTGGGTCTGCTTACTTTTCAGATTATCAGCTTACTTTTGCCCCTAAAGGAGAAAATTTGACACCAAGGATTAAGGTTGCAGCAGTAAGTTATCTGAATACCAAACCACTGCTTTATGGTATAGAAAAAAGTGGTTTAATCAATGAAATAGACCTGGTTGTCGATTATCCATCCATGCTGGCAAAAAGGCTGCATGAGGGTAGTATTGACCTTGCTTTACTGCCGGTTGCGGCCATGCATGGCATAAAAGATGCCCATATTGTCAGCGATTATGGCATTGCATCTGATGGTAATGTGGTATCAGTGGCCCTATTCAGCCATGTTCCCTTAGCTGATGTCAAAAGTGTTTACCTCGATTATCAGTCGCGTACCTCGGTTAAACTCGCGCAGGTATTGCTGCAAAACTACTGGAAACAAAAAGTGGAATACAAGCAGGCAGATGAGCATTTTATAGATTCAATAAAGGGAGATACAGCCGGTGTTATCATCGGCGACAGAGCATTGATGTGTTTGCCCGATTTTGAGTATGTCTATGATCTCTCTGCCGCCTGGAAAGATTGGACCGGCCTCGACTTTATTTTTGCTGCATGGGTAGCCAATAAGCAATTGCCTGCTGATTTCCTCGTGAAATTCAATGCAGCCAATGCATTTGGCATAAACCACTTCGATGAAGTTATTGCGCAAAATCCTTTTCCTGCCTACGATTTGAAAACCTACTATACAAAAAACATTAAATATTTTCTTGATGAGGGGAAACGAAAAGGGCTTAAACGTTTTATGGAATTATCAGCCTAAATTCGATAATCATCGACAGCATAAAAGTAAATGGTTATCTATCTGGATACCAATATATTGAGTTATGTTAATTGAATTAATTTGGTAATAGCCGAATAGATTAATTACCACCCCCCTGCCAGAACATCAGCAATATGCATGGTCTTTATAGGTAGCTTGTTATGGTCTATATATCCTTGCATATGCATCATGCAGCTTACGTCGGTAGTTATAATGTACTCTGCTCCGGTATCAAGGGCACTTTTCACTTTTACCTGTGCCATACCTATAGAAATGGGTTCAAACTTTACAGCAAAAGTGCCCCCAAAACCACAGCAGGTTTCACACTCTTTCATCTCTACCAATTCCAGCCCTTTTACTTTCTTAAGTAATTGCCTGGGGCCTTCTTTTATGCCGCATTCCCTCAATGAGCCGCAGGCATCGTGGTAGGTGGCCTTGCCATTAAGCGTAGCGCCTATATCATCCACCTTCAGTATTTTAGTAAGAAACTCTGTAAACTCATACATGTTTTCCCTCAGCTGGTTGCACAAATTATGCTCTGAACTGTTGGCAAACATTTTATCATAAAAGTTGCGCACATAGCCGGTACAGGAGCCACTTGGACCAACTATATATCCCGGTTCACTGAAGTCGTGCAGGAATTTCCGGGCAACTGCTTTGGCGTCATCCCGGTAACCGGCATTAAATGCAGGTTGTCCGCAGCAGGTTTGTTTGGAATTATAAGCTACCTTACAACCCAATTTCTCCAGCACCTTCACCATGTTCATACCCGTTTCGGGGTAGAGCTGGTCTACAAAGCAGGGTATAAATAATTGAACATTCATTTTTTATAGTCGTATGTCGTAAGTCGTTAGTCTAAAGTATTTATTCTAAAATAGTAAGTTGTTGAGGTGTGTCACACTTTTTAAGTATGGCATACCTGTGGCATTACAACCGCTAAGGTAATAAAAAGGTAAAGATCATATTGGTAGAGAATTTTTTATCGTATTTTGGCAAAATAGTAAACAGGTAAATAATCGTAAAATGGATGATAAAATAGAAATCAAACCGGTTATTATTAAAGAACATTTTGATGAAGTAGCGGCTATGATGCATCAGTTGCATATCCATGAGCATAGCCTGTTTGATAAAACTGAGGCCTGGAGCGAAATTCAGGAAAGTTATATGCGGCATGTAATTAATACCCAGGAAACCTGCGAAGGCACCTGCCTCGTAGCCTATGTGAATGAAATACCCTCCGGGTTTATTTTCGGATACATAGAAGAGCAAGACGACAGCCGTATAGAGATATATAAAGGTAAAGAACTTTATGTATCAGATGGCTATGTAGATAAGGAATACAGAGGGCTGGGTATTTACCGCAAACTGAATGACGAGCTGGAGCGGATTTACACTGAAAAAGGCGTAAGGCGTATTTGCAGGTATACACTTATCAACAATACCAGCGCCAGGCAGTTTCTGGAAAGGCAGGGTTATATGGTTACAAGGCTGCTTTATGAAAAATGGTTGTAAATTGTTTGTAACAATGGTTGTAATTAAAGTTGGTAAAAATTTTAAGCGAGCTTATTGAATTTATTGCAATAATTTATTAAATATAATGCAAATTAGCTTGCATTACTAGTCACAAATTGATTAATAATAATGTTGATTCACTATTTTTACCGTTTAGAAACTTTTCCGACCGTTTAGAAACTTTATTTGGATTAACTCAGCTCTGATATTAGCTTGCAGGAAATAGATTATATTTTATTCAATTATTCCATTTTTTGGAGTTTTAAATTACTAAAATAACATCCGTTATTGATTTTATATTCTTATGTGTATGATACAACGATTATTGTTGTTGCTTCTGTTTTTTACTGGTTTATGCTCTAATAATTTGGCTCAGATGTCGCAGATCAGCACTCTGACACCCAATACAATTTTGGCCAACACTACAACAGATATTACCGTCAGGGGATTAAATACCCATTTTCAGAAAGGAATTACCGTTGCTACAGTCAACGGTGTTAAGGAGCCATTTAATGTTTCCAATACAGTTACCGGCACTTTAACCTTTCCGGGTATGAAGAAGGGTACTTATACACTTGTAATTTCTACCAGGAGCGAAACAGTGTCATCAACCATTACTGTATTTGCAGCCCCGGTCAACCTTTTAACCGCCAATATTGAGGTTCTGGCTATGGAAGCAATTTCTCTTAAAGATATAGACCTTTCTAACCCCAAAGCCACTCCTGTTTTGTTTCTTACCAATATTTACAACAATGATACTCCCCGGTATGTGAATATCTCTATTTCAATTTCATCTGGCAGCAAAAATGTTTTATTGGGTACCATTACCAAAAACAATCAGCACCTTGGGGCGGATACCATTGCCGATTTCACCAATCAGAATTATGATGCGGTAAAAACCAATGGGTCAGTTGCAGGCACCCCCGGCTATGACTTCCTGAATACGGTAGAACTTACCGGCGCTTTCCCGGCTGATGAGTACATATATGTGCTGACCGTTACTGATGTTCATACCAAGCAGAGCGTGACATCCACTACTACCACCATCGTTACTAACCCGGTAAACAACCCATCTCTGATAACACCCGGAGCTGAGTTTGCAGATAATTTACAGGTTGAGTATAATCCGTTGCCCCTGTTTCAGTGGTTTGGTATGAACGATAAATATGACTTTGCATTGTATGAAATAAGGGCTGGCCAGACCCCGGAAGAAGCGGTAAGAAATGTGCCCGTATACAAGCAGCTAGCGGTGAATGGTACCAGCCTGCTGTATCCCAACAGCGCCGAGAAACTCATAGATGGTATGACTTATGCGTGGCAGGTGCAGGGCAGGGTAGGAACTGCAACAAGTACACACTTCCTGCCCAGCGATGTTTTCCGGTTTACCTATACGAATGCCCTGACGGCAGGGGTAAAATTGGTTTCGGCTATTAAGATGATGCCTGACGAAATAGTTGTTCCGTCGGGAGGCAGGCAACAATTTACAGCTGTTTGTTACGATGAAAACAATAATATCATCACTGATGCAAAGGTTACCTGGAGTATTACTCCAGATTACGGAACAATCAGCCCGACAGGTTTGTTTACTGCCGGGGCTGCAGGCAAAACGGTTGCTGTACTTGTATCTTCAGGTAGTGTTACTGAATTTGCCACTGTAACTATCAGCTTAAATGTCAATTCAGATTACCTGAATCCATATGATGGATTTATAAAAAAACTATTTGGTTTGGAATAACCATAAAAATATAACTGATGAGAAAAACAGTAATGGGTATTGTATGGATTATTCAAATGTCAGTTTGTCTGATAGCGATAATTTTTACAAGTCATTTGCTTTATGCACAGGCATCTTTAAAGGGGGGGACCTTAAGCGGTAACAAGTTATATTATTCTGCACAAACCGGCCAGAAAAGTACACTATCCGGGTCACTTACTATTACTAAATCTGATTCACTCTACGAACATGGCAGCGCTCACCTTAACAAAACAGGCCCTGTAATTATATCGCCTACTGATTTCAGTATGGGAATTGGTAAACCGATGAAGGAAATTTTTACCGGAGCCGTAACTGTAGATCCTTCATTGGCGCCTCCCCCGGGTCATGCATTGCCAGCCTCAATTTCGGGAGACTACGATATATTTTATTCCTGCCCTATGGATCTTCCCTGCAAGCCAGCCGGAGCATCGTTTATTGGCGGTTCGTGGCAATGTGAGGTAGGGTATGGACCTCCACCTGGTCATTGTCATGCAGGGCATGGCCCGCCCGGAGGGCCACACAGCATGGTAGAACAAAAAGGAACAGATGGTCCTGTAGCATTGATGGTTTATAGTCTTTTCGATTCCATTGCAGGCCCTGCTTGTGTGGCTGCCGGGGATACAGTTACTTATTCTGCAATAGGGTATCCGGCAGGAGGTACTTATTTATGGTCGAATGGAAAAAAGACGCATTCAATTACGTTAGTTATTTACAAGCCACAGACAATTTCTGTAACTTATACCATTGCAGGTGTAAGCTACAAAGCCAAACTGGACATTAAACTGTGTTGTAAATGCAATGATATTTATCTTAAATATCAGCCACCGGCCATTCTGCTCGGATTAAACAAACCCTCTGTGAGTATATACGATTCCAGCAATATTCCTGTTCCTGCCAGCGGATCTGCAATATTTTATGTAACAGGTTGTGACCAGGTGTCGCCAACGTGGAGTGTAGATTACCCGGGATATATTGTAGCGAATCCTGCACCCAAAGACAGTGTAATATTACTATCGCTGGGTAACCAACTGGCAAAAACTTATCCCGGGTCTCCGCAACCTGTTGTGGTTAAATCAACTGCACCAGGTTTGGTTAAAATTTGTGCAACCTTTCAACTGGACACCGGCCCTTGCAAAAAATGCGCAACAATCAATTTCGGACCTGTTTCAAAGCCCGGAAACCCAAATCCAAGAGATACCCTTTTGGGCAAGTAATCTAGCTTTAGTTTATAATATGGCGAAAAGTTTATTTTTTGAAGAGATTTTTTAATTGAACAGATAGGACAATCATTAAACTAATGAACTTATAATTTAGAATATAATTTTATATCAATATAAATTTCTTATTGAAAAATACCTCATGAAAATAATTACTAAATATTTATATTTATCTGGTTTAATTTTATTGCTGCAAATACCTTGTAGTTATAGTTATGCCCAGGTTGATATTACAGTAATTACCCCAAAGCCTGATTCCCTGGTATCCGGCAACAACCTGTTTATATCGGTAGAAACGGACAGTAATCTCAACTTCGTTTCAGCAAGCAATGTCGAATTTTATCTTGATGATTATCTGCTTAATGGAATTACAAAGGTGACAGGAAACAAGGTCAGGTTTGTGTATCCTCATAAAATCAGGGATGGGAAACATACAATAAAAATTGAGGCGAAGTTTAAAGAATATAAAAGGCTGCAACATGGCACCTGGGTTTTTTATTCAGGTAAAAAGGGTAACAGATACAGCACCCAGGACAACAAGCCACCAGCAAAAGCTGAGTTTAAGATAACCGGAATGGTGAGTATAGATGACCGGGAAGAATTTATAACAGGCATACATGGCGACAGCCTCAGGCAGGAACCTGCACATACACGCACAGTAAATATAGATGCCGTGGCTTCCTATAAAAACATGGAAATACCTTTAAAAATATTTGCCACTACCGATAATGTTCCCGGCATACAAAGCATGAACTACTTCCAGGTGGGCTTCAGGAATAAATGGCTGGATATTGCTGCAGGCGATTTAAATCCTACTTTCGATCAGCTGATTCTTGCTGGTGTAAGGGTGCAGGGTGTTGGTGTGAAACTGAAAAGCCATCTGAGTTCCATTCAGTTTTATTATGGCGACATGACCAATCCCATAAGCGGTATTTTGCAACCCTATGTTCCCGGAACAGGAGTTATTCCCACCAATGTAATCCCTGTGCCAGGCTATACTGATTCTTTTAAGTATGTTGTTCCCGGCGTTTACAAAAGAACAATGCTGGCTGCCAGGGTGGAACTGGGAAGTATCAGGGATGAAATAAAACTGGGTTTCACGGCTTTTAAGGCAAAGGATGATACCAACAGCATACAAAATGGCCTTTTACCTAAAGACAATGTAGCAGGCGGAATTGATGTAACAGTAAAAGCACTGCATAAAAAGCTGGTAGTAAAATTCGGTGCGGCTATGAGTATCCTTACCAATGATATCTCGGGTGGAACAATATCATTAGATACATTGAAACAAACCTACCATGTAGATCCGCCTTTCGATCCCATGAAATTCAGAAATATTATCGTGCTGAATGCTTCAACTTTGCCTGCAAATATTTCACCTGCCTTCAATAACATGGCATCTTTTGCAACATTAAGTTACACTACAAAAATCCAGACTTTAACCATTGAAGCCAAAGATATAGGCCCTTTATATTATTCTCTCGGTAACCCATTTTTGCTCAATGACTATCAGTGAGTTACCGCTGGCGAACGGTTTTCATTGTTTAAGAAAAAAGTTAACATCGGGCTGGGGTACCAATTCTATTCCAATGACCTGGATTCTACAACCTATGCCAAGGTGTATACCCAGGGCCTGAATGGAAATTTAATGGTTAACCCCGGAGCAAAATGGCCAAACTTTTCTTTCAACTACTTAAGCCTCTCCAGAAATGGTACCAGTTATGTGCCCGATATACCGAATGTGGCCGACAATCTTACTACTTATATGTTTAATGTAAACTACAGTGTTAAGTTCTGGGAAATCAAGCATACTTTTCGGGTTATCATTAACATCAGTAACCGTAATGACCAGATCAATCCTCAAAACTATTATGCCTCCCGGAATGTGATGTTTGGAATTGGTGAGACCATTTCCAAACAACTCAGTTTGAGTGCTGATATCGGTAAAACAGTAATGATCGGTTATGAAAACAGCAATATATCGAGTATGGTGGTATATAATGCCAGTATAGACTGGCAGATAAAACCCGGCAAATATTTTACTTCTTTTGCTGTTTCCAATAATCAGACGCTGGTCACCCCATTTTCAGATCCCACCTTCCGGTTCTCCCTTATCGGCAGATTCGGATACCGGTTTTATAAAGGCATGGGACTTAATTTTGAATGTGGCTACCAGCCGTTTATTGATCAGACCTATAGCAGCCTGAGCTATAATGAAGTATATGCCTACCTGCGTTATACCTGCGAATTAGGTAAGCTGTTTGGCAAGCCTGAGCCGGTGAAAAAAAATATTCAATAAATTTTTTGCTTATAAAATGTGCATTAGGTTTTGCAAAATGCGCATGTGGCATTACTTTGTTTTTATATAAAAATTTCCATATTTACTCGCGCCATTTCAGATAAACACATTCTGTTGATAATCCCTTTTTGTCTTCAAAAGGATTATTGTTATCTTGCACCTCAATTCATTTATATTCACTGCATTCTAATATAACAGTATAATTTTCGCATGCTCAAGATAGGGGTTTTTGGGGCTGGACACCTTGGCAAGATTCATATGCAACAGTGGCAGGAGGTATCGGGAGTGGAACTAACAGGTTTCTATGACCCTGATGATGTACAGGCGGCCGAAGCTATTGCCAGATACCAGGTGCCGAGGTTTACAGATGAGCAGCAACTCATAGATGCAGTAGATGCTGTGGATATAGTAGCACCTACTGTTAATCATTTCAATATAGCCCGGAAATGCCTGCTGAGTGGCAAGCACATCTTTATAGAAAAACCACTGGCTAAAACTCTTGAACAGGGTAATGAACTGGTGAAAATGGTGAAGGAAGCCAATGTAAAATGCCAGGTGGGCCATGTGGAGCGGTATAATCCGGCTTTTCTGGCGCTGGGCGATATGGCTTTGCAGCCAATGTTTATAGAAGCCCACAGGCTTGCACAGTTCAATCCGCGGGGCACAGATGTATCGGTGATATTGGACCTGATGATTCACGACATTGATATTGTAATGTGCCTGGTAAAGAGTCCGGTGAGGCGGATTTCAGCCAGCGGGGTATCGGTGTTGAGCGAAACAGCCGATATTGCCAATGCAAGGATTGAGTTTGATAATGGCTGTGTGGCCAATCTTACATCCAGCCGCATATCGCTGAAGAATATGCGCAAGATGCGCCTCTTTCAGCGGGATGCCTATATTGGTATTGATTTTCTGGATAAGAAAACGGAGATAATAAAACTCAAGGAAGACGGGCAGCAAAGCGGTATGATGGATTTTCCGCTGGAGATAGGAAACGGTGAACGAAAAATTATATCAGTTCAGATGCCCGAAATCACACCTATCAATGCAATCAGGACTGAGCTGGCCGAGTTCGCTTCTGCTATAATTCATGACCGGCCGGTGCGGGTTTCGGTATATGATGGCTATCAGGCAATGGATGTGGCGCACCAGATTTTGAAAAAAATGAGTTTGCACAATGAACTGCACAATGTTTAACAATATTTTACGTTATAGGGATACAATAAAGAAGATGAGCGTTTTTTTGGGGAATGTAAAATATTTTATTGTTATATGCTGTTGCTGGATGATCTGGTCGGGATGCAACGTTATTAATCCTGTAGAACCAACCCCAACTTATGTGCATGTGGATTCATTTAGTGTTACACCCAATAAATTTTTGCCGCTTCAGCCCTATACATTATCCCACAGTATTACTACAGTATGGGTATATTACGATAATAACCTCATTGGTGAATACGATTTGCCGGCAACTTTCCCTATAATTACGGATGGTACCAATAAAGGTAAGCTGGAGTTATTTCCTGGCATTGTTATTAACGGACTGAACAATAATGTGGATATGTACCCATTCTTTCAGCCCGACACCGGATTCACTGTCGTGCAAAACCCCGGTAAAATTACTACCTACGAGCCAACCACCCAGTATTATACAGACACAAAAATACAACATATAGCTAATTTTGATTCTGGAACCATTCTCAATTTTGGGCTTCAGGCAGGAAATGTCCCAATAGTGGCAGTAACCAGTCCGGATTCTCTTGTGTTTGAAGGTACCGGTTCCGGGAGTATTTATATGACTAACCCAGGTATTGACAGTTCTGTAGATAGTACCGTAAAGAGTTACGTAATAGATAGCGGAGTCAGCGCTTATATTGAGTTTAATTATAAAAGCGATGTGCCATTTTATGTGGGTATGTCCTCCAATCTGAGTGCTACAATCGGCTCAGACCCTTTCTATCTGGCGGGTATTAATCCCAGCCCTACGTGGCAAAAGTTTTATCTGGAGATAACTGCTTTTCTTAACCAGTATCATGGTGTGAATTATAAATTTTATATTAAAACATCGCTGCCGGTTGGCCAGTCTACCGGCAGGCTGCTGATTGACAACATTCAACTTGTAACTTTCTAGGTAAATATGCGTCTGAGCCCGATGAAGAGAAAAGCTATAAGGCAAATGGTTTTGCTTGATTATATAGCTGCTGCATTGGCCTGGTTTACACTATGGATGTACAGGCAGCATGTGCTTACAAGGCTCAGCTACTTTGATACACTGGGCAGGTTTCATACCCGCGATTACGTAAATACCCTTTTTGTTATTCCTGCCGGATGGTTTTTCGCCTATCTGATGTCGGGCACCTATTTCGATCTCTACCGCAAAAGCCGCCTCAATGAGGTAAACCGTACACTGATTTCTTGTATTATTGGCTGTATCATGGTATCAGTAATCGTATTTGCCAACGACAGCAGCGATTACTCTTATTTTATTAATGAGTTTGGCCATTACCTGCTAATACATACTGTTTTTGCACTTGTGTTCAGGTTATTTATTCTCAACCATGTAAAGGTCAATCTTACTAAAGGTAAAGTCGGGTTTAATACACTCATTATAGGCGGCAATCAGCAGGCAATAAATATATACAAACAGGTATTGGATAATCCGAAAGTGCTAGGTAATATTTTTATTGGTTTTATTTATTCCAGCCAGGAATCTACTAATGGTATGAGTAAATACCTGACGCAACTCGGCAACCTTGCCCAACTGGAAGAAATAATTGATAAACATGCTATAGAAGAGGTTATTGTGGCGGTGGATTCATCTGAGCACCACCTGCTAGAGAACATTGTAACCAGGCTGTGCTATCGCCCGGTAGTGGTAAAAGTTCTGCCCGACTACTATGATATCATATCCGGTTCGGTAAAGACGAGCAATGTGTATGATGCAGTACTGATTCATATTCACCCCGATCTTATGCCCGACTGGCAGCGGGTATGGAAACGCTTTATTGATATTGTATTTTCTTCGGTTGTTTTGATACTGCTTTCCCCCTTCCTGTTGCTTACAGCCATAATGGTCAAGTTATCTTCGAAGGGTGGAATTATATACGTTCAGGAGCGGATAGGACGATTTGGACGGCCTTTCCGCATTTATAAATTCAGGTCTATGTTCGTGGAGGCCGAGCAATTGGGCCCTGCACTATCCAGTAAAATGGACCCCCGTATCACCAATTGGGGAAGGTTTATGCGCAAATGGCGTATAGATGAGTTGCCACAGTTTATCAATATCATCAAGGGCGAAATGTCGCTGGTAGGTCCCCGGCCCGAACGCAAGCATTATATAGATATCATCAGTGAAACCCATGCCCATTATAAGTACCTGCACAAGGTAAAACCAGGCCTTACATCGTGGGGTATGGTGCAGTTTGGTTATGCCGAAAATGTGGATGAAATGATAGAACGTATGAAGTACGACCTGCTTTATATTGAGAACTGCTCATTGGCGCTCGATGTAAAGATCATTTTATATACTTTCATCGTTATCTTCCAGGGAAGAGGGAAGTAATGTGAAAATGTGAGTATGGCTTAATGACTGAATGTCTCAATGGCTGAATTAGTTAATGAATCAGTTTCTATTGAATGCTGATACCAGCAGATTTAATATTGTCGATTTTTCACTGAGATTTTTTATTACAGAGCAATTAAGCCATTCAGTCATTAAGCAATAGAGCCTTTAAAAACTTCCATCGCTTCTCCCACAATAAAAAAGCTTCCGGTAATAAGGAGTGCATCTGCTTTGCTTAGGTGCTTTCTGGCCGCATTAACTGCATCGGCTACAGTTGGGTAAGCTTCACCGTTAAGGCCATATTTTTCTGCCATTGCTTTAAGTTCATAGGCGGGTAATGCGCGCTGAATCTGTGCATTGCAGAAATAATAAAACGTTGCTTTGGGGAATAGCGGCAACACGCTGGCCAATTCTTTATCTTTTACAAATCCTGCTACAATATGCTTGTTTTCGGCTGGCAAATGCTCCCATTGTTCCAATACCTCTTTTAGGCCGGCTTCGTTATGGGCTACATCACATATTACCGGAGGTTCATCCTGCAGCCACTCCCACCTGCCATGCAGCCCGGTGGCTCCCTTCACATTGCCAAGCGCTTCTATTGCGGTATCTGTGTTTAACTCAAAACCCTGGTGCGAGAGTAATTCAGTGGCCGTGAGAATCGTTTTAATATTATGCTGCTGATAATTGCCCTGCAGGTCTGTTTTCACATCCTTCATTTGCAATGTGGCATTATGTATTGCCTTGAAATACTGGTATTTTGAATCCTGACCGGTACGTACTATGCCCCACAGCGATTGTGCATAATATAACGGGCTTTGTTTCTGCACCGAATGTTCAAAGAATACCCTTTCCGTTTCTTCCTGCTGCTCACCTATTACCACAGGTACCCGTGGCTTAATGATGCCTGCTTTCTCAGCCGCAATTAGCGGCAGGGTTTCGCCAAGCAGGTCTTTATGGTCGTAACTGATATTGGTGATTACAGAGAGCAGGGGAGTGATAATATTGGTACTGTCCAGCCTGCCTCCCAGCCCGGTTTCTATCACGGCAATGTCTACATTTTGCTCGGCGAATGCCGCAAATGCCATTGCTACAGTTATTTCAAAAAAAGAGGGCTTTATTTCTTCTATCAGGTTTTTATGTTGTTCTACAAAACTGATTACCCATTCCTTGCTCACCATTTCGCCGTTGATACGGATGCGCTCTCTGAAGTCAATCAGATGCGGAGATGTGTATAGACCGGTTTTATAACCAGCATGTTGCAGTATGGCTGCAAGCCCGTGACTGGTACTGCCCTTGCCATTAGTGCCGGCTATATGAACCGATTTAAATCGGGTATGCGGATTACCCAGGGCTTCGCACAGTTTTATAGTATTTGTAAGATCGGGCTTTAATGCTGCCTTGCCAATGCGCGAGAACACCGGCAATTTTTCAAATAAATAATCAAGTGTCTGCTGGTATGTATCAGATATCATTGATTGAGAATTCAGTTTCGGTTATTACCTGAAATTATACTGGTTCAGCAAAGATAATCCACTAATCATTTGTTGTACAGTTTCCGGATAAAAAAACGCTTGTCAGCAGTTATAAAAAAAGAAAACAGCCCATGAGAAGGGCTGTTTATGATATAGTGGATATGGAATATTAAGCAAGGGCAGCAATCCTCTTTACAATACCGGATTTGATGTTGCCTGCTTTGTTTTTATGAATTACGTTGCGTTTAGCAAGCTTATCTATCATAGATATTACTTTACTCAGGTTTTCCTGTGCAACGGCTTTATCGGTTGTAGCTAATAAATTACGGATAGCATTACGGGTTGTTTTACCATAATAACGGTTACGCTCCCTGCGGGCTTCACTCTGACGGACATCTTTTCTGGTTGCTTTATGATTTGCCATTCAATTTTAATTTTTTACGGACTGCAAAGGTAATTGAGAAATTATCAAATTCCAAAAATAATATTCAGATAATCTCAGCTTTTTTTCTGCCGGCTTTTCCAATCATTTGATTGTGGCAAAATAAAGTTTCGATCTTTTGGTCATGTCTTCCTTTTTTGAAAGGAAAGTTTCCAGCTTATCTTTGGGTATACGCAGATTATAATAGGGTGTAGGGTATGTTTTATAAATAAAAAGATCGTAGTCGTTATTCCACCTGGCCAGTGTTTTTTTGTCGAAGTTGATATCCTGGGCTACAAAATCCAGAAACAAAGGCTCGGTAATACGCACCATGGTCATGTTTTTAAGTTCTTCATCTGTCCACGACACTTTACTTACAGGCGCAGTAGTTATTGGTTTTGCACCAGGCTCCTTAGGCACTGCCAGGGCAGCTGGCAGCGGGGCGGGTGGTTCTTCTTCATTGCCAAACTTAAAATCTACCGGTATACTGCCCAGGTTAATAAATTTGCTGAGGTTTTCGAAAATACTTGCAGTGGCAATAAACGCCAGCACATGGCCTTGTGTTTCCTGCGGCAGATAAGGCTTAATATCCCAGAAACTATGACTGCCTGTGCGCTCAATAGCCTTCTGCACCGGAACCGGCCCGCTGTTGTAAGCTGCAATTACCAGCAACCAGTCATTCAGCTGGCCGTACAGTAACTCAAGGTACTTGGTAGCCGCACTGGTCGATTTCAGCATATCCTTGCGTTCATCGTTTTTGCGGGTTACCGTAAGGCCCATCATTTCGGCAGTAGTTTTCATCAGTTGCCACGGGCCAACCGCACCGGCCGATGATACTGCATTGTGGTTTAATGCCGATTCAATAACTGCCAGGTATTTCAGTTCCTTGGGCATGTTCTTTTTTTCGAGCACATCATCTATTACTGAGAATGGGGTAGAACTGCGGCCCTGCACATTGCCCAGAGTATTATAATGCAGTTCGAGGTATTTGCGCACGAAACTGTTTACATAATCATTTTTTTCACCAAAATAAGATTTTTCGCCGGCCAGTGGCACATGGCTGTATCCCTTTTTGCCATCGGCAGCGGGTGGCAGATTGCTTGCCAGTAAACCTTTGGTATGAGGCAGAGTTGAAACTGATTTATTTTTTGCAGCAGAATCAGTTTTTGTATTTGCAATAATTGCAGCTGGTTGCTGTGCAAAAGCTGCAACAGAAACTGCTGAAATAAATAATGTATATATAATGCGTTTGTATTGCATGTTTTATCGTTGTTAAAGCGGTTAAGCATGCAACCCTGGAAGAGGGAAGCTAATAAATAAAAAAATAAGGTAAAATGTGTGTTTCCCGGGGTGAAGAAGCGTAGGTTATTAAATGGTTGTTTCCCGGGTACCTGTGGTATTGGAAGCAGGAATTTTTTCTTTTTCTTTCATGCCGCTCTCAATTTCACTTTTAATACCGTCTTTGGCTTCATTGAACTCACGGATTCCTTTACCCAGGCCTTTTGCCAGCTCAGGTATCTTTTTGCCACCAAAGAATATTATCACTATAAGAAGTGTAATAACCAGCTCGCCGGCATTAGGCATACCAAAAAGCATTTGCGGATGAAAATTAAATACTGACATTACTAAAGAATTTTAGAAAATTAATAAATAGTTTGAACAGGGTTAAGGCAAAGGTAATCTATTATGGCTAATAGAGAAACTAATTCTGATCATGTAGAATAAGTTTAACATTCGGGGGATTGTTTTAAATTAATGATAGGATAATGTTAGTCACATGCATTCTCAAGGAAATATTTTATAAATATCTTTGCTTATACAGCAATTACTTGGTCATTCCACCCGTGTAGTTGCGTCAATTCTCAATTATCTCAGCCATATCGACGGGTAGTTCAGAGTCAAATTGTATCCATTAATTGGTTTCGGGACGGGCAGCTTTAATGTATAGATGCCTTTAGGTATATTTTAAATAAATCATAAACCATTTATCTCGTCCTCAGTGAGCCCGGTTAGTTTAGCTATCAAAGCTATGCTCATACTTTCTGCTTTGCATTTTCTTGCTATTGAGAATTGCTCTTCCTTTACTTTTTCATCCACCTTTTTTGATTTTTCATCAGCCTCTTTTGCTTTTTCCTCAGCACTTTTTGATTTTTCATCCGCCTTTTTAGCTTTTTCCTCAGCCTTCTTTGCTTTTTCGTTAGCCTCCTTTGCTTTTTCATCAGCCTCCTTTACTTTTTCGTTTGCTCTACTCATAATTTCGTTTGCTTTTTTCATCACCTCCTGCATCGCATAATCAAACGTGTTAATATTGTCTCTATATATTTTCAAGCTGTAATTATACCTGGCCCTCTCTTCATCGCTCATCTTCGAAAGTTCTGCTTTCGCCATAGCTTCAATAAATACAACCTCATTTTTAAATATTTCTGGTATAGATTGGAAGTCTTCCAGGTTTTTAATGAAATATAGCCATTTGTCTAATCTTGTAGCCAAATCATCTTCACCCTTTTTGAAGTTGGGCATCTCCAGATATATATAAGTAAGTTTGTGGTAAAACTGCTTCCCATTCTGGTCCTTCAGGGTTATCCGGTGTACTACCTGGCGTTTGTCCGTTTCATCTGCATAATCGCTGAATGTAAAATCTAGTAAACCTATGCAAAACACTGCTTTTAGGTCAAAATCCCATTCACCTCTTTTTGCCTGTTCGCTGATCGGGAAAGTAGAATAGTAAATTGTCCGTTCCTTGAAATAATTTTGCTTGTTTTTCTGAAGTTCAACTATAAATTTTTCACCTCTTTCATTTTCACAATAAATGTCATATATCGCTTTCCTGTCATCTGGGGCAACCCCTAATTGTTCAGTATTCTTAAAAGTAAGGTCTTTAATAAGTGTATCTTGCGGCAAAAGGGAATTCAGAAAATCAATCAGGATTGCCTTATTGGCTTCTTCACCAAAGATTTTCTTAAATCCATAGTCTGTAAAGAGGTCTAAATATTTTGCCATAATCTTTTCCTGTATTTTATCGTATTGCAAATTTAGAATAATTGCCTGAATTTGGTCTTTATGACCCCTACATATTATTCAGCTTATCCCTCAATTGCTTGGTCATTCCGCCCGTATAGCTACGCCATTTCTCAATTATCTCAGCCATATCGGCTGGCAGTTCAGAGTCAAATTGTATCCATTCATTGGTTTCGGGATGATTGAAACCGAGTTCTTTAGCGTGTAGCGCCTGCCTGGTAAGGATGGCGAAGCAGTTATCAATAAACTGCTTGTATTTAGTGAACACTGTGCCTTTTACAATTCTGTCACCACCATAGGTAGCATCTCCAAACAGCGGATGGCCTATATACTTCATATGCACCCGTATCTGGTGGGTCCTTCCTGTTTCCAGCCTCAGTTCTACAAGGGTCACATAGTTGAACCGCTCCAGCACTTTGTAATGAGTAATTGCATCCTTGCCATAGTCGCCATCGGGGAAGGCATCCATCACCTTCCTGAAGCGGAGGTTGCGGCCTATGTTTACCTGCACAGTGCCTTCATTTTCGGCCAAATCGCCCCATACAAGGGCTATGTAGCGGCGGTGAACGGTGTGCTTTTTGAACTGTAAGGCAAGGTTGGCCATAGCCCTTTCTTTCTTGGCTATTGCTACAAGGCCGGTTGTGTCTTTATCTATGCGGTGCACCAGCCCTACCCGGTTCAGGTTTTCCAGGTCTATTTCTTCCTTGTTCAGATAAAAAGCCAGTCCGTTTACCAGTGTGCCTGTATAATTGCCGCAACCCGGATGCACTACCATGCCCGCAGGCTTGTTGATGATCATAATATCATCATCCTCATAGGCAATGTTCAGTGGCATATCCTCAGGCACCACCTCCTGGCTTTCGGGGCTGCGGGTTTCGTATACCACAATGGTATCCAGCGGCCTTACCCTGTAATTGGGCTTTACAATTTTATCATTAACCAGTATAAAACCTAATTCTATCGATTCCTGCAGTTTGTTTCGGGTAGCGCCCTCCAGTCTGTTCATCAGGAATTTGTCTATGCGCAAAGCCTCCTGTCGTTTGTCGGTGGTAATACGCAGGCGTTCCAGCGGCTCCTCAGCTACTTCGTTCAGTTCCGCTTCCGGGTCTTCATCATCCCACACTTCTTCAATAATCTCATTTGCCATTAATGCAAAGATAATAAAAACACACCCCAAACGCCACCCCAAACCCCTTAAGGGGCTTCACAGGAGAATATATTTTCTGCTTCAGTTCTATGATGGCAGTTTAATAAATTGCTATATTATTAACTTATAGATGAGAAAAGAATAGTAGCCAAATGCTTGGTTCCCCTTCAGGGGCCAGGGGTTTTACCTCTTCAAAATCCGTATCTCAACTCTTCGGCTCATTTCCGAATTTTCCACCTTCCATGGGGGCAGGTCGGGGTCGTTGCTGTCGGGTACTTCATCATAGATCAGGTCATGATTACCCTTGCCCACGCAACGCATCCTGGCCGAATCTATGCCATAAAGTATCATGGTATCTCTTACCAGTTCGGCACGTTTCATAGATAGGGTGCTTTCATCATAAGGTTCATCTCCGGGCATAGGCCCAATGCAACAGATATGCCCCTCAAGCTGTATTACATAACTTTTATGTGCATTCAGAAAATTGTACAGCATCAATACATAAGGTTTGGATTGTGGCGTAATGCCCAGCGAACCCTGGAAGAAATGGATATCAAACAACGGATAGGTGGCATCCTCTTTCAAGTTGATCAGTGCATTGTTGAATTTTTCTGCCAGAGGGGTATCAATATATTTGTCAATAATAATTTCCACCCTCCTGTCTTTGGCATTGCCGTTTTTCCCCGCAGGGGCGCTGCTATTGATTTTTCCTTTTCCCACACACAATTTTATATCCTCTTTTTTAAACCCTGCAAAGGCCAGGTAATCCTCAATGTTTTTGGCCCGCATATACGATAGATTATTATTGTAATCAGCACTGCCCAGATAGTCGCCATAACCAAATAGCGTAATCTTTTTGCCGGGGGCCAGTACTTTTTTATGTACAAGGCTGTCTATATACCTTGTTGCTTCTTCAGTAAGATTAACTTTATCTACAGGGTAGTAAACAGATAATGTATCCAGTGCCTGAGCCCCGGCAGGAATGGCAGCGAGTGCAAATAATAATAACGTAAGGAGCCTGTTCATAAATGACAAGAAATGAATGTTCCAATAAATGATCACTGATGGAAAGCTTTTTCTGTAAAACCTGATAGTCATTCTGTACTTTGCAGTAAAGAACTTTAATCATTTCGTGAGCATTACCCTAAAAATAAGTAAGACCGGGCTATTTTTCAGTAGAATTATTCCTGTTGCCGCAATTTTGTTTTTTGCTGCTATTGCGGTTTTTTGTGTTTTTTACCTGTTCACCGGTTATTATCACCTTATTAATTGGTTTAATGGACTAAATGGCTGTTTTTACCGGTACGCCAATTGGACCAATGATTTTTTCACTGGTAAAACCAAGGAGGCTGGCAATATTTATTGTTTGATTGCACTATTGATCTGCATTATTGGGGGATGGTATGTAATCAGATCGCTGATTGAAAAACGGAAAAAGATAGGCTCCATTAAGAAATTGCCAAACCCCGATTCGTTCATTATTTCCGTATCCGCAATTGATGCAGCATTATCCGGAGTATTAATCCTTATCACCACAATAATGTGGTTTTATGGAACCTCATTGGTATACCCATCCAACGATGAAGTTTTTTCTGCTGTGAATTGCGCCTCATTGCATCCGTTCCAGACAATTGCCTACTATATGTTGCCCAATAATCACATCCTATTTAATCTGATCAATAACCTGTTTTTTCATTACTTCACTGATAAAGTAGCTACCGGCAGATTTATCTCCCTGGTTTGTTATTGGGGCATAGCACTTACTTCATTTGCCTGGCTTAGGAATTTAATTCATAAAAGATGGCTCGCATTTCTGGTTGCTGTTACCTTGTTACTTCAATTTCCGGTCTGGGGATTTGCCACGCAGGCAAGAGGTTATGAATTGCTGCTGCTTTTGGAGTGGGGGACTTTTATATCTTTATTCCGGTATTTTTTTACAGGCCAGAAAAGGTGGCTGTATATTATATCTTCTTGCTGTATAGGAGGATATTTTACAGTGCCAACTTTTTTATATTTTCATCTGGCAATAATCCTGTTTTCAGTTTTCTGTCAATTGAAAAATAAGAAAGCAGATTTTCTATTCTGGAAATTCCAGATGGCTATAGTCTTTATAGTTTTTCTACTCTATTTGCCTTGCCTTTGCTTTTCCGGAATGTCTGCGATAATAGGTAATAAGTACGTTACTCCTTATCAGGATAATAAGGAGTTTATTGCTGATATCATTCCTGTTATCAGCAATTACCTGGACTACAGTTTTTTTAACTTCATTACATCAAATCACCAGGTTGATGGGGTATTCTTTCTATTGCCATTAGTTTTATTTTTTTACACTAAAAATAAAACAGCAGTTTTTTTGAGCAGGTTCTATTTTTCTGTCTGGTTAGCTATTCTGATTTTAACGTTCAGAATGAGGATTTTCCCTATCGACAGGGCATTGGCAGGGCAGTTCAGCATCACATTAGTTATTGTTATTTATACAGTTTATTTACTTGCAGGTAACATAGCTGATCGGCTAAAGATTAAAATTTTGCCATGCCTCCTTTTAAGCCTTTTTCTGCTTTCTTTATCCTTTAATTTTATAAAGAATGGCCGCATTCATATAAATCATTACCTCTGTCATTTTCCCGTAAATGCGTGGCATGATCTGATGGAAAAAGGGGTTAAAACCTTACTAAATGGAAGCTCTGCAGCCTTTTCCGACGAAAGTTTCTTTTTATATTATTTATCGACTCAGAAAGGATTGCACACTACCAAATGTAGCACAGCAAATGAAGATTATTTTATTAATCTTAATGAACCTTTTCCAGCTGGTATCGCAGAGCATTATGAACCCTACCAAACTGTGGGCGATTTTTACATTTACAAAAGAAAACACAAATAGTGTATAATCAGGTTGTTTCCTTTCTTAAACTGACTTAAAAATTATGAGTAATAAATCATGCGGTTTTTCTCTTATAAAAGAATAATGCTGCATAGATCAGCAATCCCAAAAGGCACAGGTAAACACCTTTCATAAAATACCTCAGGTCGAAAGACATTTCAATAGTATGCTGCCCTTTCTTAAGCATAACTCCCGTCATACCGCCATCAAGTATTATTTTTTCCCGGGGTTGTCCGTCTACCTTAAGTTTCCATCCGGCATCAATGGGCACAGACAAGTACATCATTTTATCATCGCTGCTGTTAATGGTGCCGGAAATAAAGTTGTTTTCAAACTTACTTACAACCATTGTATCCCTGCTTAAATCATTCACCTCCTGCCTGTAAAAATCGGCGCTGAAAGAGGATTCCGGCATCGTATCTTTTAAAGGGAATTCTTTTAATCCGGCCACTCTATTGATGTCGGCATCACCAACCACGCACAACTTGAGACTTAGAAAATCTTTCTGTACAGCTGATATTTTTTCGAAATCACTTTCCTTTACATAATAGCTGTAAGTATAGCCGAATGGCATTACAAATTTATTGCGGAATACTTTCACATCTCCGAAGGTGGCTAATGAGTCGCATGTAATTCTCCAGATCGGGTTTATTTTGTTTTTGGCAAGTATATATTTAACGCTGTTTCCTGATTCCAGTATAGGTCGGTAGGCCAGTCCATTGGCCCAGCGCGATTCCAGCTCATTTGCCTTATTCGAGATCCCCATCAGTTGCAGGTAACGGATGTAGTATTCCTGATTGAAAGGGTTGTATGCGCTGGTGCCATAATAATCCTGAGCCATACCATCATTAAGAGAATAATGCATGGCAGGAGAAGATGCGTAGGTCTTATCTATCCGGTAAAAGGATTTATCTTGGTCTTTTATGTATTTTATGGCTTCAACCGAATAATCGTTGTAGCCAACTTTTTGGGTCAGGTCGGCAGCAGTGATGGTATCCCGGTCGTTTACTGATATTCTGGATAAAAACAGTACCTCCACAACAAGGCCTCCCATAAAAATATATTTCAGATATTCAGGGCTGTCTTTTTTCCCTATCAGGAACAGGAGTATACCGTATACCAGCAACATGAAACAGACAAAAACTGAAACGGAAGAATTTAAGGCAGGAGTGACTGCATTATTCCGAAGGGCATCTGTGCCGGGGCTGTAAGGGTAATACAGCAGAATGAGCAGTATCACCAGCGTAACAGCCAGAACAACAACATTAATTTTCCTGTTTTTAACTATATAATCCAGTGCAAACAAGGCATAATAAAGCAACGCAAATGCCACAATAACAGAATAGCCCCTGAAATAATCGCCGGAAAATAACCAGAACGCATATCTGAACCAGGGAAAAATAATGGGCATAAACCACAACGATATAAAAACTATAAAGGAGATTTTAGTTTTCTTTTTCAAAGTAGGAAATACCTGCGGCATCAGCAGCAGGCAGGGCAGGCCTATGTAAAATAATGGCGCTTCCAGTATATTCTGCCATCCCGTAAAATCATTGCCGCTGCCCAGTATATCGGAAGAGAAGAATCGTAAAATACTTGTGCCCAGCTGAACATTATCAGAGATAGCAAACATGGGTTGCGAGGAGAGTACGTGAGCATAAGAGTTGGTGCCGCTGCCCCTGGGGCTTTCCAGTATCTGCACTATATCTTCTATCATAAAGGGCGCGCTGAGCAGCATACCAATTATTCCAAGGCCAATCATCTGGCCAAATAATATTCCGGCTTTTTTCCAGGTAAACGCATCTGTCTGAAACAGACGGAGCACTGCATAGGCAGCCAGGAACAAGCCATAAACATAGAGATTGAATGGCTGAGACATACTGATAAGAAAGATAGGAACAGGAAAAAGGATCCACTTATTCTCTGTAAATAATTTCTCGAAAGCCAGCAGCAGCAAGGCCATATTAAAAGCCTCAAAAGAAAATATATTCCACTGGCCGCCTACAATGACAAAACCACAGAATGAAAATAATATACTGCCACATATAGCTGTAAAATCAGACAACCGGAGCATGCGCAGGTAGTAATAAAAGGTGACTCCTGATAAGATTATTTTTGCTACCTCCTTGAAAACTATGCCAAAGTAAACATGATCTTTACCTGCCAGGTATAAAAAAATATCGAACGGATCGCGGAGAAAGAATGGGAAAATACTCTGACCCATGCCCATATTAAATGACCATTTTGGTATACCGAAATGCCGGATATATTCACCGATATAGCTAAGATATGGATATCCGATATTGGCTGTATCACTCCCTATGTCTTTAAAAACGTATGTTTTTTCAAATGTCAGGTAATCGTAAAACACAATTACACAGATCAAAAAGATAATCCCAGCAACAAGAAATGGTGCTTTTTTCCCTAAATGCTCAAAAAAGCCGTTATCTGGTATTGTAGTATCAGACGGTATAGTGGCGGAAGGCTTTGCAGAGGGGACAACCTGTGTCCTGGCCGGGGGTGTTATAACAGTTTTAGGCTGTTCTGGTTTTTTCTTCACAGACGATAATTTGTTTTATTGCTTGCCAAATTACAAAGAAGCCTTTAACAAACAATGGATCGGACATTTATTAGCAGAATGTATGTTCTTTTAATTATCAAATGTGCATTTTAGACAAAATGAGATTTGTATCACAATTGTAAAATACTGTTTGACACGATTTAATCCGGCAGTACAAGGTTGAATTAATGCAAAAAAAATTTGTTTAAATGATTAGAATGATTATTTTTATGTTGATATACTCATTTTTATAGCAATTGTAACCTAAAAAATCTTTTATGAAAAAATCAATAGCTTTTGTTTGTTCCGTTCTTATTATTTTCTCCTCATCAACCTCAATAGCCCAGATTATTACAACTATTGCCGGAACCGGTACCTACGGATTCAGTGGAGACGGAGGCCCAGCTACTGCTGCTTTAATAACTCCGCCATGGGGAATTGCCGTGGATGCCACCGGCAATATTTATTTCGCAGACTTTGCAAATAACAGGATACGTAAAATTGATCCCACTGGTATCATCAGCACATTTGCAGGGAACGGAGGTGGTTATGGCGGTGATGGCGGGCCTGCCACTGCTGCCGGAATAAGCAGCCCGACATGGGTAGCAGTTTCTGGCTCTGATGTTTTTATCTCTGAAGTTGGGACATCAAGGATCAGAAAAGTTAATGCCGCCGGAATCATTACTACTTATGCTGGCAATGGAATCAGCGGGCACACTGGCGATGGCGGCCCTGCAACACTGGCATCCATTTCAAATCCTAATGGTGTGGGTGTTGATAACCTGGGAAATGTATATATACCCGACCAGAGTACAAATTATTTAAGAAAGGTCAGTACTTCAGGAATTATTACAACAATTGCAGGTAATGGAGTACCTGGTTATAGCGGCGATGGTGGCCCTGCTACATTAGCTTCCATGAATTTGCCTAATATGGTAACATCAGATGCTGCAGGCAATATTTATGTTGCTGAGTTTAATAATAGTGTCATACGTAAAATTAATACTTCTGGTATTATTTCAACTTTTGCTGGCTTGGGTTCAGCAGGTTATAGTGGTGATGGCGGGCCGGCCACAGCTGCCAAGATTAATGGTCCGGCAGGCATTTGTTTTGATGCCGCTGGTAATTGTATCGTAACTGATGCACATAATAACAGGCTAAGAAAGATAAATACTGCTGGTGTTATCAGTACTATCGCCGGTACTGGTGTACCTGGTTTCAGCGGAGATGGCGGCCTTGCAACATTGGCAGAATTGAAATATACCGAAGGTGCTGTTGCCGACCTGGCTGGAAATATTTACCTGACCGATAATGCTAATACCCGTATCAGAAAAATCACACCTCCGGTAGTTGCAAATATTCCACCTGCATTTGCAGGTGGTGATACATTATCGCTGCATATTTGCGAGAATGCTGCCGCCACTTCTATCAATTCTTTACTTGCTGTAAATGATCCTGATATCGGGCAAACTGAAACCTGGAGTTTATTGCTTGCTCCGGTTCATGGCTCTGCTGTTGTTGCTTATACCGCAATTTCAACCGGATCGACACTTACTCCAACGGGTCTTACATATACTCCGGTCTCCGGTTATTCCGGAACAGATGTGTTTAAAGTAAGGGTAACTGATGGTATTGCATGGGATACAATTACTATCATTGTTACTATTAATCCTCTTCCGGACGCAGGGATAATTACCGGGCCATCTACTGTTTGCATCGGGGCTACAATTACTCTGTCAGATACTTCCGGTGGTGGCACAGGTATATGGAGTATCAGTAACAGCCATGCCACTATTTCACCTGCAGGTATAGTTACCGGGGTATCAGCCGGCACAGATACTGTATATTATACTGTTACCAATTCATGTGGCGCTGCCAGTGCTGAAAAAGTTATTTCAGTAAGCAATTCATTGGCCAATGCAGGTATCATAACAGGCCCAACTTCGCTTTGTGCAGGGTCAACTATTACTTTAACTGACAGCCAGCCGGGAGGTGCATGGAGCAGTAGCAATATTACAATTGCTACCATAGGATCAGCTACGGGTATTGTTACTGGAATTGAAGCAGGTTCAGTTATTATTTCTTATTCGGTAACAAATGTTTGTGGCACTGCTTCTGCAACTGTATCAATTACAGTAAATCCATTGCCGGTTGTTGGTGTGATTGCGGGTTTGTCAAATGTATGTGCAGGTGCAATTGTTACACTTTCAGATAATCCTGCCGGCGGCATATGGATGAGCGGCAATACAGCAGTTGCAACTGTGGGTAGTTCCACTGGAATAGTTAATACCCTTACTGCAGGATCAACTATCATCACATATACAACTGCTCCCAATGTTTTTGGATGTATTAATAAAGCAACTTTTCCACTTAATATCAGCCTGAGTGGATCAATAGTTATTTCAGGCGTTATTGCACCGCTAAAATGTAATGGAGATGGCAATGGGGGTATAAACATCAATGTAACAGGCAGTGCTGGCCCTTTTCAGTATTTATGGTCAAACAGCAAAACTACTGCTGATCTGGTCAATCTCAGTCCTGGGAATTACACCATTCAGGTAAAGGATATAAATACGGATTGTGAAGCAACAAAAACATTTGTTCTTAATAATCCTCCGGCACTCCTTGTAACGGGCTCTGTTAATAACGACAATTGCAATGCATCATCCGGCAGTATCAATTTGGTGGTTTCCGGAGGTACAGGCCCGATTAAATTTAACTGGTCAAATAATGAATCCACCGCTGATATTACAAAATTGCTGCCCGGCACTTATACAGTTACAGTAACCGATTCTTTTTTATGTCAGAAACAGTTGGTGGAAGAGGTAGGAGAGGATAGCTGTTTTGGTATTCACATTCATGATGTTATAACCCCCAACGGAGATGGTATTAATGATGTATGGGTTATAGAAGGGATTCACAAATACCCGGCAAACACGGTCCAGGTATTCGACAAGTTCGGCGATATTGTTTTTTCTGAACATAATTATAGTAATGATTGGGGGGGATCGGGAAAAGGCGGTGGTTTATTGCCTGATGGTACCTATTTCTACCTTATCAAATTAAATTCTGTAGTTGAAACAGGCGAAAAGAATATATACGAAGGGAGCCTGCTGATCAAAAGATAATCTCACCTCATCTAAACCTAATGTTTTATGAAATGTATTCTTGTTTTATTAAGTCTGTTATCACTTTTCCAGCTAAAAATACGTGCCCAGGACGAGATTCACAGCACCATGTTTATGATGAACAAATTATTATTTAATCCTGCCTATGCTGGTAGCAGGGATTTAACTACTATAAATGCAGATTACCGTAATCAGTGGAGCGCTATAAAAGGTGCGCCCACTACATTAAGCGCTGCAGTAGATGGCCCTGTAGGAAATTATAACAATTATTTCAGAGAAGTAGCTGTCGGATTAAGTATCAGCAGCGAGCAGATAGGTGTGGAAACGAAACAAATCTTTACCGGTTATTATGCCTACAGGATAAGGCTCAAAAATGAATCCATACTTTCTTTCGGGCTGGATGGGAGCGCTATGTTATATTCTGCCAATTACAGCCTTCTTGACCCCTATCAACCCAACGACCCAAACCTTGCAAGAAATATTAAAAGTATAATGCTGCCAAATTTTGGGGCTGGATTATTTTGGTATAGCGAAAATTATTACCTGGGTTTAGCAGTGCCAAATCTTATGCAGGATTATTACGACCTTTCTGAGAAAAAAATAAACAATTTAGCTTCAAGAGAGGTGAGAGGCTACTACTTAAATGGAGGCTATGTTTTCCATGTTGATGAAGCCTTTGATTTATTACCCCAATTTATGGCCAGATATATAGGTAATGGCACTTATCAGTTACCTTTCAACTGCGACCTGAATGTCTCAGGTATTATTGCTAAAAAATTTCTTTTCGGTGCCACTTACCGCACTGATAAATCTTTTGAGGCAATAGTTCAGATGCAGGTAACAAGGAATATTTTTGTGGGTTATGCTTATGACTATCTTATTTCAGCTTTGAACGGCTACAATAATGGGGCACATGAATTAATAGTCGGATACGATTTTGTCAGAGGCGAAGCAAGAAATGAACCGCCTCATTTCGCAAAGTTGTTTTAGTAAAATTGTTAAGAAAGCGCAAAATCTGAATTATTTGAAGGATTCAGCACATTGTAGTTCGCTTATTGAAATCCGATTTTCCTTTCCTTTTTCGAAATTAAACATAAAAACAAAAAGGTAATTGAGGCATTAATGATCAGTAATTCCAGGCCTATTACGTAGCTATTCGGCTTGCTGTTCTGATATTGTTTCAGAAGGTAGCAGAGTATGGGCGCTGCAATGCAAATAACCGGTACCAGCTCATTGATAAGCCTTCGGCGGGTGAAAATACCAAAGGCGAATAACGCCAGCAATGGCCCATAAGTATAACCTGCAACATCCAGCAGGGTATCTATGAGCGAGCCGTTGTCTATTTTGCGGAACAGGAAAATGAAGCAAAGGAACACCAATGCAAATGTATTATGCACTATGAGCCGGGTGCGTTTTTGGTGTTGTTCACTTGTCTTCTTTCGCATTATGCCAAGTATGTCTATGCAGAAGGACGATGTAAGCGCAGTAAGCGCACCATCTGCGCTGGGGAAAACAGCGGAAATGAGGCCTATGATAAAGCATACCGTGATGTAGAACGGCAATCCGCTTTTTACGGCTATGAAGGGAAACAGATCGTCTTTTACCGCAGGTATGCCTTTTGCCCCTGCATACAGGTACAGCAGCCCGCCCAGCAGCAGGAACAGGAAATTGGCCAGCAACAGTATAAAGCAAAAGGTAACCATATTCTTCTGGGAATCCTTGAGGTTGCTGACACTAATGTTTTTCTGCATCATTTCCTGGTCCAGCCCGGTCATACCGATGGTGATGAATGCCCCGCCTATTATCTGCTTCAGGAAGAAAGCCGGGCTGTTGAAATCTGTCTGAATCATTTTGGTATAGCCCTTTGCCTGCAGCGCCTCCCAGGTGTCGCCAAATCCCAGGTGCAGGGTGTGCATAATATAGCCCACGCAAATAACCAGTGCCAATAGCATAAAGGTGGTTTGCAAGGTGTCGGTCCATACTATAGTTTTTACCCCTCCCCGATAGGTATAAAGCAGTATCAGGCCAAGGATAATAATAGCAGTGGCCTCAAATGGGATACCCATATCCTGGAGAATGAATTTCTCCAGTACCTTTATAACAAGGTACAACCGGAGTGTTGCCCCCAGTGTGCGCGAAAGGGTGAAAAAAAGTGCTCCCGTTTTGTAGGTTACCAACCCGAACCGCTGATCGAGATAGGTATAGATAGAGGTGAGATTGAGCCGGTAATAGAGCGGCAGCAAAATATAAGCTACCACAAAATACCCTAGCCAGAAGCCAATAACTACCTGGAAATACTGAAACCCGCTGCCACCCACTTTTCCCGGCACCGAAATAAATGTCATGCCCGAAAGCGAGGTGCCGATCATGCCAAAAGCCACCAGCCACCACTTACTGTTGCGGTTACCAATGAAGAACGATTCATTATCGGAATGGCGGGACGTATAAAAGGCAATGCCCAGCAACACAGCGAAATAAACCAGAACGATAAATAACAGAATTGCAGGACTCATAAATAAAATGGCTTCGCCCGTTGGCAAAGCCCGCAAATTACTTTATTCAGTTTACTTTATTCAGTTTACAAACCTGCGCAAATACCAAAATTGATAACTATTGGTTGACCGTAATAAGGGCTGTAGGTTTGCTGCAGAAATTCGTGCTGAATCTGTCCAAACATGGATACCCTGCCACCCAGTGGCTGTTTAACACCCAGGCCAAGCAGCAGCGATTCGGCAGTTTCGTTTTTATTGTAAGTGTAAATATCGTTGGTGGTAAAATCAAGGCCCGGATAGTTGCCCGAAATCATATCAAACTCGAGCTGGCCGGTCACATAGATGTTTCTCCATACAAAATAATGGGCCCAGATATTAGGATAAACCAGGCTCCCTTTGTCGTAATAAGAATAAGCTGGCGGATCATAGAAATTCTGATCAGGGAGTTTAAAATAGAGATAACCCACACCTACACCAGCCGAAAAATGATCTGTAAAGCGGTAGCCAACCATAGGCGAGAGACCCGCAAGAATATAATCGCCGCTTATGTCAAAGCTCAAACCGCCTCCCAGTATTATCTTATCCGGGTCATATCCCTTCTTTTTCTTTACCTTTTTATGATAGCCCGGTTTGCCCGAACTGGTATATACATCCTGCGCTGAGGCATACGACATACCCGCAAATACCATTAAAACCAAGATGATTTGTTTCATACTGAAATTTTCTGTTTTACGAAGTTACTGCAAAATAATATACAATAACAATTTACCCCTGTTTTATGAATTTGTTAGGGCAAAAAACAGAGATTGATACTGAGTTTTAAGACATGAGTATTTTTCCGGGGTTTAAAATACCCTTTGGGTCAAAAACGTCCTTTAACTTTTTCATGAGCTTCAGCTGCACTTCATTGAATGCTATATCCATATACTCCTTCTGCACAAGGCCTATACCATGCTCCCCGGATAAGGTGCCACCCAACCTCACTACCTCAGCAAACAACCTGCGGATGCCCAGAGGCAGCCGGTTTTTCCAGTCTTCATCGCTCATATCGCCCTTCACTATATTTACATGCAGATTGCCATCTCCGGCATGACCATAACAAACTGAATTAAAGCCAAACTCCTTGCCCAGGTCCTTGATTATTTTCAATAATTCAGGCAGCTCGGCTCGCGGCACTACGGTGTCTTCTTCCTTGTAGATGGAGTTGCTTTTTACTGCTTCACCCACCTTGCGGCGCAGTGTCCAGAGCATTTGTTTCTGTTCGTGGCTATCAGCCATGAGGATCTCATCAATATCATATTGCTGCACTATCTGCCCTATAGCTTCGGCATCGCGGTACAACTCTTCCATATGGTTGCCATCTACCTCAATGAGGAGGTGGGCTGCAATATCTGCCGGCAGGTTGACACCGGTAGATTGCACATAGCGCATAGACCACTCCAGCGCATCGCGCTCCATAAACTCCAGGGCCGATGGGGTATAGCCCGCAAGGAAAATGGCATTAACTGCCGCACAGGCCTCCACCGCAGAGCGGAAAGGCACCAGCAGCAGCAGATCGTATTTAACCGCCGGTATCAGCCGCAGCACTATCTTGGTAATAACCCCCAGGGTGCCCTCGCTGCCCACCAGCAGTTGGGTAAGGTTGTAGCCGGTAGCGTTTTTTAGCACATTGGCGCCGGTCCAGATGATATTGCCATCGGGGAGCACAATTTCGAGATTGAGGACATAGTCTTTTACCACTCCATACTTTACCGCCCTCGGCCCACCCGAGTTTTCAGATACATTGCCACCTATAAAGCACGAGCCCTTACTGGCAGGGTCGGGAGGGTAGAAGAGGCCCTCAGCTTTGAGGGTTTCCTGCAGTACCTGGGTTATTACGCCGGGTTCGGTGGTAACCTGGAAATTGCGTTTATCTATATTCAGTATTTTATTAAACCGCTTCATATCCAGAGCCACACCACCGAAAACTGGCAATGCCCCACCACTCAGCCCCGTGCCTGCCCCACGCGGAGTAACTGGTATATTATGCTCATTACAATACGTCATAATAGCGCTCACCTCCTGCACAGTACCCGGCTGCAATACCACCTCCGGACTGTAATGCAGGTCTTCGGTCTGGTCGCTGGCACACCGGTCCAGTTGTTCCTGATCTATAAGCACATATTTTTCCTCCAGTATGGCCCTGAAAGCAGCAATATCGGCGGATTGGATTTTATGGTAAGGCATAGTGCAAAGGTAAAGGAAAACCGTTGACCCCTTCCGTTGAAATCGCCGTTTCCTTGTTATCCTTTGCGAGGGTCTTTAAGTAAGTTTTTTCATGTATACAGAAACATTTTGTTTTGCAATGTAATCTCTGTTTTTCACTTGATTCGATATGATGGATGGTGAGGCTGGAATTGAAATATACCTATACTCAGCTACAGTGCTCTGATGATCTGTGTCCAGAGCTTGCACACAATATGTGATGGCTACTGAGAGACAGCGGCTGCGACAGGTGGGATTCTCGGCCAAAACCAAAAAGGAATAAGAACGATGGTACCGGTATTCATTTCTTATTTTGAGGAATTAAGTAGTCCTGGTAAATATCTTCCCGATCATCATTCCAGAATGTTACTGAGGCATTAGTTGTGCCGAAATTGCGGAGATACTCGTCTTCGGATACATCCGCGCCCAACTCTTCGATAAAGGTGATAATCACTTTGCAGCTCTTATGCTCGCCTATTGGCTCTACAGGATAGATACTTTTACCATCATAAATACCCGCTATTGATAACATAATGATTGTTTATACAAATATACGGAAACATTTTGTTCTGCATGGGAGTCTCTGTTTTTCATAGTACTGCTACGATGGGAGCGGTGTGGGTGGGATTGCATAGGGTAAGCTGCATACAGAGTTTGGCTACATAGCCTTGCCGGACTCGATTTTGGTTGCCTTGGCTTTCAGCTGTGGTACTTTGAATGCTATCTGAAGAGGGGTTATTTCTGCACTTCCAGATTCCCTTTGGAAAATCCGGAAGAACATCATTTTTTTAATTTATGAAAACATATGAAAAAACATGGCTTGGCTGCAGCAGTCGTGCTAGTGGGAGCCAAATGCAAATCAGGCGGCATTTTTCTTGGGCTGAATAATTATACGCACATTGTCGAGGTTTACTAAATTACGGGCTTTCCAGAGATCGAAATCTTTCTGTAGATTAATCCAGATATCGCTGCTTGTACCTAATGCCTTAGACAGGCGTAAAGCCATTTCGACACTGATACCCTGATGGCCATTGACCAGCGCTGAAACGGTTTTAGGAGTAACATCAAGATTCTGTGCCAACTGTTTGACTCCTATACCCAATTCATCCATGAATAGGGTTTTTAATATTTCACCGGGATGTACCGGTGGCATTTCACGTTTCAGCATACAATTTCTTTTTTAATGATAATCCAAATAATCAACCAGGTATGCATCCCCATCCCTGAATTCAAATATCAGGCGATAATTTGCTGTAACTGTTAGAGACCAAAAGCCTTTCAAACTGCCTTTCAAAGGATGCAAATCAGCGCCTGGAAGATCTAATGGTTGCCTTATTCAAATAAGTTAATAAACTTCTGATCTTTACAACATGGGCCGGCGGCAATTTTGATGGATCGTTCTTAGTCCAAAGCAGCCGCAAACCTTTATGCTGAATACTCCTGATCATAAGCAAAGGTAACGCCTAACGTTATAGGTTTGGAATTATTTTTTCTGTTTTTTGCAAGAATTGCCGATAAGGGAGACAAGGCTACGCGGCAAGCCCGTCCGGATCAATCCGTTCGGGCAAGGGGGAATTTGCGTAATAACTTCCTTTCAGCATTGGTGGTTGGGATAGTTTTTTTATATAGAATAACAGGCAAGCTTTATAGATATCCGCACTTGAATGGTGCAATCGCCACTTCAGCCCGATAGCAGCAACTAAGCCCGGACAACAATTTTTTCCTTCTCAACCTACAGATATATAAACCCAACCTCAGCGCCTTCACCAAATGCCTGCCTGATGCGGTCAGGGTGGGTATCGGTGAGGATAACCTGGCCGAAGCCTTCGCCACGGATTATTTTCAGTAAGGCTTCCATTCGGCTCTGGTCCAGCTTCTCGAAAATATCATCGAGCAGCAGGATGGGCAGGTGGCCCAGTACTTTGCTGAGGTAGGCATACTGCGCCAGCTTGAGGGCAAACAGAAAGCTTTTCTTTTGCCCCTGAGATCCGAACTGTTTCAGTTGCAGGTCATTGAGGCGGAAGTCCCAGTCGTCTTTATGAATGCCCCTGAGGGTGCGCTGGAAACGGAGGTCGTTTTGCAGGTTCTGGTCCAGCCAGTCGGCCAGGGGTTTTAGCTGCAGGTCGCTGGTATAGCTTACCGATAGGGGCTCTTTGCCGCCCGAGAGGCGATGGTAATAATCGTTGAGCAGGGGCAGAAACTGGTGCAGAAAGGCTTTGCGCTGCTCATATATATAGGCGCCATCGGCAGCAAGTCCGGCATTATAGTATTCCAGTTCGGTGCGGTCGGAGGTAGGTTTGGTAAACTGGTTTTTGAGCCATGCGTTGCGCTGGAGGAGTATTTTCTGGTAGCGCATCAGGCGCTCCAGGTAGTTTTTATCGGCCTGGCCCAGAATGCTGTCGGCCCATTTGCGGCGCAGTTCGCTGCTGCCGTTTATGAGTTCGGTATCATCGGGGGCAATCATTACGGCAGAATATATACCTATATGGTCTGTTAATTTTTCATATTCCACATTATTCCTGAAAATTTCTTTTTTTCCGGCCTTCCATTTGCAGCTTATGGTTTCCTCCTGTCCCAGCCGCAGGAAGCCGCCGGTGACCCGGAAGCCCTCCATGCCTGTCTGCACGCTGTTTTGCTGGTAGGCAGTGAAGTAACTCTTTGTGTAGCAGAGGTAATACACCGCATCGAGCAGATTGGTTTTGCCACTGCCGTTGGCACCTGTAATACAGGTAACGGGGGCGCTGAATTCGAAGGAACCGGACGAATAATTCCTGAATTGGATTAAAGATATTTTATTTAAACTGTTCAAAGCCGGGGAAAGAAACAAAAGTTTTTATAAATTCGCACAAAATTAAGCAATAGTGCATACACCTTTTGGTAAGGAAACATATTTGTATTGGTATGAGATCATGTTACTGCTCCGCCGTTTTGAAGAAAAGGCCGGGCAACTATATGGTATGCAGAAGATCCGCGGGTTTTGCCATTTGTATATAGGGCAGGAAGCGATTGCTGCAGGAATGATGACCTCGCTGCGCGATGATGATAACCTCATTACCGCTTACCGCGATCATGGCCTGGCCATTGCCAAGGGCATACCCGCAAAGGAGTGCATGGCCGAACTTTATGGTAAAGCCACCGGCTGCACCAAGGGAAAGGGCGGCAGTATGCACTTTTTCTCGAAGGAGAAAAGGTTTTTTGGCGGCCATGGCATTGTGGGCGGGCAGATAGGCCTGGGCGCCGGCATAGCTTTTGCCGAGCAATACCAGGGTACCGACAGGGCAACCATCTGTATGTTTGGCGATGGGGCTGCAAGGCAGGGCATACTGCACGAGGCTTTCAACATGGCAGTGCTGTGGCAGCTGCCGGTGGTATTTGTGTGTGAGAACAACTTCTATGCCATGGGTACCTCGGTAGAGCGTACCTCGAAGGTGCTGGATATATACCGTCTTGCCGATGCCTACGATATGCCAGGCGACAGCGTGGATGGCATGAGCTGCGAAGAGGTGCATAAGGGCATAGAAAGGGCTGTGAGGCGTGCCAGAGAGGGTGGCGGACCTACCTTCCTGGAAATAAAAACTTATCGCTACCGTGGCCACTCTATGAGCGACCCGGCCAAGTACCGCACCAAGGAAGAACTGGAAGAGTATAAAGAGCGCGATCCCATAAACCAGGTGCTGAAAACGATAACGGAAAATGATTTTGCAACCGCTGAGCAGATAGAAATGATCAACGAAAAGGTGAAAATGGAAGTGGAAGAAGCAGTGAAGTTTGCAGAAGAAAGCCCTTATCCGGATGACAATGAGTTGTATAAAGACATATATGCCGATAAAGATTACCCGTTTATAACTGATTAGATACCCCAGACCCCTGAAGGGGCTTCTGCAAGCAACCAGAATAATATTTTTAATAAACATAAAAAACCAAAAAAATAACAACCTCAATATGGAAAGCCCCTTTAGGGGTTGGGGTTTTTAAAATTCAAATCATGGCAAATTCAGCAAGAAACCTACCCGGAGTAGAAAGACCCTCAAAGCAGATACAGGAATCCGACCCTATGGAGTCGGTGCAGGCGTTTTATGAGAAAAACAAGAAAATGATCAGTACTGTAGGTACGGTAGTGGTATCAGTAGTGGTATTGTATTTTGTGTATACGAAATTATATAAGGCCCCCAACGAAGAAAAAGCAGCTACAGCACTTTCTTATCCCCAGATGTTTTTTGCTGCCGATTCGCTGAATATGGCGCTGAACGGAGATGGTAAAAATCCTGGTTTCACCAAGATCACCAAGAAATACAGCGGCACTGCTGCCGGTAATCTGGCCTATTACTACGAAGGTGTTTGCTTTCTGAAACAGGGCGATTTTAAAAATGCAATCAAGTCACTGAAAGAGTTTGATGGCAAGGGTACCATGCTGGGCAATATGGCTGCAGGTCTGCTGGGCGAAGCCTATATGGAAAGCGGTGATAATGCCAAGGCAATTGAAAGCTTCAAAAAAGCAACATCTGATGGTAAGGACAACCTGGTAACCCCATTGTACCTGTATCACCTGGGTCTGGCTTACGAAGCAGGCAACAATGCCAACGAAGCCAAGGCCGCCTTTAAGCGTATTCGCGATGAATACCCTAAAAGCCTGCAGGCAAGGGATATTGATAAGGAACTGGCCAAGCTGGGTGAGCTGAATTAATAATACCCCCCTATAAAATATTTTCCCCTTTGCAGCTGATGCAGAGGGGATTTTTTTGTTAGGGCTACCTCCGGTTAAATGTAAATCAAGGTATACACTTTCAGAGTTAATTTGCTTCTTTATTAATAAGCAGTATTTTGCTGCCAAATGCAATTAGTCATGAGAAAACTGCTACCTTATATACTGGTATTTATTTCTTTTTCTTTATACGGGCAGTCGGTAGACCGGTATTTTGAGCGGATCAGGAATAATGATGCGGAATTGGTGGCCTTTATATCGCAGATGCCCAAGGGCGGAGATCTGCACAACCATTACAGCGGATCGGTATATGCCGAGACTTACATCAGTTATGTGGTGGCGCAGGATTATTTTATCAATAAATCGACCCTTGAGGTGGTAAGGGCTGCGCCTAAAACAGGAGTAGATGAATGGGCCCGGTTTTCGGATCTGGCCAAAATCAAAAAGCTGGATACCTATAAGCAGCTGCTGATGCAGAAATGGAGTGTGAAGGATTATAACGTGGTAAGCTATCCGAGCGATAAGCAGTTTTTTGAAACTTTTGCCGCATTTGGTATCGCCAATGAAACCCAGGGCAGGCTGGATACAGGTATTCTGGAACTGAAAAACCGGGCTAAGGCAGAGCATATCAGTTATATAGAAACCATGTTTATAGGTATCCGGTCAAAAATACCCGACCTGAATGATCATATTATTCTCAATCAGCTGGAGCATGACCAGAGCATACATGATGAGGCCAATACAACTGTGCTGCTGAATGAGCTCTACAAATATTTTATTGATAATAAAGCCAGTGCCTTTGCTGCAGACCATAATGAGCAGATAGCGCAAATGCACAGGCGCCTGCATATAGATGATGAATCGTTTACCATGCGGTACATGAACTATGTGAGCAGGGCAGGCGACCCGGTAACCATTTTCAAGAACATGGTTTTATCGTTTGAGTCGGCAGATAAAAGTCCGCTGGTAGTAGGGGTGAATATAGTGGCGCCTGAAGATGGTGAGGTATCTATGCGGGATTACTGGCTGCATATGCAGATGTTTCGTTATCTGCATAGCAAGTATCCTAATGTAAAATACTCCATGCATGCCGGTGAGCTTACACTTGGCCTGGTGAAACCGGAAGAGCTGACCTGGCATATAAACGAGGCAGTACGTGTGGCCGGGGCAAACAGGATAGGGCATGGGGTGGATATGGCTTATGAAAGGAAGCCTTACGAACTGCTGCAGTATATGGCCGATAATAAGGTAGCTATTGAAATAAACCTGTACAGCAATGAATTTATACTGAAGGTGAAGGGCGATGACCATCCCTTTAAGCTTTACAAGGATTTTAAGGTGCCTATAGTGATTTCATCGGATGATGCGGGTATACTGAGAAGCAATATGATACACCAGTTTGAACTGCTGGCCAAGCGATATAAATATGTATCTTACCAAGACATCAAGCATTATGTGTACAACAGTATTGACTATAGTTTTATAAAAGAGGAGGGCGTGAAAAAGAAGTTGAAAGCGCAACTGGATGCTGATTTCAGGAAGTTTGAAAAGGAAGTGGAGGCAGTGTACGGAGAGTAGTGCGAGGAGAAAAGTCTTATCCTCCACGGCGCACCAGAGCCTGCATTTTTGGTTATGCGGGTAATTGTGTTATCTTTATTAGGTACATTCAATACATAAACAATCAACTATGCCAGCCGTTACACCAGCCATTAAAGCGCTTATTGTAGACGATGAGAATAAAGCATGTATCAATCTGAAAAGCCTGTTGCTGGATTATGTAGATCCGGAATTGAATATTGTCGGATTAGCCAACAGCACCCGGGAAGCAGAAGAGATGGCCATAAAATTTACGCCTGATGTTCTGTTTCTTGATATTGAAATGCCCAACGAAAATGCATTCGGGTTCCTGGACCGCATCTCGCCTGTATCGTTCGAAGTGATCTTTGTCACCGCATATGACGAGTATGCACTTCGGGCTTTTAAGCTGAATGCTATAGACTATATTCTCAAGCCCATCAGCATACCGGAGCTGAGGAATGCCTATGCCAAGCTGAAGGAGAAATTAAGTTTCAAAAAGATGTTTGCGGAGCAGCAGATGTCTTATTCCGAATTGTCGGAGCAGGTAAACAATAAAGCAAAGAGCCACAAGATAACTTTGCGGGGTACCAATTCGCTTGAGGTGGTTGATTTCTCCGACATATTGTTTGTGGAAGCCCAGAGCAGCTATTCGAGGATTGTTTTCTTTAAAAACGGAGTAGAAAAGGAGTTGCTGCTGAGCCATCCCTTATCCGATTATGAAGAATTGCTGCCCGATAATCTTTTTTGCAGGATACACAGGTCTTACCTTATTAATACAAAGCAAATAAAGAAACTGGCAGGCGACAGTACCAACCAGGTTTTGATGAATAACGGCCTGCAGATACCTATAAGCAGGAGGAGGTACTCATCGCTCATCGAATTTCTGGAAGTCAATTGATATAAATGAAAAGTAACCGGTACTTATTAATCCTTATTGCATTATTGTTTGGCAATATCTTCACCGGTTACTGCCAGGACTTTCCGTTATTGCATTACACCATGGATGACGGGCTGCCCAGCAATACTGTTTATACCACTTACCGCGACAGCAAGGGCTATATGTGGATAGCTACCGACAAGGGAATATCGAGGTATAATGGTATTAATTTTGAAAATTTTACAACACTGAACGGGCTTCCGGACAATGATATTTTCTTTTTTCAGGAAGATAATGCAGGCCGTATATGGCTGGGAAGCTATAGTGGTGAATTGTGTTATTACAAGGATGATACTTTTCATACTGAAGCCAATACGCCCTACCTGAAACTGCCCTTCAAGGCTATTAACCTAAAAAGTATAGGACTGGAAAAAGATAACAGCGTTACGTTTCATTTTGAGAAATTTCCCCAATTCATAAACATTAAAGGCGAACTGGTAAGCATAATTGATTTTAGCGCATCAAAAGTGCCGGACTTAATAGACAACCTCCTTGCGATTGAAAAAATAAATGACAACAGATACAAGGTTACTTATCATGGCCCCATTTATGAAGTAGATACATTGGGAAACCTTTTGGCTTCATCGCATATGCCACCGGCTGACCAGGGAAATAAAACGGCACAGAGCTGGAATTTATCATTTACCCAGAACCAGAATTATATATTTAATGATCAATGCCTTTACGACAAGGAAGGAAGAATTCAGAAATATTTCAACGATACTTTTCTTAAAAAAAATGCGCTCCGGATTGTATACCAGAACAGCCTCAGCTATTTTTTCGTCACCAGCAATGGAATCATACTCAACAACAATCTCCGGATTCTTCAGGGCTACAATACGGGTTGCATCACGCAGGACAAAGCAGGCAATTACTGGGTAACCACCTTGGGCAGCGGGGTATTTGTTTTTGACAAGTATTTTATGAATACCCACATCTATAAAGATGCTTATAAGGGTAGGGTGCAATATACCTGTGCAATGAGCGGGCATATCTTTTTTACTGCAAAAGACTATAACCTGTATGAGCTTTATGCCGGAAAGGTGACCCCGGTTTTTAACTTCAATTCCTATATTTCTGAAGAGTCCAGGCTTGCAAATTCAACGGTCTTTCAGATAGATGGTAATTTTCAGTTTGTATATGCCGACCGGAAGGGTGGTGTAATAATAGATAACCTGCTCAACCACCCATATTCATTCAGGAGGTATGTGCTCAATTTATTGAATTCAAATAAATTCAACAGCGCACTACGGGTGGGGAATTCGCTTTACTTAAATGCCAATAACAGGATACTCTCCATTGAACTGCCCTTAAAATACCAGGGTGGATTATTGAAATCATCTGTGCTGAGTGATTCCGTTAAGAATGAGAAGATATTTGGCTTTGCAAAGGCCGCAGATAACAGTATATGGTATTCAACGCTGAAACATGTTTACAAGGTAGAGTATGGGAAAGGGGTCATAAAATCTCTGTTCAATAAGAACCCGTTTGTATATTTTGATTTCTGCGGCGAATACATGGTCGGGTATACTACAAACAACAATCTTTATGTATGCAGGAATTACAATGACCACGTAAAATTTGAAGTTATTCAGGGTCAGAATTGCCTGTGGGATAAATTCTATAAACTGGATACAAACCACCTGCTCATAACTACAAATAATGCTTACCGCCTGCTTACCCTGAGTACCATGACCGTTTCTGTTATTGATAACCCGTTTATTCCAAAACAGGCTGATGCCATTACATCTGATGGCGAGTTTATTTATTTTTTCAAAAATGGTTCAATAACATCCTTTGAGTTAGGCAGGTTATTTATGCCAACCGATCCTCCTAAGATATTATATACCTATCTACATGCCGGAAATAAATCATACCGGATTCAGCGGGATCTAACGATAAAATTTCAGGAGGCAAAAAATATCAGTATTGATTTCTCCACTCTATCATTAAGTGGTAAAGAGGTCAGCTATTTTTATTCTGTATCGAAAGGGGAGGACAACTGGCTGCCGGTATCTGGTGAGCAGCTAAATCTGCTCAATCCGGCACCGGGCTATTATTATATTAAGGTAAAAGCAAAAACGGTATCTAGCGGGTTTTCTGCACCGGTTGTTTTTACGCTTTATGTAGATCAGCCGGTATGGATGTCGTGGTGGTTTATTACTTTATGTGTGTGGCTTTTTATTGCCCTTATTGCTGGCCTTATGCGTTACCGGCTGATGATGATACTCAAGAACAGGGAAAAGGCCTACCAGACAGAGATCAAGTTTATGAAGTCGGAATACAAAGCTATGAACGCTTTAATGAACCCGCATTTTATATTCAATACGCTGAATAATGTGCAGAGCCTGGTTAATGGCAATGACAAAGTTGCGGCCAATGAATACCTGCGAATTTTTGCCGACCTGATCAGGCAGAATATGCATAACATATCGAAAGAAATGATTCCTTTGCAGAAAGAAGTAGACCTTGTTGGCAATTACCTTTCGCTTGAAAAACTAAGGTTTGAAGATAAACTAACCTACAACATTATTATTGATGACGACCTGGACCTTACAGAAATAATGGTGCCACCGCTGCTGATACAACCCCTTGTAGAAAACTCTATAAAGCATGGTATACTGCCATTAAGAAATAAAAAAGGAATCATCAATGTAGAGATATATGAAAAGGGGAATGACCTGTATATTGAGGTGAAAGATAACGGCGTGGGAATGGGCCATAAAAAGCAGGGTGAAAACCCGCTGCATGAATCATACGGGCTGGGAAATATCCGCAAGCGAATAGAGCAAATGGGAATAATGCAGAACAAGAAAATAACCTTCACAATAGAAGAGAAGCTGGGCAAGCCAGATCTGCAGACCTGGACAGTAGTGTCGATAAAAATACCCAATGAGTAAGTTTATCAGCAACAATTTTTCATAATCAAGCCGTATTTTACCATAAAAAGGATTGTTTATTTACCGTTCAGAAACTTTTCCGACCGTTCAGAAACTCTTTTTGGCAGGAGTCACCTTTGGATATAGCTTGCAGTCAATAATTAATTTTCCAAAAAAAAAGTAGGCCCTTATAATTTCTCTACACTCAAAACTATTTGAACGCCATGGTACAGAACCATGGCTTTTGAGTTTTATAGTGTAATAGTAATTTGGATTTATTAAAGCAAGCCAATAAATAGCACCACGTATAAATATCGTCTTCTATGAAGTGGAAGAAGTTGCATACCTATTGAAGTTTAGATTTTAGATTTTGGAATTTGGAATTTAGAATCACTACTGTCCGACAAAAAGAGGTTTTCGGAGTTTGATTTCTCTCAAACCCTCATAAATGTTGCTAAATACTTGCTGTGAATGAAAGCAGGGGGGCTAAGAGGAATTAAAGAGGTCAATTGTGGCTATTTTGGATGATTTTCTATAGTAATCTAATAGTGCCCTGATAGCAATATAGTTGAATAAGTGAAGTCTTAGAACGGAAACAAAGATAGAGAAAGCCATTTTTGATTTTTGCTGACTATGAATAGTCGAAAGCAACAATAAAGCGATCAATGAGCACCATATTTGTATTTCAATGGCATTCTGGTTGTCACCTACAAAGTATTGAAGGGGAAAATTCTGCTTGAGTTTCTTGAAAAACAGTTCAATTTGCCATCTGTACTTGTATAGCTGTGCAATTGTTATGGCTTCCAATTCAAAGTCATTGGTAATGAACTCAAAAGCCCTTTGTTTGTCGGCATCCCACCAGGCAATACGGCGTAGCTTCAGGTTTTGGACTGCATTGTTATCATCCTTGTACTGCTGTAGAATAACTTCTTCTTTAAGAATGGCAGTGGGGGAACCTTCACCATGAAGACACTCAATAAGGGAAGTATAGACGGCATTATCTTTTTGTCGGGTAATGAAACTAATACCTGCTGCACCAAAGGCTGCAAACTGGCGGTAATTGTTGTACCCCTTATCAAAAACGATATAAGACCCAACTGGAAGAGATAAATTTTTGTATATCAGTTGATCATGATCCGCTGCTGCATCAAACTGTATAAAATAGGGCATCATAGAAGATGCCTCTATAACAGTATTCTTTTTAATGCCACCCTTCTTTCTGCCATTGGCTGAATATCGGCCGGAAGTCTTTAAAATAGCCTTAAACAGACTAAAAACCGTTGCATCAAGCAAAAACAACTTCTGAACAACACCCTTTGGTAATGTGCTGTCCGACAAAGACGGCTTATACAATTTGTAAAGATGTTCATATGTCTGTTTGAAAATATCAGAGGGGCGATCCCGATTACCATCACTCAGTGTGCTTCTGGGTGGCACATATTCTATACCCAGATGATTGAGCTTGCCTTGGGCAATACCAAGCCCAGCGCTAATCTCCCGCAATGAGGTACAGCCAGATAATACGCAATAAAGCATACTTATGAAATGCTCATAATAGTGTAGGCGCTTATAATAGCGATTAGCATTCGTATTATTGATAACTGGTCCCAAAATAGACCGGTTACATAATGTAGTTATCTGACCGAATAGGTGCTGTCCGACAAAATTTGTACTTTGGTTCATCTTTCGTGTTTGTTGTGTGGTAACTCCAAACTACGAAAAAGGGGCGGCTTCGGCTACCCCTTTGATTTTTTGTCGGACAACAGTGATTTAGAATTTAGAATTTGGAATTTGGAATTTGGAATTTGGATTTTGGAATTTGGAATTTGGATTTTGGAATTTGGAATTTGGAATTTGGAATTTGGAATTTGGTATTTGGTATTTGGAATTTGGAATTTGGAATTTGGATTTTGGAATTTGGAATTTGGATTTTGGAATTTGGAATTTGGAATTTGGAATTTGGAATTTGGAATTTGGAATTTGGAGTTTGGAGTTTGATTTCCAGTTGTCTACTTTCGGTTTTAATTGAATTGATTTTATTTTGCGCAAACTTATCCTAAATATCGCTGCGCTCTGCGGCACAGAATCCAATGAAGAATGCCTTAACCGCAGGGCAGGAGCTGAAATGTCGTTACTTCAGGTAACAGATAATGCATGGCTGCTTGCTGAAAATGGTATTATTCGCAGCTTCGGGAAAATGGCAGATTTACCGGAGACCCGTGCTGATGAAACAATAGATGCCACCGGAAGAATGGTGCTGCCTGCATGGGTCGACAGCCATACCCATCTTGTGTTTGCAGCGCCAAGGGACGGAGAGTTTACAGATCGCATCAATGGCCTGAGCTACGAAGAGATTGCCCGGCGGGGTGGTGGCATACTCAACTCTGCAGGCCGGCTAAATGCAATGGATGAAAATGAACTCTATGATCAGAGCCTGGCTCGGCTTAATGCAGTAATGGCTACCGGAACAGGAGCAATAGAAATAAAAAGTGGTTACGGGTTATGTCTTGAAGGGGAGCTGAAGATGCTTCGGGTAATCCGGAGATTGAAAGAAAATGCACCCATACCGGTTATGGCTTCATTCCTGGCTGCCCATGCCTACCCACTTGGATATAAGCAGAATAAAGAGGGATATGTTAATCTCATCATCAATGAAATGCTGCCCAGGGTGGCAGGGGAGGGCCTGGCCGACTTTATGGATGCATTTTGCGAAGAAGGATTTTTTGGTGTGCCGGAAACTGAACGACTTCTGGAAGCGGCAGCAAAATATGGCCTAAGGCCCAAGATTCATGCCAACCAGCTGCATTATTCCGGAGGGGTGCAAGTGGGTGTGAAACATAACGCACTTAGTGTAGACCACCTGGAGTGTGTAGGGGATACTGAAATCGAATCGCTCAGAGGATCGGATACCATGCCTGTATTGCTGCCCGGAGCTGCGTTCTTCCTGGGTATGCACTACCAGCCTGCAAGGAAAATTATTGATGCCGGATTGCCGGTATGCCTGGCTACCGATTACAACCCGGGCTCCTGCCCGAGCGGCAATATACCACTCATGCTCACTATAGCCTGTACCCAGCTGAGGATGACGCCGGAAGAAGCAATTAATGCAGTAACCATCAATGGCGCGGCTGCTCTTGGCCTTCAGCGGGAGTTGGGAACTATAAAGGCAGGTAAAAAGGCTAACCTTATCCTTACAAAACCAATACCGTCACTTGCTTATATTCCTTATGATTATGGAAATAATAATATTGATCGGCTGATAGTTGGATGACGAAAATATATGCCATTAAAGATAGCTATATAAGCAATAGTTACATTTATTCCTGTGTTTTGTCATTTGGTCTTTTGTATGAAATAACCTTGTGATTAAGTCTTCTGAATCCATTTATCCCTGTAATTTATTTTTCTGCTCATGTATTGAATTTAATACAGTGTTCAGTCCTTATTCTGAATATTGTTGCCGATTCAGGCAGATAATAAAAAAATAACCGGAATTTAAAGCTACCTTTAACCCTATGCCGGACTTTACCGGCCGCGGAAGTATGTTCGCTTTTTATTGTTCAATTCTAAAAACCAGAGTTTATGTTGCATTTTGTGGAGAACGTTGCAGATATTATTGCCAATATTAAAACAATGGAAAGCTACCTTGTTTCAGATGTACCTGAAGAGGTGGAATTTGCACAGGAACTGGTGAAGAAAGGACGCTCAATGGTAATTTACCGGGTAAACGGGCATAATCATTTTGCCCCCGCCCGATTTATTGGATTTAAGAAAAACTCGAGGGCGGCATATTCAGAAAACGAGAACCGCGAAACACGTGATAACGGCCCTATCCTGCAGACACTTTTAGGTAAGCCATTCACTCATGCCGCAATTGAAAAAGAATTTGATGAATATGCCAATACCTTTAAAGGTCATACTCTGAAAAGTAAACGTAAATACTGGCGTGTCAGAGGTGAGGATAATAAATATTTTGAGCTGATGACAACGGCTGCTGAAGAAACAGCTGAAGTATAACTTATCGGTTTATGCCTGCCATTTATGCACTTAATCAGTGAAGGAGCAGGAATAATTGCGGATTAGGATCCATATCTGCTGTACTGATCTCTTTGTAGCGAAAAGATTTTGACATTTACATGGTCATTTTCCATGAATATATGTTTCGAATTAGGCGCCATCTCCCGGTTCATAATGCCACCTTCTTCGCAACTGTTGTAGGTATCGGCATCCACCTCAAAATGTTTCTGGTTATTGCCTTCGAACTTGATAAAAAACTGACCGGTAACTGGGTAATATTCTTTACGGTCTACTGTAAAGGGAACAATCAGTTTTATCCCGTCCTCCGCATCTTTTTTGTAGGGCAAAACCAATGTACTGTAGGCCAGCCAGCAAAGTAATGCAGATAAACAAACCGAGAGAATAACCTTGTGGTGCCAGGCAAAATGAAGCGCACTACCAACAAATGAAGATCCGTTGCCGCCGGATCCCATAAAACCGAAAATTGCAAATGCCACTGACAGTACTACAAACAGCACAAGGGCATAAATAGTGCAATGTATTGTGCCGGGAAACAGAAAGTTCTTATACCTTAGATCATAGATGGTCATCATCCATTCTTTATCCTCCCTGGTCATGGGTATTTGCTTATAAGCTGCCATGTTCATTGTGTTTTTCCGGATGTCAGCATTTACTGAATTAACAGGCTGGATCTCAAAATAAAAATAGGAAAGAAATCTGAAATTATTAATAAAAACAGAATTTCTTTTCGGGCACATCCGGCAAAATGTTACAGATCAAAACCAGCCCCGTAAACAAGCCTTCCGTTTTGCCGGCCATCAAAAATCGGGTAGGGTATGATGTGGTAAAAATAACCGATGTTGAGCGTTAAATAATAAAGGTCGTAATAGCGTACTCTTACCAGGTTGTTCAGTAATAAGCCTGCCTCATTGTAGGCTTTATCCGGAACCGAAAAATTGACATATTTCTGTGCCCCCGGATTATTAAGCGTGCCATACAGCATATTGTACTGAACGCACAGGTTTGGCGCTGAACTCAGTATCATCTCTTTGTTTTCGAGTTTATACAATTTCCAGTCGAAATCGTGCCTGTAAAGGAAGAATAAAAACTGGTCGGAATAAAACTGGTAAGGGTAGGCAGTCATCAGCCCGCCAAAGGAATAAACAGAAGACTGTATGCTGCCACTCACATCGAACTTATTACCACTGCCCGCAAATAATTTACTTAATGGAAGCGGATTATTGCTCCACGATTTTCCCCCTTCAAAAAGTATATGTTCATTGCCAATCCGGTTAATGTGTTTCCGCCAGGCAACAGCAGATAATACCTGTGTGTATGGAGTCTGCATATTGCCGGTCTGTAGCATTCCGCTGGTTATTTTAGCATACCACATGGGGTAAAGGCTCCCAAGGGTGTAGTAATAGTTGAACAATGGAGCGGTACGTTCGGCATAGGCATACCTCAGGCTTAGCGAGGCTTCTGAAGCCTTGAATTGGGAATACTCATTTCCCCCGGTCTCAAGGGCATATTGATACTGTGGTACAATCTGTTGCTGGCGTGCCGATAGTTCTGTGCTCCAGTACCCGAACTTCTTCTTTACAGATACATAGGTGGTTTTCATTTCATCTACCCGCGTGAGCAGGTAGGAATTGAGATAGTTTTTATCCAGGTCATGGTTCAGCCGTACTCTTCCGGGGTCATTGATATCATCGGTATAGCCTATCCGGAAAACGAATTCTTTATGCTTATCCCCGTATGCTTCCAGAAAACCTCCGTATTTCCATTTCAAATCACCAAAACCATATCCTGCCCATCCTCCTGCCGACAGCCATTTCACCAGTTTTTCATTGGTCTGTGCGCCTGCGCCAAGCCGGCAGTTTTCATGGTAGTTGTAGGTGAAAAAACGGGTAATATCAAAATCTATAAAGCTTAACTGGATCTTGCCTTCGGGTAGCTTCGACATATATTCTGCAAAACGGTCGGCATGAAACTTTGATCCAAGGCTGTCTAAAACTTTATAGGTATTTGCTTCCTTTGCATCAAGCGGATCTGGCCGGGTCTTATTCCATTGCGAATCTGGTAGCTCATCGGCGCTGGTTTTGAGTTTTACTGTATGTGACTTGTCAAACCGGAAATCCGGGTCTTCCAGCCATTTTACTGAATCTATCTCCGATGTTCCTTTCATATGCAGGGTAAATGCAGATTTTTTCGAAGCCCGCTCCCAGTCAATAATATAATTCATGTGTTTCGGAAACCACCTTTTTTCACTATCGTTTACTGCCAGCTGTGCATATTCCTGTTCTATCCGCACGCTCATTTTAAGCATGGTGTCTCTGTTTTTTGCAATGATGTGTGATATTGCATAGCCATCCGAATTGATAAATACCTTGCCCTCCAGTTCATTGGACGTGCGGCCCCGGGGCTTGAAACTGAGCGCCCATACTGTGTCTTCGCCCTGAATGATTTCATCATCAAGGCTGAACTGATAATATTGTTCAAACCCGTGGCTTACCGGGTTGTGGTAATCTTTACCGTTCAGGGTCAGGTAATCGCTGTAGGCATGAAAAGGCACAACATCAGTTACCAGGCTGGTAAATACTGATTTCTTCAGGCCAGAAAAACGGCTGGCAATCACATCTTCCTGCAATTGCTGCGGCTTCCGCCAGGTGCGTATACTATAGGTCTCCGACATCAGCAGGTGCTGGCTATCTGAGAATTTTCTGAATTCACGCTTGTCTTTGCTGGTATCCTTCATAAAAGAATCGGGTAGAGAGATATTAGCCACCATTTTGTAATACACATGGCACTTGTACCAGTCATATTTATCGGGGTTGTTATCTGTTTTTTTGGCTATGGCTGCGCGCACTATGCGCCTTATTTTGTCGTAAGGAGGTATTATTATCACATCCTGTAGCTGGTTAAATTCCGGCTGCAGGTATATCTGGTTATTGGAGAGAGGAAGTGATACTGTTTTAGAATGGTAGCCGAGGCAGGAAACCTCCAAGTAGCTGAATCTGATGTTTGTATGTTCAATTGCAAAAGTAAATTTACCATCCAGGTCAGCAACGGTTCCCTGAACTCCGCTCCCGAACTTAACGGTTGCGAATGGTATCGTCTCTTTTGTAACTGAGTCGTAAATGATTCCTGTAATCTTTTCCTGTGCCAGGGAATGTGGTGATGAAAGAGCAAGAAGAAACAAATAACCGGTACATAACAGGGCAAAACGGTAAAAACCCACTTTATGGTTTATAACTGACAATTTCATCAGGATATGGTACATATTTCCGGCCAATCTTTGCATAAACATTGCAATCTAACGACTTTCTCAAAATATTATTTTGTATTCTTACAAGGCTTAGTATCTTTACAGATAAATAATAACTATGAACAGGATTGTGTCTTCCCTTCTATTGGTTGCTTGTGTTATATTGTCATTGGCTGCATGCAGCAGTGGGGCTTATGTTGCCAACCCAACCAGCAATGGCAACAGCAGCGTTAACCCGCTTAATCCATTGAAGGCATCCGACTTCAACTGGCCTGCTAGTACCCATATCGTTAGTCTTAATTTTAATGGTACCCCATGGTATGCCGATACATTTGTTTCTTTGGCTTATGTCGATACTTTGCAAACAAATGTATTAGTAGCGACCAACGCTGGCAAAACGCTAGCTTTATATATTCAATACGGTTGGTCAAACAATTTATATAATATGGGCTTTAAGCAATACAATAATTTAGCCTATTGGATGCCGGATTCTGTTTCTGCCTATTATCCTTATTCCAGCGCTTTGGGTAATTCCGGCGAATTGTATATGACTGCAAATGATACCTTGAATTTTGATGGAAAATTCTATTTTCAGGCAATTAATTCAAAAGGAGATATAATCAACATATCCAACGGAACATTTAATTACCACAGGTAATAATATTGAAGCAAATTCATTTTCATTGTACCCTTGCCTTAAAGCAGGGGTATTTTTTTTAGCGTATTAGTCTTGCCAAATGATTGAATGTGATTGGGGAAAATAGCCTGGCATACATGATGGTGCATAGTATGGGATGCGATACGAAAAGAAACCGGTGGTGATAAAAGTACGCCTGCCGGCTTCTAAGGGGGTGAATTTACCTTAGATTTATTGCTTGATTACAATGAATTGGCAGTCATAATTTATATTGTATTAAATTGTCATTTTGTTATTTCTTGGAATATTCAAATTTCTTTTTCAGGCGCATAATTGGTTGCTCAATAAAACGGAAGGACAGCCAGCATAAAAGTATTAGCGAACTGAACTTAAGGCAATAGGACAGCAAAGGGTTCATTAATAAAAAGGATACAGCCGGCGCCTTTTGCGATAGATGATACATCAGGTTATCGAAAGAGGCGCTGAATGTGAAATGATATAAATAGATGCCATAACTGATCTTGCCGATGAAATTCAGTGCCTTGTTTTCCAGTATGTATTTCCTTATCCATTCGTTCTTGTTTTTTAATACAAACATTATTAGCGCCAAGCCTATAATGCTGTCTAGAAACCGGTCGTACATTACAAACAGAGGGGTGCCATCCACATGGCTTATTTTCCAGGAGATAAAAAGCAGAAAGGGCAGCACTGCAACAAAACTCCGCTCAAATTTTTTGCATTTTTCGCTGTCGAGCCTGATCCAGGCATACAGTCCGCCAACCCCGAACGAATCGAAGCAGTTGAAAACAAGCACCGGGAAATGCCGGTGCAGTACATACAGCACATAATACTTGCTGGCCAGGCCTATAATTATGGCAAGGTAAAGTACATACTTGATGTACTTTTTAGGTAACAGTATGATCAGCCAGGGCCAGATGAGGTAGAATTGTTCTTCTACCGAAAGCGACCAGGTATGTGAGAGAATATTGGGCTGGTCGGTGCGGTAGGGTGGCAGATTGGATGTATAGGTAAGGAAACTCCAGATATGGGCTTTTACAAACGGGTCATTGCTGAGGTAAAAGAATATAACCACCAGGTAATAGATAGGGAATATGCGCAATGCCCTGCGGGCAAAGAAATTCTTAATAATAGTAAAATGCTTTCCTTCGGTGTTTTTAATTTTTTCATTGAGCAGGATAGACGTAATCAGATACCCGCTCAGCACAAAGAAAAGTATTACCCCGAACCTGCCGTCCTGTATCAGAGAGCTGACTATTACATCACCCGAACTGCCCGGTTTAAACGAGGGTCCCCAATGACCAATAATTACACTTAAAACAGCAATAGCCCGTATGGTATCGAACCCTTTTACGTATTTCAATTAATCGGTTTTCTGTAAAAATAATTTTATTCTATTACAAACAAGCAGTGTAAGCAGGAATGATGATCCAAATAGCAAAAGGCTGTTTTATAAGCATCCTTTTGCTATTTCCAGAAAAATAAAACATATATGGCCCCAATCAGGCATAATACAGCCAATACAATCATCAGGGCAGCTTTAGGTAGCTGTTCTTTGTTTAATTTCTTCATCTGTTTTTATCTTGTATTTAGTTGGTTTTTCAAACCAGCCTTATAGTTTACTGAGCTTTCAGCACAAATGACCTTGAAGCCGATGTTTGAGGGCCCTCAGCGGGTTTGCCGTCTTTGTCTACCAGCGTAAGGGTTACTTTACATTTACCGGTATACAGGTTCTGAATAAAATGGGGCTCCCATTTATCAATTGTGGCAGTAAGCTTTTGTGTGGCTTTGTCTTCATTACTGATGTCTGCCTTTACTTTATAGCCATCGGCTGCGAGCGAACAGTTCCATACATAAAAATCAAGCAGCACATTGGCGGTGTCTTTTCCGGCATAGTCGCCCTTGGGCCTGCTGTAGATGATCATTGGTGTGGTTGGGTTATCCAGTTTTTTCAGGTTACCCTTTTCATCTATTTTGAAGGTATAAATTACTGCCGCTTCTTTGTTTTTTATAGATTCATGGTAAGACCTCGACAGGAAGGCTACCATGATATGCTCTTTGCCATCGTTGGGAAGTGTTATATCATTGGTAGGCTCATAAAGGGCTTTGTACGGACCATTGTCGAGTATGAAGTGGATATGCTGCCCTTTATCTGAGTTATTGCAGTTTTTGGTGCCGTTATCAGTTGTCTGCATTTTTAGCTCATATTTCTGCACATCAAAATCGAAGGTTACCTTGGCAGAATCTTTACCTGCTTTATCAGCCTTTACCGATTTGATTGCAAGTTTCGCATCCGGGAAATCGGGTGATGGGCTTACAGAAACCAAGGTAACCGGCGCCAGTGGTTTTACCGTATCAGTTGCTGTTTTATTGTTATCACCAGATGTGCCACTTCCACACGAAGCAAGAGTAAAGATGGAAATTGCTGCTGAAGCTAAAAATAGATTTGCTTTCATAAAAAGATATTTACTTCAAAATTAAACTTATTCCGGAAAGAAGTTGTTTTTTTAATTTGTTTACTGAGAATTTTTATTGCTTGCGTTTGCTATACCGGATTCGAATAGTTTGTAAATGCAAAGGTGCAGTAGGCGTGCCACAGTAGCTTCAGCGAAGGCGCAATGCATCTAATGTAATAATGAAAAAAAGTAACAAGAGTAACACTCCAGAAGTGTTACCCTTGTTACTTATATTCTGAACACGATTTTAAAGATTGCAGTAAGTCAGGATTAATGTGCATTATATTACCCTCCGGTAGCCATCCTCAATACAGTGCCCGGCGCCTTCAGCCAGTTGATATTCTGCAGTTGTAAAGTGAAAGTGACACTGTGGGCAAATACATTTTTATGGCCAAAAGTATTGTTCAGGTAGTTCTGGAAATCGCTGCTCATAAGTACCGGTATATACACGCTCACTATGTGATCTATCAGGTACACTTCCACTCCGCCATCATAGAGCAGCGTACTGCTGCTGGAATTAGTAAAGCTGGGGTTTGCATTGGGCATCAGGCCGGCATCAAAGAAAAGGCGCAGCGGCAACTTTATAGGCAGGTCGGTTTTCAGGTTAATGGTGGCCATATAGTTGTCGCTGTGTGCCGCCTGGTTGAAGGTAGGCACTTTGAAACCGCCCTCCTGTATTGATATCTGCTGGGCATTAAAATCATTGTAGGCGGTTCGTCCCAGGTAAGTGCCATCATAGAGGTAGTCGTTCACTCCGCTGTAGGTAGCTGCCAGTCCGTACCGGCTGATGACATCAGCAGTATTATTGATAGCAAAAAATTTGCCCAGGTAGCCCCGCAGCCAGAGATGTTTGCCGCGGCGGTTGTAATCTATGCAAAGGTTGCCCTCAGCGCTGAGTTTTACAAAGTCGGCGCCCGCCTGGGCTTGCAGGTTATAACCAAACGGGTTGTAGCCCCGGTTGTTCATATGGTGGTAGTCTATTTTGCCGTAATAATGGTCGGTTGTTTTATTCCCCGGGCTTGCCATTACAAAAGCCGGCGTATCCGGCACTTCCTCCGCAATATAATAGCCCTTAAGCGTCAGTGTGCGGCTAACAGTGCTCAGCGGATTCTGATTGAAGGTAAATCTTAAAGAAGGGGCCAGTTTTGTGAACCGCTGGTAAACTACCCCGGTAGGGTAGTCGGCTTCTTCATAATGAAACGATTTACCATCGGCTTGCAACATAACTTCCTTTATACCGCCATCGGGATACCACAAATAACCAACCGAGCCCGCACCCGTGAACGATTTGGTTTCATCGGAGTAGAGTGGTGCAAGTGCAAAACGGAACCTGTTCTCCGGCAAGGTGAGGTTGTGCAGCAGCAGCCCAACCATCAGGCCATCATACTGGTTGTTGGCCAGGGCAGGGGAGATGAAAACCCTATCTTTATTATCCAGATTGAGCCCCACAAATGGTTTAAACTTTATGCCAAAATGATGAAACAAAGCACTGCGCCGGTATACATCATTTTGCGGTTTGCCGTCGGCTATATCATCGCCTATTTTAATCCGTGTCCAGTTGGCATCTGTTATATTCAGCGAAGTTTTTCCGGTAAACGGCTCGCTCCAGTAGTTATTCACCGCAGAGTCTTTATTATAAACCACAATATTTACCGGCCCCGCATCATCCGAATTGTTTTTTACGGTTACTTCAGTAGTCCCGTTATCCTGCCTTCTTGCTTTTGTGATGGTGAAGTCTGTTTTTTCAGAGCTGTAAAATAAGCTGTCAAACAGCCAGCTCAGGGGCTTTGAGGTATGCAACTGCATGACCTGCTTAAAATCTTCAGGGTAGGGGTGATGAAAATGCCATTTCTCGAAATATTCATGCATCCCCTTTTCAAAGTTCTCAGGCCCCATATAGGCCTCCAGCCAGCGCAGGTAGAGCGATGTTTTGTAATAAATATCCAGTCCGTAATTGAGCTTTTCAAAACTGGCCGAGGTCTGTTCTATAGCCTGGTCTTTATGTGTGGCCTGCTTTTCAAATAAGGCCATTGTTTCATTCAGTCCTTTTTTACGCGCTGTCGAGGAATCATGGTTCAGCTCCTTATCGGTTTTCTGCTCGTAAAAAGTATTGATGCCTTCATCCATCCAGGCATGGTCGCGCTCATTGCTGCCCAGCATACCATAAAACCAATTGTGGCCGGCCTCATGTACCACTACAGTCTGCAGTCCCGAGGTCGCTGACTTATCAATGATCGTAACTGTAGGGTATTCCATACCGCTGCCTGCATGCAGGTCGCCCTCCACTGCCTTAATCGTTTTGTATTGGTAGGGGCCCACCCATTTGCCATAATGCCTCACTGTTTCTTTAAGGTAGTCGGTAGCCTTCTGCCATTTCTGCCAGTAGCTGGGCATGAAAGCAGCCCAGGCAGTAACCAGGGCGTTGGTGCCTGGAGTATAAACAGTATCCTTCCTCACTATCCAGCGTTTATCGGCAAACCATGCGAAATCGTGTATATTATCTTCGTGAAAATGAAGTGTTTTCATTTCCTTCGAGCTGGCAATTACGCTGTCGGCAGTTCTTGGTGTTTTCTTGGTGTATTTGGCAGTAGGTAATGGTTTACCAGCCAGTTCATCCAGCCATTTATTCTCTTTTTCATCGGTGCAGTTGCCGGTTGCCATTACTATATAATTATCGGGCAGGGTAATGCTTACATTATAGCTGCCATACTCACTGAAGAATTCGCCCTGATCCAGATAAGAGATCGGGTGCCAGCCTTTCTGGTCATATACCGCCGGCTTCGGAAACCACTGCGACATATAATAGTTCTGCCCGGTATGCCCCATCCTTGAGAACACCTTGGGTATCTTTACCCTGAAGGGCGTAGCCACTTTTATGCTCTTATGGGGCAGCAGTGGCGTGCGCAGTTCTATCCTTGCTATATCGGGTGCATTGTCTGTGCTGCTGAATTCCACACTTTGGTCATCTATAGCAAACTGCAAGCTGTCAATATATCCTTTATCCTTTGGCTTGGAGTAGTAAAAGCTGGTATTATGCATCACATCCAGCTGGCGTGCAAAGGGTGTGCGGTCATTTTTATAAGCATTAGGCCATAAATGGATGTACAGATAAGTGAGGGTATCGGGCGAATTGTTGGTATACGTGAATTCTTCGTAGGCATTCAGATAGTGGTGTTTATCATCGAGGGTTACTTCTATTTTGGTATCAACCCGCTGCTGCCATACCGGTTGTGCTGCCGATTTTATACTAACCAATAGGAAGAGAAAGAAAATGATTTGCTTCATGCTGCTAAAATAGCTAAAAGTTATAAGTTGCTTGGATAATGGTAATTAAACTAAAAAAGAGGCTGTTTTATTGTTGGAGATACAGTTAACTGCACAAAAATTGGCATAGACTGATTTTACGGCTTTGCGCTCTTGATTTATGATCTGCCATAATGAGTCGGATAAAAATCGCGCCTCCGCGCCTTTGCGTGAAACTTTTCATTGCCATTGTAGCCGCACTGGTTAATCTATTCCTCCCTTTTCTTTCACAAACCCCGTGTTGGTAAATCTGGGCTTCAGCAACCGCAGCATCTGCAAAAGCACAGACAACAATATCAGCCCCATGCCGCACAGAAAACCCCAGTTAAGGTCGTTGGTACCCTTGTTGAAAATGATTTCCCGGTTCTCGTTATAAAACAGGAAAGCCAGCAATATACCATATACCGGCTCCAGGTTCACCGACAGCGTTACGGTAAACGAACTTAGTTTCTTCAGCGCGCTCAGCGCCAGCGATTGCGCCCACACCGTACAGCACAGGCTCATAAGCACCAGCCACAGCCAGTCGTTATGTATCCAGTCTTTGCCGGTAAGGCTCACTGAACGTGGAAAAATAACGGTGCCAGGAACATAGTAAATCAAAACCGGCATCAGCAGGGTGATGAAAATCCAGCCTGTTGTCATTTCATAAAATACCATGGTGCGTGCAGGGTATTTATTGGCTATCTTTTTATTGAACACCGTAAACACCGAACTAAGTATGGCCGCCGCAATGCCGCAGGCAATACCCAGCCCGTAAAACTGCTGAAACCGGTATATCAGATACACACCAATTATTGCCAGCGATCCCAGCGCCACCTCCTTAGGGTCGCGTTTGCCTTTATTCACTATCGGGTCCAGAATAGAGGTAAAGATACTGGCAGTACTCAGGCACACCAGCGCTATCGATATATTGGCCAGCTTTATAGAACCATAAAAAGCCACCCAGTGCAGGCATATCAGCACACCTATAAAAGCAAGCCGCATGGTGTCGCGCCTTTCCACCTTCACCCATTGCCTGCGCCAGGTAAGTATCACCGCCATAAACACAGCAGTAAGCAGCATGCGGTACCATACCAGCGCCGGCGCATCCAGCGATATAGCCCTGCCAAGCACCCCCGTAAAGCCCCACAGCAGCACCGCAAGGTGCATATGGATCAATGCCTTCTTCATTTATTAATTTGTATGCAAACATAGGCTAAAACCCCTGAAACCTAAATCCGTGTCGAAATGAATAGTATGCAGGAAACAGGCCTGAAAGGCTGAAATCCATTAGCGGGGGGTGAAGCCCCTCGAAAGAATAGTAAAGTTTTAAAAGCCCTGCAAGGGCGAAATAAGTTTATGATTGATGGTAGCCAGTGCAATTACCTGATGCAATTCATTATTACTTATTGTCGCCGAATAAAGAGATGAAGTTAATGGCCTTGAAGTGGCAAATTCCCCCTTGCCGCGTAGGTTTTGGGTGTGCGCGAAGGGGGGTAGGGGGATGTAAATCCATTTGGAGATAATTGAGTTTTGAATTTATAATGCTACCAATTCCCCCTCCAGGTAAGTAATCTCCTCCAGGTACAACCCATGCCCCGGCACATTAAAGAACGCCTTGGTGCAGTCTCTTGCATCCAGTATCCTCCGCATATCGTCCGGCGCATCCTTGCGGCTGATATTCATCTGTGTGCACACCAGTCCCCGCACCATGCCCCGCAAAAACCGGTTGGCCTCCACCACATAGTTTAGTTCGCCATCCCTTTCCTCCCACTCCGACCGGTATATACTGCAGTTAAAAGTAAAGTTCTGCGCATTGCGCTTCGCAAACGATTCAAACTGGGTATATTCTTTAATGATACCAGCCGTTTGCTGCAGCACATCCAGCCGCAGAGGATAGGGATAGTACATAGCCTGATTTACCAGGAACGGGTTCTTCTTATTATAGATCCGGTACCGGTACCGCCGCCTTACCGCATCAAACCGCGGATTGAACTCCGGATTCGTAGCCACATACAAGCCCTTTACCGCCAGCGCCTGTGGCAGTATAGCATTGCACTTATACACCATGTCGGGCAGCAGGGGGGCATCCATATCCCACATGTAATAGTTGCACAGCGCATGCACACCCTCATCGGTGCGGCTGGCCCCCGTAGTAGCAACAGGCACCCGCAGCAGCGTACTCAAAGCCGTATTCACCGCCAGTTGCACAGTAGGTATCTCCCCCTGCACCTGCGACCCATGAAACTGCGTGCCATCATACATTACCTCAACTACATACCGGGGCATAACTGCTTACTGAATTTTGTGGTAAAAATAGGGTATGATGGGGGATTTGTTTTGGGTTTATTCCTTAGCCATTGTTGAAAAAAAGTAGTCCTGGTTGCAGTGGAACAACCAGGACCACCAGGAATATAATTATCTACAGTTTCACAAATTGCTGCACTTTAATGCCACCATCGCCTCTGAGTGTGATGTAATAAACACCTGTCGGTAATTCATGAACATTTATGTTAGTCTGGGTAGCGAAAATCGGCTGAGTTATTACTGATTGGCCTACCGTATTAGTAATGGTTAGTTCGTTATAAATTCTGGTTTCACATTTGATAATCAACTCATCGGTTGCCGGGTTAGGAAATAAAGTAACTTTTGAAATTTGGCTTAAATTATTTACACCTGAAGGTATACCGATAATATTTTCTACAGTATCGGTCATTACAACCGGATTGTAATCGAAGAAAATACCTGCATGATTAAATATTGTTGTGCCAACGGGCAAACCGTTTAAGGACTTAACTGTAAATACCACGGCCCCATTGCAAAGACCATGATTACTGCTGTCTAGCAAATTGATATTCGGGAAATCGAATTTAACAATGTTATGCCCGTCCTGATTGAGTATAGCCATGTTCATTGGTGCAGAAGCCATTACCATGTGGAGCGATTTTACATCCACATTATCAGACAGGGTATCGTAAACGCTTATATTGAAGGCAGTGTCGTTGCCGGTGTTTACAAAACTGATGCTGTATTGAAGCTGTGTACCTGTGGTAATATTACCAACTGGCGATACCCACATTGCATTGGGATCACAGCCAGCGCGAACAGTATCTATTATTAACTCAACATTATTTGCAGGGTTTAAATCACCCGTTATTGGTGTTATTGAAATATGCTCCTGAACTGTGTCGCCTGCGGCTAATAATCCAGCGTCATCAAATACAGCATAATAGAGATCTAATGGTTCATTTTTTGATGAAATACCGGTTAGATTCCAGGTAATCGTGTTGCCTGAAGCTGATACAGGAGTGGGCCTTATCCATCCGGAATGAATATTATATTTTGGACTGAAGTTGAGCGTTACAACGGCATTTTGCGGTTCACAGGAACTATTTGTTACATAAATATTGCCCCATTGGTCATGTATACCTGTAACAGGAATGCAAGCATTTACAGCCAGATCAAATTGTGTCGTACTGGTACATTGTAACCCAAAATATTTTGTACTATAATTATTGCTGATTGATGTAACAGTATCATAAATGATGCCACTTGCAGGAGACGTTACGTTCAAACCAGGGGGAATTGACACCATTTTAAATGCATATATATCCCCTACGTAACCAGTAATCCAATAATAACTTCCACTTATAATTGAAATTGTATCAATTATAATTCCATTTTTGCTAACTTGTATATTCAAAGGTATATTCATAAACTGATCTGATGCAGAATATATACCTGTACCTAATGAATCATAAAAGCACTTGATAATGTATGAATTGCAATATAAATGTTCATATGTTTTTTTCATAGAATCTATAGCGATGGCTCCATTATATAATACGTGTTTCAGCGTATAAGTACCTGGAAATGAATAGGCGCTATAGCAATTTGCATAGCCATAGCTGCCTCCATTATTAACCGTCGAAGTACTTGATGTCCCATCGCCATAATAGGTTTTTATCGTTAATCCGGAAGTGTATGCATTTGTATTAACTATGAATTGCGGGTAGGAGCATGAATGACCTGAGTCAGATTGTGGAACCAGGCTTGTTGTAGTTAAGTGATATTGCGCTTCAGATTTTGAAGCAAAAAGAATGAATACCAATAAGTTAAAGTAAAATATTTTTCTCATTTTGGAAGATTTTAAAGTTAGAATTTCGTTGCCGTTGTAATAGACGAGTAAATAAATCAAAACGTTAGGGAAAATTGCAATTTTTTTTTGTTATAACTGACTTTCAATCCTGTTGTCCCCACTCGTTCGCGTTTGTAACGCGAATGCACTGGCTATGCGTTTGTAACGCATGTATCAATTATAGCCACTCTGAAGATCCCAAAGAATTTCGATAAATACCTTTTATCCATCAATCTCAATACCGGTTCTGGGGATTATTGTTACAAATGGATTACTTTCCGGTGTGAAATCTTTGATGTTATACGTGCATCTGAATTAGGCTCGGAAAATGGATTCAGACAATTTGGTTTAATTTTATTTCCTTACCTGTCTTTATTATTTCTTCAATAAAAGGATCTCCTTCTTCAAAATAGGTAGAGTTGAATATATGTGGCTCAATATCAACAAATTTAATGTCGGCAGGCGATATTTTGCCACGGTCATCCCATCTGCTTCCGGTAAAGTCATCCGAAACCAGCGCCAGATCTATATCGCTCCATTCGTGCGGTGTATTCCGCGCATAAGAACCGAAAAGTATCACCTTTTTAAAATGTACACCCAGCCTGTTGCATTCGGCTATGTAGTCTGAAATATACTTCATCAGATCTTTTTTCGTAAACATTCACTGATAGATTTAATGGTTTGTATGCAATGGGCAGTAAATTCTTTTGTAGTAATTTTTTAAGGGAATCGGTATACTCAGGGTATCTGCCTGATAATTGATATTCATTTAACCGGTTGAGAAAAATCATTTCCTGATCAGTTAATCCCGTCTGATCTGGTGATGGTAACAGTTTTACGAGATTATGAATAAAGGGGGGGCGTATTTCCCTCATTATTTTTAATCCATAAAGCTTTGCAAATTTTCTCCAGGTACAGATGCCCGAAAAATAAGGAATGGGTATATCGCCCGTCTTTAAACAGTGAATTCAT
>Ga0364860_10096_pt1 | contig 68600 bp, 57 predicted proteins | sample ExccelAu500001D4_FD_206916 | JGI IMG/M metagenome (GOLD analysis project Ga0364860, IMG submission 206916) | Enriched cells from Trout Bog Lake Hypolimnion, Wisconsin, USA - BchlTB.Aug20.5000.01 .D4 | ecosystem: Environmental > Aquatic > Freshwater > Lake > Hypolimnion/Profundal zone | place: USA...
GAGAAATACCGTTAGGGCTGCATTGTTTACCGTTTGGTTTGCCTTAACTGTAGGTTCTACTGTACCCTGGTTATGGATGATGAGCCTGGATGCACATTGGTACAGCACCATGTACAGCTGGTACACTTTTGCCAGTTCATTTGTATCTGGTCTTTCCTTAATTGCTTTATGGGTAATTTATATGAAGAATAAAGGATACCTGGAATTAACCAATCAGGAACATTTACATGACCTGGGTAAATTTATGTTTGCGTTTTCAATCTTCTGGACTTACTTATGGTTCTCTCAGTATATGCTGATCTGGTATTCCAATCAGCCGGAAGAAACATTATATTTTAAAAACAGGGTTCAGGGTGCCTATAAGGGAATATTCTTTTTAAACCTGATCATTAACTTTATTTGTCCGTTACTGATATTAATGAAACGTTCTGCCAAAAGAAACTATACCCTGGTTACTTTTATGGCCATACTGATTATTTTTGGCCATTGGATAGATTTTTACCAGATGGTAATTGGCAGTATCAGTAAGGAAGAAGTGACTTTAAGCTGGATCGATTTTGGTGTATTGAGTTTCTTTGTTGGACTGATGATTTTCTTTGTTGCCAAAGCACTGGCCAGTAAGCCATTGGTACCAAAATATCATCCATTCCTGAAAGAAAGTATTATACATCAGATTTAAGCAGGAACAGTTTTAAGAAAGGCAATTACAACAAAAGGAAGGGTTAAGGGTAGCGGGAAACAGGCAGCGTTTTTTTTCAATCAATCAATCAATCAAACATGACCTTATACTTGTCCATCGCAGTCATCGTATTGGTATATCTGGTAATCTTTCAGATATCTAAAGCAAGTGAATACGTTGCTGTTTTAAAAGGTGAAGAGCAAAGCCGTAAGAATACGAATAAGATCAACGGCTTTTTAATGATCGGCTTTTTAGTAGCCGGTTTATTCGGTGTATGGTATTGCAATGAAGTATTATTCAGTAAAACCTTACTGGCACATGAAGCTGCCAGTGTTCAGGGCGAAAGACTGGATAATATGCTGTGGATTACATTGGCCATTACCGGTGTTACCTTTATTATTACACAGGCTTTACTATTCTGGTTTGCCTTTAAATACCAGGAAAAAGAAAACCGCAAAGTGTTTTTCTTTGCGCATAGCACCAAACTGGAATTAATCTGGACTGTAGTACCTGCCATCGTTTTAACGGTGCTGGTAATCTTTGGTTTAAGAAACTGGTTTTTCTTTACCGGAGAACCGCCTGCCAATTCAATGGTGGTGGAAGTTACCGGAAAACAATTCGGCTGGATCTTCCGTTATCCGGGTAAAGACGGTGTATTGGGTAAAAAATATTATAAAGTAATTGACCCCGCTTCCAATACATTAGGGCTGATTTGGAGAGACAGTGCTGAACTGAACCTGAAAGATGATCCTGCAACGCATGATGATATTGTAGTGGAGCAAACTATGTATGTGGTAAAAGGAAAACCAGTAAAACTGATTATTGGTTCCAGGGATGTGATACATGATGTTGGTTTGTCTCAGTTCCGTTTAAAAATGGATGCAGTACCCGGTATACCTACCACACTGTGGTTTACGCCTAAATTCACCACTTCTGAAATGAAGGAGATTACCAAAAATGAGAATTTCCAGTATGAGATCAGTTGCGACCAGATGTGCGGTAACGGTCATTATTCTATGAAAGGCGTAATTGAAGTGGTAACACAGGAAGAATATGATGCCTGGCTGGCCAAACAGACCCCTTACTATTATGCTGCTTTTCCGGAAAAAGACCCGGGAACTAAAAAAGTAGCAGACAGTACCAGTACTAAACCTGCAGTTGCAACTACTGTAGCTTTGGCAAAAAAATCAATCGTTAGCAAATAATTTCAACATTCAACCCTGTTGACTTGTTTATACTTTAACAATAGTAACCTTCAATATGAGTAACGAATCTGTTCTTCATTCACACGCAGAAGTTCATGCAGCACATGGTGACCACCATGAGCAACATCATCATCATGAAACATTCCTTACTAAATATGTATTCAGTCAGGATCATAAAATGATTGCCAAACAATTCCTGATTACAGGGATGGTATGGGCGGTGCTGGGTGGTTTAATGAGTGTATTATTTCGTTTACAGTTAGGATATCCTGATTCACATTTTTACTGGCTGGAAGACATACTGGGTAAATGGTGGGTGAAAGACGGAAGAATTACTCCGGAAGCTTATTATGCATTGGTTACCACACATGGTACCGTACTGGTATTCTTTGTATTAACAGCTGGTTTGAGCGGTACTTTTGCCAATTTCCTGATTCCATTGCAGATTGGTGCCAGGGATATGGCTTCTCCGTTTATGAATATGCTTTCTTACTGGTTCTTTTTTGCTGCAAGCTGTGTAATGCTTTCTTCTATGTTTGTGGAAACTGGTCCCTTCAGTGGTGGCTGGACAGCTTACCCTCCTTTAAGCGCATTGGGCAGTGCCTCCCCGGGTTCTAAAACCGGTATGGATTTATGGATTGTGGCGATGGCATTATTTGTGGTTTCATCCTTACTGGGTGGTTTAAATTATATTGCTACTGTTTTAAATATGCGTACCAAGGGTATGAGCATGACCCGTTTACCATTAACAATCTGGGCCTTGTTCTTTACCGCAGTATTAGGGGTATTGTCTTTCCCGGTATTATTATCCGGTTTTATTTTATTAATATTCGATAGAAATTTTGGTACCAGCTTCTACCTATCTGATATTTTTGTGAATGGGGTAGGTGCTTTACCTAATGAAGGTGGATCTGCTATTTTATTCCAGCATTTATTCTGGTTCCTGGGCCATCCGGAAGTATACATCATCTTATTACCTGCCATGGGTATGGTAAGTGAGATTTTATCTACCAATGCACGTAAACCAATCTTCGGGTATATTGCCATGGTGGGTTCTATGTTTGCTATTGCAGTACTGGCCTTCCTGGTTTGGGCACACCATATGTTTGTAACAGGCTTAAACCCATTCCTGGGATCTGTATTCGTATTACTGACCTTACTGATTGCCGTACCTTCTGCCATTAAAGTGTTTAACTGGTTAACTACTTTATGGAAAGGGAATATCCGTTTTACTCCGGCTATGTTATTTGCCATTGGTTTTGTAAGCTTATTTATTTCCGGTGGTTTAACCGGTATCTATTTAGGAAACTCTGCACTGGATATACATTTACATGATACTTATTTTGTAATTGCGCATTTCCATATTGTAATGGGTGTGGCTTCTATGTTCGGTATGTTTGCGGGTATCTATCATTGGTTCCCTAAAATGTATGGCCGTCATATTAACAATACCATGGGTTATATCCATTTCTGGGTAACCATTATTGGTGCGTATATGATTTTCTGGCCGATGCATTATGAAGGGTTAGCAGGTATGCCACGCCGTTACTACGATTACAGTATCTGGGAAAGCTTTAAACAGTTTTCTGAATTGAATAAATTTATCAGTACGGTAGCGATGGTGGTATTTGCCACACAGATTTTGTTCCTGAGTAACTTTTTCTATTCTATATTTAAAGGAAGAAAAGTAACAGTGCAAAATCCGTGGGATTCCAATACACTGGAATGGACTACACCCATCCGTCCGGGTCATGGTAACTGGCCTGGTGAAATTCCTGAAGTTCACCGTTGGGCTTATGATTATGGTAAGGATGGAGTGGATTTCATACCGCAGAATGTGCCGGTTGGTGAAAATGAAAGCCATCATTAAAATATTATCCGAATCGTGTTCGGGACATCATTAAAGTACATGCCCTGGATTAAAACAGGGCATTTTTTGACAACATAAGATTGGAATTACGAAGCGCAGATTGGAGGCAAAGTATAATATTTCAATCAAAATATATGAATGGATAAAACAATTGATACCGTTTCTTCAGTTTCTTTTGGTATGATCGCTAAAGTGAAAGATTATTTTCAGCTGATGAAATTTACGCTGAGTTTCACGGTTGTTTTTTCCTGTGTGATCTGTTATTTACTGGCCCCTAAAGTGGTGCATTATGATTTGGGGATGATCGTTCTTTTATTTATTGCAGGTATGCTGGTAAGCGGAAGTGCCAATGCCATTAATCAGGCGGTGGAGAAAGATACAGATGCACAGATGAAACGTACCAATAAACGCCCGGTGGCTGCAGGAAGAATGAGTGTGCAGGAAGCCTATACATTTGCACTGATTGCAGGTGTGGCAGGTGTACTGATGATGTGGTATTTTTTCAATCTTTCTTCTGCATTGGTATCGGCTTTTAGTTTGTTTTTATATGCTTATATCTATACGCCACTGAAAAAAATAAATTCCATTGCCGTACTGATAGGAGCATTTCCGGGAGCTTTACCCTGTTTGATAGGCTGGGTAGCGGGGCAGGATGATTTTGGTGTGGGTGGCTGGATCTTATTCGGGATACAATTTATCTGGCAGTTTCCGCATTTCTGGGCAATTGCATGGGTGGCACATGGAGATTATACCAAGGTTGGTTTTAAATTATTACCAAGTGCCAAAGGCCCTACCCGGTTTACAGCAGTACAGGCAATCATGTACAGTGTGTTGATGATACCAATTGGAATTTTGCCCATGTATTTTGGATTGACAGGCAAAACGAGCATGTGGATATTAACAGGTTGTAATCTGGTTATGGTAGTACAGTGTATGCGGTTATACCATACCATGGATGTGAAAGCGGCCAGAAGGGTGATGTTTAGCAGTTATATTTATCTGCCCATTGTTTTACTGGCTTTACTGGCAGATAAAATACATTAAAAGCGCATATTAAAGGATTGTAATAGCGATAAAAAGAAAAAAAATGATGACAGCAATGAGTGCAAATAATAATACCTCAAAAATTCACCCGCATAAATTTATGCTGTGGATGGCGATGGGTAGTATTTGTATGATGTTTGCAGGATTAACCAGTGCTTATATTGTTAAACGTAACCTGGGTAACTGGCTGGAATTTGAGATACCGGTTTATTTTTGGTATTCCACTGCAGTAATCCTGTGCAGCAGCTTTACTTTTCACCTGGCAACCAGTGCATTTAAAGCCAGGGAAATAGGGCGTTATAAATTGATAATGGCTATTACTGCCCTGTTAGGGGTAACATTTGCCATTTTGCAATGGATTGGCTTTGGTTACCTGAATAACCATGGGGTACAACTGATTGGCAGGGGAAGCAATGCATCGGCCAGTTTTTTGTTTGTGATTATATTATTGCATATTGTGCACGTGATGGGAGGAGTAGTGGCTTTACTGGTAATACTGTTCAAAGCGTTTAGCAGTAAAGTTAAAAATTACAGTACAGTAACCCTGGAGATAGCGGGTACTTACTGGCATTTTGTAGACCTGCTCTGGATTTATTTACTGATATTTTTCTACCTGATTAAATAAATTTCTTTTTATAGAACCTAACAACTGAGATTAACAATGTCAACTACAACAGCAACAGCACCCACCAAATGGTGGAATGGAGGCAGAAGCCCGTTTAATGTGGAATACGGGAAACTGATGATGTGGTATTTCTTAATGAGTGATGCCTTTACTTTTGGAGCATTTCTGATTGCTTATGGCACTACCCGTTTTGCTGCAACCAGCTGGCCTGATCCCAATAAAGTATTTGCCTCCTATCCTTTAATGCCTGAAGGGTCTCATGCCCCATTGGTATTTGTAAGTATCATGACTTTTATCCTGATCCTGAGTTCTGTTACAATGGTATTGGCTGTACAGGCGGGTAAAGAAATGAAAAAAAATACAGTGGCGATTAATTTAATACTGACCATTATTGGCGGACTTGCTTTTTTAAGTTGCCAGGCATGGGAGTGGACACATTTACACCATGAAGGTGCATGGTGGGGTATGAATCCGTTTATGAATGCAGATGGTACACAGTCTACTACAGGGTTTACCAATTTCTTTTTTACCATTACCGGTTTTCATGGTTTTCACGTATTTAGCGGTGTGGTGATTAACTGTATTATGCTGATTATGACATTGACTGATAAATTTGAAAAACGTGGTCATTATCTGATGATTGAAAAAGCAGGATTATACTGGCATTTTGTGGATCTGGTTTGGGTATTTGTATTTACCTGTTTTTATCTTATTTAATTAATCATACTATTAACTTATTATACTATGGAACAAGCGCAAGTTATACATATGGATCATCCCCATACTGATGTGAAAAAGGAAATTATTAATGTTACCATTATTCTTTCTGTATTAACCATTATTGAACTGGCATTGGGTTTTACCATGATGGGCATTGAAAACCAGGGTACCCGCCTGGCTATTAAAGGCATCATTGTTATTTTAATGCTGGCTAAAGCATTTTATATAGTTGGTTATTTCATGCACTTAAAACATGAAATACGCAACCTGATTATGACCATTGTAGTACCACTGGCTATATTTATCTGGTTTATCACTGCATTTTTATATGAAGGCAATTCTTATAAAAACCTGAAGAACAGGTACGATCCGTATAAAGTGGAAAGAAGCCACACCATTGTGGAAAAGAAAGAATCAGTGAAAGAAGCGAAGAAAGCGGAATAAAGGCAGCCATGCTTTAAAATATTTTATCTTTACGAACATCCCGCTTGCCGGGATGTTTTACATTGAACTAAACCTATGAGTAAGAAAGCAATACTGGCATTGATGATCGCTATACTGATTCCGGCAGTTAGCTATATACTGCTTAAAACTGCCAGTGACCATGCCGTGGTAATGCCCCGTAAATATCTGTTGGACAGTGTGGTAACAGTTGTAAAAAACGGAAAACAGGAAGATGACAGTATCTGGCATGTAACCAAAAATATCCGGTTGATTAATCAATTGGGAGATACGGTTCATTTATACGACAAGCAGGGCAAAATTATTGTCATGAATTTTTTCTTTACAAGTTGCCGCAGTATTTGCCCGATGCTGACACATAATATGGTAAAAATGCAGCAGTCCTTCATGAATGGAGGCGAAGTGCGTAATAAAATAGATACTTCCATTGTTCAGTTTATATCCATGAGTATTGATCCGGAAAGAGATTCTGTTTCTGTTTTGAAGAATTATGCAGACCGTTTTGGAGTGAACCCGGATAATTACTGGATGCTTACAGGCAAAAAGGATTCTATTTACCGGTTTGCATTTGAGGAATTAAAAGTGGACCAATTTAGTGTGGAACCCATTAGTCCGGATTTTATCCATACCAGCAGGTTTGTATTGCTTGACAGGAACATGGTAGTTAGAGGTTATTATGACGGACTGGATAAGGACAGTACTTCTTTATCACAGCTTGCCAGGGATATTGGTTTACTGATGCTGGAGAAAGATAAAACCAAGAAAAGTGAATTATTTCTGGAGATCATTGACCTGAAATGGTTATGGGCTATTGTAGTGTTGATAGTGGTCATTTTTGTAGTTGTTTTTTACAGGAACAGGAATAATTAAAATCAATTTTATTCATTAGAAATTATATACAACATGTTAGAAGCGTCTATTCAGAAAAATGATAAACAGGCCCGGATACTGATTGGTGTGTTTTCATTTGTTGTTTTTGCGGCAGTAGTATTATTAAGCAAATTTAAACTGAGCTTACATCTGGGTTTTGATGTACATATTTTTGCTATGATCAATGCGATCATCAATTCCATTATTGCCGTTTTATTGATTGCAGCTTTAGTGGCAGTTAAAAACAAAAAATATGATTTACACCGGAAACTGATGTTTACAGCACTGGTATTATCCATCCTGTTTCTGGTAAGTTATATTGCCCATCATTTACTGGCAGGAGAAACTAAGTTTGGCGGTGAAGGGCTAATTCGGTTTGTTTATTTACTGATCCTTTTTACCCATATTTTCCTGGCAGCTATTATTCTCCCCTTTATCTTATTTACGGCGTACCGTGCATTGACCGGTGAGTTTGCTGCCCATACTAAACTGGCCCGTTATACCTGGCCTTTATGGTTTTATGTGGCAGTTACCGGACCGGTGGTGTATTTGCTGATTAGTCCGTATTACCGGTAAAAAACCTAATTGTGTTTTTGAATTTTACAATTAAGGAAGTAGTTAATTATAAAAATAAAGCATCTGTAGAAACAGGTGCTCTATTTTTAATATTTAAAACATGCAAAACGAATTCCTCCCACGGAATTCAATATTTCGAATCTATTGTATAAAGCTTACTTTAATTTAGTTATTTGATGAAATGAATTGCTGGGTTGATGAACAGATTATTTTAACAGTTTAAAATATTGTGACTGTATGCTGTTACCCATTACAGAGCCAATTCCTTAGCAGGATCCCAGAATTTATTTTCAAAGTCAACCACTGTATCATTCTCAATTTTAATACCTTCTTTTTCCAGTAATTGCTGCATTAAAACCGGGGTGGCAAAATGGTGTTTACCGGTAAGCATTCCATTTCTGTTTACTACACGCTGAGCAGGAACTTTGGGGTGAACGGAATGAGCCATATTCATTGCCCAGCCCACCATACGGGCACTTTTACGTGTTCCGAGAAAAGCGGCTATAGCGCCATAAGAGGTTACACGGCCTTTAGGTATCTGTCTGGCCACTTCAAAAACATCTTCAAAAAAAGAAGAAGAATCCTGTTTTACAGATGATTCCTGAATTTTCTTTGCCAAGTAGATATATATTTATTGCAAGATAAGCAAAGAGCGATTATTTATGCTTTAGTAGACCTCTTGCAGTGTTAACCGATAACTCACTTCTGCGGGGTTCAGGAACATTTTCATATTCATAGGGACAATGCCTGCATCCATGGCCGCAGCAATGACCTTTTTCAAGGTGATAAGCCTCCGTTAAAACCATATAGCCATCGGCATCAAAATAAAAGTCAATCCCTTCTTTCAATTGTTTACTCACTGATCATTTGTTTTAATAGCTCATCCTTTTCAACAACCAATTCATTAATTAGTTTGAATTGCAGGTAATGAATTTTATTGCTTTGGGCAATATCCAGTTTTTCGTAATGGGTTTGAATGGTTAATTCGGGAGAAATGGTGGTTGCGGCATACACATTATCTGTGTCACTTATCAATTCCAGTCCATACAGTTCAATGACCGTTTTTGTAAAATGGTATAAGACCGGGCTATCTGTTTTCAGGTGAATGGTTCCGCCGGGTTGTAAAATTTGCTGATAGAGCCTTAAAAATTTGGGATGGGTTAATCTTTTTTTCGCCCGGGAAAGGCGAAGCTGAGGATCCGGAAAAGTAATCCAGATTTCAGCTACTTCTTCCGGATTAAAATAGGCAGTTATTTTATCAATATGAGAGCGGATAAAGGCAATATGCCCCATGCCTTCATCCAATGCAGTTTTAGCACCTCTCCAGATACGGTTACCCTTTATATCCATACCCAGGAAATTCCTTTCAGGATAGAGCCTGCCGAGCCCTACGGCATATTCGCCCTTGCCACATGCCAGTTCAAGGGTAATGGGGTTATTATTCTTAAAAAAATCTTTCCATTTACCCTTCATGTTTTCCGGGTATTCCAGCACATTGGGAAATGATTTGATTTCATTAAAGCGGATTAATTTTTTTTGTCCCATAAGAACGGCGAAAATAAGATAAATAAAAAAACAGGGGCAGAAGAAAGTAAGGGTTTATGCTAATTGTAAAAGGGTGTATTTTTATAATGCATTTACCAGGTTTGTAAAATTTCTACCATGGAAACAAGCATTTTTTTAAACAGGGATTCAATTCCAACTACTGTTGAACTGACTAAAGCACTGGGGGATACTTATCATTTCTGGAAGGTTATTATGGATTATGTTCATTTACAATACCCAAAAGCTCTGAATGAGTGGAACTGTTCTAAAAATGGTTGGAGTTTTAAAATTAAAGATAAAAAGCGGACAATTATTTATTTTCTTCCCAGGGACAGATACTTCAAAGTGGCATTTGTATTCGGACAAAAAGCAACTGATACAATCATGAAAAGTGAGATTGCAGGGGAAATTAAAAAAGAGTTGAATGCAGCAAGGGTTTATGCAGAAGGTCGTGGAATAAGAATGGATATTAAAAATGAGAAGGTGATTAATGATGTAAAAAAATTGATTGCAATTAAACTGAAGTATTGAATTTATTTAATGAAATAGCATACAAAATAGTATTTTTGTAACTTTTTGAGGGAGATAATAAATAATATTAAAATAGGAGGAGAAGGTTCCGGTGTAAATTAAAAAAAGCCCTCGAAGTAGAAACTTTAAAGGCTTTAAAACACCGAAATAAGAAAAGCTGTAGGGGTAGGAGTCGAACCTACACGGGGCAGTTAGCTAAAACACAAAGTCCGGTGGTCAACCCCGGTCTTTCTTGCGAAAGGCTCTATGTTTCGTTTATTCTGTTATCCCCACCCCCGAGACGAGAGGGCATGTCTGCCAAAGATTTCATCACCCCACAGTATAAAAGAGCTTAATTGCTTTGATAGAACAAATTTACAGTTATTTTCCAATTTGTTGCAAATAATTCAATAATAATTTTGAAAAAATAGAAAACATTCATATATTAGTCATATAATTTAATAATTATCAAATTTACAACACCGAAATGCCACCTAAATTAAATCTTGACAATCTTGATTTTCAAATTATCCAGGAGATGATTGAAAATGCTGAGATCTCTTATGCCGACCTTGGTAAAAAACTATTTGTTTCCGGCGGAACCATTCATGTGCGGATTAAAAAGCTGGAAGAAATGAATGTAGTAAAAGGAAGACGCCTGGCGGTTGACCTTAAAGCTTTGGGATATGATGTGATTTCATTTATAGGGATTTACCTGGAAAAAAGTTCCCTTTATGATTCCGTTGCTTCCGAACTGAAAAAGATTCCTGAAATTGTACGGCTTAATTATACTACAGGCAATTACAGCATGTTTGCTGAAATTGTTTGCAGGGATATTCAGCAATTGAGATTTGTGTTGCATGATAAATTACAGAATATAAAAGGTATAGAAAGAACAGAAACATTTATTTCACTGGATGAAAGTTTCAGTCGTAATGTAATTGTAGCAGAAGCAAATTAATGCTGCAATAATTAGTACTTTCACCTTCTATGCAAGCTACTGACTTTAATTTGACTGATATCATTGCTGTATTGCAAAAAAGATGGAAAAGTATTGCTGTTTTTGTCACTGTTTCTATGGTGACTGCTGCGGCAATACTTTTTTTTATTCCCAAAAAGTACCAGTCCGCTGTAATTATTGTTCCGGGTAATCCGGTGCTGGCTGATAAGTCCAGATTATTCAATCAGAATATTCAGGGCCTCTATGGGGTTTTGGGTAATGGCGATGATGTGGAAACCATTTCCGGTATTATAACACTGGATACCACTTACTATCAATTGATAGATACTTTTAAACTGGTGGATTACTATGCAATCAGGTCGGAGACTATTGCAGAAAAACGAAAAGTGGCATTGAAGCGTTTGCAAAAAGACCTGGAAGTGGTAAAACAGGAAGACCGGCAATTAAAAATCAGTATCCTTACCAAAGAGCCAGGTTTGTCTGCCGCAATAGTTAACAAAGCAGTGGCAATTGCTGAACAGCAGCTGCAAAGCATCTGGAAACAAAACTATCAGCAAAATATTACCAACCTTAAAGTAGCTTCCAGTCAATTGGCAAAGCAATACAGGGAACTTACCGATAGCGCCGTACATATTAATTCTGTTGCTGACAGAGAGATTGTTGAACAGAAGAAAAAACAGTTGCTGGATCATTTGGCTGAAAATGGAAAGGTGGAGCAGGAACTGGAACTGGCCGTAAATGGATTGCCACCTGTTTTATACGTTCTGGAGAAAGGATTTCCTTCCGTTTCAGCAGATAAACCCAAATTTTTATCCTCACTGATCATCGTATTTTTTACCAGCTTTGTTTTTGGGGTATTCCTGGTTTTATGGAATGAAAGAACCTGAGTTTTGATGAACCTGATTAAATCATATTATGGTTTTACGGCAATAGCAGTTCTTTTATTTTTTACAGGAATGGGTTTATTCCTGTATACTGGAAATGCCTGGTATTTTACGATTCCTTTTGTTGGATGCCTCCTTCCTTTTTTATTTAATTATACCATTACAGCAACAGAACATATTTTCTGGCTGATGATTGTGATGCTTCCTTTTTCTGCAGAATTACAGGTAACAGATAGTTTAGGGCTGGATTTTCCGGATGAGCCAATGCTCATGTTACTAACCGGATTTTGTATAGTTAAATGGATCTATAAGCCTGCTGATTTCCCGGTTACAGTGCTTAAAAGCACTGTTTTTATGGTGATTGTTTTACAGGTTTGCTGGATAGTGATCACCAGTTTCTTTTCTATGAATCCATTATTATCTGTTAAGTTTCTGCTGGCAAAAAGTTGGTATATTATTCCGTTTGTTCTTTTATTTCAGGTAATTATAAAAGGGAAATCAGACCTGATTAAACTGGGGAAGTTTTTAATAATACCGATGATGATTGTGGTAATACAGGCATTAATAAGACATGCTTTTTACAGTTATTCCTTTGAAGGGATTAAACAAACACTCTATCCATTTTTCAGGAACCATGTTAATTATTCGGCCATGCTGGTATGCCTGCTGGTTGTTTTATGGACCTTTCTAAAATTAAATCCAGCCACAAATCCCAATTATAAGTGGATCATTACAGGGTTGGTAATTGGACTGATTGGCCTGATATTGTCTTATTCACGCGGTGCATGGCTGGCATTGATAATGGGAATAATCACCATGTTTGCTGTACAAGGAAAAAGGATGCTGCAATGCTGGATGTTGCTTATATTTTCAGTGGTATTAATTTTTAGCTGGCTGGTATATGACCATCAGTATTTGCAATTTGCACCAGACCATGACCATACTGTTTTTCATACTGATTTTTCAGAACATTTAAAAGCAACTGTAACTTTTAAAGATGTAAGTAATGCAGAGCGGTTTTACAGATGGGTTGCCGGAATAAAAATGATTGTGGCAAAACCAGTTACTGGTTTTGGGCCCAATAATTTTTATCAATATTATAAACCCTATGCCAGTGAGCTGTTTAAAACCTGGGTAAGTAATAACCCGGACCATTCCACAGTTCATAATTACTTTTTACTCGTGGCTTTACAGCAGGGAATTCCCGGTTTAATACTTTTTATGGGGTTATTGACATTACTATTTTATAGATTGCAAAAACTGTATCATCAGCTTCATAGTGCCTTTTACAGGGAAATGGCGATGGCAGCTGCAGTTATATTAATGATGATTACCACCCTTAACTTTCTGAGTGATTTAATTGAGACAGATAAAATAGGGAGTTTGTACTGGCTTTGTGCCGGTGTTACCATCTGGTTGGAAAACAAACTGAAAGAAGAGCAGCAATCCCTTGCCTGAGCCTGAATACAGTATTTAATAAACCCTGAGCTTTTAACTTTACCGGTTTTAATTTAAAGTCTACCGATTTCAAGGGGTATTTAGGCTGAAAATTGCCTTTTTAAGGCAGTCTTGAATTAAATTGATTAAACATTTCAAGATTTCAATAGTCTAATTACAAACTTTGAGCAAATGAAAAATTTATTATACTTTCCTCTGTTAATGCTTGCATTAATTGTGTTATTTATATATGCTTTTTTCCCGTCAGAAAAGAAAAAAATAAAAAAAGCTTAATTCATTTCACATACCTCCCTTTCCATTGATAATTTCCAAATTTACCTAACCATCCTGCTATTACAGTATAAGCAATATGCAATGGCTGAAACAGAAAAAATTCAGCTATAATAGCTTTTCCAAAAAATCTGCCAACCGGTATCGTAAAACTTAATTCCACAATTGTTTTTAATAAAAGGAATCCTAACCAGTATAACCAGAGGATGGGTTTGAAGCATGCCAAAATGGGCAAAACAGCCAGAGAAAAATTAAACAGATAAACAAGTAACAGGACTGTAAATATAGATTTGTCCTGATACTGGTCAGCTTTACTAGCCCAACGTATCCGTTGGTTAAAAAAGCTTATCCAGTCTGGCATGGGAGCGGTAGTTACAATTGCATCTTTTGCAAACAGGAAGCCGATACCATCAGGATATTGTTTTTTAATTTTATTCATCAGAAGCATATCATCTCCGCTGGCAATATGGTCGATTCCTGTAAAACCTCCCACTTCAAAAAATACTTCCTTTTTATAAGCCAGGTTGGCACCATTACACATACTGTGAAAACCTGCCGAAACAGAAGCAGCTGTAATTCCCTGCAGGCTAAGAAAATCCAGATACTGAAAAATGGAGAGGATGGTATTGGTGAAACTGAATACTACCGGTGCTGCTACAAATACCGGTTTTTGTTGCTGTATATATGCATCAAAAGCTGCAAGCCAGTGCTGACCGAATAAACAATCTGCATCGGAAGTAAGGATCCATTCACCTTTTGCCTGGTATATGGCCAACTCAATGGCTTTCTTTTTATAGGCATTTACCGTTTGATTTTTTAGGATATCTGCCATTTTTAATAACCTGATATTGGGATATAGCTGTTGAAAGCCAGCAATAATTTCAACGGTTTTGTCTTCAGAAAAATCATCAGTAATAATCACTTCAAAAAGCTGATGAGGATACTGTTGCCGCATGAGTGAATTTAAGCAGGGGCCAATATTATTTTCTTCATTACGAGCCGGAATGATTACAGAAAACTTTGTTTCCGGAAGATTATTTGCAGGAATGGAAAATGGTTGCAATTGCAGGAACCATTTTCTGTAAAACAGGATGATGGTTGCATAAGGAATAAATAAAACCAGAATAATACATAATAAATAATAAAGCCACATGACAGCAAAGGAACAATTTAGCTTTGAAAAGCAGCGGATATTTCTGAAGCAAATTTTTCTTTAAGTAAGAGGTGCCCTGCCTGCAGTTCACGGATGGATATATTTTTTTCCAATCCTTTCTGAAAATCTCTTCCTTTAGAGGTAAGTATAATCCTATCGAATTTGCCAAATACTAAGGTTAAGTGCTTGTTATTTTCCTGAATGATATTTTTAATAAGGGCAAGTTTACAGTGAAATTTTCTGAAACTAGTCCAACGTTGATACAAAGCCATTCTTTCTTCTGCTTCATCCAGGTAATAATGTGCAAAATTAAAAATGCTTTTGTTAAGGATACCCAACTGGTTCCCCCATTTCATCCATCTGAAAAACCATTCAGGCTTTTCCATAGTATAATGGAATAAGCGGTTACCCCATTTGGTTTGGGTGGCTAACCAATGCCAGGGGTTACTATGCAGGCCATCCGGGGCCAGTAATACAACTTTTGCAACCCGGCTTGCCTGTACTTCGAGTAGTTTTAAAACAATCCTTCCCCCCATACTGTAACCAATAAAATTAACAGCTAGTGGCTGCGATCCTGTAATTAGCGTGATGATATTCCAGAGATCTTCGGTACTACAATTCAATCCTTCATTCCAAATGGTTTGGCCATGATAAGGGAGGTCAATGGCCATCAATGTATAAGTTTCGCCTAAATATGGTTCCAGAAATGAAAAGGTTTCACTGTTTTCGCCATAACCGTGAAAGCAAATCAACCATTCAGCACCTTTCCCAAAACTGGAACAGGAAACAAAGGATTGCTTGTATGGGATCAGTATTTTTTTCATTTTAGAAACCGTATTGTAAAAATATTGCACAATATGCTTGGTAGTTTGATAAAGATACACCAATTTTGAAATTAGTTGCATAGCTAACTATATGTCAAACAACCAATTTAAACGAGGCGAATTATATAGTGTCATTAACGCAATGGCTGCAGCTTCTGTTGCCAGGAGAATGCAGAAAAATTTCAGGAATGCGGGTTTGGATATAACGATTGAGCAATGGAGTATTTTGTATCATTTATGGAAAGAGGACGGATTAAGCCAGCAGGAGCTTTGTAACAGGACTTACCGGGATAAGCCCAGTATTACCAGGCTGATTGATAACCTGGAAAAACTGAACCTGGTAAAGCGCACTGCCTCTGTAAGCGACCGAAGGGTGAACCTGGTTTCTTTAACGGAAGCAGCACAGGAAATTCAGCAAACTACCATCGATCTGGCTAACCAGACTATGAATGAAGCATTGGTAGGAATTACAAAAGACGAGATTGAGATTGTAAAAAAAGTGCTGCAGCAGGTATTTGATAATTTACAGCAATAAATAATACAGGAACTGTTTACAATTATTTAATCAATAGAAAGATTCATCAATAAGCCAATCAATCTAATTTATACAACATTTAATTAAAATATACAAAGTTTCTTGCCATGAGTACAACCACGATACCAACCCATTTGCTGAAAGGCGGCGAATGGTTAATTAAGGAAAGCAATCCTGCAAATACTTTTATTCCAGAAGATTTTAACGAAGAACAAAAGATGGTGATGGATATGTGTGTACAATTTCTGGATACAGAAGTGTATCCGGCCATTGAACGAATCGACAAACTGGAACCGGGTTTAATGCCTTCTCTGCTGGAAAAAGCCGGAGAGCAGGGGCTCTTATGCAGTGCTTTCCCGGAAGATTTGGGTGGCTTGGGAAAAGATTTTATTACTTCCACTATTGTAAATGAAGGTTTGGGGGGTGGACACTCTTTCTCTGTAGCGATAGCTGCGCATACCGGTATTGGTTCTTTACCAATTTTGTATTTTGGTACGGATGCACAGAAAAAGAAATATATACCCAAATTAGGCAGCGGGGAATGGAAGGGAGCATATGGATTAACTGAGCCTAATAGCGGAAGCGATGCCCTGGGTGCCAAAACTTCAGCAAAACTGAGTGAAGATGGCAAATATTATTTGTTGAACGGGCAGAAATGCTGGATTACGAATGGTGGTTTTGCAGATGTATATACAGTATTTGCAAAAATTGATGGCGATAAATTCACTGCATTTATTGTTGAAAGAGGATTTGAAGGTTTTACCCAGGGGCCGGAGGAACATAAAATGGGTATTAAGGGTTCCTCTACGGTTCAGTTATATTTTCAGGATTGCAAAGTACCGGTGGAGAATGTATTGGGAGAGATTGGTAAAGGCCATATTATCGCGTTTAATATTTTAAATATTGGCAGATTGAAATTATGTGCTGCAGCATTGGGCGGTAGCAAACGGGCAGCGACCACCAGTATTGCCTATGCCAATACAAGGGAGCAGTTTAAAATGCCGATTGCTAAATTCGGAGCCATTCGGCATAAGCTCGCTGAAATGGCAATCCGTATCTGGGTTACCGAAAGTGCTTTATACAGAACTGCAGAATGGATTGATGCCAAGGAACAGGAGTTATTAAAACAGGGGGAACCATTTAATAAAGCCTTATTAGGTGCAGCAGAAGAATATGCCATAGAATGTGCTATTCTGAAAGTTTTTGGTAGTGAAAGCCTGGATTATGTTGTGGATGAAGGGGTACAGGTGCATGGGGGTAATGGATTTAGTGATGAGTATATTATCAGTAAAGCCTACCGTGATTCCCGCATTAACAGGATTTATGAAGGTACTAATGAAATAAACCGCCTGTTAACCGTAGATATGATGTTAAAAAGGGCGATGAAAGGAAAACTGGATTTAATGGGGCCGGCAATGGCAGTACAGAAAGAATTAATGAGTATTCCTGATTTTGGGAATGAAGAGGAAGGTGTTTTTGCGAAAGAGATAAAATATATTGCAAATTTTAAAAAAGCAATATTGATGACGGCAGGAGCTGCGGTTCAGAAATTAATGATGCAACTGGATAAAGAGCAGGAAGTACTAATGAATATTGCAGATATGGCGATTGAAACTTTTCATGCAGAAAGTGCATTGTTACGGGTAATAAAAATAGCAGCTCAAAATACAGACTCAGCAGCAGGGGTGGAAGCTGATATTATGCGGACTTATTTGTATGATGCAGCAGACCGTATACTGAAAGCAGGAAAAGATGCTTTAAACAGTTTTGCAGAAGGGGATGAATTAAGGATGATGCATATTGGATTAAGGCGATTCACCAAAGTAGAGCCCTTCAATACCAAAGATGCCAGGAGAAGGATTGCCAAGCAATTACTGGAAGCTAATAAATATTGTTTTTAATAAATTTTGAATTTTTATAACGAGCCTTCAGTAATTTATTTGCTGAAGGCTCGTTATTTTATAGCCTATACCTTAAGGGTTAGGATAAATAGAATATCTTAGCAGTTAATCATTTATGAAATCCATAAGAAGCGACAATTATAAAAGGAATTTTTTATTCATTAAATCTGAATATAAGCTCATTAAAATTAATTTGGGTGATGTGCTGTTTATGTCAGGATTAAGGGATTATACGCAGATATATATCAAAGGCAAAACCTCGCCTCTTACAACGCTACAAAACCTTAAAGAATTTGAGAATAAACTACCAGAGGATAATTTTATCAGGGTACACCGGTCCTATATTGTATCCTTAAGTCATATAGATTCGATCAGTAGAAATGAAATCAGTATCGGGCATTATACGATTCCGGTCGGGAATGCCTATAAACCGGCTTTTGACGAGATGATAGAAAAAAACTCTTAGCATTTGCTAAGAGTTTTTTTTCTCTATTTTATTTTTAAACTGTCCAGTTCCTTTAAAGTAACAGAAGGCAGTTTTTTATTTTTAATCTTATCCAGAACCAGATTGCCTATTTTCTTTGCATCTTCCTCGGTATCAAAACCTTTTCTACCTACTAATCCCGGTATTTCCTGCTGATGAATACCTGAAGAATCGTTCAGATAGATATCGTAGCCCCAACCTAATGGGGTATGAAATGTTTTTACTGTGGGTTCCTGCACTTTTTGATGATAATATCTGTAAACCCTGGTACCGATAAATAGCAGTACAGATAATCCAAACAACAGTACAGCCCAGTTTTTTTTAATCGTTTGCATTGTAAGTATCAGCAGGGTACCATTCGTCATAATCATCTAAAGAAAGTGATGCACTTTTTCCGGTTCCGCAGAATGCCCTTCCCATATCAGTGGGTACGGCAGAATAAGAAGTATTTTTTAGATTTATAAAACTCCAGCTTACAGCACCCTGCCTGGCAGAACGTTCGTAAGGGGTTTTGGCAGTCCATAAATCGGTGGCAATATCATATTCCCAGGTAGCATTCACTAAAGAGCCATTTTGGCCCAGAACAATATAAGCTTTCCAAACACCGCCATTCTGGCGAACCATAGCAACTGCATGGTCTCTAACAATATTGGTATACGCATCATCATAGTTGGAAGTACTGGTATTGGCAATATCCCTTAATTGCATCCAGCCAGTAGTAGGACTATACCTCCAGAAATCATGCAGTTCTGTACCATTATTTGTACCTGTAACAATATAGGCACTATCCTTATAAGTAAAGGCTACTGCACCGGAACGTTTGTTACCAGGTAAATTGGTAATAGCAGTCCAGGTATTGGCAACAGGGTCTAATTGCCAGAAATCTTTTAACCAGGCACCGTTATAACCGGTACCAACATAACCGTAATTACCAATTGAGAATGCCACAGCATCATATCTGGCACCTGTACCGGGGCCATTCATATCTGGCAGGGAAGCCATTTGTTTCCAGGAATTGGTTGCCGGTGTATACTGCCAGCAGTCCTGAAAATTCTGAGGATTTGTATTCGGATTATAACCGGTTGCAATATATCCTTGCAGGCCTATTGCAAAACCTACACCGGAATGCCTTGCAAGGCCGGGTAAATAGGCTTTCTGGCTCCAGTTATTTTTATTCGGGTCAAACTGCCATAAATCAGATAAGCAGGAATCGTTGGTATAATTGAAACCGGCAACTAAATACCCGGTATCACCAATCACCCAACTACTGGCTCCGTTTCTGGGCCAACCCCCAATCTGGTATTTCTGTACCCAGTTACCACTGGTATTAGAATCAACCGATTTGGAGCAAGAGATAGTAATCAAAACAATACTTGCGCAAAGAAAGAATAGATTTTTCAAGTGCTTCATCTTAGAAATTTTGAATGAAATTATTTGGCAGGGTTATCGCAAAATCGTTAAAATGGATTTTCATGATATTTTTAAAGATAAACGATAGAAATTTGTCTGCTAATGTTTTTTTGCAAAATAAAATTTAATTCTTTGATATGCCAAAGAAAATTGAATATATATTTGTTCTTTCTATTTGCAGACAAAATAGCATGAATGGTAGTGGTGAAGATGTGATTAATCCATCGTAACAATTTTCTAACAGCCACCATTTCTATTATTGCGTGCTCTAAAATTGCGATTTACTCATTTTAAAGAAGGCTTTGTAAGCATGATTCACAAATTATTTTCCATATTACTGTTTACAGTTTCAGTATTATTTTTCACTTCCTGTACAAAGCCAGATCTTCAGTTTGGCCAGCAAATTGTGGGGATCAGCAACACCCAGATTTTGATGGTTGATACCTTTGCACCCAAATTATCAACTATTTATGTGGATTCTTTTGTTACATCCGGGAAAGGAATAGGAGTTGTTGGGGGCTATCAGGACCCAATATTTGGTAAAGTATATGCCCAATCCTTTTTTGAGTTGAATCCACCGCCCTATACTGCAAACAATAATTCAGGAAATGCTCAAAATCCCTGGCTGCAAACTATTTACGATTCGTTAACATTAATTATCAAGTACAAAAAAGGGTATTATTACGGAGATACCACCAAACCACTGCAAATCAATGCATACAGGTTAAACCAACTGATCGTTCCACCTAATAATCTGACTACTTTATTTAATGTTGATACTACAAGTGCAGATGCAACCCCTGTCGGTTCAGGTTCAGTAACGGTATTTCCGTACAGAACGGATACACTCGCTATCAGGATGAGTGATTCGCTTGGGTTAGAGTTATATCATAAACTTCAAAACTCAAATGATATTGATATGCAGAATAATGCCAGTTTTCTGCAATATTTTAAGGGCCTGAAAATTAGTACACCCGCTGGAAATTCACTGGTAATAGGTTATGGAGACAGTGTAATAATGAGGCTGCATTACAGAAGTAAAGGGGTATATCTGCTAAATCAGAAAGTTGATTTTACAATAGGGAATACAGCACATCATTACAGTAATATTACTGTTGACAGAACAGGAACCCCGCTTGCAGGTATCAATTCCGTTAACCGGGAAATTCCATCAGAGCAAACTAATAATATTGGCTATTTACAAGCATGTACAGGTACTATTATGAAAATCAGGTTCCCCAGCTTATTTTCCATAGGCCAGTTGCCTAATTTTGTTAAGTTAATGAGTGCAATACTGATTATCAGACCTGTACAGGATACCTATATACCGTATACGCTTCCACCTAAGTTAAGGCTTTCAGTTACCAATACAGCAGCTAATGCAATTGGATCTGATCTGGTTGGCAGTGGTAGCAACCCAGCTGTACAATACGGGAATCTGGCAATTGATTATACCGGAGGCACAAATACCACTTATTCTTATGATCTTACCAATTATGTTAAATCAATGATGAGTACCAATACTGGTCAGTACCCTGGAAATGAAGTTGGATTATTAGTATCTCCTCCAAGCGGATCATTTGAGTTACAATTTAACAGGATGGTTGCAGGAAATAATGTTTTTAGCCGCTTAGGAAAACTTGAATTACAAATCTATTACGCTGCTGTACAATAAACGCGGTTTATGAATATGAAAAGAATCGGATTAATTATATCGGTCTATTTTGCAACAGTCATTACTGTAAACGCACAAAATAATACCTCCCCCTATTCTGTTGCAGGAATTGGAGATATTGAAAACGGATATTTTGACAGGGCTACCGGAATGGCTAATTCCGGACTTAGTTTAAGTTCCAGCAGGTTTTTATTTCAGGCTAACCCTGCCACTTACAGCAGCCTGGATGACCATTTTTTTCATGCGGAATTGTCAGCAAGGTTTGAAGCAGATTATTACCAGGGCAGCTTTGTTAATACAGCTTCTAATACCTCCACTGATTTACAGATTAAGAAACTTGCATTTGCCATAAAAGTTAAGAAACGCTGGGGTATTAGTTTTGGGTTACTGCCTTTCAGCAATTCCAATTATTCGTTTTATGCGCCCAAGAGCATATTGGGTTCCAGTTATGTTAGTCAGGCTTATTATGTAGGATCAGGCGGACTTAATCAGGTTTATTTTGCCAATAGTTATCAATTAACCAAAGAGCTTTCTATCGGCCTTCATTCTGCCTTTATATTCGGCCATTTACAACAAACAGAGACCGTTGGAGCCGGTATTATTGATAGTGCCCTTACTACTACTTCCAATACTTATTATACCAACCCTTATTTTAAACTGGGTGTACAATATCATAAAAAACTAAGCTCAAAATTACAGATGGGGCTGGGTGCAACAGGATCCTTACAAACTAAATTGAGAACAGTACAAAGTGTTACCTTACTGGATGGTAATTCACAAGCCTATACGAATGGTAATTATTCCAATGATTATTACAGGCTTCCTTATACTTATGGAGCAGGCGTTTCTGCCATTATCAAAGACAGATATACGATCAGTACAGATTACAATTTCCAGTCCTGGAGTAACCAGTTGTATTCCGGGGTAGGTTATAGTTTAACCAATAGCCAGCGTTACAGTGCCGGTTTTGAATATTCAAAAAAACTACATTACCGAAATCTAACTTTTGAAAAATATTTTCTACAGGCAGGAGTATATTATTCTAATTCTTACCTCATAATTAATTCTAACCAGATTAATGATATAGGGGGCAGTTTGGGTGCTGGTTTTAATTTTACTAATGGATTGGGTATGCAACTTGGTTTGCAGGCAGGTTCAAGAGGTACAATTGCCAATGGACTCATCAAAGAAAACTATGCTCAGTTTACTTTAACATTCAGCTACAGAGATTTATGGTTAAGCCATATTAAACGGTACGATTAGTTTTATTTTCATATTATTTTAAAAGGAAGCTGTAAGGCTTCCTTTTTTATTATTAAATCATTTTGCTACTTTCATAGCATGAGACAAATTTTATTTCTTGCTTTTGTTTTATGTACCTGTTGCCTGAATGCTCAAAAAGACAGCGTACTGTACTGGCTGGGGAAATCCACAGGAAAATTACCTGCACTGGCATTTGGCCTGGGAGATGACCGCCTGGGTGGTACTAAAATGGGCTATATAGATACTAACATAGTAATGAAGGTGATAGATTCAGTTCAAAATATTTACCAGGTACAACTATCTAAATACCATACTGCATTTATTGATAAATCCTTTATTAAAAAAGATTCCTTATTACAGGAGAAACCATTTTACTTAACCAATTCTATAATTGCAAGAGGAACTGATACCTGTTATGATATTGTTTCCATTAATCTGGATGAAAAATTACCTTATCGTTCCTGGATGGAAACAGAGCCATCAAAAATAATCCTGGAGATTTTTGGTGTGCAGGCAAATACTAACTGGATTACGCAATTGTCCACTTTAAAAGAAGTAAAAAATATTTACTATAACCAGGTGGAAGATGATGTTGTAAGGGTAACTATTGATTTAAAGCATAAACAACAATGGGGGTACAGCCTGGGTTATGCAAATAAATTACTTGTGCTAAAAGTAAAACGGCAACCTGAAAATCTGGATATTACCAAATTAAAAATAGCCATTGATGCAGGGCATGGGGGAACTAACAGCGGTGCAGAAGGCATCCGTTCAAAGGCCTCAGAAAAAGAGTATACTTTGATTTTTGCAAAAGCGCTGGCATCCTATTTAAAGAAGAATGGTGTAAAAAATGTAATTATGACCAGGACAACAGATACCAGCTATGATATTAAAGACAGGGTATTGTTTTTACAACAAAAAAACCCGGACTTTCTGATTAGTATTCACCTTAATTCCAGCAGTAATGCGGAGGTAAATGGCAGCAGTACTTATTATAAACATATTGGTTTCAGGCCATTATCGGAATCTCTTCTAAAAAGAATGCCAGAGCTGAAACTCAACGAATTTGGTAATGTGGGTAATTTTAATTTTACCCTTAATTCCCCGACTGATTTTGTAAATGCATTACTTGAAGTTGCTTTTTTGAGCAATGAAACGGATGAAAGGAAAGTTACAGATTCAAAATTCCCACCCAAACTGGCTATACAGGTGTATAAAGGAATTGTAGACTGGTTAAATGAGATACAAAGACAAAGATTACAGTAAAATGCCTGTTATGCTATTTAATTTAGCTGACTAAATGTAAATATATGCCTAATCTGATTGAAGATTTTAATGATTACCGTACCCGAATGAATAAAGTAATCCTTGGTAAAGATAACCTGGTAATGAAAAGATTGTGGAACCTGGATACCAATACTTATGAAGATGGGGCACTGGACAGTAAGACAAAAGAAATGCTGGGATTGGTGGCCAGTATGGTTTTAAGATGTGATGATTGTATTAAATACCATTTGGGAAAATGCTTTGAATTGGGCATAAATACAACTCAGGTGTATGAAATTTTTGCTGTTGCCAATATTGTTGGGGGTACAATTGTAATACCTCATACCAGGAGAGCAGCCGAATATTGGGAAGAACTTGTAAATGCGAATAATTAAACTTTTTACAGGTTTTTAAAAAATATTCATTGTTGTAACTTCTCCTTGGTTTATTTTTGAACTGAATTTACAAAGTATGAGTACAGTAACGAGCGTGCCACAACCATTGACAGCAAAAGATTTTGCAAACGATAATGAAGTGCGTTGGTGTCCCGGATGCGGAGATTATTCCATTCTTGCACAGGTACAGAAAGTAATGCCCAACCTGGGTGTTCCCAAAGAAAATGTAGTAGTAGTTTCAGGAATTGGGTGTAGCAGCCGTTTTCCTTATTATATGAATACATACGGGATGCATTCTATTCATGGACGCGCCACTGCAATTGCCAGTGGATTGAAAGCTGCGCGGCCCGAATTAAGTGTCTGGATAGTAAGTGGAGACGGAGATAGCCTGAGTATTGGAGGAAACCATACCATTCACCTGCTACGCAGGAATTTTGATGTGAATTTATTATTGTTTAATAATCAGATATACGGATTAACCAAAGGACAGTATTCACCTACTTCTGAAACCAGTAAGGTAACCAAAACCTCTCCTTTTGGAAGTATAGATCATCCGTTTAATCCATTGGCCCTTGCGATGGGCGCAGATGCTACTTTTATAGCGCGTACCATGGACAGGGATCCGAAGCATATGCAACAGGTTTTAACTGCTGCACACCTGCATAAAGGGGCTTCTTTTGTAGAAATATATCAGAATTGCCTGATTTTTAATGATGCAGCTTTTGAAGTATTTACTGAAAAATCTTCCAAAGCAGATGAAGCTTTATTTCTGGAACAGGGAAAGCCATTGTTATTTGGGGCCAAACAAAATAAGGGGATTAAACTGGATGGCTTTAAACCCGTGGTGGTAGACCTGGATAATGGAGCAAGTCTGGATGATATCTGGGTTCATGATGCCAATGATTTTTACAAAGCTCAGATCCTGGTAAGGATGTTTGATGATCCAAAAACTGCCGGACACCTGCCCAGGCCATTTGGTGTATTTTATCAGACAGACAGGGATTGTTATGAAGATATGATGGCTATGCAAATAGATGAAATTATTACAACAAAAGGGAAAGGGGATTTGGATAAATTATTGAGAGGTAAGGAAGTTTGGGAAATAGTATAATTAATTCAGAAAAATATAATTAAAAAGCCACCCATAAAGGTGGCTTTTTAATTATACCATTGGCTGTGAATTAACTTCAAAAAAATGGGTGTTTTTCACCTTGTTTATGAATTTAAGTAAGAGTAATTTTACTTTATCAATAGAAAACATTCCAAACAAAAAGTCATTTTGAGGGTTATATATGCAAACAACAGCGATTTTCCAATCGCTGTTTACAATTAAAAAGGATCATAAAATATATTTACTGAGGGGGTTTTTGCTTTTACGTAAAAGCAGAACAAACGGTGGCCTTCTGGCCACTGTTTAATTATAAAGACTTCCAGTTTATAACATCTTTCAATAATTATTTTTTTCCTTGCCTGTTTTATTTGTAACATCGTATACTTATGTTATTGCATGTTCATCCGGATAATCCTAATGTACGTCATATTAAGACTATTACAGACTGTTTACAGGATGGCGGTATCATTATCTATCCAACTGATACTATTTACGGGTTGGGCTGTGATATTTTTCAGCATAAAGCCATTGAAAAAATTTGCCGAATTAAACAAATTGATCCTCAGAAGGCCCAGCTTAGTTTTGTCTGTTACGATTTAAGTGATCTGAGTAAATACACAAAAAGCATTTCCACCCCATTATACAGAATGCTGAAAAGCTATCTGCCCGGGCCATATACTTTTATACTTCCTGCCAGCAAGGAAGTGCCTAAATTATTACAAAGCAAAAAAAGTACTATTGGGCTGCGTGTACCTGATAATAATATAACCAGGGCAATTATGCTTGATTTAGGGCACCCAGTTTTAAGTGCCAGTTTACCCGGCGAAATGGTGGAAGAATATACAGACCCTGAGCTGATATATGAGAATTTTAAAAACCTGGTGGATATTGTGGTGGATGGTGGAAATGGGGGAATGATTCCCTCTACCGTTATTGACTGCACTAAAGAAGACTATGAAGTTTTAAGACAAGGTGCAGGAGAATGGTTAGAATAAAACATTTTGCAGGGGTAAAATATTAAAACTTTTTCTGTGGTATTTACAGAGTCCAAATTGTTCTATTGCTTTCCGGTGAATTAATGTTCCATAGCCTTTATTCTTTTTCCACTGGTATTCCGGGTATTCCAGATCTATTTGCCGCATATAATCATCCCTGTATGTTTTTGCCAGGATACTGGCAGCTGCAATATGGGCATATTTTCCATCACCTTTAATAATACAATGATGTGGAATTTCCGGGTAGGGTATAAAACGATTTCCGTCTATCAATAACAATCCGGGTTTTATTTTCAGCTGATCAATCGCCAGATGCATGGCTTTAAAAGAGGCTTTTAATATATTGATCTGGTCTATTTCTTCGTTACTTACATTGCCAATAGCATATGCCAGCGCATTAGCTTCTATAAAATCCCTTAATTCGTAACGTTGTTTCTCTTTCACCTGTTTACTATCGTTTAAAAGGGGGTGATAAAAACCTTCGGGTAATAGAACAGCTGCTGCAAATACAGGACCTGCATAACATCCCCTGCCTGCTTCGTCACAACCTGCTTCTGGTAAGTTTTGCTGATAATAGGGAACTAACATACAGTTGCAAATTGCAATATTCGGGGCAAATCAAAAAACTCTTTCCAATACTTGTTGTTATACATTTGCAATTTAAGTATGGAAACAACTACATTAAAGTCGGATAAAACAAAAGCAGTGGCTTATTGGGTATTTCTGGGGGCAGGAATGCTGATAGTACAGGTATTACTGGGTGGGATTACCCGATTAACCGGATCTGGTTTATCCATTACAGAATGGAAACCCATTATGGGGGTATTGCCACCGCTGAATGAAATGCAATGGCAGCATGCATTTGACGGGTACCAGAAAATTGCACAATATAAATATATCAACCATCATTTTACCCTGCAGGATTTTAAGCTGATCTTTTTCTGGGAATGGTTTCATCGTTTATGGGCCCGGTTAATTGGTTTCGTTTTCCTGATACCCTTTGTTTATTTTATTATTAAAAAGAATATTCAGCGTTGGATGATAACACCGTTGGTGGTTTTGTTTTTACTGGGTGGTTTACAGGGTTTTCTTGGATGGATTATGGTTAAAAGCGGTTTGAATGATGAGGACCTTTATGTTAACCATATTCGTTTAGCCGTACATTTTATTGCGGCAATGGTGTTAATTTCTTATGCGCTTGTATTTGGCCTGATGCTTATCATTAAAGATTCAGAAAAAATTATAGCTGTAAAACTGAAACCATACAGTGCCTGGTTGTTGTTAGTGATAACTATCCAGTTACTGTATGGGTCATTTATGGCCGGATTAAAAGGGGCCATTGCAGCACCCACCTGGCCGGATATTAACGGAATGTTTATTCCCAAAGAAATGTTTCAGACTTCTATTTCCAATTCGCTGTTCTTTAATATCATCAATATCCATTTTATCCATCGCACTCTTGCCTATCTGGTTTTGATCATGACAATAGTTTGGTACCTGCAAGCCAGAAAAATAACTAATTCTGCCAGGTTTAACCAGTTTAAAAAGTGGCCACTTATTTTTGTGTTAGTGCAGGTGGTTCTGGGTATTGCTGCTGTTTTAAACAGTCCCCATATAAATATCGGGCATTTTGGAATATTCGAAACTATTGCACAAATCCACCAGTTAACCGGCATGCTGGTCCTGTTAAGTTTTGTAGCTAATTTTTATTTAATGAAATCCAAAGAAAGTAATTTTTCATAAAAATCAGTGGGATTTATTGTATCAGTCGGAAACAGTCCCTGATTATTTCAATTTCCACTTCTTCAGCAGTTTCTTTAGGTTCTCCATCAATATGCAGGGGAGCCAGTTTCAGGTTTTTGATTTTGAGTGAAGCTGTTTGAAAATAGATGACATGTTTATTGTTGAAATTTTCCATTATTTCCTGTAGTTTATTATTACCCCTGATTTGTTGCAATAATGCAAAAGGAATTTTTGCTTTATTCATTTTCTGTATTATAACCACATCCAGTAAACCATCATTTAAATCCGCTTTAGGAGCAATAGTCAGATTATTACCAAACTGGTTACTGTTGGCAATACTGATAGCAAAAGCGTCTGTAAAAAATGAAAAATTATCCAGTACTACTTCAAACTGATAGGGGTGTGCTTTGAAAAATTGGATCAGGCTTTCCTGAGTATAGGTAAAAAGGCCCCTGGTAGATTTTGAAGCAAAACCATGAGCAACCTCAGCATCAAAACCTAATCCACTTAGCATACAACTATAATAACTGTTAATTGTAAAAGCATCTACAGGTTTAGGCTTGCCATTAAAGATGATAGCCAAAGCATCTTCCGGTTTTTTAGGAATATTGGCAGTAAAAGCCAGTCCGTTTCCAGAACCAAGCGGAATGATTCCAAAATTAACAGGAAAATCCCTTAGGGCATTGGTAACCTGATTAGCGGTTCCATCTCCCCCAACAATTACAATATCTGTAACCTGGTCTGTCTGTATCTTTTCTTTTACTTCATCATAATACCCCAGTTTGTCCGTTGGTAAAATTTCAAAAGGTATTTTTCGTGCTGCTGTTTCCTGTTCAATCAGTTTTCTTATCCCCTCTTTTTTTGAAGTACCGGATATAGGGTTTATAAGATAAATAATTTTTCTTTCCATCAGTGTTTATTCAAATCTGTAAAATTATACCACAATTTACCATTTAATTAAAGCACTGGCCCAGGTAAAACCACTACCAAAAGCAGCAAGGCAAACCAAATCCCCTGTTTTAATTTTTCCTTCCTGCCAGGCTTCGCATAAAGCAATTGGAACAGAAGCTGCAGTTGTGTTTCCATAGTTTTGAATATTATTAAAAACCTGATCATCCCTTAACCCTAATTTTTGCTGCACAAACTGTGCTATACGTAAATTAGCCTGATGGGGGATCAGCATGTTTATATCTTTGGGTTCATAACCATTTGTATGCAGGGCTTCTAAAATAACTTCCGGAAATTTTACAATAGCTTTTTTAAATACTGAGGGTCCATCCATTGCCGGAAAAATCTGACCTTCATCAATCATGGCATGACTAAAAAACATTTCTGCCACTTCAGCTTCATCAAATTTTGCATAGTTTTTAGCAGCCCAATGATTGGCATGGGTACCCGGATTATACATAGCTAATATTTCTGCACTTTCGCCATCGCTGTGTAAATGAGTACTTAATATTCCCTGACCTTCTTGGGTGGCTGGTTGTAATACTACCGCACCTGCTCCATCCCCAAATATTACAGATACATTTCTGCCCCTGGTACTCATATCCAGACCAAAAGAATGTTTTTCAGAACCGATTACCAGAATATTTTTATAAGTTCCTGTTCTGATAAACTGATCTGCTACACTTAATGCATATACGAATCCGCTGCATTGGTTCCGTATATCCAGTGCACCTATTTCTTTCATTTTCATTTCCCGCTGTACCAATACCCCACATCCTGGGAAATAATAATCGGGTGAAAGTGTGGCAAATATGATAAAATCTATTTCGGCAGCTGTGGTACCTGCCCTTTCTATGGCTATTTTAGCAGCCTCAATTCCCATTGTGGCTGTAGTTTCTTCGGTTCGATGCGCATAATGGCGTTCCTTAATACCAGTTCTTTCCTGAATCCATTCGTCACTGGTTTCCATATATTTCATCAGATCCTGGTTAGTGAAAATCTGTTCTGGTACATACATACCAATTCCTGCTATTCGGCTGCGTGGCATATCAATCTTAGGTTTTAAAAGTGAAGATAGATAATTTCAAGTGTATGATTTGTGTACGTTTTAAAAAGGGAATTGTTCTTTCTTTTATTAACCTTATTTGCATTTAACTGCAATAATTTCATTTGAACTGAAAATAACGCTAAAAATGATTGACTGATAGCGTATAGTCTGCTTTAGGTTATATACAAGCTATATATGTTTTAGGGTTAAGTCTTTTAAAGATATAAATTTTTGCATCATTTTTTATTTAATAAGTACATTCGAAGTATCTAAAGATTGATTATGAAAATACAAACCCCCCAAAGATTCCTGGCATTGGATGTATTCCGTGGTATGACGATCTGTTTTATGATCATTGTTAATACTCCGGGAAATGGCGATACTACCTATGCACCCCTTCACCATGCGCAATGGCATGGTTTTACACCAACAGACCTGGTTTTCCCTTCTTTTCTGTTTGCAGTAGGCAATGCCATGAGTTTTGTTATGCTGAAATGGAACCAGCAAACACAGGCACAGGTATTATTAAAGATATTTAAAAGAACGGCTATCATCTTTCTGTTGGGATACCTCATGTACTGGTTTCCGTTTTTTAAATTAGATGAAAGCCGGCATATTATACCTTTCCCGATTTCTGAAACAAGAATACTGGGAGTGTTGCAGCGTATTGCTTTATGTTACGGGATTGCCGCCTTACTGATTTATTACCTGAAACCGAAAGTTGCTGTTATCATCAGTATTTCATTGCTTTTATTGTATTGGTTTGTAATGATGAATTTTGGAGATGCCAACGACCCGTTAAGTATGCTGGGAAATGCAGGGCAAAAAATAGATTTATGGTTAATGGGAGATAAACATTTATACCATGGAGAGGGAGTGGCATTTGACCCCGAGGGTTTGTTCAGTACCCTGCCTGCAGTAGGTAATGTGGTGGCAGGTTATATAGTGGGGCAATATGTGCAGCAGAAAGGAAAATCTTATGAAGGATTAGCCAAATTATTAATGGCCGGGTTTATTTTATTTGTGGTTGCTTATTTCTGGAACCAGGTTTTTCCTATTAATAAAAAATTATGGACCAGCTCCTTTGTTTTAAATACTGTTGGACTGGATTGTATGATTCTGGCAACTGTTATTTTTATAGTTGACTTTTTACAAAAAAACCAGGGGAGCTCATTTCTTTGAAGTACCTGGAAAGAATCCCTTAATTGTTTATTTATTTTCCGAATTACTGGCCACTGTTTTATATATGACCCATATTGGCGATACCAGTGTATATGAATGGTTGTACAAAAATATTTTTGTGTATGCCGGTGATTATTTTGGCAGCTTCTTATTTGCCATTGCATATATGCTGGTATGCTGGAGTTTAGGGTATTGGATGGATAGGAAAAAAATATATATCAGGGTTTAGTGAAATCCTTTTTCCTTAATTGTTTTTTCTTTTTTAAAGCCGGAAGCCGGTGGTTTTTTGGGATCATATATTTTGTTAACCAAACAGACACATCTGAACCCCAGCCACCGGTTACTACCGGAATAGGAAAATTTTTCCTTTACCGTACAATATTTTAAGGGCACATCATAATCACCCCCTTTTGCAAGTCCTTTTTCTGTAACCATTTCTGCTACATTTCCCATCATATTGCTAATCCCGTAAAGATTAGACGGTGAGAAATCAACTTTTGCGATTTTGCCTTCAACCCAGGAAGCAGAGTCTATTTCAGGATAATAACAGTTAAATGATTTATATTCTTCGTCTTTTATTTTAAAAAAAGGGTCCTGGCCATGAGGAAAAGAATCGGGATTTGTTTTACCCTGGGCAGCACGTTCCCATTCTTTTTCAGTTGGCAAACGGTATTCTACTTCCCTGATCCCTATATTGTTATTCCTTTCCAGCATAGCATTTACCTGGTCTGTCCGCCACTTGCAAAAAGCAACAGCCTGTTCGTAGGTAATCCCCACCACAGGATAATCATCAAAAGTGCTGGTTTGAAAGTATTCATACATATATAATTTGCCATCAGCTTTCATGGAAAGCCATACTGTACTATCGGGTAACATCTGATTATATAAATCCGTATCTCCTTCATGATTTAATAGCCATTGATTGGTAAATTCTTTCCAGGCCTGGTTACTGATTTCTGTCCGGTCAATAAATAAACTATCCTTAATCAGAACTGTACCAGGAGGAATTTTAAGTTTAGTAGCGGGTGTATTTTTTGTGAGATAAAAAGAAGCAAAAACCGTTAATATAATAAGAAGGATGACTGCTTTCATATACAAAAGTTACGGAATAAATATAAATAATTCATCCCGTAACTATTTCGGTTTCTTTCCTTTAAAGAAAAAATATGTTTATCCCGCTATATTGTATCTATCGGTTTAAACCTGGCAGTAAAATGTCTAAGAAGGGGTGTTTCGAATGTTAAGGCATAACCTGAAATATGATCCCGCTGCCTGAATACATCAATAATTACTTCTGCCACATAATCTATATGACTCTGGGTGTACACCCGCCTCGGAATGGCAAGTCTAACCAGTTCCATCGGGGCAGGAATAGTTATTCCATCAGCGTCATATTTACCAAACATTACCGTCCCAATTTCCACTCCTCTTATGCCTCCTTCCAGGTATATAGCACCGCATAAAGCTTGTCCGGGAAACTGTTCAGCAGGTATATGTGGTAAAAAAGCTTTTGCATCCAGGTATACTGCATGACCACCTGTTGGTTTAATATAAGGAACGCCGGCAACATCTAATTTATCACCGATATATTCAATGCTCCGGATCCTGTATTTAAGGTAATCTTCTTCCATAATTTCTTTTAAGCCAATGGCAATAGCTTCAAGGTCCCTTCCAGCTAATCCCCCATAAGTTGGGAAGCCTTCTGTAATAATTAAAAGGTTTCTGCATTGCTGGGCCAGTTCTTCATTATTCATTGCCAGAAACCCCCCGATATTCGCAAAAGCATCTTTCTTGGCACTCATGGAACAGCCATCAGCATAACCAAATAATTCATTGGCTATCTCTATGATGCTTTTATTTTCATACCCTTTTTCCCTTTGTTTGATAAAATAACAATTTTCAGCAAAACGGCAGGCATCTATAAAAAGCGGGATATGGTATCTGTTGCAAACTTCTCTTACCTGTTTGATATTTTCCATACTAACGGGTTGTCCGCCACCGGAATTATTGGTAATCGTAATCATTACCAGGGGAATATTTTCCCGGCCTTTTTCTTCAATTACCCGGATCAAAGCTGTAATATCAATATTCCCTTTAAAGGGCGCAATCAGGGAAGGTTGTTTTCCTTCCGCACATAAAAGATCAATTCCCTCAGCACCTGTAAATTCAATATTGGCACGGGTAGTATCGAAAAATGTATTACTGATAAAATATTTCCCCTTTCCACCGGTAATACTAAACAGAATTTTTTCTGAAGCCCTGCCCTGGTGAGTGGGAATAATATACTTCATTTTGGTAATGGAATGTACTGCTTCTTCAAACCTGAAAAAGCTTTCACTTCCGGCATAACTTTCATCACCGCGCATAATTCCTGCCCATTGTTCACTGCTCATGGCGCTGGTGCCACTATCTGTCAGCAAGTCAATCACCACATCTTTTGCTTTAATCAGAAAAGGGTTGTAATGGGCTTTTTTTAAAATTTCAATACGTTGTTCACGGGTGGTAAAGTAAATCGGTTCTACAGATTTTATCTTGAAGGGTTCTATAATGGTTTGCATGTTTTTATAAATTTGAAGCTTAATAAATTATACAAAAGCAACTTTTAGACCTGCCAAAAAACAGATTTTGGTTGCCATTGTAAGAATAGTAGTATATCAGCTAATTAGTAATTACTGGTAAACAGATTCAGGATGTTAAAAAAATTGGGAATTACTGTTCCATAGTATCAGGGAACAGACAAATATTGAAAATCAGGTAGGACTTTTGATAATATTTTTCCAGTGATTCATTGTCAGGCTTTATCAGGGCTCAAATGTAACTAAAATATTAAGTTGTCCTCATATGGCTTAAAACGGTTGTAAAACCGTACCTTTGCAGCCTTAAAAATTTTCATGGAAATAAGGAATATCGCAATCATTGCTCACGTAGATCACGGTAAAACTACATTGGTAGACAAGATATTACACGCAACAAAAGTGTTTCGTGATAATCAGGATACTGGTGACCTGATAATGGACAGTAATGACTTGGAACGTGAACGTGGCATAACTATCTTCTCAAAAAACGCCGCTGTAATGTACAAAGGTGTTAAAATTAATGTAATTGACACACCGGGTCACTCTGATTTTGGCGGAGAAGTAGAACGTGTTTTGAAGATGGCAGATGGAGTAATTTTATTAGTGGATGCTTTTGAAGGCCCAATGCCTCAAACCCGCTTTGTATTACAGAAAGCATTACACCTGAACCTGCATCCCATTGTAGTAATCAATAAAGTAGATAAGCCAAATTGTCGCCCTGATGAAGTGCATGATGCGGTTTTTGAATTATTCTTTAACCTGGATGCTACTGAAGAACAATTAAATTTTGCTACTTTTTACGGTAGTGGTAAAAATGGCTGGTTCAACAATTCATTAACTCAATCAGAAGATATTACGCCATTAATTGATGGCATTTTACAGTATGTGCCTGCTCCTAAAGTAGTAGAAGGGACTTTACAGTTACAGATCACATCACTGGATTATTCTTCATTCCTGGGCCGTATTGCTATTGGTAAAGTTGCAAGGGGTTCTATTAAAGAAGGACAACCTTTTTCCCTGGTACAAACAGATGGTTCTATTAAAAAGTCTAAAGTAAAAGAACTGTATGTGTTTGAAGGAATGGGTAAGAAGAAGGTAACTGAAGTATTATGTGGTGACCTTTGTGCAGTAGTTGGACTGGAAGGTTTTAATATTGGTGATACCATTGCAGATTTTGAAAATCCGGAAGCTTTACCGGTTATCAGTGTGGATGAACCTACCATGAGCATGACTTTTTCCATCAATAACTCACCTTTCTTTGGTAAGGATGGAAAATTTGTTACTTCACGCCATTTGCGTGACCGTTTAATGAAAGAAACTGAAAAGAACCTGGCATTAAGGGTAGAAGATACAGACAGTGCAGATAGCTTTTTAGTATTCGGAAGAGGTATTTTACATTTAGGGGTACTGGTAGAAACCATGCGCCGTGAAGGATATGAATTAACCGTGGGTAACCCCCAGGTACTGGTTAAAACGATAGATGGTAAAAAGAATGAACCTTATGAAGTGCTGGTAGTTGATGTACCTAACGAATTCAGTGGTAAAGTAATTGACCTGGTTACACAACGTAAAGGGGAAATGCTGGTAATGGAAAGTAAGGGCGAAATGCAGCACCTGGAATTTGATATCCCATCAAGGGGTTTGATTGGATTACGTTCACAAATGCTGACGAATACTGCCGGAGAAGCTGTTATGGCACACCGTTTTAACGAATATAAACCCTGGAAAGGTTCAATTCCCGGAAGAAATAATGGAGTATTGATTTCTAAATTCGGAGGAACCACTACTGCCTATTCTATTGATAAATTACAGGACAGGGGGTCTTTCTTTATTGATCCGGGCGAAGAAGTATATATCGGTCAAATCATTGCCGAACATATTAAGCCAGGTGATTTGAATGTAAATGCAGTTGAAGCAAAAAAATTAACCAATCATCGTGCCAGTGGCAGTGATGATAGTGTACGTATTGTTCCTAAAATGCAGTTTACCCTGGAAGAATGTATGGAATATATTCAGCAGGATGAGTGTATTGAAGTAACGCCTAAAAATATCCGTATGCGTAAAGTGATACTGGATGAAGATGCCCGTAAGAAAGCATCCAAGTCTTATCAGACAGAAAGTTAATACTTATACATATTATTCAAAAAGCCGGACTGCATTAAGCGTCCGGCTTTTTTATTTATCAGGCCTATAATACAGGAAATTCAGGGCATAAAAAAACACCAGCAATTTGCTGGTGTTTTTAAGGTTGGTTTAGCCTTGATAATTAGTTGTTTTTTGCAACCACGTCAGTAATTTCAACTGTTTTTACATTCAGGCTGAAACTCTGATGGTATACACCTTCATTTGATTTGATGGTGAAGCTGATTTTGTTCAGATCCAGTGACTTAGGTAAAGCAAATGTTTTGTCGAAATTCTTTTCATTTACTACTGTTGTGTAGATTGCTTCACCGTTTTCGTCTGTAACCACAATAGAGAATGCTTTTGCATTTACATTATTGTAGTTAACATGAAACAATAAATTTTCATTACTGCTTCCTACATACTTAACAGATGCTTTTTCAGCTAATCCTTTTTCAGTCTGAATCGTATTCTTAACCTCAGTATTCGCAAATACTTTATTCTGAGCGGTTAAAAATAATACGGTTGCTAAAATACTACCTGCAAAAAACTTTCTTGCAATGTTGTTTAATCCTGTTTTTTTCATCTTTTCAATTTTTAAATTAATAATGAATACACGTTTCATGCCTACTGCTTAGCAGTAGCTTCTTTAATAAAATTTTCTTTCTTTTCTGGCTTTACAAACGTGAAGTTATTTTCATGCAGACAAGCGTGTCGTTGTAGGATATTAAATGAACAGTCTGCTTATTTACCAGTTAATACCTGAAGTAAACAGAAGTAACCCTTAAAAAATAGGGTTATAGTTTGTTTTTTACGGAAACGTTTCCGTAACATTAAGTTAACAATCAAAAGACTATCAGGCTTTTACAGGTTTATTCAGTGTATCCCAGAGCAGGTCTTTTAATTGGGAAAGGCCTTTATTGGTAATAGAAGAAATAAAGAGATGCGGAATGTTTGCGGGCAGTTGAGCAGCTATTTCCTTTTTTAATTCATCATCCAGCATATCAGACTTACTGATGGCAATAATGAAATCTTTCTGCAGCATTTCTGCATTATATTCTTCCAGTTCGTTTTTTAATATTTCAAATTCTTTAAGATGGTCCGGGCTGTCGGCCGGTATTAAAAAGAGTAAAACTGAATTACGTTCAATATGCCTTAAAAACCGGTGCCCTAAACCTTTACCTTCTGCGGCACCTTCAATAATTCCTGGAAGATCTGCAATACAAAAGCTTTTGCCATCACGGTATTCCACCATACCCAACTGGGGTGTTAATGTAGTAAAAGCATAGGACGCAATTTTAGGCCTCGCTGCTGTGATGGTACTTAGTAAAGTAGATTTACCTGCATTGGGAAAACCCACCAAACCCACATCTGCCAGTACTTTCAGTTCCAGTTGTTTCCAGCCTTCAAAACCCGGTTCACCCGGTTGAGCATGTTCCGGAGCCTGATTAGTGGCAGTGGCAAAACTGGCATTACCCAATCCGCCCCGGCCTCCTTTCATTAAAATGATTTCCTGACCGTCTTCCAGTATTTCTGCTTCAATATTTCCAGTTTCTTCATCTCTGGCAATAGTACCCAAGGGCACTTCAATAATTACATCTTTACCCATTCTTCCGGAACAGTTGTTCCCCATTCCTCCTTCTCCATTTTCTGCCAGCACATTTTTAAAATAACGTAAATGCAAAAGGGTCCACAATTGTGTATTCCCTTTTAATATGATGTGACCACCCCGGCCGCCATCGCCACCATCAGGACCAGCCTGCGGGTTATATTTCGTACGCATAAAATGCTTGCAACCAGCGCCACCATGACCACTTTTGCAAAATATCCGGATATAATCTATAAAGTTTTTTTCTGACACGTTCTTTTAAAATGTTTGCAAAGATATTGTTTATACGGGGAGGAGGGGATTCTATTTTGAGGCGGGAGCGGGAAGTCTGGAGTTTATAGTCAGGAGTTTGGAGTCAATAGTTGGGAGTTTGGAGTCAATAGTTGGGAGTTTGGAGTCTATAGTTGGGAGTTTGGAGTCTATAGTCAGGAGTCTGGAGCCGGGAATTTTTAGTTCGGATACAAGCGGCATCTTGTTTTCTAACTCCTGCCTCCAGACTCAAAACTCCCAATGCTACTTATTCTCCAATAAACTCCGGCTTCCTTTTATCTATAAATGCATTCACGCCTTCTTTAAAGTCCTCGGTTGCAGCAGCTCTTTGCTGAAACTCGTCTTCCAGTTTCAATTGGGTTTCAATATCATTCACGGCAGAATTATTCAACAGGTGTTTTGTAAAAGCCAGGGCTTTGGTGGGCATGGCTGCCAGTGTTTGTGCAATTTTAAGGCTATCTGCTTCCAGTGTATCATCCTCAAATACTTTATACAGCATTCCCATTTGCAGGGCGTCTATGGCCGGAATTTTATCCCCCAGCATCATTAAAGCACTGGCCCTGTTCCAACCCACCAGGCGCGGAAGAAAGAAGGTACCACCACTGTCCGGAATCAGTCCTATTTTAGAAAAAGCCTGTATAAAAGAAGCAGACCTGGCGGCTAGCACCACATCGCAGGAAAGGGCAATATTTGCCCCCGCACCGGCTGCCACACCATTCACCACTGCCACTACCGGTTTTGTAATTAAACGTATCCTGGAAATAATGGGGTTATAATGTTCTTTCAGAATCTTTTGCATTTTAGGCCCTTCGGGGTCTGCTATTTCAGTTAAATCCTGTCCGGCAGAAAATGCATTCCCGGCACCCGTAATACAAATACAGCGGGCTTCTTTTGCAGAGGAACAGATGTCCAGTGTTTTCTGCAGTAATAAAGCCATTTCACGGTTAAAGGCATTTAATTTTTCAGGCCTGTTTAAAGTAATAAATGCTACCCTGTCTCTTATGTCCAGAAGAATTGATGACATATATTCTGTTTTAAATTATAGTTGCTGCTGAAACTGATGTTCAGCTTTACAATTTTTTGTTATAAAGAGAGACTATAATCTAATTAAACAATGTTTAAACAAGGTCTAAGGTAAATAAAATTCAAACCAAGTTTTTACTACATTGTATTTTATTTCAAGCATATTATATGAAAAAGCCGGTTTGCTTATTGATATTCAGTGTTTTATTGGCAATTACAGTATTAGCCCAGCCTTTTAAAGAGGAGATAGTCAATTTTAAAAAAATGGACAGCCTCTCCTTTCCGGGTAAACACCTGATCCTGTTTGCTGGCAGTTCTTCTTTCAGGAAATGGACCCATGTACAGGAAGCTTTTCCAACACATCCTATCATCAACAGGGGGTTTGGGGGTTCTACTTTACCGGATCTGATCTATTATGCCAATGATATTTTATTTCCTTATGATGCCAGGCAGATTGTAATTTACTGTGGGGAAAATGATATTGCTGCTTCAGATACCGTAACAGCGGAAACAATACTTTTACGGGTTAAGCAATTATTTGCACTCATCAGGACCAGGCAGCCCAAAACAGAAATTGATTTTGTATCTATAAAACCCAGTCCCAGCAGAATACAATTCAGGCAAACTGTAGAAAAATCCAACCAGCTGATTCAGGCTTTTATTGCAAAGCAGCCTCACTCAAAATATATTAATGTATTTGATGCTATGCTCAATCCGGATGGAAGTATCCGGGAGGATATTTTTCTGGAAGACAGGTTGCATATGAATGAGACAGGATATGCTATCTGGACCAAAATAATTGGGCCATACCTTAAAAAGTAATTCATTTTTTAATACCGGCAACCAGTATCATCACCATATTTTCTTCCAGTTCCTTGCCATCAAATTTCTGTTTACTCCTGTGCCAGCTTTCAATACCGCTGATAGCATGCAGCATAATTAATACTGCGGTGGTGGGGTCAATTTTTTTAATTTCCTTTTTGCGGATCCCTTCTTCAATAATTTCAGCAAAACGCTTACGGTGGGTACGCCGCTGGTTTTGAAAGTTAGATAAATAAGGTTCTCCTAAATAGCGCCATTCCCTGTCACACACATATACTTCATCAAAATTGTTTACCATACCCTCTATATGAAAGCGCAACAGTTTTTCAATTTTCTGCAGGCAGGGCATATTATCTCTTTCCACTTCATCCATAAACTGTGCATAACGGTTCGCCACATCAAAACAAATCAGGTGCAGTAATTCACTTTTACTCCGGATATGATTATACAGGCTGGCTGCTTCCACACCAACTATATCAGCCAGTTCACGCATACTGGCTGCTTTATACCCTTTTTCTTTAAAAAGTTCAGCCGCTTTGCGGATGATAATATCTTTCCGGGTAGTGAAACTGTCTGTTTTAATTCTTCCCATAATGCCCAAAAATACACTAACTAACGTTAGCAGGAACATTCTGGTGTATTTTGTTAGTTTTTCAATCTTTAAACCTGTATAATCAAATAGCTTTAAGGGCAATCAGTGGTCAAACAGATAGTTTTATCTCAACGGATTGTTTTAGCTTCGCAACCCATAAACAAAAACTAGCGTATGTCTTTAATAGTGGTAGGTTCCATGGCGTTTGATGATATAGAAACTCCATTTGGGAAAAGCGATAAAATTGTAGGTGGTGCTGCCACTTATATTGCCTGGTGTGCCAGTAATTTTACGGATGTTAAACAAATCAGTGTGGTAGGCGGTGATTTTCCCCAGGAAGAACTGGATGCATTAACTGCCCGTAATGTTTCCCTGGAAGGAGTAGAAATAAAGAAAGACGAGAAATCATTTTTCTGGGCCGGCCGTTATCATTCTGATATGAATACCAGAGATACACTGGTGACCGACTTAAATGTACTGGCGGATTTTAAACCGGTTGTGCCGGACAGTTATCAGGGCTGTGAATTTTTAATGCTCGGTAATTTAGCACCAGCAGTACAGATCAGTGTAATTGACCAGTTGAAACACCGTCCCAAACTGATTGTACTGGATACCATGAATTTCTGGATGAATGTGGCCATGGATGATCTTAAAGCAGTATTGCAAAAAATAGATGTATTGCTGGTGAATGATAGTGAGGCAAGGGAATTGAGTGGCGAATATTCTCTTGTTAAAGCAGCAGCATCTATTCTGAAAATGGGCCCCAAATACCTGATCATCAAGAAAGGGGAACATGGAGCATTATTGTTTTATAATGGAAAAGTATTCTTTGCGCCAGCCTTACCGCTGGAAGATGTTTTTGACCCTACAGGTGCAGGCGATACTTTTGCCGGAGGATTTGTAGGCCATCTCGCTAAAACAAAAGATATCTCTTTTGAGAATATGAAAACAGCCATTATTGTAGGCAGTGCCATGGCCAGTTTCTGTGTGGAAAAATTTGGTACCCAGCGTTTAAGGGAAATTACAAAAGAGGATATTGATGCACGCTTAAAAGAATTTGTGCAGCTGGTTAATTTTGATATAGACCTGGTATAATCCTCCTGTTGTTTTAATACAGTAAACTGCATTTATATAATAAAACTTCCCGTTCAGGGAAGTTTTATTTATTTTACTCCATAAATTTTAAAACACTATGAGAAAAACAAGGAATGCAGTAAGCTTCCTGCTGCTTGCCGCCTATTTTGCCGCATGCCATACCCAACCTGCCACCACTCAGCATTTCATTGAAACTGCCAATATGGATTCCTCGGTAAAACCGGGTGATAATTTCTATGCTTTTGTAAATGGAAAGTGGTTGAAAACAGCTGAAATACCAGCCACTGAAACAGGAATAGGTTCTTTTCTGGATGTCTATAACCGAACAAAGGATCACTTGAAAATCATTCTGGAAGATGCAGCCAAAAGCGGTGCAGCTGATGGTACTATTGAACAGAAAGTAGGAGATTTTTATGCATCGGGCATGGATTCTGCTACTATTGAAAAACTGGGTTATGATCCTGTAAAACCTTATTTACAACAGATTGATGCCATTAAAACACCTAAAGATGTGATGCAGTTTGTGGCAAGCCAGCAGACTTTAAACAACAATATCCTTTTCTCCTTTGGGGTAGCTGCTGATGATAAAAACAGTGCCAGGAATATTGCAGTCTATTCACAGGGCGGATTGGGCCTGCCTGACCGTGATTATTATTTTAAAACAGACCCTGCCACCCTGGCTATTGTAAAAGCGTATAAAGAATATATTATAAAGCTGTTTACCCTTACGGGTTCAGATTCCGTAACTGCAGCAAAAGATATGGAACTGGTATATGCACTGGAAAAAGAAATGGCTGGCAGTCACCGTACACAGGTAGAATTAAGAGATCCGCAAAGTAATTACCATAAAATGGCAGTGGCAGAACTTGACAAATCCATGCCTGTATTTGGCTGGAAAAACCTGTTACAGCAATTGTCTTTCAGCAGCGATTCTGTAAATGTTCAGCAACCTGCTTTTTATGAAAAAACCAATGCATTATTGTCCACCGTTCCTATCGATACCTGGAAAAAATATTTAAAACTTCATACCATCAATGCATCTGCCAATGCATTAAGTACTGCTTTTGTAACAGCCAGTTTTAATTATTCAAAAGCCATTACCGGACAGCAAAAAATAAAGCCCCGTTGGGAACGTATTTATCGTGCTACCGATGGTACTTTAGGAGAAGCACTTGGAGAACTGTATGTTAAAAAATACTTTACTGAAGAAGCTAAAAAACGCATGCTTGAACTGGTGAATAACCTGCAGGCTGCTTTTGCTGCAAGGATTGCTAAACTGGACTGGATGAGTGATAGCACCAAGGCAGTAGCTAAAGAAAAACTGATGGCCTTTATAAAGAAGATCGGATACCCCGATAAATGGAGGGATTACAGTAAGGTAACTATTCACCGCAACACTTATTTTGAAAACAGGCTTTCTGCTGCTAAAAATGAATACCAGTATCAGATCAGTAAAGTGGGTAAACCCGTTGATAAAATGGAATGGGGCATGACACCGCCAACTATCAATGCCTATTATAATCCCACATTTAATGAGATTGTATTCCCGGCCGGTATCCTTCAATTTCCTTTCTTTGACCTCAGTGCGGATGATGCCATTAATTATGGCGGAATAGGGATGGCAATTGGCCATGAAATGACCCATGGGTTTGATGATCAGGGGGCACAATATGATAAGGATGGTAACCTGAAAAACTGGTGGAGCAGGGGAGATAGTTTAAAATTTGTAACCAAATCCAACCAGGTAGTTTCACTCTATAACAGTTTTACGGTGCTGGATACGGTGCATATTAAAGGGGCTTTGACCAATGGAGAAAATATTGCAGATATTGGTGGTATTGCCATTGCCTATGATGCTTTTAAAATGACCAAACAGGGGCAGGATACCACAAGGATTGATGGTTTTACGCCAGACCAGCGTTTCTTTATTTCTTTGGGGCAGATCTGGAGATCTAAAAGAAAACCCGAAACGGACAGGTACTATATCAATGTAGATCCGCATAGTCCGCCGGTATACCGTGTAAACGGTCCTTTACAGAATTTTGCACCCTTCTATGCAGCCTTTGATATTAAGCCCGGAGATAAAATGTATTTACCGGATAGTGCCCGGATTAAGATCTGGTAAAGAAAAAGTTTTGGCACTAATAAGAATACCTGATATTTTTGCAATCGAAATGAAAAATTCAAAGCATACAATGAACACCAAGAAGATCATCTCATCCGGAGAAGACGCTTAATGTTTTAGGTATGTAACACATAAACTTAAAAAAGCCTTCTCCAAACCGGGAAGGCTTTTTTTATGGAATTTTTCAAACGAAACAAATAATTTATCACTTAAAACAATCAAAAAATGAAAGTAGCCGTAGTTGGAGCTACCGGTTTAGTAGGCTCTAAAATGTTGCAGGTATTGGCTGAAAGAAATTTCCCCGTAACTGAATTATTACCCGTTGCCTCTGAAAAGTCTGTTGGTAAAGAAGTGGAATTTAAAGGTAAAAAGTATAAGGTGGTGGGAATGGCCGATGCAATTGCAGCAAAGCCTGCTGTAGCTATTTTTTCTGCAGGTGGCGGCACTTCATTGGAATGGGCTCCCAAATTTGCAGCAGCCGGTATTAAAGTGATTGATAATTCCAGTGCCTGGAGAATGGACCCATCCAAAAAATTAGTGGTACCCGAAGTAAATGCCAATGCATTAACTGCAGAAGATTATATTATTGCCAATCCTAATTGCTCTACCATCCAGATGGTGGTAGCATTACAGCCTTTGCATGAAAAGTATAAAATTACCCGTGTGGTTGTCAGTACTTACCAGAGCGTTACCGGTACCGGCAAAAAAGCAGTGGACCAGCTCTTTAATGAAAGAAAAGGCATTGAAGGGGATATGGCTTATAAATACCCGATTGACCTGAATGTGATTCCGCAGATTGATGTTTTCCTGGATAATGGTTATACCAAAGAAGAAATGAAAATGGTAAAGGAAACCAATAAAATTATGCGGGATGAAAGTATCCGCGTAACTGCCACCACAGTTCGTATTCCGGTTGTTGGCGGCCATAGCGAAAGTGTAAATGTGGAATTTGAAAATGAATTTGACCTGGAAGAAGTAAAAGCTTTATTAAGCAAAGCACCGGGTATTATTGTGCAGAATGATGATGCAGCCCAACTCTATCCAATGCCTTTATGGGCACATGATAAAGATGAAGTTTTTGTAGGCAGGCTGCGCAGGGATGAAACACAGGCCAAAACACTCAATATGTGGATTGTTAGCGATAACCTCAGAAAAGGTGCTGCTACCAATGCCATTCAGATTGCAGAATATTTAATCAGCCAGGGTTTATTATAAGCATATTGCTATTATAAATACTGGTACCAGGGGAGATGTGTGAGCCATCTCCCCTTTTGTTTTAATACCACCAAATATCAATTCATGCAGCAGTTGAATACAATACAAGATACATTGCTGTAACTTTATCATCCATTATTCAACTTAATCAGAACCAGTGTTATTATTATCAGCACAGCAAATTCATCAATGGGATACCTATACCATCGAAAAAGAACCCGTGACGTCAATAGATCTGATGGAACGTGCTGCCCTGGTTTGTACAGATTGGGTACTAAAATCCGGATTCCTCACTCATAGTGTAAAGATTTTCTGCGGGAAAGGGAATAATGGTGGAGACGGACTGGCTATTGCCCGTTTACTGATTGAAAAAGGATATCAGGTTTCTGTATATATTTTAGAATTCGGGGCAAAGGGCACAGACGATTTTCAGCAGAATCTGCAAAAGCTGCACCTGATCAGCAAACAGATCCATTTTATACAATCAGCCGAATATATACCGGAAATTAAACCTACAGACCTGCTTATAGATGCATTATACGGATCAGGCTTAAACAGGCCCCTGACCGGTCTCAGTGCCTTACTGGTAGACCATATCAATGCATCCGGTTCCAAAGTGATATCCATTGATGTACCCAGTGGCATGAGCATTGATAAAAGCTCCAAAGGCAACCCGATTATCCGGGCCGACTATACCCTCAGTTTTGAAGTACTGAAATACTGTTTTCTGCAGTCCGAAAATGCAGCTTTTACCGGGGAAGTGCTGGTATTACCAATAGGCCTGGACCCTGGATTTTTGGCTGAAACGGATAGCCCCTTGCAATTAACCGAAGAAGATCAGGTGCGGGACTGCCTTCCGGAAAGAGTTGCTTTTGCGCATAAAGGCCATTTTGGCCATCTACTGTTAATAGCAGGCAGTGCAGGAAAGACAGGAGCAGCCATCATGGCAAGCGGTGCAGCATTGCGCAGCGGATGTGGTTTGTTAACAGTAAACCTGCCACAGGCTTCCGTTACTGCCTTGCATAGCCGTTATCCTGAAGCCATGGTGGAATACCGGGAAACCGGATTGATAGATACGGGTAAATACAGCACGATTGCCATTGGTCCCGGTTTAGGAACAGATGCAGTTGCCGAACAGCTGCTGGAACAGGTATTACAGGAATATGACCGCCCCATGGTAATAGATGCAGATGCATTGAATATTTTGGCATTGCACAGAACCTGGCTGCATAAGATACCGGCCGGTTCCGTTTTAACGCCCCATCCCAAAGAATTTGACCGTTTATTTGGTCTGCAAAATAATGAGTTTGACAGGGTGGAAAAAGCTCTGCAACTCACCCGTGAATATCCCTTTATTATTGTTTTAAAAGGGCACCATACCCTGATTGCATCAGCAGGCAGGGGTTGGTTTAACCAGACCGGCAATGCCGGATTAGCTAAAGGAGGATCCGGAGATGTTTTAACCGGTATCATAGCCACTTTACTTGCCCAGCAAAAAACACCCCTTAATGCCGCAATAGCAGCAGTTTATCTGCATGGATTAGCGGCAGACCTTGCATTGGAAAACCAGTCGATGGAAAGCCTGCTGGCTACCGATGTTATTGATCGCCTGGGCAATGCTTTTCATTATATCCGTGGATAAATTTTGGTAAATACTGAAAAAGTATAGTACGCTTAAAAGCGTATGCCCTATTATTCCAATACTCTATCGCATTTTAATTACCTGTAAGTGATTACCTGGCTTATACCAGCACCGTACCCGGTTCGGACTCTGTTCGGACCAAGTCCGTCAACTGACGGACTTGGTAATACCCGATTCCGAATCGGGTAGGGTGCTGGTTAAAGTTTGGCAGGCAGTTGCGGGCAAAAAAATACCTGTTAATTCCTTAAAGGATTTAACAGGTTATGCTTGATTGTTAGGAAAAGACTTATACTGTTTCCACTGCCCGGTTCAGAAATTCAATCATGGGCTGTAATGCTTCAAAGGCAGAGATGATTTTTTTTGATAAATTTTTATCCGTCAGGTCCTCATCCGTTAATGGGGTCATCGCAATCCAGCTTTTCAGTTTCAGATAATCAATAGCCGGATTATCTTTTTCGTAGCCCTTGGGTTCGCGGGATAAACTCAATTCTTTTCCTTTATCCAGGTCGCCATACTGGGTTGCAAATTTTTTGTTGTGCAGGATCTTGGAAAAGTCACTATAACAATAGTCAATTTCCTGCCTTATTTTCTTAATAGCATCGGCATCGGGCATATAAATGCCCCCGCCGGCAAAACTCTTGCCAGGTTCCAGATGCACATAATAACCAGCCAGCATGGATTTTTTGCCCCCTTTGCTGAAACTGGCACCCATATTGGTTTTATAGGGGCTTTTGTCTTTACTGAAACGCACATCCCGGTTGATACGGAAAATACATTCCTTAGCCTGTAAGCTGGCAATACTGGTATCTTTTTTACCAAATTCCCGGATTACATGGTCAACCAGCGAAGCAAAATCGGCTTTGGCAGATTCATATACTTTTCTGTTGGTGTCAAACCATTCTTTGGTGTTATGTTTCTTCAGGTTGTTAAGAAAAGCCAGTGTGGAAGTTTGCAGCATATTATATGTTTAAATTTTTACCAGGCTCCAGTTCTCCCCGTTTTTAATACGGCTCACTGCACGGGTACTGATCTTGTATTTTTCAGCAATCATTTTATGGGTCAGTTTCCGTTTGGGACTGGCCAGTGTTTTTTTAATCTGAATAACCTGGTTTAAAGTTAGTTTTTTTCCTTTTTTAATAACCATGGGCCGCATGGCCATGTCTTCCCAGGCTTTTACCACGCGTGGACTATACCTGTTATGTTCGGCAGCTTCTTTCAGGGTTACCCATTTTAAATTTTCTGCACGGTTATCATGAATATTATGGTTCAGGTGGATTACCAGTTTGGTACTGTTGTCTTTCTTTTTGGCAAACAGTTCAGCAATAATGCGGTGTACCAGGTAGTTCTTGGTTTTTCCTTTGGGCAGATAGAATTTAATGGTTTTATATTTTTTCGATTTTCCATCGGCAAATAAAACACCATCTTTCTTAAATCCTTTTTCAAAAGAAACAATACGGCCTTCACTGCTGAAACTGTATTTTTTCTTCATTAAATCAGCACCTTTAAATTCAAATGTTTTCCATTTTTCATTGGGAAGCGATTGTATCATACAGCATTTATTTAGTGATTATATAAAAGCAATTCAGAATATAGAAAAGTTTATAAATAGTTAGTTGGATACAAACCTGATGGATTTCCTGCCTAAGGGTTATTTCGTTAATGTTTAAAGTTATGAATGAATTAATTGTAAAAAATCATCTTCTGATAAAATTTTTACGGTATTTATTTTTTTTGCCTTTTCCAGTTTACTGCCTGCATCTGCCCCCACTACCAGATAATTCAGCTTACTGCTAACACCTGAAACAATGATTCCGCCATTTTGTTCTACCAGTGTTTCCGCCTCCGACCGTTTGAATTTGGTAAGGGTACCGGTAAACAAAAAGCTTTGGCCGGTAAGGTTTCCGCTGGAAACTGTTTCATTTTTTTCATTCATAAACTGCAGGCCATAGGCTTCCAGAATATGCAGCATGGCTATATTTTCTGCATTGCTGAAGAACCGGTAAACGCTGGCTGCCACTTTAATGCCCACATCTTCCAGCTGTATTAAATCAGCTTCCGTTTTACCTGCAAGGTCTAATAAATGGCTGATAGAATTGGCCAGGGTTTTAGCTGTGGTTTCTCCTACAAAGCGGATGCCCAAAGCATAAATCAGCCGGTTCAGGGGCTGTTTTTTACTGGCTTCAATAGCAAGCTGCAGGTTATCGATCGATTTTTTTCCAAAACCTTCCATGGCAGCAATAGCGCTAAAATCTAAAGTATAAATACCAGGAATATCTTTTAATAGTCCTGCTTCATAAAATTTACGCACATTGGCTTCGCCAAAGCTTTTGATATCCATAGCATCCTTACTCACAAAATGAATCATCCTTTCCACCACCTGTGCTTCGCATTCTATGTTGATACAGCGCCAGACTGCTTCTTCCTCTTCTTTAAACAGCTGGCTTTTACAAACCGGGCAGTATTGAGGGAACTGAATGACCGTCTCGTTGCCGGTCCTGAGTTCTGGTAAAGATTTAACTATTTGCGGTATAACATCACCTGCCCGTTCAATCAGGATATGATCTCCAATCTTCAGGTCTTTTTCACGAATATATTCTTCATTATGAATGGAAATGCTGGAAACAGTAACACCAGCCAGGAAAACAGGGTCCAGTTTAGCAACAGGCGTAACCGCCCCTGTGCGCCCTACCTGAAATTCCACAGCGCGTAGAGTGGAAGTAGCCTGCCTGGCTTTAAATTTAAAGGCAATTGCCCATCGGGGGTGGTGGGTAGTCATCCCCATTTGGTCCTGCAGGGAAATAGCATTTACCTTGATCACCATGCCATCAATTTCATAAGGCAGTTCATCCCTCAGCAATTCAAAATCATGTACATGCTGTATCACTTCTTCAATACCGGTAACTACCTGTTTTTCTTTTTGAGGTGAACGGAAACCGCATTGCCAGAGCATGTCAAGGGTGCCTGAATGAGAAGCCAGCAGAGGCGATACAGCGGTGTGATCATCAGCTTTAATAAAATAACTAACATGGTACAGAAAAGCCTCCAGGTTTCTCCGGGCCACTTCTTTCGGGTCTTTCATACGCAAACTGCCCGATGCAGCATTTCTGGGATTGGCCAATGGTGCCAGGTTTTGAGACTGCAACCAATCATTGTATTTCTTAAAAGAGGTTTTGCTGATCAAAACTTCTCCCCTGATTTCAATCTGACGGATACCGTACTGTGAAAAAGGGGCCGAAAGTGGAATAGAACGGATCTGCCGGATATTGTTGGTAATATCTTCCCCTTCAACGCCATCACCACGGGTGGCAGCACGTACTAAAAGATCGTTTTCATAAATAAGAGAGATACTGGCTCCGTCAAATTTTGGTTCTATACAATATTCAATTGCAGGTAATCCTGTAAGTTCTTTTGCTTTCCGCTCCCAGTCGGTCAGGTCCTCCGCATTATAACTGTTTTCCAGGCTCAGCATGGGTACCAGGTGCTGTACCGTGATAAAACCCTGGTTAAGGCTGTTACCCACCCTTTGAGAGGGAGAATCCGGTGTAACAAGTCCGGGTTGGCTTACTTCTATCTGAAGGAGCGCCTTATATAACTGGTCATATTCATAATCACTGATCAGTGGGTCATTTAAAATATAATAGCGGTATTCATGAAACCGAAGTATATTTTTCAACAGTTCCAAATCTGCGGAAGGTATAGGTTCCCTTTGCAGCAGGGATAAAAAATGAGCAGTTTCCTGTTGTAATGTGATTGTTTGCTGACTATTATACATATCTGTATTTAAATGTTAAAGTTAACCGGAACGTAACAAATTTTCAGTTTCATTATGTAAAAAATACACAATAATTTTAAAATATCATAACTTGCAATTGGAAAGCAGAGAATGAATAATTGTATACGCAAGGTAAAGATTGCCATATGAAAACAGCAGAAATTACAGCATCCTTAAACCAGCAACCATTGATAAAAGATCCCGGAAAATTAATAGCATCCTATCCAAAAGTACCCTTAACGGTGGATTGTGTGATCTTTGGTTTTGAGGAAAATGAGTTAAAAGTATTACTGATCAGGAGTGACCTTGAAATGTACAGAGGGGTATGGACCCTGTTGGGCGATAACCTGATGAATAATGAAGAGCTGGATACAGCAGCATACCGGATATTAAAAGCCAGAACGGGTATGGATGATGTTTACTTGGAACAGGTAAGAACATTCAGCCATCCGCAGCGCCATCCGGGTGGAAGGGTAATTACAGTGGCGTATTGTTCATTATTGAATATTCAGCATCATGAATTGAAAATACATGCCAATGAATTACACTGGCATAGTTATCACTCTATCAAAGAAATGGCATTTGACCATAAAGAAATATTAGATACCTGTTATAAATGGCTGCAGAAAAGAATACAGGAACATCCCTTAGGTTTTAATTTATTACCGGATAAATTTTCACTGCGTGAATTGCAAAACCTGTATGAAGCTATACTTGGGGTAACACTCGACCGCAGAAATTTCCGTAAAAAATTTGCCAGTATGAATTTACTGATAGATACCGGTGATATAGAAGTAGATGTTCCACACCGACCGGGCAAATTATACCAGTTTAATTTTGAGAAATACGAAAAGAACAAACGTAAATGGACAGGTATTGACTTTTAATGATTAAATAGACTTACCCGGAACAAGGTTACAATCCTGTGTTAACTCCTGCATAAATGTACTTCCTGCCATGCAGGCCATCATTCTGCTGAATGCCAGTTTACCCAGTTTAAAACCACTGGTTTCCACATAAGTAATTTCTGGTGCATAGAGTTTGGGTATATAGCCGTTACTCATGGCAATTACAGCAATATCTTTTCCGGTTTTTAAATTGAGTTCCTGTATGGCTTTCATGGTACCAGTAAGGATTTCATCACTCATACAAAAAATGGTATCGGGCTTTTTCTTGAGTTGCAGTTGTTCTTTGGTAACTGCAAAAGCTTCTTCCGAATTATGTGTAAACCGGGTATGCAAAGAGGTAGCAGGTGCCTTGGTTTTAAAAACAGATTCAAATGCATCTTTTCTTTTAATGGTAATGGACATATTTTTATTACCAAATAATGCCAGTACATTTTTCTTATTTTTATCAATGATAAAATCAGCAGCCATTGTTGCACCCTGTGTATCTGCCAGGCATACTTTATTACAGGATTCAAAAGCAGGTACTTTATCAAAGAAAATAACAGGGGTATTAAATTCACTTAATTTAAGAAAAGGTTGTATATCATCAGTATTGGGGCTGATACAGGCAAAGAGCCCGGAAATTCTGTTTTGTCTGCATAATTTAAGATTACTTAATTCTATAGTAGTATCCTCACCGGATTGTAAGATAATAATAGAATAACCCTGGAACCTGCTATCTTCTTCAATGGCTGCTATAAAAGAATCATAGAAAAAATTAGAGATGGTAGGAACCATAATGGCAAAAATCTTACTGTTTTGGGTTCTTAAGTGGATGGCATTGGCATTGGGTTCATAATCAAGAGTTTTTGCCAGTTCTGCCACTTTTAATTTTGTTTTCTCTGCAATATCGGGATGGTTTTTTAAAGCCCTTGATACAGTAGAAATGCTTAAACCCAGTACCTGGGATATTTTCTTAAGGGTAGTGGTAGTCATAATTCCTAATAATTTTAAGTTAAAGTTTAACTAGTTTTCCACCACAAACATTTTCGCAAACATTACCGCAAACGTTTGTGGTGATATAAATCATTTTTTTTTTTGAAAAATGGATAAAACCTCTAATTTCATTGTGTTATTAAACAAGGGCGGTTGAGTTTTTCTTTGATGTAAGGCATTAAAATCACTGCAAAGAGATTCAAATCTTTTCAAAAAAGAAAAATTTAACAAAATGTTTTTTTTTAATAAAAAAAATCTAGCTTTATAACCTTAACACTAAACGATTGTTTATGAACCTATCGACGCTTGCTAAAGGCATGCTCTGCATTTGCCTCGCATTCCTCTCCTATGTGGCATCAGCCCAAACAAAAGTAATTACCGGTAAAGTAACAGACGCGAAAGATGGCTCGGGGCTATCTGGTGTTTCTGTGCTTGGAACCGGTGGTGCTTCAAAAGCAGGATCACAGACTACAGCTGATGGTAGTTTTAAGATCACTGTTCCTGCAGGTACTACAAAATTAGTGTTCACCATTATTGGATATGCCAAACAGGAAGTGAGCCTGGGTGGACAGACTTCAGTAAGTGTTGCCCTGAAAGCAACGAGTGAACAACTGAATGATGTAGTAGTAATTGGTTATGGTACTGCCCGCAAAAAAGACATTACGGGTTCAGTAGCTTCTGTACAGGCAAAAGATTTCAATCAGGGAGCAATTGCTTCTCCTGACCAGTTACTTCAGAATAAAGTAGCCGGTGTGGAAATCACTCAAAACAATGGTCAGCCAGGTAGTGCTACCACTGTTAAGATCAGAGGTAACAACTCTATTCGTGTTGCCGCCAATCCATTGTATGTAGTGGATGGAGTTCCTTTAGATGGTAGGTCTGCCAGGCCTAATCCGGGTACACCTGCATTAGGGGGATTTTCTCCTGATGCTAACCCATTATTGTACATTAACCCTAACGACATCCAGAGCATTGATGTATTGAAAGATGCATCTTCAGCTGCGATCTACGGATCACGTGGTGCAAATGGTGTTATTGTAATTACTACTAAAACAGGTTCTTCCGGTGCAGTAAGAATAGATGCTGGCGCCAGTTATGCTTTAAATGCAGGTTTAATTAAAAGGCCTGATATCCTGAATACCGGTGAATTCAGATCTGCTTTGGCTAAATATAGTGTAACAGGTGAAGATTACGGTTCCAGTGTAGATGCTTTAAAGGCAGTTAAAAATTCTGATTTAATGCAGAATTATAACCTGGCAATGAGCGGTGGTAATGAAAACGGAAAATTCCGTGCTTCATTATTAGCTTCCAACACAGAAGGTTATCTTCAATCTTCTAACCTGAATAAATATGTTGGAAATTTCAGCGGTCAGTATAAATTATTAGACAAGAGATTGACTTTATCTTTTAATGTAACTACTGGTCATACCACTGAACATGTAGCTCCTATCGGTAGCCAATCAGGTTCTGTAGGAAATATTATGAGTTCTATCTTACAATGGAATCCAACTCAGGCTTTCACAGATGCAAATGGTAATTATATTTATCCAGCCAATGGTGCCGGTAATCCACTTGCATGGACAGCAGCTAACAGCGATATTGTTAGTGTAAACACAGTTTTAGGAAATATCAGTGCAGCGTATAAAATCCTGCCTAATCTGGAATATAAATTCCTGTATGCTGTTAATAACAGTGTTGGTAGCAGAAATACAAACCTGTATGGTTTCTTACAGGGGGTTAGCGGTGTATCAGGTTTAGGTTATGGTGCCATTTCAAATGCTGCGTTAACTTCACAAACATTTGACCACACTTTAAACTATAAAACTGACCTTACCCAGAAATTACATCTGGATGCGGTTGTAGGTTTTGAATACTGGAAATCAAATTATTCCAATAATTCTTTTTCAGCTACCCAGTTTAATACCAACCAATCTCAGAACAGTGTAACCTTACCTTATACAGCCATGTTACAGGATGGTAATGTACAGGCACTTCCTTCAATTTATATTGATCCTACTACTGAATTACAATCAGAATTTGGAAGGGTACAATTTAACTATGATGACAAATACTTCCTTACAGGAACAGTTAGAAATGATGGTTCCAGTAAATTTGGTTCCAACAATAAATATGGTGTATTCCCTTCCATTGGTTTCAAATGGGCAATCATTAATGAAGATTTCATGAAAGAAAGCAAATTGTTTTCTAACTTAGGATTCAGGGCTACATGGGGTATTACCGGTAATCAGGAATTCCCTGCAGGTTCATCTCAGGAACAATTCGGATTCGCTTCTTATAATACAGCCGGACAAAATAATGTTGCCAACCCTAATCTGAAATGGGAACAAACTGGTTCTTATGATTTAGGCCTTGACTTTGCTTTGAAAAACGGAAGGGTTTGGGGTACTTTTGATTATTATAATAAAAATACCACCAATATCCTGTTCCAGAATTCAGCTATTCAGCCAGCTCCTGCAACCAGCTATTTTATCAACTTGCCAGCTAACCTGATGAATACTGGTTTTGAAATCAGTTTAGGTTTTAATGTGATTCATCATAAAGACTTCAACTGGGATTTAACCGGTTATTATTCTCATAACAAGAATGAATTGAAGAACTTTACATCCAATGGTGCTGCTATACAAATTCTTACAGGTGCCATTACAGGTCAGGGTGTATCCGGTACATTGGCTCAGACCATTACCAACAATCAACCGATTGATGAATTTTGGTTAAAACCATTCCAGGGTTATACTGCAGGATCTCAGAACATCGGTGCTAACCCACAGTTTGCCGGTGATCCAAACCCACACAGTAACTACGGTATCAGCACTACTTTCAATTATAAAAAATTCACTCTTACCATTAATGGTGGTGGTGCAGGCGGTTACCTGATCTATAATAACAATGCAACCAATGTTACCAATATCTCCGGTATCACAGGTGGCAGAAATATAGACAAGAATGCTTACAATTCTGCAGAATTACCTTCAAGTGGTGTAGGTGCATCTACCAGGTTCCTGGAAAGCGGAAATTTCTTTAAGATCAGAAACTCTTCTTTATCATATAATATTGGAAATGCAGGAAAATATGTTAAGAATCTGAGAGCTTTTGTTACCGGTAATAACCTGTTGGTTATCACTAAATATTCCGGTTTCGATCCTGAAGTAAACGTAGATAAGACTTCTGGTAATTATCCTTCCAGATCTATTGACTATCTGCCTTATCCAACTTCAAGAACAGTAGCTATCGGAGTAAACTTCTCATTATAATTCAAGATAAAATTTAAACTTATGATAAAGTATAAAAATATAAAACTCTTTGCCGTAATAGGACTCATTATGGCAGTAGGTTGTACGAAACTAAATGAAAACCTGGGCAGCTCTCTTACAAGTAATCAGACAGCTACAGCTCTGGGTGCATCCGGTGTAGGCTTGTTATTACAAGCTGCATATGTTGATCTGGGTACTCCGTTTACCGCACAGGATCATATCTTTTGCTTAGAAGAAAATACAGCAGATTATGCCCTGGTACCTACCAGGGGTGGTGACTGGGACGATAATGGTGTATGGCGTGTTTTGCATAACCACACATGGGATTATACACATGCTGATATTTTAGGCGTTTTTAACAGCCTTAACAAACTGAACTTCGATGCTACCAACGTTCTGGCATTCCAGCCCAGCAAACAACAGGCAGCAGAAGCTACAGTGTTAAGAGCAATTGCTTTGTATTATTTGTTGGATTTATATGGCCAATACCCGATCAGAAACCCGGGTGACAATCTGTTAAATGCCCCAACTGTAATGACAGGTGCCCCTGCTGCTCAGTTAATTATTGATCAGGTAACAGCTGCACTTCCTAACCTTGTTTCATTTTCTAATGGTAATGCAGGGCAAATTTCCAAAGAAGCTGCTGAAGCATTATTGATGAGAACATATCTGAACAGAGGTGCATGGTTAAACAGAACTTCCCCAACATTTGCTGATGCAGATATGCAACAGGTAATTACTTTAGGTAATGCAATCATTAACAGCGGTAAATTCAGTTATGCTTCTGATTATTTCAGCAATTTCAGTGTTAGTAATGGTAATTCTACTGAAAATATCTTTACTTATGTAAATACTTCAGGTGTAAATGCCAATAACAGCGGACCAGATGCACAGTATTTAATGCAGGCGCATTATAACCAATATATCAAATACAACCCTAATGCGGGTTGGAATGGTTTCTCCACTGTAAGTGATTTTTATAACAGCTTTGGTGTAAACGGAAATGTAATGGTAGGTGCTACTTTGATGGCTTCTGCAAGTCCAGGTGTTACTCCAGCTACAGATCCTAAAGTTGGTCCTTATACAGCGGATCAGAATTTAGACAGCAGGGTTGGTGGTAAATTTTATCCTGGTTTAACTAATGTTTCCGGTGAAACTCCAGGTTTACAGATTGGTCAGCAATGGGGTTACGGAAATACTGTTGCATCTTCAACTTTAGTTCCGGATTCTGATAGAAAAGGTCATTTATTACAATTCACTCCGGTTATTGCTGCCAATCAGATTGAGACCAGTTCTAATACTCTGGAAATGACAGGTATCCGTGCTGAAAAGTATGTACCGGATATGAGCAGTGCAGGTGCAAATTATGAAGGTCCGTCTGGTAATGATATCGTAATCTTAAGCTATCCTGATGTGGTTTTGATGGTGGCTGAAGCTAAATTACGTGCTGCTACTCCTGATGCGGCTGGTGCACTTACTTTAGTAAATGCCCTCAGAGCAGCAAGAGGTGCCGGACCAATGGCTGCACCGCTGACTTTACTGGATAATGGTACTTATGCTAATATCACCAGTATGGTAGATAATCCAAACTGTTTATTAGCTGAAAGAGGCCGTGAACTGTACTGGCAGGAAACCAGAAGAACAGATTTAATCCGTTTTGGAGTGTTTAACAAAATCTGGCAGTACAAACCTACCGATGATGCACATTATAATGTATTCCCGATTCCACAGCAGGCTTTGGCTTCCAATCCAAACCTGGTTCAGAATCCTGGTTATTAATTAAATTGGTAATTGTTTAATATTCTATTTGGTGAAAGGTCAATTTTTATTGACCTTTCTTCTTTTAATAGAATCACTCTTTTTTATGAAATTTCTCAGTAGATATATCCTTATATCCGGACTCCTTTTTTGTTGCTGTTGTAATTCGGGGAAAGACCATACTTTATTTCAGTTAATGGATCATACCGGAATTGATTTTGAAAATAAAGTAGTGGATGGCAGAAAAGAAAACAGCTTTTTATTCAGAAATTTTTATAATGGCGGTGGTGTTGCCATCGGTGATATTAACAATGATGGATTACCTGATGTATTCATGACATCCAATACCGGCTTCAATAAACTCTATTTAAATAAAGGAAATTTTCAGTTTGAAGATATTTCCAAAACAGCCGGCATTATTGAAGACGATAAGTGGAATACAGGTGTTGTTTTTGCCGATGTTAACGGAGATGGCTGGCTGGATATCTATGTATGTTCATCTGGCCATATGCCTACCGGAAACCGGAAAAACAAACTATATATTAATAACCATAACAATACATTTACTGAATCTGCGGCTGCTTATGGACTGGATATTTCCGGTTATACTACCCAGGTATCTTTTTTTGATTATGATGGGGATGGAGACCTGGATTGTTTTATGATCAATAATAGCCCGGTACCGGTTAACCAGCTGGAATTTGCAAATAAAAGAGACTTATTCGAAAGTAAATGGCCGGTAGCTGAATTTTTAAAAGGCGGTGGGGACCATCTGTTTCGTAATGATAACGGGCATTTTACAGAAGTGACTCAGAGTGCCGGTATACACGGAAGTCTGATCAGTTTTGGAATGGGAGTTTCTGTTGGTGACCTGAACGGTGATGGCTGGCCGGATGTATATGTTTCCAATGATTCTTATGAACGTGATTATCTGTATATTAATCAGAAGAACGGAACTTTTAAAGATGTGCTGGAAGATAAAATGCAGCATACCAGCTTTTCGTCCATGGGGGCAGATATTGCTGACATTAACAATGATGGGTATATGGATATTTTTACTACGGATATGCTACCCCTTTCTGATTACCGCATTAAAACCACCGGTGCATTTGATGATATAGATATGTTTAACCGCAAAGTTAAAGCTGGTTTTTATTACCATTATGTAAAGAACTGCCTTCAGTTAAACAGCAAAAGCGGCAATTTTATGGATATTGCCAATTATGCAGGTGTTTCAGCAACTGACTGGAGCTGGGGGGCCCTGATGTTTGATATGGATAATGATGGCTGGAATGATATTTATGTGTGTAATGGTGTAAATCATGATGTAACAGACCTTGATTTTATGAACTTCTTTGCCAATGATGTCATTCAGAAAATGGTATTGAAAGGAGAGAAGGATGATGTGGAACAGGTATTAAAGGAAATCCCTAAAACAGCCCTTAAAAATAAAGTCTACCGCAATGAGCATGCTTTAAAGTTTAAAGATATTGGGGATGAATGGGGATTTGTACAGCCCAGTTTTTCGAATGGGGCAGCCTATGGGGATCTGGATAATGACGGAGACCTGGACCTGATTATCAACAATGAAAACCAACCCGCTTTTGTTTATAAGAATAATGCCCGGGAATTGAATAAGAATAATTATCTGGGAATTGTATTAAAAGGAAAAGGGAAAAATCCATTTGCGGTAGGCAGTAAAATACAGGCATTTCTGAATGGTCAGATTATGACCAGGGAATTGTATCCCAGCCGTGGATTTCAATCATCTATGGACTATAAACAAATTATTGGATTGGGAAAATATCCCGGTATTGATTCATTGATTATTACCTGGCCTGACAGAACAGTAAAAAAGATAATGCACCCTGGTATCAACCAGGTATTAACCATTGTACAGGATGATGAACAGGAAAAAATGCGGGAACAGGAATCTAATGCAGCAAAAACTATATTTACCCAGCTAAAATCTTCCTTTGAGAAACACACTGAAAATGATGTAATAGATTTTTATATGGAACGTAATATCCCCCGTATGTTATCCAGGGAAGGGCCTAAAGCTGCAGTGGGCGATGTAAATGGGGATGGACTGGAAGATTTGTATATTGGTGGTACACCCGAACATCCGGGACAATTGTACCTGCAAAATTCAAACGGAACTTTTACGAAAAAAGAAGAAAAAGCGTTTCAGCAGTTTTTATCTTTTGAAGATGTGGCGGTTTGTTTCTTTGATTGTGACCATGACGGAGATTTAGACTTACTGGTATGCCCGGGTGGAAATAATTATGATATCAATACCCGGGAAATGCAATTGAGGTTGTATAAAAATGATGGGAAAGGAAATTTTACATTAGATGCAGCAGCATTTCCGAATACATCCATGAATATAGCTGTTGCGGCTGTACAGGATTTTAATGGAGATGGATTTCCGGATCTGTTTATCGGTTCCAGAAGTTATCCCAAATCTTATGGTGAAGACCCCACCAGTTTTCTTTTTGTAAATGATGGAAAGGGGCATTTTACAGATATTGCTGCTACTAAAAACCTAGATATTGCTAAAATAGGAATGGTTACCAATGCGGTTTGGGCCGATATAACAGGAGATGCTGCTAAAGAACTGATTATAGTAGGAGATTGGATGGCACCCCGCATTTTTTCCTTTAAAAAAGATCATTTTGAAGAAGTGAAGACTAATTTGTCCAATTTATTTGGCTGGTGGCAAACAGTAGCAGTAGCAGATGTGAATCATGATGGGAAAATGGATTTGATTATAGGTAATGTGGGCGAGAATTTTTATCTGCAGCCTGATGAAAACAATCCGGTAAAGTTATGGCTGAATGATTTTGACGGGAATGGTATCATGGATAAAATACTCACGTATACTGTTGATGGAAAAGATAAACCAGTAGTGGTTAAACATGATTTGGAAGAACAATTGCCTTCCATTAAGAAAAATAATTTAAAACATGCTGATTATGCTAAAAGATCTATTCAGGAATTGTTTTCCCCTGAACTGATACAAAAAAGCACTGTAAAAAAGTTTAACTATTGCGCTTCTGTGGTGGCCATCAATAATGGAAATGGCAATTTTACGGTGCAGAAACTTCCTGTGCTCACGCAAATGAGCTGTATAAATGCCATTACCTGTACAGATCTTAATAAAGATGGATTTATTGATCTGGTATTAGATGGCAATCAGTTTGGCTTTCTTCCGCAATTTCAGCGGCTGGATGCCAATATGGGAGATGTATTACTTAATGATGGAAAGGGAAATTTTAAATGGGTAGATGCTTCTGAAACCGGATTACAATTGAAAGGAGAAGTGAGGGATATGCAAAAGATAAAGCTAAACAAAACAGATGCATTACTGATTTTGCAAAATGACCAGTACCCTGTTTTATTTAAAATGAATAAATGATAGGTGTGCATATGAAAAAAAAGATACAAAGGGTTTATTTGGCGGTTGGTTTTCTTTTTATGTTTATCGTGTCCTGTAAACATGAAAGCCAGGATAAACCATTGTTTGAATCGATGGATAATACCGGGATTGTATTTAACAATAAAGTACAGGATAATGATTCAATTAATATTTTAAACTACCGTAATTTTTATAATGGAGGAGGTGTTGCCATCGGAGACCTAAACAACGATGGATTGCCGGATGTCTTTTTAACTGCAAACCAGGGGAGTAATAAATTATTCTTAAACAAGGGTAATTTTAAATTTGAAGATATATCTGAAAAAGCAGGGTTTACAAACAAATTACAATTCAGTACCGGTGTGGTCTTAGCTGATGTGAACGGAGATGGCTGGCTGGATATCTATGTTTGTAATGCAGGTAATATGCAAAACCCTGAATTACGTAAAAACCAGTTGTACATTAATAATCATGATCTCACATTTACAGAATGTGCTGAAAAATATGGCCTGGCAGATATGGGTTATACCACCCAGGCCAGCTTTTTTGATTATGACGGGGATGGAGACCTGGATTGTTTTATTATTAATAACAGTCCGGTACCTGTAAACAGTTTGGGTTACCCGCATCAACGGGATTTGCCGGCCAACCAATGGCAGGTGCCTGAAAACCTGAAAGGCGGAGGAGACCATTTATACCGTAATGATAATGGTCATTTTGTAGAAGTAACACAACAGGCTGGTATACATGGATCCCTGATGAGTTTTGGATTGGGTGTAACTGTTGGTGATTTTAATGGGGACCATTATCCGGATATATATGTTTCCAATGATTTTTTTGAAAGGGATTATTTATACATTAACCAGAAAAACGGCACTTTTAAGGATGAGCTGGATGACCGTGTACTGCATACCTCCTATGCTTCTATGGGGGCAGATCTGGGAGATATCAATAACGATGGATATCCTGATTTATTTACAACAGATATGCTGCCGGCAGATGATTACCGGTTAAAAACAACCTTAAGTTTTGATGATATTGACCAGTACCGTTTAAAGGAAAGGAATGATTTTCATCACCAGTTTCTGCAAAATACCTTACAACTAAATAATGGCCATGGAAAGTTTACAGATATTGCCAATTACAGCGGCGTAAATGCTTCTGAATGGAGCTGGGGTGCTTTAATGTTTGATGCCGATAATGACGGATTTACTGATTTGTATGTATGTAATGGAATCTTCAGAGACCTTACCAATCAGGATTTTCTGGAATTTGATGCAAATGAAGTAAAAGCAAATATGATTGCTACCGGGAAGAAAAATTTGACGGAACTGGTTAATAAAATTCCTTCTATAGCTGTACCCAACAAATTGTTCAGGAATCTTGGCAATTTAAAATTTGCTGATCAGGGTGCTGAATGGGGCTTTACGCAAAATTCTTTTTCAAATGGTGCAGCCTATGCAGACCTGGATAATGATGGAGACCTTGACCTGGTAGTGAATAATGTGAATGAACCTGCCCTGATATTTAAAAATAATAGCCGGGAACAGAATCATAATAACTATATAGGTGTTTTTTTAAAAGGAAAGGGTATGAACACTTTTGCGGTGGGTAGTAAGATTATTGTATATGAAGGAGATCAGAAATTAAGCAGGGAAGTGATACCCAGCAGAGGTTTTCAATCTTCGGTGGATTATAAACAGATTATCGGTATTGGAAAGAAAACGGCAATCGATTCGATGATCATTTATTGGCCTGACCAGACGTTTACGAAAATAATTAATCCGGCAATTAATAAAGTACATACCATCCTGCAACCTGAGAAAAGAGAGAAAATAAGGGCTGAAATTGAAATTAAAAAAGTGCCCTTATTACAGGTTGTAAAATCTGGTTTTGATAAACATATGCAACCGGATTACACTGATTTTTATGCAGAACGTGCCATACCGGAAATGTTATCACATCAGGGACCTAAAGCTGCGGTTGCAGATGTAAACGGCGATGGGCTGGCAGATATATTTATTGGGGGAGATGCAGACCATCCAGGTAAATTATACCTGCAGACCGGGAGTGGATTTGTTAAAAAAGAAATCCCTGAGATGAAGAACTTTCTTGGTTTTGATGATAATGCTGTTCTTTTTTTTGATGCTAACGGTGATGGGTTTCCGGATTTATTTATTGGTGCCGGTGGTAACAATATGAACCAGGCAACCAGGGAATTGCAGCACCGGCTATTTATAAATGACGGGAAAGGCAATTTTAAACTTTCTCCCAATTCATTTCCTTTAAACCAGGATAATATAGGGATAGCAGTGGCTTATGATTTCAACGGGGATGGTTTCCCGGATTTATTTGTAGGAGCCAGCTGTATTTCAAAAGAATATGGAGTAACCCCACATAGCCATGTTTACTTAAATAACGGGAAAGGAATGTTTACGGATATGGCTGACAATAATTTAGGTGGTATTAATGAAATTGGGATGGTAAAGAGTGCTGTGCTGTGTGATGTGGATGGAGATGGAAAAAAAGATCTGGTTATTGTTGGGGAATGGATGAGCCCCCGAATATTTTCCTTTAAAAACAATCATTTTTCAGAAATAAAATCTAATCTGAATCAGTATAATGGCTGGTGGCAAACAGTTGAAGTTGCAGATATTAATGGTGATGGAAAAGAGGATTTGATACTTGGAAATATTGGAGAAAATTTTAACCTGCATCCTGATAAAGAGCACCCGTTGAAATTATGGCTGGGTGATTTTGATGAAAATGGAAGAATAGATAAAGTAATGAGTAAAACTGCCGATGGTAAAGATAAGCCTGTGTTTATGAAACATGATATTCAGGATGAGATCCCCTCTATAAAAAAACAAAACCTCCGAAACGCAGAATTTGCCAAAAAAGGAATTGAAGAATTATTTACACCGGAACAACTAAAGAAAACAGAAGTAAAAGAGATTAATTATGCATCTTCTGTAATTGCTATAAATCAGGGTAACGGACAGTTTTTAATTAAACGATTACCTGATGAAGTGCAATTATCGAGTGTAAAATCAGTGGTTTGTACTGACCTCAATCAGGATGGATTTACAGATCTGATCATTGGGGGTAATGAATTTAATTTCCAACCACAATTAGGCAGATTGGATGCCAACCGGGGAGAAGTGTTGATGAATGACGGAAAAGGAAATTTTAAATGCCTTTCTGCTGATGAATCTGGTTTGGATCTTACCGGAATGATTAGGGATATTGTAACCATCCCTTCCAAACAGGGATTGAATATTTTATTTCTGAGAAATGATGATACCCCTGTATTATTTCAATTAAAAACGACCGGTACTACAGTTAAAAAAAAGAATTAAGTTCATGTATTCACACCTGAAAAATAGTAAAGTATTAGTGGTCATTTTTTTAATGCTTGCCTTTAGTTGTAAGCACAAATCCAATGTGCCAGTTTTGTTTGAAGTATTGGAACAAAATCAGACCGGATTGACATTTACCAATAAACTGAACCCTACGGACAGTTTTAATATGTTTCATTATATGTATTTCTATAATGGAGCAGGTGTTGGAGCCGGTGATTTTAATAATGATGGTAAGATTGATTTATTTTTTGCAGCAAACCAGGGTCAGAATAAAATATTCCTGAACCAGGGGGATATGAAATTTAAAGATGTTACCACTGCAGCAAAAATTCCGCAGGATGGTAGCTGGAGTACCGGGGTATCAGTGGTGGATATTAATAATGATGGACTACTGGATATCTATATCTGTAAGGTGGGTAATTATGAATCGTTACATGCAAAGAACCAATTGCTGATTTGTAAGGGTATTGTAAACGGAGTTCCGGTATATGAAGATGAAGCTGCCAAATACGGATTGGATTTTTCAGGGTTCAGCACGCAGGCTGTATTTTTAGATTACGACGGGGATGGTTATCTGGATATGTTTTTATTAAACCATTCGGTTCATCAGAATGGGTCTTTTGCACCACGTAATAATTTTTTGGGAACTTATAATGAGCTGTCGGGTGACCGTTTATTTCATAATGACGGTAACAATCATTTTACGGATGTTACAAAAACCAGTAAGATTAACAGTTCAGCCATCAGTTATGGGTTAGGTGTAGCTGTGGCAGATATAAATATGGATGGATGGCCCGATTTATATGTGGGTAATGATTTTCATGAAAATGATTATTTATACATCAACCAGCATGATGGAACATTTAAGGAAGAAGGAACAGAAAAAATGATGCATACCAGCCAGTTTTCGATGGGGGTGGATGTGGCTGATGTAAATAATGATGGTTTTCCCGAGATCATTTCCATGGATATGCTTCCTTCGGATCCTTATATTCTGAAACGTTCACTGGGTGAAGATGATTATGATATTTTTTATCATAAAATTTCTGTAGGGTATAGTTACCAGTATACCCGTAATAATCTGCAGTATAACAGGAAAAATGGCATGTTCAGTGAAGTGGGTTTATATTCAGGTGTCTATGCATCTGATTGGAGCTGGGCACCTTTGTGGATGGATTTTGATAATGACGGTTTAAAGGACCTCTTCATCTCCAATGGTATTCCCAAGCGTATGAATGATATGGATTATGTAAATTTTATTTCCAATGAAGAAATTCAGGAGAAATTGCGGGAAAATAAAATGGATGAAAAGGATATGGCGTTGGTGAATAAGTTTCCTGAAATTAAAATCCCCAATAAGTTTTATCTGAATAAAGGTAATCTTGCTTTTGAAGACCAGGGGGAATCTATTAAAAATGATAAGTCTACTTTTTCCAATGGGGCTATTTATGCAGACCTGGATAATGACGGAGATCTGGATGTAGTGGTAAATAATGTGGATGACCCTGTTTTGGTGTATGAAAATAAATCGAATGACAAAAAAGATAAACCCTATGTATCTATAAAATTAAGAGGGTCTGATAAAAACATTAATGCAGTGGGAGCCAAAGTTGTATTGTTTGCCAATGGGGGCATCAGGACCTATGAAAAAAACCCTGCCAGAGGTTTTCAGTCGAGCATGGAAATTCCCATGCATATCGGGCTGGTAAATACCAAAATTGATTCAGCATTTTTAATCTGGCCTGATAATACTTACCAATATATAACATTGAATCCTAATCAGCCTCAGGTTCTATTTACTTATAAAACTGGCTTGCCCAAATTTGATTATGGCATCATTACTCATCACTGGAAAAATGAAACCAGACCGATGGAAAATATAACAGCTGAAACAGGACTGAATTATATACACCAGGAAAATCCATTTATTGAATTCAACCGTGAATTTCTGATTCCGCATATGGTATCAACTGAAGGCCCCGCACTTGCAGTTGGAGATATTAATCATGACGGTTTGGAAGATATATTTATTGGTGCTTCCAAAACTTTTCATAACGCTGTTTTTCTGCAGCAACCTAATGGGAAATTTCTGCAAATGAAACAACCTGCCATGTTGCCGGATAGTATGTGTGAAGATGTGGATGCTCAGTTTATAGATGTAAATAAAGATGGATATCCGGACCTGGTAGTTGCTACAGGGGGGAATGAATATTATGGGGAAGACAATCATTTAAAACCAAGGGTTTATATAAATGACGGGAAAGGAAATTTCAGTAAAAAAGAAGATGCTTTTGGTAATATTTTTGTGACACAATCCTGTGTGGTTCCGCTGGATTTTAACGGGGATGGCAATACTGATTTATTTATTGGTGGCAGGGATGTGCCCTGGGATTATGGAAAAATACCCAGGTCTTATTTATTACAGAATGATGGAACAGGTAAGTTTACTGATGTAACAGACCAATATTGTAAAGAGCTGGGTAATATTGGTATGGTAACACAAGCCATTTGGTTTGATATCAATAAAGACGGTAAAAAAGACCTGATTGTTTGTTGTGAATGGGGAGGCATTTATGCCTTTATTAATAATAATGGAACATTTACCAAAAAAGTACTGAGCGATAAAAACGGATGGTGGAATTTTGTATTACCGGTTGATTTAAACAATGATGGTAATATTGATCTGATAGCAGGAAACCTTGGTTTGAATTCCCGATTAAAAGCGAGCACAAAGGAGCCAGTAAAATTGTATTATAATGACTTTGATGATAATGGGAAGAAGGAACAGATACTTACCTATTTCTTAAACGGAAGAGAAATTCCTTTTGCCAATAAGGATGAACTGCAAAAGCAAATGCCGGTAATTAAAAAGAAATTTTTATATGCGGAAGACTTTGCAAAAGCTTCTTTGGAGGAGATTTTTGATAAAAGCAAACTGGAAAGCTCACAGGTTCTTACTGCAAATTATTATTCCAATTCTGTACTGATCAATCATGGCAATCTGAATTTTACTACAGAACCATTACCATGGGAAGCCCAGTTAAGTCCATACCGGGATGCTATTGTGGTTGATGCAAACGGTGACCAACTGCCGGATATTTTGATGGTTGGAAATTATTATGATAACAATATTCAGATGGGAAGGTATGATGCCGATTTTGGAAGTTTACTGATTAATAAGGGCAAGGGAAAATTTGCAGTAGAGAATATTAATGGCTTGCAGATAAAAGGTCAGGTAAGGCATATAAAACCGATTACCATTCACCAACAGCCGGCTTATATTCTGTCCAAAAATAATGACAGTACTATTATTATCAGGTTTCAAAAAAAGTAAGAGAATAGCTATTTAAATAATACTTTAAAAAAACTGAACCGGCATATTTATAGCCAGTTCAGTTTTTTAGTTTGAATAATATGTACAGTTTAATACTAGTTATTAACTGGATGATATAACTGGGTAACCCATTTAGCAGTATCTGTAATTTTAGAACGGTCAGTTATCATTAACTGATACGCTATAGCCATCATTGGCCTTTTGGAATCCTGATGAAAAAGATCCAAAGCTTTTAGACCATTCTGAATATTGGAATTACCACCATTTACAACTGTAACAAACATTTTACCATTAAAAGGCATATGCTTAACAGCAAAATCTCCTGATTTTTGCAGATTTGCATTAATTGGAAGACCGATCATTGTTTCAAAATGGAGGGAATCGATTTGCTTAACTGATATCATAGGTACATCATCTGCCATTGCTTTTTGCGATACAGCGTAATCATTTAATTTCTGAACCTGTTTATATATATCTGTTACAGTAGGATAAGCATTAGTTTTCAAATAAGTGGAAAGTATAAGTGTATCTTTTTTTAAAGCAATTTCCTCAATGGGAAAACCGTAAATATTTACGGTATTATCCGCATAATTTTTCATAGAATCCAACAATCCCGAAATACTTTCTTTTATTTTAATGGCTTCTTTGTAAGCAAAAATGCGACCCCAGGGTGTGAAGCCTGTATTATATTCAACAATCCATTGTATTGCTGAGGAGTCCCTGTAAATATTAACTGGAAAAACATTACTGATAGTTTGAATATTGCCTGATTTAATTTCAACTTGTATGAAATCTGAATAGGGTTTGTAAATTTTATATTGCACACCTTTATAACTGAACCCTTCACTGTTTTTTTCAGTATTTGCTGATAAAAAAGTGCTGAATTTTGTACTGTCTGCAATTAGCCTCAGTAATCCGTTATGGTATTCTTTTACATATCGGAAAGAGGACACTGTTAATTTGGAGGGAATAAAAATGTAGATGCTGCCAACAATCAAAACAGCAATAATTAAAATACTGATAATCCATTTCTTCATATGACTTGTATTGAGATTAAGTAAGGTGCAAAATAAGGATTATCAATTCAAAAAAAATGTAA
>Ga0364860_10097_pt1 | contig 68525 bp, 51 predicted proteins | sample ExccelAu500001D4_FD_206916 | JGI IMG/M metagenome (GOLD analysis project Ga0364860, IMG submission 206916) | Enriched cells from Trout Bog Lake Hypolimnion, Wisconsin, USA - BchlTB.Aug20.5000.01 .D4 | ecosystem: Environmental > Aquatic > Freshwater > Lake > Hypolimnion/Profundal zone | place: USA...
TAACGATTGCATTGCTCATATTTCTGGAGTTATTTGGGGCATCTGTGATTTTGGCCGGAACATTTCTGGTGGTGGTAGCATTGATAGCCATGATGAATTTCCAATATGTCAGGATCACCGTCGTCAAAGAGAAGTTGACAGTCAGATATTACTCTATTTTTGCGGTTGACCGGATGTTCAGGATGTTCGAATTCCCGGTTGGACAGCTGCACAATATGGAGTTGCGCCAGTATTTTCTCGGATTAAAGCACGAGCTGAGATTTACGATCAGGGTAAAGAAAGGACTTGCCGATTACCCGTGGATCAACTTGTCAGCAACGTCATTCCGGGATCGGAATAAACTAATTAGTGCCTTACGAAATCTTATTCCTAAAAGTTATCCTCATTAAACCCGGTTATTCCCAAACCCCGGGAATTTTTTCACTGCATTTTGAGCAACAGCCTTTTACCAGATTTTTTTGGAGAACTGAATAGCCTTTCCGTTCGATGACCAGTTCATGACATTTGGGGCAATAGGTATTCTGAGCGTCAAGACCAGGCACATTCCCGACATACACATATTTTATCCCCTCTGCCATGGCAATCTCGCGTGCCTTTGTGAGCACTCCCACCGGTGTCGAAGACAATTGCGTGAGCTTATATTCTGGATGAAAGCGGTCAAAGTGAAGCGGATAACTGGCGAGCCCATTTTCAGCCAGCCAGTTGCACATTCTTTTAATCATATCCAGATCATCGGTCCAACCCGGGACAACCAGGTTGACAACTTCAAGCCAGACTCCAAGTTCGGCTACAATTTTAAGGGTATTTAACACCGGATGAAGAGCCCCGGCACTCATTCTTAGGTATATATCATTACTAAAGGATTTCAGGTCAACACGGGCAGAGTCAATGTATTTGCAGAAATTGCGCATCGGCTCATCATTGATGTATCCCGCAGTTACGAGTACATTCTTAATCCCATGCTGGCGTGCAAGTTTTGCTGAGTCGAATGTATATTCATAAAATGAGATAGGTTCCGAATAGGTATAAGCAATCGACCGGCAATTGTTCGCAATGGTCTGTTCAATCAGTTTATCGGGCATTAAGTCGTAGTTGCGGGTCTCTTTGGGACCAACCTGCGAAATGGTCCAGTTCTGGCAGTTCAGACATGCCAGGTTGCAGCCCGCCGTCCCGATTGAGAAGGCTTTTGAGCCGGGTAAAAAATGATTCAGCGGCTTTTTTTCAATCGGGTCGATATTGACGGCACAAGGGTTTCCATAGGCGATCGAATAAAGTTTTCCCTCATGGTTTACCCTGTTGTGACAAAGTCCTGATTCATTTTCTTTTATTACACATTCATTTGGGCAAATCAGGCATTTGGTCCCTCTTGGTGTTGAGGACCAATATAATCCCTCCTTACTCCATTCCCAGAGCTTTTCACCGGTATTGCCGGCAAAACTCATTACAGGGGCACAGGTAATTGCACTGGTTGCAACAAAACCCTGTTTCAGAAATTCCCGTTTATTTATTTTATGAATGGTTAGCATCGTTCTGATTTTTAAGATTGAAAACCAAATCCTTTAAAAATACTCTGAAAACATAAACTGCAAAAAGAATGCCATGGTCACGTATCCTGATGTAAAAATCCATATCTGAAAGAAACCACAAAAAATTGGATTACAGATGATCCCGGCTGTTTAATTCAGCCTTTATTCCTTAAAGTTAAGCAAAATCCGAATATTAAATTTAATAAACTTATGATGAGCGCAGAAGCAACAATTCCCAGTTTTGGCACTAAAAACAGCACAATGACAAGGGCCCCCAAGGCAGAACCAAATAAATCGTAACTGTAGGTGTGACCTGAGATTTCCGCATAACTGCCCTCCTGGTGCAGAGTCGCATTGGTGAATTGAAGACCTGTCAAACCTCCGATAAAAGCAGTAGATGTCAGGTACAACATATAAACAATTGCCGGCGGCAGATTTGTTACCATCGGAGCAAACAGTAACGTTCCGGTTATGGCTGTAAAAACAGCGAACAGCAGCTGATTGCCGGAGAGAATATCCCTTTGGTAAAATCCAATAATTGACCTGCTAAAAAACGATCCGGCAAATAGCCCGATCATAAAACTTGAAATAACAAAGCTGGTTAGCAGGTAAATATTTCCAAAAAAAACCTGTAACCCGAATAGCAGCAAAACTTCCATCCCTGTTGCTGAAAATCCGGTAAGGAACATGACTTTCGAAGAAACCGATCCGGAAAGGAAAACCAACAAAGCGATAATTCCTGCCGTAATAGCCATTAGCCAATATTTTCCCTTGAAATAACTGAGCCAATAAGCCAATTGCTGTCTGTACAATGCCGGCTTTAGGTTTTGATTAATTTCGGAATCCGGAATTAACGATGCCAGAATCGTTTCACTGCGATTCTTTAACATGGTATCATCGAAATAAAACCTGTTGACATAGCGGTTCTCAATTCCTCTCTTCTGAACCAATTCAACAATCCTGAATGAGAGTGCTGCATCAGAGGCCAGGAAGTAATTTTTCTCTCCCGGAATAATAATCACGTTTTGAAATACCCTTTTCAATGTTGAAAACAGTGTGGAATTTAACGCAACAGCCTCTTTATTCAGATAATTTGCCGGAGCAGGTATTCCAAATGAGAGTACTGCCCCGGGAAGCAGTTTTTCCTTCAAAAGCGTGAAGAACCCGAGAGTGTAGAATCGGTTGTTCTGTAACGTGGAGGGTCCCGGCTGGTTCATGATGACCATGTCATATTTTTTTAACGAAGTACGAATGAACCGAAGTGGATCTGACCGGTATAAGGTGGTCTCCCCGGTTATAATTTTCTTCAGGGAATCTTTCATCAGAGTCAGCAGCCAACGGTTATCTTCAACATAGTCAATTGAAAGTGGCTTATATTTCCTGATTTCGGCAATTTGTCCTGAAAGACCCCCTGAAACAAGCAAAACGTTCGACGGCGCTGAATGCTGGAGCATTGCAAAATGGACAGTCTCTTCATTCATCATGAAATTCTCGGAATCGAATATCAGGGAGTTATTATTGTAAACACTCCAAAGGTTGTCACGCCGGGTGATTACGATGTTTCCGTAGGGCGAATCTTTCGATGTCTCAATCTTTTGATTCGGATAAACGTAGCTTCTTATCCTGTTTTCAGGATGAACGGAAAACGAAGCCAAAGAGATGATACTCACAAAGATTGAAATCCAGCCTGCTTGTCGCAATCCCTTCTTCAGGCTGATCAGATAAAGTAAAAAGCCGTTTATGGTCACCAGTATCAGCAGACTTTCGACCGACGAGAATATAAATATAAAGATGAGTCCGCTCACCAATCCGCCAACGATACCTCCAAGAGATTCAAGGCCATACACTGCCCCGGTTTCGTTTTTATTTCTGATCCCGGAATAGGATTTTGAGATGAAGGTAAATAAAAAACCACTTAGGAGGCAGAAGGGGATCAGCAATATCAACGAAGCGAGAAAGATCTGAAATACACTGATCATGGCGCCGATCGGGAATACTTTATTCTTGAGAAAATTAATCAGAAAAGTAGTGATGAATGGCAGAACACTTAGGATAAGAAGGGCAAAAACAGTAAAGGATGACGATTCGGTCTGTTTCAAAGGACGTTTTCCCAGATAGGCGCCAATCCCGGTCAAAATCATCCAGTTGGAAAGAACAATCCCGATCACCAATTCGTTCCCGTTGAAGACAGTAAGAAATTCCCGAAGCAAAATGATTTGTGCGATCATCGTGGTGATTCCCAGCAAAAAAGCAAACCTCTTTAATATTAAGACATCAAGATCATTGCCGGGAATATTGCGAATTGCAGTTTCAGTGATTTTACCGGGTTTAAAAATTCGAAAATAATAGTCAAGGTGCCACCAAAGATGAATCAAGCCAATGATTAGCATTCCAATACCAAAATCTACATGATAACGCAGCAACTCATCATAACCGGAAATTTCCAGCTTATAGTTGATTTTCAGCACACTTATCAATCCTATTATTCCGGTTACCAGGAATGCACTTAATAATAGAACGTTCCAGAATCTCCGGTGATATATTTTGCTTACCAATCCCAATCCTGCAAAAGCCGCCGAAAGTGCATAAAATAAGACGACCAGAATAGAGATTGTGAAAAGGGGATAGGCGGATGACATGACGAAGGGTTTCTGGTGTTTTTGTTGTTTCTTTCGATTGAAATGGTAACCGATACACGAAAATTTCCTACTAAGCAATTGGAGTCACTTAATGTAGTATTTTTATACGGATATAAATTCACTTTTCCTACTGTCGCCGCCAGGCGGCTTAGTGCCCATCTTGATTTATTTTTTACCAGATTTACGCCGTTATACGGCTTCAATAAAAATAAGGCACGTAGTAAAGTCTGGTAAAAAAGGCCGTTTACAAAACTCCAACCGCATTACTGAAGCAAATTAGATTAATAAGAAAATACCTCATTATGCTATTCTCATTTTTCTATTTATTTCTATTATTTCTATTGTCTCATTGGCTGTGCTGCTGTTTTTTTAGGTATTGCAATATTCTTGTTTCCCAACAACAGAAACTATCTTTCTTCCCCAAAAACCAGTGCTTCGTAAGTATAAAGTTCTGCGGTTTTCCATTCGTCCCAACCGAGTCCGGCTTTATCACGGGCACAATGTCCAAGAAATTCATCTTTACTCCATCCGGTCTGGGTGGCAACCTGGGGAAGAAATGTCCCTGATGAGTACCCTTTTTTAATGTAGATTCCCTGCTTTCCCAGGATAAAATCATCGGCTGATTTGATCCGTTTTAATGGGGTTAATACCGAAATTTCAATCTCCAGCTCTCCTATTTCATTTCTGTGAACCTCGCTGAACCGGTGGTCCTGCGTTGCTGAGGCTACTGCCATCTGCTGAACAACCTGCCAGAGCGGAAGATTTGCCTCAAAATGGCCGATACAACCCCGTAAGCTGTGATTTTTGTTCAGGGTGACAAAGGCACCGCAGTGGATTCGTAAAGCTGCACTCATTTTTGCAGGATCCACTTCGGGAATGGTTCCCTCTCTGATATAATCAGTGATTGTTTCTCTGGCCAGCTTAAGCAGGGAATTTTTGTCAGCTGCACTGAGTGAAAATTCAGTGGTCAGATGATCAGATTCCGGCTGAGAGAAAGAGATTGCCCAGTATCCGACTACCCGCTGTTTATCTCCATAAGTGGAATCCCCGGAGTTTTTATACTGGATAAGGTCGACTTTTAGTTCAGGTTGTTGTTCTGTCATATAGAGCAGGGTCAGCACAGAACTCCATCCGCACAGGCTGGTGACCAATCCCGGAATCTCCTTATTTTCATTTTCTTTCAGAGCAGTAATGAGATTTGATGCCTTATTGGTTTTGATCGCCTGTGCAGTTGTCAGGTCTGCCATTTGTGAGTCCTCATAATCAGGATAATGGGCAAAGTCGCTGCTTATCACAAAAAGATTTTTCGCGTTGAAGTACGGTTTTAGAATCGAGGCCAGTTTCCTGGCGGTTTCAACCGTGGAAGAGCCGATGACAATCGGTATAATTTTAAAGTCGGTTCGTAAATGGTGCTGTAAAAATGGGAGCTGCACTTCAAGGCTGTGCTCAAACTGATGTGCTTCAGGGTAATTCCGGATCAGGTCATTCTCCTTTATCAATTTTTTAGCAAGGTCAAGATCAACCTTGACGATGCCAAGTGGAGTCTCGAAATGGCCTGTGGAATAAACAGAGGCCCCGGGAAAGGAGCTGGTATGGCTCGATCCGATGATGAAAATCCGATCGAATTTGCGATTGGGATCAATCTGGTTATAGGCAGAAGCAGCCACTCCTCCACTAAAAACGTAACCGGCGTGGGGAACCACGATTGCCAGGGGACTATTCCCCGATCGTTGCCGGATAGCTTGTGAAAAAAACTGTTGCAACTGGGTTTTCAGCTGGTCGGGATTATCGGTATAAAACCTCCCGGCAGCGTAGGGTTTGCGGTTCTGCAATGTTTCTTGTGAAAAGGCCGAAGCACAAAGAAATACCAAAACCACGATGTTAAAATAGTTCTGTTGCATGGCTAAAGGCATTAATGATATAAAGTTACTACAATTTCGATGAATGTATTGTGCCAAACCTGCATTTACTAGCCTGGAATCATTATTTTTCGTTTTGTGAGACCCTGACAGAAAATCCAGAGATTCTATGCTTACTTTTACAAATCGATAAAATCTTGCCTGTGACGACAAAAGTGTTGCTGATTACACCGCCGTTTACCCAACTGAATACGCCCTATCCTGCAACGGCTTATCTCAAAGGATTTTTAAATACCAGATCGACCTGGTCATACCAGTCTGATCTGGGGATAGAAACGATTCTCGCATTGTTCTCTTCCGGGGGCCTTCAGACACTCTTTCAGGAAATTGCAACCAAAGATCATGCGTTATCTTCCAATGGGCAGCGGATTTATAATCAGCGGAATTCCTATATCGCGACGATCGGTCAGGTTATTTCTTTTCTGCAGGGTAAGAATGAACTTCTGGCCCATCTGATTTGCAATGGTGATTTTTTGCCGGAGGCCTCAAGATTTGCCCAAACGAAAGATCTGGAATGGGCTTTTGGAAGTATGGGAATCCATGATAAAGCAAAACATCTGGCAACGCTTTATCTGGAAGATCTTTCCGATCTGATTCTGGAGGCCGTCGATCCCCATTTTGGCTTTAGCCGCTATGCAGAACGACTGGGTAGGTCAGCATCGTCTTTTGATGAGATTAATCAGGCACTACTCGCCCCGGACAGCTTTTTAGACACGCTACTTCTTCGTTTATTAAAGGAAAAAATAGAACTGGTTACACCAACACTTGTTGCCTTCTCAGTTCCGTTTCCCGGAAATCTTTACAGTGCCCTGAAATGCGGCCAATGGATCAAGAAGTATTTCCCGGAGATCAGAATTGTGATGGGAGGCGGTTTTCCAAATACTGAATTACGCTCGCTGACCGACCCACGCATTTTCAATTATCTTGATTTTATTACTTTGGACGATGGGGAGGCTCCAATTTTAAATCTAATTGAATATCTGGATGGAATTCGGTACCTGATTGACCTCAAACGGACCTTCACCTGTAAAAATGGTCAGGTAATTTATCTGAACGGGTCAACCCAAACCGATTTTCTGCAGTCTGAAACGGGTACTCCCGACTACAGCGATTTCAGACTTCACGACTATTTATCTGTCATTGAGATGGTAAACCCGATGCACCGCCTTTGGAGTGATGGCCGCTGGAATAAGCTGACTCTGGCTCATGGGTGTTACTGGAGCCGATGTACCTTCTGCGACACCTCACTGGATTACATCAGTCGTTATGAACCGAATACCATTCAGGTTTTATGCGACCGGATAGAAGAGATCATCCGGCAGACTGGCCAGATTGGGTTTCATTTTGTGGACGAAGCTGCACCACCTGCCCTGATGAAGGCTCTGGCTTTGGAAATCATACGCCGGAAAATCACGATGGTCTGGTGGACCAATATCCGTTTTGAAAAAAGCTTTACCTATGATCTCTGTTTTTTACTCAAAGAATCAGGCTGTATTGCTGTTTCGGGCGGATTGGAAGTCGCTTCCGACCGGGTGCTTGGAATGATCAACAAGGGGGTCAGTGTTGCCAAAGTGGCCAAGGTAACCGACAATTTCACCAAGACGGACATTATGGTTCATGCTTATCTGATGTATGGCTTTCCGACTCAAACAGCTCAGGAAACCATTGATTCGCTGGAGGTTGTGCGACAGCTTTTCGAAGCCGGAGTTGTTCAGTCCGGATTCTGGCATCTGTTTGTCATGACTGCCCACAGTCCGGTTGGTCTGAATCCTTCTCAGTTTACGGTGAAAATCGAAAATGCCGTTCCCGGATCATTTGCCAATAATGACAGGATCCATATCGATCCAACAGGAGCAAACCATGAACTTTTCAGTGAAGGACTCCGGAAATCACTTTTTAATTACATGCATAGTATCGGTTTTGGGCTCCCGTTATCAGATTGGTTTGACTTTAAAGTGCCCCGGACAACCATTGCCCACAATATAATCAGGCAGTTTATTGACAATGAAGCGTATGAAAGTGCAAGTTCAAGTGCTAAAGTTGTCTGGCTTGGAGGTAGTCCTTCAATCCGATACTTTGCACGAAAGAAGAAGAACCAGACTTTTGAAATGGCTGAACTCACTTTTCCACTAAAAAAAGAAAACTTGTCGGTTCAGCTTAAAAAGGAAGAAGGAAAATGGCTAATGGAAAAGATTCCGCAGATTTCAGTCAGCAATGGTGTACAAATCACTTATGGTGAATTGGAAAGTAGCTTTGAGAAGCAAACGGGCCAGGATTTTGTATTGTTCTGGAATAGTCCGGCTATAAAACAACTTAGAAGGTGCGGGATGCTGATGCTTTAAAATTGTTTATTGATTATAAAACAGTTAAATAACTTTCAAAAGAGTCCATGAAATTTTAAAATAAAGTTTTAATATTTCATGGTAAAATGGGAATCAAAATGCCGAAATTTGTTTTCAAATTCCGGCAATTGTAGGATGTAAAAAAATCATCTACCCCTTAAACCCATCTGTCCGGTGTGAGCCATCACAATAAGGTTTGTTTTTTGAACCGCCGCAGCGACACAAATAAACCGGGTCTTTTGACTCTTTATCACCGTATTGTCCCGAAATCCTGATTGCCCCGGTTACCTGAATAGGACCATTCTCAATAAACAGCACGCTTGTTTTTTCCTCGTTTTTCTTCATGATATTTAATTTATAATTAAGTTGTAAACTGGTATTGCAATATAATCGCTCTTTCTCTCCCTCACTCAGTCACTCTCCCATTTCTTTGCCGCTGAAATCAGCTTTTCCCCAAACGCTTCCGGGAGATAATTTTGGGATGAAGCGCAAACCTCAGAAGCAAAAAGAGTTCCGAAGCTCATGATCTCTTCCCAATCTGGTGAGGTTAAAATGTTTAATGAAAGGTTATTCGTTAATTTCTTAAATAATCCAAAAACTATCCCGGCCGAAAAATTATCGCCGGCGCCTATGGTACTAATGACATTGGTTTTTCTGGCCGATACCTCAAGGTGAAGACCAGGAGTAAACAGTTCGGCTCCTCCAGCCCCGCGTGTATAAATCAGGATTTTATCACCTGATTCTCTGATTTTGGAATATGCACTTTCCCCATCCTGGAATCCAAAGATATTCCGGAAATCCTGATCTGAACCCTTGATGATGGTGGCCAGCGACATATTCCGGATGATCTTTTGCAGAAGCTCCGGTTTGCCGGTCATGCATTGTCGGGCATTGGGATCATAAATGGTAATACAGCCTTTATTTTTAGCTTGTTCCAGAAAATTGAGAAAGTTTTCCCGTCCGTTATCACGAAGGGCAAAAGATGACCCAACCAGCAGGATATCACCGACCTGCAACGTAGGATATTCAGGAAAAACATCCTTTGAGGCCGGGTAAAAAGAGTAGTCTGCATTATTATCTCGATCGAAAAAAGCCAAAGCAACACGTGACCGGCCGTCAAATCGCTTTATCAAATCACATTTCACCCCGTTTTTTCCCAGAAATTCCAGGGAAAGATTACCGATTGGATCGTAACCAAATGTTGAAATAAGACTAACAGGTAGTCCGCATCTGCCCAGTGAGATTGCCGAATTATAGGCACTTCCACCGCTGCAGGCACTTACGGGCTGACCGTCCCGAAACAAAATGTCGTAAGTTGTTTCACCGATTGTAAATATTCTCATTAGCGGACACTCCGGTATGGCTGCTTTTTTAATACGATAGCTGTTCTGGAAGGAAGGTAAATTTTAAGATAGTGGGTAGATCCAAGTCCCCCCTCTGGAATCGAATAGTAGGTCATCCGGTCATCGATCCGGTTAAATCCGCCAAAGGCATGGGCATCTGTCTGGAGGACAATACTGTATTTCGAGGGTTCAATTTGTATTCCGTAACCTTCGAATGACTTATACGGGTTAAAATTGAAGATAAAGAGAAGTTCCTTTCGCCTGTAGGCTAGGACCTGGTCGGGCTGATTGTCGGTAATCCACTGGACATAGGGTTCTTCGAGAAGCCTTTCATTTTTAACCAGGTTGATCATATCGCGGTCAAAGTCGAGTAACCAGTGGAACCGAAGCTCCGGATTCTCGGCGATGCTCCAGATCCTGCGGGCATGTTGATAAGACCAGCCATTTCCCTCCCGCGGGAAATCGATCCACTCGGGATGGCCAAATTCATTCCCCATAAAATTCAGATAGGCACCTCCCGCGCAACTGAGCGTAGCGAGCCTTATCATTTTGTGAAGAGCAATTCCCCGGTCCACAGCAAGATTTGGTTGATCCTTGCGCATGCTGAAGTACATTTCCTTATCTAATAATCTGAATAGTATTGTTTTGTCGCCGACCATGGCCTGATCATGACTTTCGGCATAGCAGACTACCTTTTCGTCAGCACGGTGGCTTGTCAGCTCATGAAAGATCTGACCGACATTCCACTCTTCATCTTTTTGATCTTTGATGAGTTTTATCCAATAATCGGGGACCCCCATCGACATCCGGTAATCAAATCCGAGTCCGCCGGTTGAGAGTGGTGCTGCCAAACCTGGAAGACCGCTCATATCTTCGGCGATTGAGAGCGCCTGGTAATTCAGATCATGGATCAACTGATTGGCCAGTTTGAAGTAGACAATAGCCTCATCATCAATATTTGGGGTGAAATAATCGGAATAACTCGTGAACGCTTTCCCAAGACCATGATCGAAGTAAAGCATACTCGTAACCCCGTCAAACCGGAATCCGTCAAATTTGTACTCTTCGAGCCAAAACCGGATATTGGAGAGGAGAAAATGTAACACCTCATTCTTGTTGTAGTTAAAGCAATAAGAATCCCAGGCAGGATGTTCACCCCTGGCACCGTCATGAAAGAATTGATATCGGGTACCGTCATAGCTTCCCAAACCTTCCACTACATTTTTTACGGCATGCGAATGGACAATGTCCATAATGACCGAAATTCCCATTCCATGGGCCTCATCGATAAGCTCTTTGAGCTCTTCGGGGGTCCCAAATCGGGATGAGGCGGCAAAAAAGCTGGAAATGTGGTATCCAAAACTACCATAATAAGGATGTTCGGGAATGGCCATTAACTGGAGTGTATTATATCCGCCAGCCTTGATATTGGGGAGTATATCCGTTCTGAATTCATTAAATGTATGAACTCTGGGTTCTTCTCCACTCATTCCAATGTGAGCCTCGTAGATGATCGGGGCCTCCTGCTGACGGACGAAACCGCTTTTCTGCCAGGTATAATTTACTTCAGGGCACCACACCTGGGCGTTGAAGATTTTTGTCTGAGCATCCTGGACTGCCCTTCGTGTCCATGCAGGTATCCTTTTGCCTTGCCCTCCATGCCAGTAAACCGAAAGGGCATAGAGATCTCCGTGGGAAATCCGCTTTGCTTCAAGATGTAATTCCCAACAACCGTTTCCAATATTGGTAAATCGGAAATCACTTCGTTCATGCCAATCGTTGAAGGTCCCGATCAAATAGATTTCAATCGCATTGGGAGCCCATTCCCGAATGGTCCATCCGGAGTTATTTTTAAAAAGGCCAAAATAGAGGTGCCCCGAAGCAAATTCAATGAGCGATTTCCCGTTCAGAATCTCTCCCTTCTTTATTTTTAATTTCTCGTTCCAGCGAATGAAATCAGATTCATAGGGTTGGAGATAGGGATCATTTTTAACAATTTCGGGGGTTTCCATATCAAATGTTTTTAACGGATAGCTACATCACAAATTTAGCAATTTGAATGAAAAACTAACGATAATACTTTTCGATTCCTTCTGAAATTACCTTTGCCAGGTCTTCAGGGGTATCGATCCCAAAATTATCCGAGTCAGTAATGTTTGTTTTAATTTTGTATCCGTTCTCCAGCCAGCGCAGCTGTTCGAGCGATTCTACTTTTTCCACCAGGACTTCCGATAATTTTGACAGCTCCTGTAAAACAGAAAACCGATAAGCATAGAGTCCGACATGGCCATAAAACGGGTAGCTTTCCAGCCATTTTGATTCATCAACACCAAAAATATGAGGAATCGGAGCACGACTGAAAAAAATCGCATTCGAATCCTTATCAAGGACCACTTTAACCATGACTGGCTTAAAGATATCTTCGTTTTTAAGTATGGGCTGAATCAGTGTTGCGATTTCGGTATTCAAGGAACTGGTGAAACATTCCCTGATGAGTCCGATCTCACGCGGCTGCATGAATGGCTCATCTCCCTGAATATTTACTACAACATCATAGCTCTTGCCGGTCAACTCAGTTATTTTCAGGGCAGCTTCCCCACAACGGTCTGTACCACTACGGTGATCGGGGGAGGTCATCACCACATTGCCACCAAATCCTTTGACCGCCTCAACAATTCGTTCATCATCTGTGGCTACCCATACCTCTTCCAGGGCTTTCTGTGCCTGTTCATATACGCGCTGGATCATTGTTTTTCCGCAAATATCTGCCAATGGTTTTCCCGGAAAGCGCGTTGATTGATAACGCGAAGGGATTATTCCAATAAAGTTCATGCTTCAGGTATAAAATTTTTTCAAAATTAACAGAATGTTGTTTTAAAGTGGTCATTTTGGCGCTATTTTTATAGAAATATGACGGTTTGGCTTTGTTTGAATCATTCGGAGGAAGATAAATCGGGTTTGTTTCGGGATTAATTGTAAATTTGTAATCCAAAATTTTGTATAAGTCAGAATGGATATTCAAGAGATAAAACAACGGTTTGGAATTATAGGGAATGCTCCCGAATTAAACCGGGCCATTGAGGTTGCCATTCAGGTAGCACCGACCGATTTATCGGTGCTGATCAGCGGTGAAAGTGGTGTGGGGAAGGAGTCTTTCCCTCAGATTATTCATAGTTTTTCTCATCGTAAACATGCCAAATTTATCGCCATTAACTGCGGGGCCATCCCGGAAGGGACCATAGATTCGGAGTTATTTGGGCATGAGAAAGGATCGTTTACCGGTGCACTCACCGATCGGAAGGGTTATTTTGAAATGGTTGACGGAGGGACGCTTTTTTTAGACGAAATCGGTGAATTGCCAATTTCAACTCAAGTCAGGCTTTTAAGGGTTTTAGAATCGGGTGAATTTATCCGTGTCGGTTCGTCTCAGGTGCAGAAGACCAATGTCCGTGTGATAGCAGCAACGAATGTAGAGTTGACAAAAGCGATCAGAGAGGGACAGTTTCGCGAAGATCTCTATTACCGTTTAAACACGGTTCCGATTAAAGTGGTTCCACTCCGGGAACGATCAGAGGATGTTTTACTTCTGTTTCGTAAATTTGCTTCTGATTTTGCAGAGAAATACAAAATGCCCCCTATCCGGCTGACAGAAGATGCCCAGCATGTGATGCTAAATTACCGGTGGCCTGGAAATGTCAGGCAACTCAAAAATATTACGGAGCAGATTTCAATTATAGAACTCGCGCGCGAAATTACTGCAACCGATCTTATTCATTATCTCCCTTCGGAACATGTAGAGATACTGCCGGCATTATATGACAAGATGCTGGACGAAAAAACCTTCAGCAGTGAACGTGAAATTCTTTACAAAATCCTTTTTGATATGAAAAAGGATATGAATGACCTTAAAAAATTGGTTCACGATTTAATGCCTGATAGTCAGACACCCCAAAAACAGGAAGATAATGAACAATTAATCAGAAAATTATATCGAGACTCTGAAAATGAATATTCCCCTGCACAGCCCTCATATCCGGCACCGGTAATTTTGAAGAGCTCGAGACATGATAATATTCAGGATACTGAGGAATTTGTAGAAGAATCTTTATCGCTGGAAGATAAAGAGATTGAGATGATTCGTAAATCACTTGACAAGCATAATGGGAAACGTAAACTTGCAGCTCGTGAGCTTGGAATTTCAGAAAGAACCCTTTACCGTAAAATCAAAGAATATAATATTGAATAATCAATGACAAAGCAAACCACAAAAATACTCACCGGGTTTTTAGCTGTTCTGGCATTATCTGTTTTGTTAGCCGGGTGTAAAATTAAATATTCATTTACTGGAGCCTCCATTTCGCCGGCTGTAAAATCGGTATTCATTGATTATTTTGCCAACAGGGCAAGGGTTATCAATCCAACTTTGAGCCAAACCTTTACTGAAGCGATGAAAGATAAATTTGTGAATGAAACGGGATTATCAATGGCCAGAGAACAGGGAGATCTTGAATTTTCGGGCGAGATTACCGGTTATGATGTAAAACCTTTGTCGATTCAGCAAAGTGGAACAACGGGTAAAGATTTTGCTTCCATGAACCGACTGACAATTACCGTAAAAGTTATATTCACTAACAACAAAGATCATACTCAGGATTTTAATAGTTCATTTACTGCATATTATGACTGGGAAAGCAGCCAAACGCTGAGCGCCGTGGAGAGTACTGCGGTTAGTGTAATCGTTCCTCAATTGATCGATGATATATTTAATAAATCGGTGGCCAATTGGTAATATCCGGGCAGTTTTATACCAAGAAAACGTGTAAGGTATGTCGATGACTAGTGATCAAATATTACGTTATATAGACGATCCGTCCTCATTGAACGAACGGACTCTGGGTGAATTACGCGAAATATTGGATGTTTATCCCTATTTTCAGACAGCTCACCTGCTATTTATACGTAATTTGCAGAAAGAAAGCAATTTCCGGTTTGCAGCACAGTTAAAAACCTGTTCTGCCTATGTTTCTGACCGTACAATTCTGTATCACCTGTTAAATCAGGGGTTGGCTCGCCAGGGATTAACCGATCGTTTGCAAAAAGTTCCAAATCCTTCAATCCCCCAGGATTTTCCGATGATCGAAATTTCTGTGGGTGATGTCAGTAACCTGAATATTTCGGATGAGACTATGAATCCGGTAACCCATCATGCTGAAACTGATCATGCCGACTTATTGAACTTTGAGCTATCTGCTATTTCCTATAAGCTTGAGGGAGACGAAAATGACAAGGAAATGCCGCTCCAAGAATTGGCCCGGGATATCAGCAATATGAGCAGAAAGAAACAAAATGAAAAACAACCGGAACAAAAATCGGACTTGATTGACCGATTTATTAAAGATAATCCTGCCTTCACGGTCAGACAGGCAGGAAATTTGAAAATTGACAAAACGACTGATGAACAGTTAGATATGGTTGGTGAGAAGGAAGAGTTTATTACTGAAACATTGGCGCGGATATATATGAACCAGGGTTTATATCAAAAGGCAATCAATGCTTTTGAAAAATTAAGTTTGAAATATCCCGAAAAAAATGCTTATTTTGCGCGTCAAATTGAAGAAATTACAAATCTGATTAATAAGTAACCCAATGTACGCATTTATTATTGTTATAATTTTTATTGTTTGTGCCTTACTGGTATTGTTTGTTTTGGTTCAGAACTCAAAAGGAGGGGGACTTGCATCTTCATTCTCCAGTTCAAATCAGGTGATGGGCGTTCGCCGTACCACCGATTTTTTAGAGAAGGCAACATGGATTTTAGCGATCCTGCTGGTTGTTCTGTCTATTGGTTCGACAGCTTTTCTTCCCGGAAAGAGTGAAACTAAGAAATCAGCCATCGAAGAGCAGATTAATCATGTTCAGGACCCAAGTCAGGTTCCTAACTTCCCGCAGGCAGTTCGTGATTCGACGAAATAGTTGACCGGTTGTATCCAGCTTGTTGGCCGGCTATTCATTTTGGTACTCTTGTCGAATTGAATTATCCTCATAAATAATATTCACAAAGCCCGTTGCATCTTTTGATGTGCCGGGCTTTTGTGTGGATGCCTGACAGAAATTAAAAAGAATGTCATGTTGGCATGGATGTGTGTCAGTCTGAACACATGCATAACAGTTTGATATATTGTATATTGCAGGTATATAGATTCCTTTTTTCATGGGCTGGGTGTAAAAATGTCCTGTGAATTGGACAAAAAATGTAAGAACCCGATTTGGCATATTTTCTGTTGAGTAAAATGTATAAGAAAAACTATTGTCTAATTATAAATAAAAATTAAAAATGGCAGAACTTAAAGGAAAAATCCTTGCTGGCAAAGTATTGGTAGAGCCGCAGCAAGCAATTACGAAAACAGCGGGAGGTATTATTATTCCTGACTCGGCAAAAGAAAAACCCCTTGCAGGTAAAGTTGTGCTTGTGGGAATCGCAAAAAAAGACGAAATCATGGAGGTTAAAGCGGGCGATACCGTGTTTTACGGAAAGTATTCAGGAACTGAACTCACGATTGATGGCAACGACTATCTTTTGATTTCTCAGTCCGATGTTCTTTTTATCGCGTAACGGACTAAATTATTGATCATTTTTTTAAAAACATCAAACAATGGCAAAAGAGATTAAATTTAATATCGAGGCTCGCGAAAGGCTGAAAAAGGGGGTTGACCAACTTGCTGACGCAGTAAAAGTGACTTTAGGTCCTAAGGGTCGTAATGTGATTATTGAAAAGAAATTTGGTGCACCGCAGGTTACCAAGGACGGTGTATCGGTTGCAAAAGAGATTGAACTTTCTGATGCTTACGCAAATATGGGAGCTCACCTGGTTAAGGAAGTTGCTTCTAAAACCAGTGATGATGCTGGAGACGGTACTACAACAGCTACTGTTCTTGCACAATCAATCATTAGTGTTGGCTTGAAAAATGTTACAGCTGGCGCTAATCCTATGGATTTGAAACGGGGTATTGACAAAGCTGTTTTGAAAGTTGTGGAAAGCATTAAAGCTCAGGCTAAAACTGTTGGTGACGATTACAGCAAAATTGAACAGGTAGCCCGGATTGCTGCAAATAATGATGCAGAAATTGGACATCTGATTGCTGAAGCAATGGAAAAAGTTCATAAAGAAGGTGTTATTACGGTAGAAGAAGCTAAGGGTACCGAGACCTATGTGGATCTTGTTGAGGGGATGCAGTTCGATCGCGGGTATATTTCTCCTTATTTCGTAACCGATACTGAGAAAATGGCTACTGAAATGGAGAATCCTTTCATTTTAATTCACGATAAGAAAATCGGATCGATGAAAGAGCTCGTTCCAATTTTGGAAGCAACCCACCAGTCTGGTCGTGCTTTGATGATTATTTCTGAAGATATCGAAGGTGAAGCGCTGGCTACATTGGTTGTAAACCGTCTTCGTGCAGGGTTGAAGGTTTGTGCAGTTAAAGCACCGGGTTTCGGTGATCGTCGTAAAGAGATGTTGGAAGATCTTGCGATTCTTACCGGTGGCACCGTGATTACCGAAGAAAAAGGGATGAAACTTGAAGATACCACGCTGGAAATGTTAGGTCGTGCTGAAAAGCTTACCGTTAACAAGGATACCACAACTATCGTTAATGGGGCTGGTGAGGCATCGAATATTGCCGCTCGGGTTGCACAGATCAAAAAACAGATCGAAACTACTACCTCAGATTACGATCGCGAAAAATTGCAGGAACGTCTTGCTAAACTCTCAGGTGGAGTTGCCGTTCTTTACGTTGGCGCTTCTTCAGAAGTTGAAATGAAAGAGAAAAAAGACCGTGTTGATGATGCCCTTCATGCTACCCGTGCTGCGGTTGAAGAAGGTATTGTTCCTGGTGGTGGTGTTGCATATCTTCGGGCTATTGCTGTGCTAGAGGGATTGCTAGGTGACAACGAAGATGAAACAACAGGTATCGAGATCGTCAAACGCGCAATTGAGGAGCCTACCCGTCAGATTGTTTTCAACGCAGGTCTTGAAGGTGCAGTTATTGTACAGAAAATCAAAGAAGGAAAAGACGATTACGGCTACAATGCCCGTCTTGACGTTTTCCAGAATCTGTTCGAATCCGGAGTTATTGATCCTGCCAAGGTTACCCGCGTTGCTTTGGAAAATGCAGCCTCAATTGCCGGAATGTTCCTGACCACCGAATGTGTATTGGTTGAAGAAAAAGAAGATAAGCCCGCTATGATGCCTCAGGGAGGCGGAATGGGTGGAGGTATGGGTGGAATGATGTAATCCTCTTTCCCCGTTACATCAAAACAAAACCCGTCAGGCTGCGAAACCTGACGGGTTTATTTTTCCCTGCTTTGAAATATATGGTTTTTAAATAGCCAGGATTAAAGATCCACCTCTATTTTTAGATTTTAGGGAAGGTTTATAGCAGGACCTTTCCCTTGATGCATTTTACTGCCTTTTGAATCAAGCAGTTTCTTGCCTGCAAAGGTTTGCAAACAGCCTGATGTAAGCATCCATTTCCCGGTAGCAAGTTTTCCTGTGCTTCTGGCAAGCTGCCAATTGCTGGCAGCTAATTGAAGCACATTTTTGTTTATCGAATTTAACCTCATTGTATATTTAATTCCAGTGGTAAAGTCCGTCAATAAGCCTTTCCTGTTTTTCTTCGTCAGACAACGCATTATATTGTTGGACTTCCGCTTCATAGGCTTGTTGTTTTTTTGTTTCTGCGTCCTTCAGCGGCTTGCCATAAATCCGTTCAATCCGGTCATTCAGGAACTTATTGGCAACGGTTGGAAACAATTCCAATAACAACTCCTCTTTTTCATTTGAAGCAAGTTTCACATTCTCCCCGTATTTAGGGAAAGATGGGTTAGGTTGTTTCTCGTAATTCGACGTATTGAAGGGGACCTCAATACGGGTGCCGGCAATTTTTTCCCGGAAATCAGGATCAACAGGAATTGGGGTTTTCCCATAAGAGCCCTTGACAAGGTTTACAAACTGATTGGAGTTATTACTGTAAAAAGGTTTCCCGTTTTTTTCATCAATCACACAGTTCACGGCCTGGGCACCAACAATTTGACTCGTAGGAGTTACCAATGGAGGACATCCGGCCGCTAAACGAACTGTCGGAATCACTTCCAGCACTCGTGGAAGCAAATCTTCCTGCTTCAACTGCTTCAACTGTGATAACATATTGGTATACATTCCTCCGGGAACTTCAGCGAATTTTACTTTTTCATCCGGATCAGGGAAGTTGAAGTATTTTTCGATTTGGCCACAGGTATCCAGCAATGCCTCTTCATTGTCTGATTTTGCATATTTTATGGCATAATCAAACAACTTGTCGATATGCTCCGGCAATTGATCTTTGGTGATGTCAAATTCGATAGGAAATATCTTGTAACTGTCTATGTCCCCCATTTCTATCCGGATATCCTTCAGAATTTTATTAATGCGTACGATTGCATCCAGATTAATTCCCGTATCGATCCCTAATTTGGTGCAGAAAATCTGAATTAACTCAAAGGCAGGTGCGGCAGGGCCACCGGCGAAATTGAGAATTGCCGTGTCAAGAATATCAACTCCTGCAATAATTGCGGCTAAGGCGGAGGCCAGACCAAATCCAGGTGTACAGTGGGTGTGGAAATCGACCGGAATTTTAAGTTGCTTTTTAAACGAAGAAATGATTTGACTGACCCGGTGAGGCGGAACCAAACCTGCCATATCCTTCAGGGTAATCATATCAGCACCCATTGCTTCGAGCTCTTTTGCCATATTCACAAAATACTCATTGGTAAAGATTGCCTTTGGCAGTGGCTTACCCTTTAAGCGGGCCAAGATCCTCTCCTTGCGGGTAAATTTCGGATCAACGGTATAACAAACCACACAGTCGGCCAAACCACCGTTTTCTTTTACATATTTGATGGTCGATTTAATATTGCTGGTATCATTAAGTGCATCAAAGATTCGCATGATCGATATTCCGGATTGAACTGCATTCCGGTTAAATCCTTCGATCACCTCCTCCGGATACGGGTTGTAGCCGAAGAGATTACGTCCCCGAGACAGTGCTGTGAGATGCGAAATATTCCCAATCTCTGCCTTGATTTTTTCCAGCCTCTCCCAGGGATCCTCATTGAGAAATCGCATTATCGAATCGGGAACTGCACCTCCCCAAACTTCAAGTGCGTAAAATCCTGCTTCTTTGTAAATCGGCAATACACGCTCGATCTGTGATTGTTGCATACGGGTTGCGAAAAGGGATTGTTGTCCATCTCTTAACGTGACATCTCTTATTAGTAATTTGCGGTTCATGGGTAAATAATTTGTTTTTAAAAGTCTCATTGAATCCCCTGTGTGGGATGAGTACAAAAAATATTTTTTCGCCGGATCAGAGTTTACCAAATCGTGGCTTTTTGCTTAAAGGATTGATTACAAAATCTGCTGCAAAATTCGGCAATAAATTTGGATATTAGAAATTCTGAGACAAAAATTCTAAAAAAATATGAATGATTTAAACCATACCATTCAATGTATTGACTCATAATACTATGCTGGCTTAAAGATAATAACAGGACAATTGATGTTTTCTAAATTATTGTGAGGAGTTTATTCAGATCAAAGCTCTGCAGGCAATATTTACCATTTGAAGTATTTATGCTTATTTTTTATTTCGAATAATTTGTCGATATTTGGACGGCTTTAATTCAGTCATTCAGGCGCTGGTTTTAAGATATTCATGGAGTCTGAATGTGTTTAAATATTCACTAATCGCTTTTTAAATGATTTTTCTATTTCAAATTGCTGCTGAAGTTTCGTATTTTGATCTTTTGATGAAAGGGGGATGGTTGATGGTTCCTTTGTTTCTCCTTTCATTCGTATCGATTTATATTTTCTTTGACCGGTTCTTTTATCTGTGGAACCAAAAGAGGGCTGGAGCTGATTTTTTTGAAAAACTTAAAGGTCTTGTTAAAGAGGGTAAAATTGATGCTGCAGTGGCTTTATGTTCTGCAACAAACAGTTCTGAAGCCCGAATTCTGAAAAAAGGGATACAAAACCTCGGAAAGCCATTGCGTGATATTCATGAACAAATGGAAATGGAAGGTAAACTTGAGGTTTATAAATACGAAGGGAATTTATATTTTCTGGGTGTAATTGCCGGTGTGGCTCCAATGATGGGCTTTATCGGAACCATAGCCGGTGTAATTAAGATATTTTATAATATATCGCTCGCTGATAACATTAGTATTTCATTGATTTCTGGTGGGTTATACGAGAAATTGATTACCTCCGGAGTGGGTCTGAGTATCGGGATTATTGCCTTTGTAGGATACCACTATCTAAATAACAGGGTTGACAAACTGGTGCAAAAGTGGGAATTCCAGAGTGTCCGCTTTATTGATTTGATTAATAATAATTAACAATGAATTTCAGAAATTCAAGGAAACATGCCTTTGAGATATTCTCAAATTCGTTTAGTGACATCATGTTTTTTTTGATGCTGTTTTTTTTGATTGCATCAACCATGATTACTCCGGGAACAATCAAACTGATACTTCCTCAGGCGAACCAAACTCAATCCATGAATAAACCTCCGAAAGAAATAGCCATTTCAGTAACTAAAGATTTAAAATATTACATCAATAACAAACAGGTTCAATTTTTGGAAATCGAGCCTGCCTTACGGAAAGAGAAAAAGGAAAATAGTGAAGTTCACGCTATTGTACGTTGTGATAATACTATTGCGGTCCAATCACTGGTAGATGTTTTACAAATAGGAAGTAAAGTTGAGATGAAAATGGTTTTGGCTACCGCACGTAAGGATAAGGTAAATTAATTACCTTACCTTTGCGGCACAGAATTAACCATGGATTTTCTAACCGTTATTATTCTTTCAATAGGGCTTTCGATGGACAGTTTTGCTGTCTCAGTTGGCTGTGGATTGGCTGAACAGAAGATCTCATTCAGGCATGCTTCCAAAATTTCCTTTTCTTTTGCTTTTTTTCAGGGATTATTTCCGCTGTTTGGCTGGTATATGGGAACTGAAATCAGAGAATATGTTGAGCACGTTGATCATTGGATTGCCTTTATTCTCCTTTTTTTCCTCGGTGGCAAAATGATCCTGCAACGGTTTAAAACCGATGAGCAGGAGAAAATATCAAATATTTATTCCTGGAAACATATAATCACACTATCAATTGCCACGAGTATTGATGCATTGGTAGTTGGATTTTCGTATGCAATGGCTTCGACCGGTAACATTTTCGGAGGTGCAATTATTATCGGTGCTGTTACCTTCTTTTTTGCAATGCTTGGTATTCGGATCGGGAAAGATGTTGGTCACTCCTTTGGGCCGAAGGTCGAGTTGTTTGGAGGTATTATCCTGATCGGTATAGGTCTTAAAATTTTGATTCAGCATACCATGATGGGCGGATAATAAAAATCCCTGAAAGGGTTTCAAACCCTGTCAGGGGTAATCGAGACGAGGTTCAGGTTATTTTCTAATCAAACCTTCCAGTTTACTGTAAGTCTGATCTAATCCTTTAATAAAATCCGTTTTTAATTGTCTGTAGTGCTGTCGAACAAGTTTTGGATTTCTTTTATCCACGAAATGGCAGGCGCGATCGAGCGTAGTATTATTTAATAGCGCAGCTTCTTCAATGATTGACAATAAATTGGTGTCTTTTTTGTCCTCAAAGGTTGCGAGAAAATCGATACAATCTCCAATGAGCTGCGAAGACATGAATTGAATCTCTTTTTTCAAACGTCGTAAGGTTGCCATAGTTTTATTCGATTAAGTGACGGCATCTTTTTAATGATTGGCCGAAGATGCCCCAACGGCAAATTGTAAAATATAGCGCTGAAAAACCTCGAATTAGAAAGCGGTTGTTTTTTTACGCTTTTTTAATTTATCTTTAAGTTTCTGAGCTTCAAGTTCATCGTCGACAATTTTTTTGTTGAATAGAGGCTGTGATGGCAAAGTCCACTCATCTTTAATATCCCAGTTTGAACGAACTTTCACAACATTCAGATAATACATTACCTGTTCCGGAGGAATCCTATTTTTTAAATTGCCGGCATCCCATTTCTTGTTATTATTTCTGTCAAAGATAGCCTTGATCAGGTATTTTTTGGGTTCAAGGTATTTAAAAGTAATTTCACCATCTTTGGTAAGTGGAATTGATTGAACGATCGTCTCTTTTTTGTCATCATTGAGAAGTTGAATAATAGTTGGAACAGTAATATTCCTCATATTCAGTATAATCTTCCCGTAATGCTCCTCCTCCTGAATTTTGAAGTCCATTTTTAGTCCCTTTGAGTCTAATTGATAGATTGTTTTTATTGCTGCTGAATCAATGGACAACTTATAATTTGCAGCGAATTTCCAGGGATAATCCAATTTAAATCGACGCTTATTGATCGAATCAGGTTTAAGTTTGTATTTAACCTGCATAAAGGTTGTATCCAGTTTCTCGAAAAGTGAAATCTTAGTTGAATCAAACTGGGCTACCGGTTCAGGTGATTCTATGACCAGTTTATTGTAAATGTCAAATCCCGGTTTGATATTGGTGGATAATGCAATTGTTTTGGATTCCTTCTCAATTTTGTGTCGCTCTTTATGCTTGTTTTTATTTGGTTGCACAATATCGGTAAAATAGAGCCGTATAGTATCGTTTTTTGCATAATACTCCATCAGGCTATCTTGCTGTACATAGGTTACCTTGAATATTAAAGTATCTTTTTTATAGTCCATGGAATCAGTCAGCCAGATCCTTACTGAATCTGATTTTGCAGACATTTCAATATACGACCACCCTTTTTTTGCTTTAAAGTTTAGGGGTTCGATATTAAAAGTATCTTCAACTGATTGAGTGAATGTGAGATCTACAAATTTTCGGGATGGATGTACATATTTATCAAATCTTAATGAAAAATATTCTTCCCCAAAACTAAGCAGATAGAGAGGATCCGGTGAAAATTTTGTTCTTCCAAGAACTAAGAGTGTATCTTTTTCCAGAATAGTTGTATCATTGGCGGGATAATACCGCGCTGATGGGACTATTCTTCTTTCTAAGAACGAGATTGAGTCAATTCCAGGTTTATATTTAAGATTTGCTCCGGCATCGATAAGACCGTAAACCTGAAAAGTATCGGCCGGCAGATTTGTTACCGCAAAAAAACCTTTTTTATCGGTTTTAGCTACAAAATCCGGGTTTGTTTTATAGACAAGTGTATCTGACGTTCCACGATAAAGCAACACATAGGCATTGGGGACCGGTTCTAAGGTGAAGGCATCCTTAATAAAACCTACAATTCTCAAAGAATCCAATTTAGGACCGGTCGAAAATGCAAGCCTAAAATTCCTCAGGGGATTTTTTTCATTGTTATCTGCGATTCCATCCTTAAAATCGAGTGAATAGGTAGTATTCGGTTTTAATTTCTCATTAAGATCAACAATAAGTGATTTACCTTTGGTTCGGAAGATTGGTCTCTTGGCTGTGGGTGGCGAAACCATAAATTTTTCGTTCAATCCCTCTACAATGATGTACTCATCAAATGTCAGCTTTATTTTTTGATCTGTAAAATTTGTCTGGTTAAAGGTAGGAGTACTGTAAAGAACAACGGGAGGTATTGAATCTTTCAACCCTCCGGATGGCATACCCATATTTGCACAAGAAGTAAAAAAGGAGAGATAGCCAATTATCAGAATTACCAGTAAGAGTATTTTATTTGCCAAACTTGAAATATTAAAAAGTATTGTAAAAATCGAAGTAGGAATCGATGTAATTCTCTTTAGTTTGATAATCAAGAAATGGCTTACTGGATGATTTCATATAATTCTCAAGCTCACTATTGATTTGTTCGCTACCTTTAATTGTTGCATCCGAATAATCAATGGCCAGCTTGCTCAAATTGACAAATGTGGGCTCGTTAATGACTGTGATTTCATTAATATTTATTCCGTCTTCGGCGATTTTGCCGGCCATACTACGATTTAAGGGGGTATTAAACTGATCGTTATACACAGAATAGATTATTTTTGCATTAGCGAACAGCGGGTTATCTTTGTAGGTCTTTTTGACAAACAGCGGGACCATTCCGGTAAACCATCCGTGGCAATGAATAATGTCGGGTGACCATCTCAGTTTAATTACTGTTTCCAGTACCCCTCTGGCAAAGAAAATTGCACGCTCATCATTATCATCAAATTCTATCCCTTCATCATTGGTCGTCGCAAATTTCCGTTGGAAATAGTCTTCATTATCAATGAAATATACTTGCATACGTGCAGCCTGGATTGAGGCAACTTTAATGATAAGCGGGTGGTCATTATCGTTAATAACCAGATTCATCCCTGATAGCCTAATGACTTCGTGAAGCTGGTTTCTTCTTTCATTGACACATCCAAAGCGCGGCATAAACGTGCGGATCTCTTTCCCTCGTTCCTGAATGCCTTGCGGAAGGTACCTCCCGATCTCAGAAATCTCCGATTCAGGTAAGTACGGCGCGATTTCTTGCGAGATAAATAAAACCTTCATTTTTTCCATTACCACAACTTAAATATTTTGCAAAAATATATAAAAAATACTGAATATTCAATCATTTGTACGATTGTATTATTCGGTACCAGGTGTGTACCATTATTTGTGTTCAGATATTTTGTTACTTTGCACTTTGTTTCTAAAAATCTATGAAGCTTTATACAACCATATCAGAATTACAGGAGGCTCTCAATAAAGAGCGTGAAAAAGGGTTTAAAATTGGATTCGTTCCAACAATGGGGGCTTTGCACAAAGGTCATTTATCCCTGGTACAACATGCCGGAGAAATGGCTGATATTGTCGTTGTCTCAATTTTTGTTAACCCTACCCAGTTTAACGATACAGTTGATCTGGCTAATTACCCGCGGACGCTAGCAGATGATCTTGAGAAGCTTTCCACACAACACTGTGATTACGTTTTTTTCCCCTCTGTTGAGGAGATCTATCCGGTTACTGATACCCGCAGATTTGAGTTTGGAAATCTCGAGACTGTAATGGAAGGTAAATTCCGACCTGGTCATTTTAACGGAGTAGCTCAGGTAGTTAGTAAACTGTTTGACATCGTTCAGCCTGACAAGGCTTTTTTTGGATTGAAGGATTTCCAGCAATTGGCCATCATTAAAAATTTGGTTATCCAGTTGAAACTAGATATTGAAATTGTTCCGTGTGAAATTGTACGGGAGTCAGATGGTCTGGCGATGAGTTCTCGAAATAAACTGCTTCTTCCCGAATATAGGGCATGTGTCCCTGTGATTTACCAGACTTTGATGAAGGCCAGGGAACTTGCATTCGTAAAATCCGTTGCTGAGGTCAAAGATTTTGTTTTCGACGCGATTAATGCCATTGCACTTTTGAAGGTTGAATACTTTGAAATAGTCGATGATAGAACTTTAATCCCTGTTCCGGACTGGAGTGATATTGGAATTAAAGTGGGTTGCATTGCTGTTCAGGCGGGTAAAGTACGTCTTATTGACAACCTTATTTTTAACGTTAACGTCAATTAAAATGTTTATAGAAGTTTGCAAATCAAAAATACACCGGGCCACTGTTACAGGGGCAGATCTTCAGTATATTGGAAGTATCACCATTGATGAGGAGCTCATGATTGCTGCGAATCTGATTGAAAATGAAAAGGTCCAGGTGGTTAATGTAAATAATGGAGAGCGACTGGATACGTATGTCATTCGAGGTGAAAAAGGGACCGGAGAAATCGTCCTGAACGGACCGGCTGCACGGAAAGTCTCTGTTGGTGACATTATCATTATTGTTTCGTATGCCTCCATGGATTTTGAAGAAGCAAAACTGTTTAAGCCGAGAATCATATTCCCGGATTCAGAAACGAACCGGCTGATTTGAGCTTGCCGGGGACAGGTAACAAAACAATTTCCAATGAAATGGATTAATTAGGATTGAATAACCATGCCAAAAACAAAAACTGTCTTCGTTTGTCAGAATTGCGGTGCTCAATCTCCCAAATGGGTTGGTAAATGTAATGGCTGTGGCGAATGGAACACGGTTTTAGAGGAGATTATCACAGAACGGAAATCTGGTTCGATTCTTCAGTCTGACGTGAATATAAGACCTCTTTTGCTCTCTGAGATCGATCTTAATAAACAAGAAAGGATCGTAACCGGCAATGCGGAATTTGATCGGGTAACCGGGGGCGGATTAGTTCCTGGAGGTATGATTTTGTTGGGTGGTGAACCAGGTATCGGAAAGTCCACACTGGTTCTTCAAATCGCATTAAAACTGTCACATTTAAAAGTATTGTATATTTCGGGTGAAGAGAGTCTGCAACAGTTGAAAATGAGGGCTAACCGGTTGATCGGCAACCAGAACACCTGCCTTTTTTTGTGCGAAACTTCGTTGGAGAATATTCTTTTACACCTTGAAAGTGAAAAGCCCGATCTGGTTATTATCGACTCAATCCAGACTGTGGCGACTGAATTGGCTGAATCGTCTCCTGGCAGCGTTACCCAAATCCGGGAATGCACGGTGGGTATCATGAAGGTTGCAAAGCTGAAACAGATTGCTGTATTGCTGATTGGTCATATTAATAAGGAGGGCAGTCTGGCCGGACCAAAAGTTCTGGAACATATTGTAGATACTGTATTGCAATTCGAGGGTGACCGGAATTATCTCTTCCGGATTCTACGATCAGTAAAAAATCGTTTTGGATCTACTTCTGAGCTGGGAATTTTTGAGATGCGGCAGGACGGATTACATGAAGTGAATAATCCTTCAGAGATGCTCCTCTCATCGCATAATGATGGTCTGAGTGGCACAGCTACTGCTGCCACCATGGAGGGGATGCGTTCTTTCCTGATTGAGGTACAGGCTTTGGTAAGCTCTGCCGCCTATGGGAATCCGCAACGTTCAGCTACGGGTTTTGATCTGCGGCGGATGAACATGTTGCTTGCAGTCCTTGAAAAACGGGCCGGGTTTAAATTAATGACTAAAGATGTTTTTTTGAATATTGCCGGGGGACTACGGGTAGATGATCCGGCCATGGATCTTGCCGTATTGGCTGCTATTCTCTCCTCTAATTTTGATGTCGCCATTGACAAGCAACTTGCTTTTGCGGGTGAAGTTGGTCTCACGGGTGAGATCAGGCCGGTTAACCGTATCGAGCAACGCATCGCCGAGGCTCAGAAACTCGGTTTTAATGAGATATACCTGTCTAAGTACAACAAGGGTGTAGACTTTAGGCGCTTTGACATTAAGATCCACCAAATTGATCGGGTGGAGAAAATGATCAGGACGCTGTTTTCGTGAATTCATCATTATTCCATGTTTACATATGTCGTAGAGACAAGGCAAGGCCTTGTCTCTTGTTGTTTTGAAATGATAAATTGTAGAGACAAGGCATTGTCTTGTCTCTACATCGTCAAATTTTATTTTTTTCAGCCCTGACGGGCTATAGGACGTTGTCGGCCGTGGTTTTTCTATGGCCATTTATGTTACACAAACAATCAGTAAGAGTTTCCTGAAAATAACCTCCGGTTTTAACCGGAGGACAGGAGAGATAAAGGCATACAATATAACTCAGTAGGGGTTACCTAATGGCAATAAATGCTAACTTACAGTGATTGATATTTTTACATTTTCCCTGGGGAAACCCCGTCAGGGTTTTTTTCACTTGATTGCTCCGTATCACCCAGTTTCACTGGGCGTTATTTACAGGGAACTCCTACGGAGTGAGGAGAATTAAGACAAATAATCTTAACTTAATGATTTTGCCCTTATGGGACTGACTGTTGCGCATCAAGACATGCAAACCCACAAACCCCCAAACTTCGGGCGATTGAAAATAACCGAAGCGTAATTAGCAGCAACCAACCGCAAAGCTGTCACCTTCCAAACCGCGCAGTGGTGGCCGGGTGAATATTAAGAAACTGTTTAAATTTTAAAGTTCGTTATTATTCAGGAGTAATTCTTTTACTTAATATTGTGCCGTAGGCATTATGGGTAGAAGGGTAGTTTGTCGCAAAATATCTCGGCCCGTACGGGACGAAACCTTCAATATTTAATTGTTTTCTACCCCTATTTAATCCCTGACGGGAATGTAAATCTAATTTTAAACAGTTTCTAAAATTAAACCAACCTGTGGTTATAAGATTGAAAACCTTCCAGCAATTGAAAACCCTCACAGCGTTATTAAACCATTGAAGTGGTTTTGTGGTTAAAACCCTTGGGCCTTTTACCGGTAACTGAGCGAAGCCGAAGTTACCCCACAAAAAAAGCCCTCCGAAGAGGGCTTTTAATATAAAATATTGTTGTTAATTAATTACTGTACAACAAGTGAAAGTTCATTAAGATCGCCAGCGGCAGCAACACCAGCAGCAGCGCTACCGACAAGACCACCAGGCATCACATAATTGGTATAACCATAGTTCCAAATTCCGTCATTAGCATTCATAACTGCAGTAAGAGTTGTAGCTGTAGGAATACCAATATTAATAGAGTAAGTAGTATTATTAACATGGGTATTAGCCAAAGCTGCCAACAGGTATGGTTTCAAGGTCATGATATCCGGAGAAGCAATAATTGCCTGGATTCCTGGATTGCCTGCAGAAACTGGAGCAATACCTGGAGTGTAAGTCCCCATAGTTGCAAGAGCACTGATGTTGATGGCAACATTGGTTTGTGAATAAACAACAGTCTTATAAGAGCTGAAATTGAAGGATGCCAATGCAGCGTTACCTGTTACAGTCAAGGTGTGCATCCAGTCAAGAGCAGTTGGTGCTAAAGTTGCAAGTTTTGGATTATTGGTGATAGTCAAATCTGAACCAGGTCCACCGTAACCGTCATTGTTAATATCAACAAATGCATTGTGACCTAAATTAAGACCGGTGATGATAGCGGCATTATTTAAGGTAAATGAGTTGAGCTGTCCTGAGGTTGTCAATGAAGTCAGTAATGGAAGGTTATTTAAGTTAACTGAAACCATATTTCCACCAAGTGTCAGGCTTGTAAGATTGGCGTCTCCAGCAGTTGTAACCATTGCAGAAACACTGGCCCAATGCTTTGGATTAGTATCAGCGGCCAATTGAGCAACAGTACCAGTAATGTTAGCTGTCAACAAAGTAGCTGAATATATACCAAGATCAACTGTACCAGCAACTCCGCCTAAAGTTAGCGATTTAATAGCTGCAAGATTAGCTGCTGTTGGAATAGTTCCAGCAAGCCACTGATAAACAGCCAAAGTTAATGTTGTTGTCTGAGGAGCATTCAAAGTAGAACCTGCAGCACCCATCCACATTGGGATTGAAAGTGTTGTTGGACCTGTGATAGAAACAGCAACTGGAGAGTTAAATACATTCAGTTTAACATTCCCTGCAGCTGCAGCCCATATTGTTAAATTACCAGAGGTAGCTAAGCTGGAAAGGTCAACTAAAGTAGCTGTACCCGTAGTAGCTGTGGCACCAGTTGCAATAGTAAGAGCAGCAGCGGTAGTAGCAGCTGAAAGATCAACTGTAGTAGCTACAGGAGCTGTAATAGAGGCAGCTGCGGTATAAACCAGGGTTCCCAATTTTACTGAAAGGGCATGATTAGCTGTAAGATGTTGAATCTGACCCTGAGTAGCAAGACCTAAAGTGATTGAAGTAGTTCCGGTTGAATTGAAAGCTACAGTTGGGGTAGCAGCTCCAACATGATTACCTACATTACCGCCAATTACTACATTAGGAATGTTGATATTTCCTGTTCCATTAGCTACAACCGGATTATTGGTTGTAAGAGACTGGTCAACCAAAATAAGGTCACCACCAACGGTCATTAAGCTGGCAGAAGCGTAGTCGCCAGGATAATCTAAAGTTACATTACCACCTACATTATTCAATGCGTTGTCAGCGATATCAGAGCTAACAATTGTATAGTCTCCTCTAACTGAGGTAAGTTTGCTTGCAACAACTTTGTCAGAAGCCTGGCTGTCGATATATACCCAGTGACCGGCACCTGCAACAGTTGAAATTGTAATAGTAGTATTACCAAAAAAATGATGAGTACCAACAGTAATAACCTGAGAAGAACCATTAACACCAATAACAGCACCAACAACGTTGATAATTGAGTCTGCTTTCAAAATGTGAGCAGCATCAAGATTCGTAGTATTCAGGGTTAAGTTACCATTGATGATACCCATCTGGTACAATTTAGCCATGTAGAAATCAACTTCAGAATTGGTTGTCAAAGTAACATCACCATTGTACATTGCAGTTGCATTCAGTAAAATAGTAAGATCCCTGTTGGCAAAGCCTAATTGTACAGTCAGTGCAGAAACAGAAGCCTGAAGAAGTGCTGTATTGGCGGTTTCAGTGGCCAGACTAGCAGCGAGAGTTGAAAGCTGAGTAGCTGTTGCAGCATTTGCAGTTTCAACAACTGATTGCAATTGAGCAAGCAACTGAGTTACATTCCCAACACCTGTGGTGATTGCAGTTGTAATTTGAGTCTGCAAATTTGCTATCTCGGTAGTTGTATTGGCGTCAATAGTACTAACACTGTTTACCAGGGCTTGCATGATGTCGCTCTCAAGGGTAGCAACCTGAGCAGAAGTTGCAGCGCTATTCAACTGACTCTGCAATCCAGCCAAAGTTGTGGCCAATGTTGCATCAGCAGCTGTTCTTGCAGCAGCCAAACTATTCAGAGAGGTTTGCAAAGCAGCAACAGAAGCTGCAGTGGCGCCGTTTTGTGCAAGACTGGTTAATGCAGTGTTGATGGCAGCGATCTGGGTGCTGATGCCATTCAAACTGGATGTTAAGCTTGCTGCTGTTGGCAACGCCTGAATTGCTGTCTGGAGTGCAGCGATTGTAGCTGTCTGGGAAGCAATCGTTTGTTCCAGTGTTGTAACGCCCGTAACTTGTGTTGCAAGCGCTGCAATCTGATCTTTCAATGCCTGAAAGTCATTTGCATACTTATTACAAGATGTAATAATCAGGGCGACCATCATCACGCCCAAAAAGAGTTTTTTCATTTTTGTTGTTTTTAATTAATAAATGGAAATAAAAGAAGCACTTTAATTTTAATTTGTACAAAGTTGAAATAAATGTAAGAGGTAAAAAACCTCACATCTCACGAATTGTGATATTTGGCAAAATGGCTGAATAATTTGTCATTATAAAAGGATATATGGTAAATAATGACGTTATTTCGCTATTTCGTGGAAGCACCCCTTATGGGAAATTCGCTGTCTGATCTGCAGATTTTAAATAGTTCATAATAAGTTAAGTATTAGTAAATAAGCATTATATATTATCGTAATCCGATATTTTTGTTTGATTTATCTTTTGTCTGATTCAAATTTGTCTTTTTTGCCGATATTCCGAATATACTTCTGAAATGTTTGATTTTTCTATTTCCATACCTGCGTAGCTTGCGATGTCTGAACTTTACATGCCCCGAAGGTATTACTAAAAGTTTGAATTAACCATTTTTCGCTATAAAGTATCGTATTTATTTCTTAAATCGTATAAATGAGATCGTGATGCAACCAGTTTTATTCCGTTAAAAGGGGGGATCAACTGACATTCCCTTGTTTTGAATTCTATTGACCCCAGATAATTCAAATTTAAAAGGGCAGACTGATTGATCTGAATGAATTTTGTAATCCCCATCAATTCCTGAATATCTTTTGCCGTTGTTCCGGTTCTTAATTTTACTTCGCTCAGGTCAGTCAGTATTGCTTTCCATACCGGCTTGTCATTGGCTTGTTCTTTGATACACTGTAAAAGAACGATGTTGTTTTTATCCATGAATCGAAGACCGATCGGTGTGGGGAGCGAGATAATCTCTGTGATCCCTTGTGAAACCGGTACAAAAGTTACCGGCTGATCGTTCTTTCTTTTCTGTTTGAATCGATCGATTACTTGCTTCAGATCTTCGGTTTTAACCGGCTTTAGCATATAATCAAAGGCTGATTCGCGCAATCCCTGGATCATATATTTATCGAATGCCGTATAAAAGACCACACTAAACATTTGTTTCCTCAATTTTCGTACTTCATCCAGAAGTTCAAATCCTGATTTAACCGGCATCTCAATATCCATAAATACCAGCTCAAGGTTCTCTTTGAGCAGCAGGGTTTTCGATTGATTGTATTTTGACGCACAACCCTGCAATTGTATTTCCGGGAAAAAACCCAGGTGCTCTTTTAATGCAAATACAAACTCTTCGTCATCATCAATTATGGCTGTTTGAATTTTTTCAGTTCCATTCATAAATAGTCATCGATCGATTTTTGATGAAATCGTTAAGCTTTGTATTGAATTGCTAATATTCCTTTACCGCTTCAAAAGTATTTTACCCTACCATCCAAAATCAAATATTTTCAAATTAGAGGATTTTGTTCGGTTTTGAATGGCTCAGCTCTCTAAATATCGTAAGAAAAGCTTACTGGAATTATGATCCTGACGATCGTTCCCTGTCGGGGTTGACTGGTTTCACTGAGGTCGGTGATATTGAATGTAATTTTGTGGGTGTTTATGGAATTCAGCAGGCTGATAGTCTGGTAAAGAATTTTCAGACCTGTTCCGGCGCCCATTGAGCGATTCGGTGAGGAGCCATATCCAATACCATTGTCTTCAATCGATATTTGGATACCTCCTTCGCAGTTTTGGATCGTGATTGCCAAAGACTTTTCGCCCTTACATGGCAAAAGTCCATGTTTAATTGCATTTTCTACCGGGATTTGTAGGATCATTGGCGGAATCAACTGATTCATATCCGCATTTTGTGCAATGTCAAAGGTAATTTTAAGAGGTTCGTGTAATCTAAGTGTTTGCAAACTGATATACCCCCTGACCACCTCCAATTCTTCGGACAAGGGGATCGCCGGTAGCTCGGTATTGTCAACCGATCGTCGAAGGAGCATCAGCAGGGTTTTGATATTTTGCCGGATGATGTCCGGGTCGTTGTCAGAGCCCGATAAGGTGCTCAGGGTGTTGAACAGGAAATGTGGTGACAAGCGGTTCCGGATAGTCTGCATTTTGAGTGCGGCAATTTTTTTTTGTTGCTTTTCAATCGTTGCCCGATATTTTTTAAGGAGAGTAAGACACACGATGGATAAGGTGGCCAGAGCGGTTGTTAAGAATATTATTACACTATAAATCAATAGCATAACCATTTTTTATTTTTTGATTCACTAAAAAGACTGTGCCATAAAAAAGAGGCATTTTGAAAAAAATGCCTCTTTAAACTAGATGGGATAAAGCTAATATTCCCAAAGATCCTGTTCGTAATCGAAGATTGAGTTTTTGATCCTTTCTGATTCCTTAAAGGCATATTCCCCGGCCGCATATTCTTCAATGGATCTGTTGTTATAAACATTTTCTTCTTTGACAATATAACCGTCAAATCTGCGGGTTATAAAGATATCATCAAAGCTTAATCCTCTTGCTTCATTAAATTCGTTCAGAGTCTCCTGTTTAGCCAGGATTGGTCTGATTTCGGGGTAAGAAACCCAAAAAAGTCTTTTACGAACAAATGTACTGTCCTTTGGATCCTTTTTATAGACCCGAATCGGGCAAATCCCTAGAATGCGGACCTGCAGTGTTGACTTTTGTTTGTCGAAATACCATACCTCCTTAACTTCAAGCTGTTTCACATCACGTACCGGTAGTTCTGACTGGACCGTAGAGTCACGATCGTTACCGGTGTTCAGATCCGTAACTTTAATATGCTTGACAGAGTCTCCAAACTCCTGCTTTACCTGGTTATAGTTGATAGGTTCTTTGAATTCATTATCGGACAATGTGGCGTCAAATGCGGTAATTCGCTTGTCCTCAATACCTTTCAGAAGAATATTAACCAGGTTATTCCGTCCCTGAATATCACGGGTAGGATAGTAAAAATGCTGATTTGCCTTTTCGCGAAAGTCGATGATGCGCCAAACTGTTTTCGACCAGATGACATCTGATTCCCTGATTACAGGCAGGGGAGCAGGTTTTCGGTCAATTGTTGTCTTTTTAGCAAAGAGGCCATCAATGACCTGAGCTTTCAACAGGTTTTGTGAGGTAGCTCCGATCAAAACTAAAGTAATGATTAAGACTAATTTTTTCATCGTTAATTAATTTTAAAACTTATCGCAGGCAAATTACGAGTTGTGCCGTCATCCCCCTTAACTACTATGCTTTCAATGTATAGCCGGTTTCCCGGATTTAATCCTTTCATCAGATCGCGCTGCTCCGGAGAGAAGTGATTTCCTTTGGTAGCTTTATCGACAATAAAACCGGCTCTTGATGTAGAAACGACAAATGAAGTCACTGTAAAGTTCATTTCAAAATCAAAATCGGGAATTTTTGCCAACACTCCTTGTTGAGCTTCCAACTCATTCCGGGAGATGGTACCTTCTGTCTTATTTGCAACGAAGGCTACAGGATCGGGAACTTTCTTAACGCGAAATGGTGTTGAGCCGATCTCTTTTAGTGTTCCGTCAATCATGGCACTGATGGTGATTACTGATTTCACCCCAACCTTCTCAGGTTTTACCAGGTAATTCCCGTCTGGTCCAGGCTCAATTGTGCCATTTGAAATGGAGACTTTGATATTCGTAGCCGAGATGCCTGGAACCGAAATTGAAACAGGATTGGCGAGCCCGGCATAAAAGACATTCATCTTGGTTGGAGAAACGGTCCAGGAAGGTTTCGCGACTTCATATTCATGTTTGAACGGATAACTTACAATAATCCCGGAAGGGTTCTTATAATTAATCTGTCCCCTGTATTCTACCTTTCCCTCTTTACTGGCAGACACTTTATATAATCCGGCATTTTCTCCCGGGACCATTGGCAGGGTTGTTCCACCAACAACGATGACCGGATTGGCGGTTGTATCGACAGCTGAAAGAAAAACTTTGGCTTCGTAGGTATTACCCTGCAGTACATAATCAGAACTGGAGACTACCTGGGCCTGAAGTTTATTGAATTTGAATGAAGTTGCATCAATTTGAGCATAAAGGTGATTGATGACATCGGATTCTGCAAAGCGAACGTCGCTCTGAATTTTTGACATTAGGGTAATAACTGCTATCAGGGGATATCCCTCAAATTTGCTGGATTCCCATGTGGGAGTTTGTCCCTGCGACGGGGGAGGAGCCGAAGTATCAAGGCTTTTATTGATTGATGCGATTAATTCGGTGTTGGTGGTATCAACCAGTGCAATGAGGGACTTTTTATATTTTTCGATTGCTTTTTTCAAGGCTAGTCCATTCTTTTTGTTAATCATTAATTCAGCCGCATAATTGAGATCATCCTTTGAAATAATGTTATCGACATTCCCGTCCGGGCCATCGGCCTTTTTCACAATTAACTCTTTTAACGAGTGAATATAGCGATAGAGGGAATCAGAACTTGCTTTCACTTTCAGAACTTCATTATTCAGTTTTTCGGCTTTTTTCGGATTTTCCTTTGCTGCATTACTAAATTCGTCGTAGACACGCTGATTTTTCGCGATGGAACTCTCAATGGTCTGCATGAAATTATGATTTACCATCACAAATGCATCCAGAACAGTTTTATCGACATTGAGCGCAAGCATAGCCGTCAAAACCAGGTACATCAAACTGATCATTCTTTGTCTGGGTGCCTCCGGACAGTATTTAGTTCCCATGTTCGAGTTAACCTTTTACGTTCATAGCTCCCAGCATATTACCATAAACATGGTTAAGTGCTTCCAGATTCTTATTGAGCTGTTCAGTTTGTTTCCGATATTTCTGAGCCTCTTCAACGGCCTGATTCACCAGTTCTGTCATTTTAGAATGTCCTTCAAACGCTTCTGCAGATGATGCGGAGATTTTTTTTGCATGCTGAAGGTGCAGTTCGTAGGATGAATGTAAAGCCGAAAGACTTGAGTTAACAAGCGAAAGTCCGGCACTGTAGGATTTCGTATGATCATTTAGTGCAAGAAGATCCTTGTTTACAGATTCCGTGAAACTTTTATAAGACTGGGCCAGTTTGTCTCCTGTTGTGACCAGCTGATCATTAATTTTTTTCGAAGATTCAGAAAAACTGTTGGCCAGATTCTTTGATGAATTACCTAAAATCTGGGAAGACTGATCGTAGGAATATACCAAATCGTTGGTGGATTTTTCAATCGAATGGGATGCACGGGAATTTATGTCTTTAAATACTGACATTGATTCCGATGCTTCGGTCATATTTTTAACATATTCATTGGTTGCAATAGTGGCCGTCGAAATATCGGCTATTCCGCTGGCTGTAGTTGAAAGATCCTGAAGTCCTTTTTTTACTTTAGCCAGCAATTCGGGAGAAATCTCAGCTTTCTCAAGAATGTTACTTATGGAATTTTGTTGAGGTGCTGCAGCAAGCGGATATTCGAATTCTTCTTCGATATAAGCCTCTTTGAGTTGAGGATAAACCTTTGACCAATCAGGGATTTCGACTGAAGGTTCAAATGCAGAGAAAAAGAAAATCACTACTTCAGTTAACATCCCTATCGGTAGAATGATGTTTGCGTAAGGCCAGTGCTGCAATTTGAACAGAGCTCCCAGGAGAACTACTGAAGCCCCAATGCTGTATAAAAAATTCATGGAAGATTTCCATCTTCTTGAATGTGTAAATTCGAACACCGCCATGATTAAATATTTTCGTTATCTGATTTTTACTTTTTGCCTGATTGAAACTCATCACCAAAAGATGAGCGTACACACCTAAAACCAAGATAGGATTTAGCCGTATCCTGGTACTCAAAAGTGCGGGTTCCAACCTGAATGAAATAGGCAATGTCTTTCCAGGATCCACCCCGTACTACCTTTCGCTTCATTGCAGGTGGGTCACCGGGGAGTGCATTTTGTTCAAAGTTGGGATTCAGATCATGCATATAATTGTAGGAAGACTCATCATAGGCTGTAATAGTCCATTCAGCTACATTACCTGCCATATCGTAAAGTCCGTAACCATTTGGATCATATGTTGCAACCTTAACGGTTGTTTTTCCACCATCATCGCTGTAATTTCCCCTCATTGGTTTGAAATTTGCCAGGAAACACCCATTTTTGGAACGGGTATAATACCCTCCCCAAGGGTACATTGAATTACTTAATCCACCTCTGGCTGCCAATTCCCATTCTGCTTCAGATGGTAACCGGTAATCCTGGATACCATATTCCCCTTTGCCGGAAAGGGCTGAGTTTTTAAAGTTAGTCCTCCACATACAAAATGCTTTGGCTTGTTTCCAGGTTACCCCAACAACAGGATAATCATCAAATCCCGGGTGGGAAAAATATTTGCTGGTCAACGGATCGTTGTATGCATAGGAGAAATCGCGAATCCAAACCAGGGTATCGGGATAGATATTTACATTCTCGGTCATGATAAAGCTAGAGCGACCTTGAATAGGAACCACTTTTCCGGTAAGGTCAATAACAGAACCCTGGTAATTCTGGGTTTTGTAGTTGTATGCGTTTTGCATACGGGCTGCCTGTTGAAGGTCAACCCAGGAATAGCTGTAGTTCAATTTCCGGGTGTCAAGCTCTTTTCTTCCCATAATACGGTCGTTTCCCGAATAGAACATAGGTTCTAAAGCATCCTTATATTCAGTATTGCGCCAGTCGAGTTTTCTTTTCCAGTCGAGAATAGGCGGATCAATAGGGTTACCTTTCCGGTCCTGGGTAATCTTAAACTCCTCAAACTGTTCGGAGAGCAGTTGACGAGCCATTGAATCCCGAACCCAATAGACAAATTGCCGGTATTCATTATTGGTAATTTCGGTATCGTCCATCCAGAAAGTGGACAAGTCGACTGTTCGCGTGGGGACGGCCGAATTTGCTACATCCTGATCGCCAGCGCCCATGTTAAAGCTTTGCCCCGGAATAAGGACCATGCCCAGCGGGGAGGGTTCAAAATATTTCCCTCGTTTTAAAACGCCTGTTAATTCCCCGCTTCCACCCCGATGGCAGCTGGTTAACAAGAGGATAAACGATATACTACCTAAGATGACTAATCGTTTCATAGTTCGTCTGATATGTTGTAATCAACTATTTTTAGGTCAAAGTTACAAAAATCTCACACTTTTGTACTGATGATCATGCTTTTTGTATAATAAAAATGAATACGAAAGAAAGAATTCGTGAGATCCACTGTTGTATCTCGACAAGGCTGAGATACTCATATCGTAGGAATATCCGAATTTTATCCCGTTCCATAACTCAGTCCCGGCAGTGATAAGTATGGCATCACCTATCCGATATCCGATGCCTGCCCACATTCGTTTATCATATTCAAAGGTTAAATCAAGATCTGCCTGCCAGCTTGAAGGATCCGTTTTGAAAAATACCGACGGAAGCGCCTTCAATCTCTCATCAGCCATTTGAACGGTATAAGTTCCACTAATGTAGTAAGTTCTAAGTAATGTATACCTTCCCGTCTGATCGAAAACGAACGATGGTCGGTTCAGATGTTTGCCTGAAATGGCCAATTCGTAATTTTCATCTTTGTAAAACAGCCCTAGCCCAATATCCGCCATAATCCCACTTACCTTTCCCTGTGGAAGCGATGGATCTGAAAGATTCACTAAATCTGCCCCATCAATGCCGGTCATATCAAAATTAAGGTTTTTATTCATCAATCCCAATGATATTCCGGAACCAAGTTTACCGTTGCCCAGCTGAATTCTCCACGAATAGTTCAGTCCTACGGAAACATTTTTCTCAAAACCGATCACATCATTTATGATTGAAAGTCCGATTCCATCATCCTTACCAACCAAATGTAGCGATGCGTCTGCATTAAAAACCGTAGTCACAGGGGCTCCGGGAAATCCAACCCACTGAAATCTGTTTAAGATTGAAACATTTATAGGCCCGGTAGATCCTGCAAATCCAGGATTTACAGTTAATTGATTAAACCTGTTCTGACTGAACTGCGGGTCCTGCTGAGCATATGCGGCAAAAATACTAATATTTACCAATATCCAAAATAATATCACTTTTTTCAATCGTTGCCTTTTGAGAGAAGTGATATTTTTATGATTATCATTCATTCGCACGATGGTCACGGTAGAATATTCGCATTTATTGATTTTTCCTATTTTCAAACAAAGATAGAATTTTACTGACTATATTTTATGGAAATATTTCCACCATTTCTCGGAGATCTCATTTTTACACGCTTTTCGGTAATCTTTTTTGGAGCATGGGATCCTGACAGGGAATAACGTACAATCATGGGACGGGACTTCCATCCACCATCGCCGTGAGATTGGATGGAGCAGAAATGAGATTGGATCCTCCAATCCATCAACAGATACATGATAATGTTCAAAATTGGTTGCTTCCTCAACCGGTTCCTCATCCATCCGTTTTGAGGCTCCATTTATAAAATACCAGCATATTTGAGCTGCCATCATAGCTCCAAGGGTTGTTGGATCGTATGAAGGCGAGTAGCCGAAAAAACAAAACCACGCTGGTGTAGTTGAAATTCCTGAATACCACGCAATCTGACAGGCTTCCTCTCCGGTCAGTCCATTGGGAGAAAGGCGATATTGGCCTGGTGCTTCTGAAGCTTTCATCGCACCGAAATCAAAACTAATCAGATCTGACTGGCGGATAAGCGGTTCAATTTCTTTAAAATCACTACGAATTTCTCCCAGCGTAAAGATCTCTCCGTTGATCCCCTCGCCTGACAGATCATTGTTTTGTTCACCGATAAAGTAGGACTGTCCTGCAATCAGATTTACAGATGTGCCATCAGGAAGCTTACTAATGAACCACTCATCAGCAGGACAATTCTCCTGGCTGGCGTTGTCTGCTCTGTCATCAACAATCAGCAGGTTCGTTTCCTTCTTTATAAACCCATTGGTTAACGGGACGGTCAATTCCTGACTCCCGCCTAGGATTAGCAGGCGGATACCCAGCTCAGACAGCTCTTCAGCCACCATCTTTGTGGCTGCATAAGTATCTTTAGGTGCGATACCACATCGAATATTTCCAAGATCAACAATCCACAATTCTGAAGAGAGGTTGGCAAGTGAGTAAAGATGTTGCCTGATTGTGTCGGGAGCTGCGGACTGATCAGAAGCCCGCGATCCTCTCCCTTCAGGAATCCCCAAAATTGCCAGATCAGGAAGACGATTTGGATCCCAGACACGGGTTTTAAGGTAATACCCCAACTGATCGGAATTCCCGTCAAATGTTTTAACAACAGGTAAATCTTTTGCAGGTATAATCAGTTCAGCTAGCATAGCTCATCTCTGTTAAATGTTAAGACCCAATCAAAAGGAGATTGAACGTGCAAATTTCAAAAACACGGAAACGTATGCACTTTACATTTTGCACTTTACACTTTGCATTTTGATATTTATTTTGAACGTCGTTTGTTCGTTTTGGGTTTGCTCCCTTCGGTTTCGATGATTACTTTACAGTCGTCAACTGTCAGTGAATCAATTTCCGTTCCTTTTTTGATTTTGTAATTTCCCTTTTTAAAGGAGATATAGGGACCCCAACGACCTTCAAGGATGCGGATATCAGGATCAGCGTTGAAGGTTTTTAGGACCGATTTGATCGTATGTTCCCTTTTTTCTTCGATAAGTTCGATTGCCCGCTCAATGGTTACGGTCATTGGATCATCCAAATCCTTTTTAAGGGAAACGAAAATACCGTCATGGCGGATATAGGGGCCGAACCTTCCAATTCCAACAATCACTTTCTTCTCTTCATATTCTCCCAGGTCACGAGGGAGATCAAACAATTTCAGGGCCTCTTCCAGGGAGATGGTTTCGATGCTTTGCCCCTTTTGAAGACTGGCAAACAGCGGTTTTTCATCGCTTCCTTCAATCGCTTCTCCGATTTGAACAAAAGGGCCAAACCGGCCGATTTTTGCGGACACCGGTTTTTGTGTGGCCGGATCAGTACCCAGAATCCGTTCTCCCCTTGCACGTTCCGAATTATTGAGCGCATCTTCGATCTTCAGGTGGAAAGGGCGATAAAAGCCATCAATCATCTCGTTCCAGACCAACTGACCTTCTGCTATTTCGTCAAATTGTTTTTCTACCGAAGCAGTGAAATTAAAATCCACGATAGGTTCAAAATATTTAACCAGGAAATCGTTGACTACCAGGCCTATATCGGTCGGAAACAATTTAGCCTTTTCCGTCCCGGTGATTTCTGTTTTTACTTCCTGATTGATTGTGCCATCCTGCAGAGTAAGCGTTATGAATGAACGTTCGGTCCCTTCGCGATCCTCCTTTACCACATATTCACGCTGTTGAATAGTGGTGATGGTTGGGGCATAGGTTGACGGTCGTCCGATACCCAGCTCCTCGAGTTTCCTGACCAGGCTTGCTTCTGTATATCGCGCAGCCTTTTGTGAAAACCGTTCAAGCGCCTGGATCGTTTCGGGTTGCAGTTTTTGATCAACAGCCAAAGCAGGGAGTAACCCTTTTTCCTCTTCTGTAAGGCTTTCATCATCAGACGATTCCATGTATACGCTCAGGAAGCCATCGAACCGAAGGACTTCTCCTGCAGCAACGAATAGTTCTGTTGCCTTTGAGACCGTGATATTTACAGTGGTTCTCTCTATTTCAGCATCGGCCATTTGCGAGGCCAAAGTGCGTTTGTAGATTAAACTATAAAGTCTTTGTTCCTGTGAGGTTCCGGCAATCTCTTCCTGATCGAAATAGGTCGGCCGAATTGCTTCATGCGCCTCCTGTGCCCCCTTTACTTTGGTTTTATAATGGCGGATTTTTACATATTTATCGCCATAGGATGTCACTATTTTTTTCTTTGCGGCATTGATTGCGAGGTCCGATAAATTAGTCGAATCGGTACGCATGTAGGTGATGTGACCCGATTCGTAAAGCTTTTGGGCAACGGACATCGTTAATCCTACAGGAAAACCAAGTTTACGGCTGGCTTCCTGCTGAAGTGTCGAAGTGGTAAATGGGGCAGCCGGTGATTTTTTTGCTGGTCGGGTGACGATATCTGCCACAGAGAATATTGCTCCATTGCATTTTCCGAGAAACGCTCTGGCATCTTCGGCCGATTCAAACCGGTTATTCAACTCCGCTTTAAGGAGTGATACTTTACCTGTTTTCTCGGGTACCAGGAAAAGGGCATTTACCCTGAAAAAGGGAACACTTTGAAAATTTGTAATCTCGCGCTCCCGATCTACAATCAGCCGGACAGCAACTGACTGAACTCTTCCGGCAGAAAGGGAAGGTTTTACTTTTTTCCAAAGGACAGGGGAGATCTCAAAACCGACCAGCCGGTCCAAAACACGACGGGCCTGTTGCGCATCAACCAGATCCTTATTCAACCGCCGCGGATTTTCTATGGCCTTTTCTATAGCTTCCTTGGTAATTTCATGAAAGACAATCCTGTTTGTCTTCTCTGGATCCAGGTGCAAAACCTCCATTAAATGCCAGGCAATAGCCTCCCCTTCGCGGTCCTCGTCCGATGCGATCCATATTGTTTTGGCAGATTTGGCAAATTTCTTAAGTTCGGTGACAACTTTTTTCTTGTCATCCGATATGATATAATTGGGTTGATACTGATTATTTATATCAACGCCAAAGTCTTTTTTTTCCAGATCACGGATGTGCCCAAAACTGGATTTGACCAGAAAATCCTTGCCCAGAATTTTCTCTATTGTTTTGGCCTTGGCGGGTGACTCGACGATTACCAGATTCTCTTCCATTATTTTGCAGGATGATTTAGGTGCTTCTAAATTTTTTGCAAAGTAAAGAAAATCAATTGTTAAAAATCGGAGTAATCTGTCGGGGAGAGCAATATTTTTATAATCCTTGATACAGTATGCTGATATTCAGGGGTTGACGATAGTTTTTTCCAGTCGGGATGATTCACGAAGGCTTTCCAGTGGGCATCATGTGCCGGCATGTCCGCAAAAGTGGTCATATACATCAGGTTAGGCATAATGCACCCCGAAATTACCTCGGCATAGAATACTGCATTGAAATCGAGTTCTTTGAAAAGTTTAATTTCACCTCCCTGATTGAACATTTTTAATTTCTGAGCGAATAAATAATCGGTAGGTCCCTCGTAACTTCTTAATTCATAAATTCTTTCAGAAGGATTGGTGGTGAATTTCGGAATTTGAAACCTTGGTGCACCGGGAAAGGCCTTAAGAAGAATAGACTCTCTTCTTTTAAAGGGAACCTGATCAAAAGGGGCTTTTAAGAAATCGGCACCTGAGGTTTGATAAATTTCATCTTTAGCCAGAACACTTTGTATTTTATCAAGTTGCCCAAGTGAGGAGAGGGGTACCCAAACGATGATTTGCTTGCCTGAAGTTGTGTCAGAGGCAATTGGTTTAAAGACCCCAACTGTTTTGATTCCTGCCCGGTGCAAAGCGGGGACATAGGATAATTTTAAATAGTTGTCTACCCCCTGTTCCTGGGCTTTTCCTGAAAAATGGTAAACCTGAATCTGATAAAAATCGTGCCCCCTGGCGTAAGTCAATTGCGAAACTGTAAGAAGCAGAATTATTGCTAAGGTCAAAGTTTTCATTTTAAAGATGTTTTAGGTATTGAGGTGACATAAATTTAAGTCGGCAGGCCAATGAAATTTACGGGATAGGAGTAACCCCTTTTTTAAGGATTATATTTCCGTATTTGGCTGTTTCTCCGGTCATCACAACGGCGAAGGCATTTTTAGCCCGTTCGTAAAAGTCGAACCGTTCTATTCGCTCGATTGGGACAACGGAAGGATTTGTTTGATGGATGCTTTTAAGGTAACCTTCCTCTACTAACGGATCAAGGGTATCACCCGGAACAGCGGCCATCATGGACAAAGGGTGAGGCACATAAGCATCAAGCTCGAATAACGGAAGGATGGCCGTCAAAAGATCAGCTATTTTTAAACCATCGGCACGAAGAACGTTTTTATTAAATGTTTCGCCGGGGAAATGGGCATCGGCCAGAATGATTTCGTCTCCATGACCCATTCTTGCCAGGACACTGAGCAGTTCGGGGCTGATCAGGGGGGAAATTCCTTTTAGCATTTTGATTGATTGTTTGTATGGACCAAAGATAGCGATTTATTGATTATACCCATAAAAGTTTGTGTTTTATCCTCTCCGGGAGCCAGGGAATTGCCGGCGTTAATCCCTGGAATATGTTAAAAAAACCTACCCAAGAGTCCCGCTAAATATTTTCCGCAGATATACAAAGAGATAGCTAATCTCACAATACCTGCTGCCTGAAGTTTTTAAAGGGGTCTTACCTCGTTTCAAAAAATCCGCACAATGGCAACTATGACAGATGGATTGGAATCTAATTTTTCAGATTTACATGCTGAGCCAGCAGATAGCTTCGCTGGGGCACCATCCTGAGGGTAAAGGAACTAAAATCTTTAACTGATGACCAGTTGACTTCGGAAAGTGCCTGCAGTCGCGGGAAAACCTGTGCCTCGAATACGGCTTCTGAGGGAATCTGCTCGGTCCACATACACCCCTGAAATCCGATTATTTTGCTCGTCACACTGGCCGGATAGATTTGTGTGACATCGAATTCAAGCAGTTTTTGGAAATTTGTATCCGTATATGTGCTGCTGAAGTAGAACAAGTCCCAGCGCGTAAAAATGATTTGATTTCCATTCGCTGCGGCAATGACCGGTGCATTGGGCATCCAATCGCGCCAATACATTATTTTGAGGTTACTGCTTATTTTCCCATCCGTCACATCGTCCCAGGCAATGACCGATTTCCCTTTGGATTCGAGATTATTTTCGATTTTTCCGACAAAATAATTTTGCAGATACGTTGTATTTAAAATATTATTTGCACTCATAAAGTTGATGCATTCCTGTGATAATTGCCATGTTGTCTGGTCAACTTCATCAGCTCCGATATGAACATAACTGGAAGGGAAGAGTGCAGAAACCTCATTCCAGATCTGGTTTGCAAAGTCATAGATGCCTGCGCTACAGGGGCATAGCGGGTAAGAAAAATCGGAGCCCCACCCGGTCGAACCGGTGCATGAAAGTTGGGGATATGCATTGATTGCTGCAGAGAGATGACCTGGCATATCGATTTCAGGAATGATCTCGATGAAACGTGACTGTGCATAGGCAATGATATCTGCAATATCCTGCCGGGTATAAAATCCTCCGTACATGGTTACGCCGTTCTGTTGCCGGATAAACCTGGGATCAATTGTAAATGCGGGATCTGTTTGGGCCTTTACCATACAGAGGGAATCATAATGGTCGAATGTCCGCCAGGAACCAATTGTATTTAACAACGGAAAAATTTGGCTCTCCACCCGCCACCCCTGATCATCAGAAAGGTGAAGGTGAAATTTATTATATTTGTAATAGGCAAGCCAGTCGACTATTTTTTCGATATATGCTTTTGTAAAAAGGTGCCGGGAGACGTCAAGATGAAAACCGCGCCAACTGTATTTTGGCTGATCGACAACTGTTATTCCGGGTATTTCAAAAGAATCCTGTTTTAAGCTGCCCACACAATTCCAAAGGTACTGTTTCAGCGATTGAATGGCATAGAATGCACCGGCTTCGTTCCCCGATTTAATCACAATTCCCCCCTGAGTTACCGATAACTGATAAGCATCGTCGATAATACTTTTGTCTTCGATTAACTGGAAACTGTTTCCCGGGGAAGGGAGGGTTGGCGAAATTATAAAGTTGTTCAGCACATTCCCAACAAGTGTCCGGGCTGCTGCCGATGCAACGGGAAAGGAATTGTTACTGATAAAAATAAAATTCTTGTCGAGGGTGATCTTTTCACCGGTGAATCCGAGTTGTTTTGGAAGGGGAACAATTCCATGGGTAGGACTTGCCGTGACCTGAGGAATTGCCGGATTTTTCTTGCATGAAATCGCAAGAAAAATGAATAGAAGTATTCTTAATGAAAAAAAAGTGTGAGAAACACAAGGATCGCTTTTCATACTGAATGTGATTTATACTATTTCAAACCCTGAAGGGTATAAAAACCCCGAAGGTTTTCAAAACCTTCGGGATTTAGCCTTTTGGATTAATATCCGGGATTCTGGGTCAGATTTGGATTTGCATCAATTTCTGCCTGTGGTATTGGCATTAACAGGTGATTCTGATCGATTTTAGGAATTATTCTTATTGGAGTGCTCAGAGTGCCGTTGGCGCAGGAATATTGATATTCTTTCACATTAGTCATGGTCGAAATGGCTGTTCCGGACCTTACAAGATCATCAAATCGATGGGCCTCAAAAGCAAGTTCCAGTCTTCGTTCATTTAAAATTGCTGTGCGCATATCGGCTTGCGAAAGTCCGGAAGAAACAGGTGCCAGACCGACTCTGGCTCTGATCTGGTTAACCAAAGGGGCTGCCAACTGCGGAGCTCCCAATTCATTTTGAGCCTCAGCTTCGAGCAGAATGATATCTGCAAGACGAATCAGGTATAAATGATCACCACTGGCCCAACCTGCGGCATGTTCCTGTTTGAAATTGAAGGGCACCAATGTTGCCGGATCTCCGCACGGACTCCAGTCGAGATCAGCCCAGCCTACATTATTGTAGAAAATGATATTCGTGTTTTTACGAATGGTATCCCCCTGGCTATCGTAGGCTGCAACCAGGTCTTTCGAAGGTACGCAGTATTTTTGCCAACCGTCTTCAGGGGCAAGAAATAATTCGACCCCCCAGTTTGAATCTGCAGAACCTGCAATAAAGGGTATTTCAAGGATGGATTCGGAACTCTCATAGTGACTTCCATCGAAAAGTTGATGATAGTCAGGCCATAAGGCATAACCGGCAGGGCTGCCAATGACTGAAGTACAATATTGTAAAACTTTATTGTAATCCCTGTCGCTTCGCTGGGCCCAAATCTGAGCAAGAAGAGCATTCGTGGCACCTTTTGTTGCCCTGACCGTATTCACAGAAGGATCAGTTCCATAGGTGTCCGGAAGATTAGTCACGGCAACCTGCAGATCCGCTTCAATCTGTGCATAAACTTGAGCTACCGTTGACCTTGGTTTTCGTGTAACTGAAGGATCTGCACTATTGGACATTAACTCAAGAGGTACCCCACCGAATAACTTAACCAGGTTAAAATAGTGGAATGCCCTAAGGAAACTGGCTTCCCCGATTATCTGAGCTCTTCGGTTGTTCACATCAAGCGCCGGGTCTTTACACAGCGGTATCTGTTCGAGCAATATGTTAGCTCTTGAGATTCCCTGATATAATTGACCCCACCACATCCCGTAATCGTGGCTGTTTGTAACCGGAACCTGGTAGAGATGTTCATCGACGAAGGTCTCTTCACCGCTTCCGCCAGGGTAGGCATTATCAGCCCGATTATCACTGAGCATAACATTTTCCCATTGGTAGTAGTCGGTATAGAATACCTGGTAAACACCCAGAAGTGCATTTTCAATATCAGATGCTGAATTATAAGCATTTCCAGTGGTAAGACTGGTTTGAGGCTTGTCATTAAGAAATGTGCTGCAGGAATACAATATTAACACCGTAAAGAGTAAGCCAGCAAAATATGTGAGTTTATTTTTCATTTTTCCAATTTTTAGATTTAATATATTAGAAAGTAACTTTCAATCCGAACAGAAAATCTTTGGATTGGGGATACGTGCCATAGTCAACTCCAGGGGCAGCATTTTTACTTGTGTTGTCCTGGTTGTTGGCTGCAAATGCACTGACATCGGGATCAAATCCTGTGTATTTAGTAATGGTGAAAAGATTCTCCGCAGTCACATAAATCATTAAACTGCTGAGCTTAATTTTTTCGACGGATGCTTTTGGAAAGTTATAACCCAGTGTCACCGATTTGACTCTCAGGTAAGAACCATTTTCAATGAATCGTGTTGACGGGTAACTGTTGGATGCATCATTTAAAGTTGCTTTGGGAATATTTGTAATATCACCAGGATTTTTCCATCTTCTGAGCACGGCTGCCGACTGGTTCTCTCCCAGACTCATCGATTCGGTAAGTATTCTGGTCGCATTGAAAATCTGGTTTCCTTGTACTCCCTGAAGAAAGATGTCGAGGACAAAATTCTTAAATGAAAATGAGTTGGTTAACCCATAGGAGAATTTTGGATTGGCATTGCCAATTACACCTAAACTGTCTGCAGTTCCTGAAGAGTTCTGGAGGTATTTGACCATTCCTGTTGCAGGATCAACTCCAAGGTCATATTTCCCGTAAAAAGATCCCAGTGGCAGACCAGCCTGGACCATCGCCAGATTATATGTTGAACCCGCCGGATTTACTGCTCCGGTGTAAATCGTGGTACCAACGATGTTAAGTACTTTACTTTTATTTACATAAAAATTGAAATCAGTACTCCATTTAAAGTCGTGGTGAACTATGTTTTTGGAAGTAATCTGGAATTCAAATCCTTTGTTCTGGATAGCCCCTGCATTCTGCAATGCACTTGAGAATCCGGTACTCAGTGGCTGAGGGACATAAAGCAACAGATCGCGGGTCGTTTTTTTATACTGATCCGCCATGATTGTTACCCGGTTATCTAAAAGAGCAATATCGATCCCAAGGTTAAGTTGTTCTGTTTTTTCCCATTTCAGATTAACATTTTCCAGCGTACTGGGGATGGTCGCATTGGCGATGTTTCCTCCCATCACATAGGTTCCGGGGGATATCAGGCCATACCAGGCATATGGATTTGCCTTGTCATTCCCTACGATGCCCCAGCCGGCGCGGATCTTTAGATCGTTTATTGATTTGATGCCAGAAAAGAAATCCTCTTTGGAGATACGCCATCCACCCGAAAAGGAAGGAAAGTAACCCCATCTGTTGGTTGAAGCAAACTGTCCTGAACCGTCAGCCCTGAAATTTGAGGTCAGAAGATATTTATCCTTATACCCATAATTCAACCTTGAAATAAAGGCGGTATGGGATTTATCATAAATCGACACCTGAGGAATTTGTTGAACTGTTCCGGCAGTAACTGTCTGAATTGCAGTGCTTCCGCCAAATCCGGTAGAAGATATTGCCAGGGAACGGGCACTTTCCCTGGAATTCATAAATCCTGCAAGGAGGGACAGGTTGTGATCTCCAAGTTTTTTGGTGTAATTCAGAGTATTTTCGAATATCCAGTAGGTGAATTGGTTGTCAGTTTCGGAAGCAAGCCCATCCATGGATCTGCCATAACGGGTCTGGTTAGGATTCTGGAAGGAGGTATAAACGCCGTTGCTATGCTCGAAGCCTAAGGAGCTTTTTAATTTCAGATCCTTAAATATAGTTGCTTCGGCAAAGACATTTCCATGCAACCTGTTATTTGTATTCGAAACATCTGGCTGATAAACTGTTGAATATGGATTCTCAAGATCTGGTACAAAAGGATTCAAAGCATACTGGTTTGGATAGGTTTTATCCCAGATTCCAATAATTGGTACTGAGGTAAGCAACCTGGTAATAATGCCATTTCTGTCATTTTCCAATACACTGATATCACTCCAGTTGTCAAAGGAAAGATTCGTTCCTACTTTTAGAAAATCAGATACTTTATGATTTAAATTCAATTTAAACGTTGCCCTTTTCAGGCTGTTATTCAGGACTATACCATTTTGGTCAATGAATGATCCGGATAAATAATAATCAGTCTTCTCATTTCCTCCCGACATGGAAACCTGATAATTTTGGGTTGGAGCATTTCTGAAAATTATATTCTGCCAGTTTGTATTTGTATTATAGAGGTTCCAATCTGTAGAGAGTCCCATTTCAGTCATCAGACTCTGAAATTGGGAACTGTTCAGGGCGGGGAGTTTTTTCCAGGCCTGAGAACTCATGGTACTTACATTCAATGAGATTTTGGTCTTCTGGTTAGACCCGTGCTTTGTGGTGATCAGTACAACGCCATTTGCTCCGCTGCTGCCATAGATTGCGGCCGAGGAGGCATCCTTCAGGATAGAAAATGACTCGATATCGGCAGGGTTAATCTCTGATATACTATATGTTTGTACCCCATCCACAATATACATTGGATCACTGCCTGATGTAATTGATGATGTGCCTCTGATTTTGATTGAGAATCCTGCCTGAGGTTGCCCGGAGGGCCTGATTACCTGAACACCGGCAGTTTTTCCTTCGATCGAATTCCCAAATTGGGTATCAGGACGGTTGTCTAATTCCGCTGAGGATATTACGGCAACTGCGCCTGTTAAATCTTTCTTGCGTGTGGTGCCATACCCAACTGCAACAACTTCGTTTAACCCGATTGCCTCCTCTGAAAGGATAACGTTGATCATTGATTTGTTGGCAACTTTAAATTCCTGCGACTTCATTCCGATAAATGTGAACATAATCACAGCTTCTGGCCCTATATTGGAGAAAGAGTAATTCCCGTTTACATCGGTTACCGTTCCGATTGTTGTCCCTTTTACCATCACAGCTACTCCTGGTAGGGGTTGACCATTGCTGTCCTTCACATTTCCGGTGATTTTTTTACCGGATTGTAGTGCAGGAGAGATCTCATCCGGAGAGAGGATGATTTTCCGGTCGAGGATCAGATATTTTATATCCGTGCCTTCGAAGAGGGTATTTAAAATGTCTTCAACTTTTTCATCTTTGGCATCAATGGATACCTTCCGGTTTGCATCAATCAGTTTCTCATTATACAGGAAATAAAACTCGGATTGATTCTCGATTTTGTCCAGAACTGTTCCCAGTTCGGCATTCGAGACATTGATTGAAAGCCTTGTTTTTTGCGAATAGGCATCATTAGCCCTGGTTTGAAAAAACCCAACGAGCAAAAGAATAATTGCGATACGCATGATTAGTAGTGTTTTCTTCAGGTGATGATAAAGCAACCCCCTGAGTGGTTCATTATTTTTCATATATTTGTCATGTTTGATTGATAAAAAAATTCTGAAAAGGATGATTTTGAAGGAAATCGTTGGCGCGATTTCCTTTTTTTCTGCCATCTCCCAAGTTTAAGAACTGTCAAGTTTATTCATAATCTGAGTTTTTATTAAATTTGTTTTGGTCTTGATGTTTTAAATAAGATTACCTTCACTTTTTGATAGGTTCCGTTGGCATTTAGTTCGCGGGGCACAATTTTATAGCGGATTGGTGAAGTCATACAGAGCAGATGAAGCACCTCCTCCAAAGAATCGTCTTCAAAGGTAGCTCTGAAGGAGAACTTTTCGAGTTCTTTATCAGCCAGTACGACTTTGATGTTATACCACCGTTCGATTCTTCTGGCCACTTCTGCCATATCATCCCCCCTGAATACAAGTTTCCCGTCGGTCCATGCCTTATATTTTGCCGGATCGGCTGAGCTGAGTGTAACTTCTCCATTGCGGAAAACCAGCCGTTCCGATGGTCGCATGGTTACATTTTTTGTTTTAGTGGTGTCCGAAAACATCACTTTACCCTTTTGAAGGACAACCTCCACGTATTGTTCATCCCGATAGGCACTTAAGTAGAAACTGGTTCCAAGCACCCGAACGGTTGAATTCACGGTGCTGATTTCAAAAGGTTTTTTCTCATTATGGAAAACATCAAACCAGGCCTCACCTTCAAGCGCGACATTTCTGTGCTCTGCGAACGGAAGTGAATAGGTTATCGTCGAACCGCTGTTCAGCCAGCCGGTTGTACCGTCGGGAAGATTAAAGGAAACCCGGGAGCCCAGAGGTGCGTGAATTACAGAGGTTGCAGGTAATTCCTTGACCGGTTTACTCCAAAAACCTAACATATAGCCACTTCCAAGAAGTAGAGGTATTAATAACACAGCTGCAATCCGCGTGTAAAAATTGGTGATCCGGTTGAATGCTGATTTCCTTTTCTGGTTCTTTTTTTCACGAATCTGATGGTGCACCCTGTCCAGAAGATGGTTCAGATCAACTTCCAACAGCGATGAGCCATGCTCATAGTTATGCCAGTCCGCTTCAAGATGATTCCTTAATTCATAATCCTGCCAACCCTTGGCAAATCGCTCTTCAACCCAGGCGATATCTTTAAAATCGGCTTCTCCGCTGAGATATCTTTCGATCCGGTCTATTTCATTTTGTGGCAACATACTTTTTGATTTACTCCCGGAATAGAATGTTTCTTTCCCGCATCCGGAAAGTAATACACACAAGTTAACCGAATCTCATATTCGCAAGCCAAATTTTTTAAATATTTCTCTTCACCAAACTTATCCCGTTATACAGATCTTGAAAAGAATAGGGGCAAAGCACCGCAAGTTTGGTGAAAAAGATGGCTGCTTAGGAAAGAAATAACCATACGAAAAGCAGCAGTACGAAATCTTTATCTTTGAGTTGGTTCCGAATGAACCTAAGCGATTCAGAAAGATAATTGTCAACAGTTCCTGAAGACAGGCCCATTTCCGTGGCAATTTCCCTGCTTGACTTCCCTTCCTGGCGGCTTTTTTTAAAGATGATTCGTTGTTTCTCAGGGAGTTTGGCGATAATCCGGTCCAAATGTTCTGAAATAAACTGAGCATCAATTTGTTCTTCCGCTTCTACGGAAGCTTCGCGATTCGATATTAAGGATGATTCCATAAATTTCCGCAGATAACTTCTTTGGCGAAATAAGTTACAGATTTCATTATAGGCAATCGTAAACAGATATGATTTAAAGGAGGATTCGCTTTTCAGATTCCGCTGATTCTCCCAGACTTTAAGGAAGACTGATTGAACCAATTCCTCTGCTTCTTCTTTCGACTTTAGGTATCTGAGGGAAAATGCATAAAGCTTCCCGGCGTATTTCCAATATACCTGGTCAAAGGCATTCACATCCCCTTTTTGCAGTTTTTCAACAAGTTCATTGTCTTCTGGAAAAACCTTCACGGCCTTTTTGTAAGTTAGTTGAAGGCAAATATAGTTTTTTAAACGGAGAATTCAATCCTTTGGGATCATTTGTGCGGCCAGTAATCTGGTTGCAAAGGTGGAAAATGCCACTACAGTTACGGAACTTGCGGGCATGAGAATGGCCGCTAAAACGGGAGAAAGATGGCCGGTAAGAGCAATTGTTAGTCCAATGATATTGTATAAAAAGGAAATCCCGAAACTAACTTTCACAATTACAAGCGATTTGCGGGCAAAACCTATAAATGCGGTTAACTGATGAAACTGGGATGCTTCAATAATGGCATCTCCGGCGGGTGAAAAATGGTAAATATCATCTGCAATTGAAAGAGCCACGTCGCTTTGCATAAAAGCTCCTGAATCGTTCAACCCGTCTCCGGTCATCATCACCTGCCTACCTTCAGTACGCAGACGCGAAATAAATTCCATCTTCTGCTGTGGTTGCTGATTAAAGAAAATTTTGTCTTTCTCAAAATAGTTAAGTAGATACTCTTTTTCGGCATCGTTATCCCCAGATAACAAATACATATCAAACCTTTTCCCAAGCTGATGAATGACTTTACTAAAACCAGGCCGGTACTGATTGCTGATTTTAAAATAACCCTTAACATTTTGATTTATTGAAATATATACGCAAGAGGATGGTTGTTCGGAATTTTCCTTCCCTTCGCAGACAAAGGCAGACGAACCTAATTTTATGGCCACTCCATCAACGGTTGCAAAAACTCCCTTGCCAGACATCTCGACAAATCCCACCGTTGTAAACGGTTGAATTGCTGCAAGGTACCTGTCAAGAGCCTGGCTCAGCGGATGGGCGGATTGCTGAACCAACGACTTGACCGCTCTTATTTCCCATTCGGTCAGTTTCTTCCCAATAAAATTTATCTCGTTTCCATCCGGTTTGGTCAGGGTCCCTGTTTTATCAAACACCAGCGTATCAATTTTAGTCAGTTTTTCAATCACTCGGATGTTTTTCAGATACATTCCCTTATTTCCCAGGATTCTCATTGAAGTTCCCAGGGTAAAGGGAAGTGACATGGCTAAGGCACAGGGGCAGGCGACGATCAGTACCGAAGTAAGGACCAATATGGCTGCACGGAAATCGCCTTTGATCATCCACCCCGTAAATCCGGATAGCGCGATGATGATAATGGTTACTGTGAAATAAACGCTGATGGAATCGATCAGGCTGGTCAGAGTGCGGTAAGTTGCCTGTTTGGGTTCATTCTGGTTCCAGAGCTGGGTCAGATGACTTTGATTAACTTCCCGCTCAACCCGGATGGTTATCGCGCCGCTGGTTTGGATTCCACCGGCATACACAAAATCTCCCGGAACCTTTTTTATAGGGACGGATTCTCCGGTAACAAAGCTATAATCAATGAGTGCCGAGCCTTCGGTTAATATTCCGTCTGCAGGAATAAGCTCCTTGCTCCGGAGCATCAGCAGATCTCCCACGGCAATATCCTCTAAAAGGGTGCTTTGCGGTATTCCGTCTTCCATTTTAGTTACGGCAACTGGAAAGTATGATTTATAATCCCGGTCGAATGATAGCGATTGGTAGGTTTTACTTTGGTACCATTTACCGATCAGCAGGAAAAACAAAAAACCGGCCAGGGTATCCGAATATCCGGGCCCTCGCGAGGTGAACACCTCATAACAGGATACAAAAAATAGGGCCAGTATTCCCATGGCTATGGGTAAATCGATGTTAATAATCCCTTTCCGAAGGTTCTTGGCTGCAGAAATGATGTAATCGCTTCCGCTGTAAAACACCAACGGAAAGGCGAGTACAAAACTGAGGTAGTGAAGAAATGTACCTAGTGTATCGCCCAGAGGTTTGCCATTGAAATACTCAGGAAGGCTGTACATCATCACATTCCCGAAAACAAAACCTGCCACCCCAATTTTGTACAAAAGGGTTCGGTCTACCGAATGAATCTCTTTTTTCTCCAGGGTTTTCAACGAAATATCGGGGATATAATGGATAGAAACCAATAGATCTACCAGCTCGCGCAATGAAATCCTGGAAGTATTAAAACTGACCGTTACTTCCTTTCTGACAAAGTCGACCGACGACTGTAGGATTCCGCTGTTGAGGCGGGATAAGTGTTCAAGAAGCCAGATGCAGGAAACGCAGTGGATTGATGGAACGTAAAAAGTTACGCGGGCCGTCTGGTCTTCGAAGAATTCATACAGTTTTTGCCGAACCTCATCCTTATCGAGGAAGGCATATTTTGAAGAATGATCGGGATCGGAGATTCTAACCCCGGGAGAAGTTTCAAAAGTATAGTATTGTTGTAGCTGATTCTCGTTAAGTAGCTGGTATACCTGTTTGCAGCCGGAGCAGCAGAATTTTTGCATCCTATAGATCACCGGATCTTTACCGCAATCGGCTCCGCAATGGATACAGGTGTTTTCAGTCATTAATTGTCATCTTATAAAGCCGAATATTCTTGGATTAGCCTATGCGGAAATGCAAAAGTAAGATTGCAAAAGGTAAAATGCAACGTCTCTCATTCTATTTTGTACTATGACCTTAGCATTTTGCATTTCTTATTTTGCATTTTTTATCTGGCTTCCCGCTGAATTAGGCTGACAACAAGGATGTTTAAAGGCGTCTGTGGCTTGTACGGGTGTGGTACTCATATGGGAAAGGGGAGTCAGTTTTTCTTTGGGCGGACTTAGATAAGGGATACCTAATGTTAGTCCTCGCAATATGAAAATGATCCCAATTACAACAACTAAATAGGGAATTACCTTATTCATTTTATTGCGGACTGAAGTTGTTAAAACATTTCCAACCCAAGATATCATCAGCATCAAAGGGATTGTTCCTAATCCAAAAATTAACATAAATGCAATCCCCTGATAGAAACTTCCAACTCCTATGGCTCCAGCAATTGCCAGATAAACCAGTCCGCAAGGTAATAACCCATTTCCCAATCCAACCAAAAACAGCCCTTTGTAGGAACGTACCTTGAATAATCGTTGTATTGCATGACGCAGCGGAATTAACAGAAAATTCAGATTAACCTTAAGCCGATTCTTGAAAATAGAGGGTAATAGGATGGATGCTATCATGAAACTGCCCATGATTATGGAGATCAATTGCTGAAATCCGAGCATATTAAAACTTTGACCAATCAGCCCAAAGAAGGCCCCCATCATACTATAGGTGGTGGTTCTTCCCAGGTTATAGAGCAGACCTGCGGTTATTTTTTGTGCGAAATTATTTCCCCGTAAGGGCAAACTCAGGGCTATTGGTCCACACATACCGATACAATGCAGGCTGCCTGTTAAACCCATTAATAAAGCAGTGATTAAAATTTCCATCGGGGTTGAATCTTTTTCAGGTTGTAATCATATTGGAACCTGAGTTGCAAAAAAACTTTCTAGTACTAAAAATCAAACAACTATTCCACGAACAGATCTTTTTCAACCTGAATCTTTTTACCTCCATTTAACCAAAGGAATATAACGGTATAATGGCCTTGATGCAGGAATTTTTTTTCAATTTTCAGGGAGTCCGATTTCAGCATCGCTTTGACCGAATAATCAAATTTTTTGTTGGACGGTCTGTAGAAAATGATCTGCATCGTATCCGCAATGGTGTATATCGATTTTGCGAAGCGGGTCAGGATTGTCTGGTTCACCTCCGAAATCTGAATACTATCCTGGTATGCGGCAGACCGGCCATTGATTTCCATTTGGCGGGTATAATCGGCCCCTTTTTCGTAATAATCCTCAGTAACCAGATCGTTGGTCTGCCTGAAAGCGAAAATCATAATTCCGATCATGACAGAACAAAAGACCACAAAAAACAAGATGATACTATAACCCCAGTTTAATTTCATAGGATTGTCTTTATTGATGAATAACAAAGAAAGGTTTTTTTTTTATATTCTCTCCATCTCCCCGTCTCTCCATCACTCCCTCAAAATTTCAATTAGCTACAGGTCCAAGGAAATTGGTGGTGTAATGTTCCAAAAGGGTTTCTCCCTCAAAAATTCCCACTTCAATTACCGTGCTTTTCCCGGTTAATTCTTTCCTGTTGAGATCGACGATAATAACACTTTGGAAGGTCCCCTGACTTTTTAGAGTAGTCTGACCAGTTGCTATCTGGATTTTCCCGGTCTTTGGTGCAATGAGTTTGATTTGTAATTCTTTGTTTTTTTGAGTTTTGTTGATAATTTTAAGCAGATAAAGATTCGAGAAGGTCACGGAATCAACCTGCTGATAGATCGATCCTGAAACCCGAAGTATTGTGGTTTCGATGGGCTTACGGTCTGAAATGGTGATTCCCAGTATGATAATCAGGATAACCAAGACCGCGGAATAGGCATAGGTCCGTGCATTAAGTACTGAACGTTTACCGGTTTCTATACCATGGACAGAGTCAAAACGGATGAGGTTTTTCGGCTTGTTGATCTTTTTCATCACCGTATTGCATTCATCGATGCATGCCGTACAATTGATACATTCCAGCTGGCTGCCATTTTTGATATCTATTCCGGTGGGACAAACTGAGATGCACTGGTTACAATCGATGCAATCTCCTGTGCTTTTTGGTCCCCGGGGTTCACCTCTTTTATAGTCGTAAATAACAGCAACCGATTTGGAATCGAGTAAAACCCCCTGTAATCGTCCGTACGGACAGATCATTGTGCAAACCTGTTCCCTGAAAAAGGCATAAATCCAGTAATAAAAGAGGGAAATGCCGAGCATGGACAGAAACCCGAACAGATGGTCACTTATCGGTTCGGAAATGATTGCCCAGAGTCGTTCAGGACCTATAATCCAGTTTAGAAACATATTACTGATAATGATGGAAACCAGAATAAAGACGGCATGCTTGGCCAGTTTTCGGAAAAAGTTTTGGGAATTCATCCCTTGTTTTCCCTTGCCACCCCGGTAATTTCCTTCAAACAGGTATTCAATCCGCCTGTAAACCATCTCCAGAAAGATAGTTTGTGGACAAGCCCATCCGCACCACAGCCGACCATAAATCACCGTAAAAAGCACAATAAAGACCACCGCTACGACCATTATCAAGGCCAACAGGTAGGTATCCTGTGCCCAGATGAGTTGTCCGAATATGGAAAATTTACGGTTGGCAACAGCAAACAGCATTAGCGGATTCCCGTTTATTTTTATAAACGGAGCCAATGCCAGAAATGAGATTGCCAACCATGCTACTACAGTTCGACGGGTGTACCATTCCCCTTTCGGTTGTCTGGCATAAATCCAGTTTCGCTGACCCCTGTCATTGATATTGATGGGTCGGTCCCGAAAGGTTCTCGGTGTTTCTAATTCCATGATGGAATATTGGTTAAAATGATTTTACGGTTTGCATTCAACACCCTGGGGCGCCTTAGGATTTGGAGGATTACTGCCAACGAGCTTCTTAAGGATAAAAGTGGCCACACTTTTGATCTCCTCCTGGGTCAGCATGGTTTTGAATGGGGTCATCCCTTTTTCGGGTTTTCCTTCGGTAATCATATGGGTTACGTTCTCCATGGAACAACCGTTTAACCAAAAATTATCGGTCAGATTAGGGCCAATGGGATTTCCTTCGCCCTTTGTTCCATGACAGGCAATACAACCTTTTTGGGAAAAGATGAGTGCTCCGGAGGCGATCATCTCTTCCTGGCCAACAACCGGGCCCCCTTTGCCGGCATCTGCCTGATTGGCATGGGCTTTATCGAACTCCGCAGAGCTCTGCTTATATTCACTTACCTGATCCTTTCCATTATTGGGGTACCCAAAATAGCGGATGGCATAGATCAGTGAAAAAGCAATAGTTACTAAAAAAATCAATACAATCCAGTTTGGCGCAGGATTGTTCAACTCTTTAATCCCGTCAAAATCATCATTGTGATCATGTCCTTCAGCATTTTCTGCCGTATTATCTATTTTCTTTGCCATAACAAATTGTTTCTGTTCTTTGTTAATATCTTTTTCTGAAATATTAAAAACTCTTGATCTTCAGGAGATCTTCCCTAGGATTTGTGGTTTGTTTTCTTTGTTTTAAGCTCGTCGTTCTCAAAGATCGAAGACTTAAAATCCTCAAGGTCCTTCCTGGGAATTTTAATTGTCCGGTAAAGAATGACCACAAAAAGTGCCATGAATATAAGTATTCCTGCAATGTAGAAGTATTTAATACCATCCACATTTTGAAGAACGTCGCCCGCAAAATTCATATCAAATCCTGATTAAAAGATCAATAACTATTTCTGATTAGCGGGAGAAATATCCCGGCCCAATTTATGCAGGTAGGCAATCATTGCGATGATCTCCTTGTCTGCGGAAATATCAACTCCTGAAGTTTTTAATTCTGCAACAATTTTCTGAGCCTGCTCCTGATAATCAGCAACTGCCTTTTGGTCATATCCCGCTGCGTAAGGGACTCCAAGTGTCTGCATTGCCCTGATTTTTTTCGGAATATCTGTGAGATCAACACTATTTTTGGCAAACCACGGATATGCAGGCATAATCGTCTGCGGATTCATCTCTTTGGGTTTAGTAAAATGATTGTAATGCCAGATTGCAGTTTTATAAGTCGAGCTGCCAGCCCATCCGGCACGCGAGAGGTCTGGTCCGGTTCTGCGCGATCCCCATTGGAAAGGATGGTCGTAAACGAACTCCCCGATCTTCGAATATTCGCCATAACGGTCAGTTTCCCATCGTAATGGTCTGATTTGTTGTGAATGACAATTATAACATCCGTTGGCTACATAAATGTCGCGTCCTGCCAACTCCAGCGGAGTATAAGGGGTAACAGCGGCTATCTTTGGGATATTCGATTCAATTTTAAGCATGGGAATGATTTCTACTGCCCCGCCAATAGCCAATGCTATTAATACCAATACAGTAAAAACAACCCCTTTCCGTTCGATCAAACGGTGCAATGTTTCACCGGCTTTTCTGGCTGATGAATCAGTTAGTGCCGGAGCTTCGGCTGGTTCATTGTCAACTAAGTTGCCCATCGCGATTGTCTTGAACATATTATAGAAAAACAGCAGAAATCCTGAGAAGAACAGCAAACCACCTACGATCCGGAAGTGATACATTGGCAAGATTTGGGTAGTTGTTTCGAGAAAGTTAGGATATGTCAGCAAACCGTTGGCATTGTATTCGCGTAACATCAGCCATTGGGTAATCCCTGCCCAATAGAGCGGAATTGCAAACATCAGGATTCCAAGAGTGGCAAGCCAGAAATGGGTATTGGCCATTTTCTTCGAATATAAGGGGGTTCTGAAAAGTTTGGGAACCAACCAATATAACATACCAAAGATCATTCCGCCATTCCATCCCATACCGGCAATGTGAGTATGGGCGATGGTCCAGTCGGTAAAGTGACTGATTGCATTAACACTCTTGAGTGACATCATCGGACCTTCAAAGGTGGCCATTCCATAGGCAGTCAGTGCAACAACCATAAATTTTAATTCCGCCTGATCACGAACCTTATCCCAGGCTCCACGCAGCGTTAAGAGACCATTGATCATACCACCCCAGGATGGGGCAATCAACATAATGGAGAAAGTAACTCCCAATGCCTGTACCCAATCAGGTAGTGCCTGATAAAGTAAATGGTGGGGCCCTGACCACATATAAAGGAAAATTAACGTCCAGAAATGGACGATCGATAACTGGTAAGAATAGATCGGACGATTGGAAGCCTTAGGAAGATAATAGTACATCAATCCAAGCCAAGGGGTGGTCAAAAAGAATGCCACGGCATTATGGCCATACCACCACTGCACTACTGCATCCTGAGCACCCGCGTAAACAGGGTAGCTTTTCAATAGCGTGACCGGAAGTTCAACACTGTTGACAATATGTAGGACGGCAATACCTAGGAAGCTGGCGAGATACCACCAGACTGAAGCATAAATATGTTTGACCCTCCGTTTCAGGATTGTACCAATCATATTTGCTCCAAAAGTTACCCAAACCAGTGCAATCATAATATCAATAGGCCATTCAAGTTCGGCATATTCCTTCCCGGTGGTAAATCCGCCCAAAAGGGTAAGTGCTGCCAGAACAATGATGATCTGCCATCCCCAGAAATGGACTTTACTTAACAGATCATTAAACAGACGGGCTTTCAAAACCCGCTGTAATGAATAATACATCCCGGCAAACATCGCATTCCCGATAAATGCGAAAATAACAGCATTGGTATGCAATGGACGGGTCCGTCCATAAGTAGTGTATTCCAAACCAAGATTAAATGCCGGGAAAGCCAATTGCAAGGCGATTAAAAGGCCAACAAGGAGAGCAACGGCACCCCAGATCAGGGTGGCGATAATAAAATACTTGACTATTTTATTATCATAATTAAACTGCTGTACTTCCATAATGTTTGTGTTTAGCTTACTTGATGCGTGATTAGTTGTTATTATAATTTAGATTCTGGTAATGAACACTTTTGGTTTTTACTGTCCCCTTTTTTCTCAGGATTTTTCTCTTCTTTTTGAAGTTCAGCTTCCTTTCCGGGTTCGGTATCGGAAACCAAATCATCGTCAAACAAAATCCTGACCGATGGGGTGAAGGTGTCATCATATTGCCCGGTTTTAACTGCCCAGATAAAAAGGATCAAAAATGTCATGGCAGCCAGCAGACTTACCCCAATAAGCAAAAACATGATATTCACTTTTCCCTTTTTTAGTCAGTAAGCTTAACCTTTGAAATTAGTACCCCCGAAAGTTGTTTGGTATTCATTTAAAATACAATAATAGTAAAAAGGTCTCTTTTTCTTTATCTGAAAGTGGAATTTAGAAGTGTTCCAAATAACAGCGTAATGACGAAGTGGGATTTGAGGATGAAAAAATTAGGTCATTCCATTTTTTTTTGATCGGATTTTTCCTTATTTTTACTTAGTTAATGAAATAGCCATGATTAAAAATCAAAAACCGGAGGGAATAGGTCCTTATCTTGCTTTGCGGGATTCCATTTGGCGGCTGAAAGACAAATTTTACACCAATGAAATCAAGCAAATCAAAACTATTGGGGTAATAGCCTAATTTGTACTGTTTTTTGGAAATTCAATCCTACCTTGCCTGTAAAGGGGCGCCTGGAAGCCTATGCCAGCCTAAAAGAGGTTAAATGCTTTAATATAATATTTCATGAGTCCCTTCAAAGAAGAGAATATATTACCAAGTAAAATTGTAATTAAAACTCCTAAAACAAATGAAAAAAATATTCTTTGTCCTTTTTCTGTTGTCAGGAATTAATTTTGCTTTTGCAATAAATTGTACTCCTATTACTGCATCCTCAGCCACCACTGTTAATCCTTCATGTTCGAATAATGATGGTACTATAACTGTCGTCGGAGTTTCGGGCGGCAGCGTCAGCCCTTTTGTCTACCAGTACAGTATAGATGGGACAAACTGGCAACTAAGTGCCACTTTTACAACATTGTCAGCGGGTACCTACACCGTGCAGATCAGGGATAAAAATGCTCATACCTGCACTGGTTCAATTTCCGGGATACAACTCTTAAACACACCGTTGAGTGCATCAGTAACCCCGACAGATGTAACCGGCTGCTTCGGAGGTTCCAATGGGTCAATAACCGTAATCGCGACAGGAGGCACAGGGACTTATCAATACAGCAGGAATGGGACTGTTTGGTTCAGTAATGGCGGTGTCTTTAGTAACTTAAGCGCGGGGGATTATACGATTCAGATCAGAGATTTCAACAACAAAAACTGCACCTATACCTGTAGTACGGTAACTGTTGGACAGCCTGCCGCCTTAAGCGCAACGGTAACCAAAAGCGATATTAGCTGTAATGGGTTATCCGATGGTACGATAACCATTACCAATCCGTCAGGTGGTGGTGCTGGTGATAGCTATCAGTATAGTATGGATGGCACTAATTACCAGAATTCGAATCAATTTACCGATCTAGCGGGCGGGACTTATAAAATTTACCTGCAGGATCAAAGTAGTTCCTGTGCAAATCAGGTGGCAACCAGAACGATCCAGGTCCCGGATCCATTAAGCGCGACGGTTAGCTTTTCTGATGTAACATGTTTTGGAGCAGCTGATGGTACAATCACAATCAGTTCCCCTCAAGGTGGCTGGGGCACCTATGAGTTTACCATCAATGGAGGTAGTACAGGTACGACCTGGCAGAAAGATGGCACATACAAAAACCTGGCAATCTCAACGAATAACGTACAAATCCGGGATAAGGCAAATCCTGCCTGCATTGATATTTTGAATAGCAGTTTGAAAATTACGCGCCCGCCAAAACTGAAGGCAACAGTTGCTTCGACCAATATCACCTGCAATGGAGCCAATGACGGTAACATCACAATTAGTTCCCCTTCAGGAGGCCCTTCCTCCTTACTTCCAGGTGGAGGAACCTATCTATACAGCGACGATGGGGGAAAAAATTACCTGGACAACAAAGGTATTTTTGCCAATTTGGGGCCTGCATCCTATGATGTTTGGATTCAGGATGCCTCAGATGCCGCCTGCACAGTTGATTTGGGATCTCAAACTATTCAGCAACCGGATGCGTACTATTTTTATGCCGATAATGATGGTGATGGATATGGAACCGGTAATCCGGTGGCTGCTTGCGCTACTGATGCAAATACCCCGCCTCCCGGGTACAGTCTGAATAATACGGACTGCAATGATAATGATCCCACAATATGGTTAAGTTCAGCAGCGCCTACCGGAAATTCCGCACAAAGTTTCTGTGCCATAAGTAATCCGACAGTAGCTGATATTTCTGTTACCGGAGATAATATTCTATGGTATGATGCATCATCAACGGGGAATATCGTTTTGGGCTCAACCCCTTTAGTAAACGGAACGACCTATTATGCAAGCCAGACTGTAGCAAACGGTTGTGAGAGTACAGATCGGTTCACTGTTTCAATTACTATCGGAAATCAGTCTGCACCAACCGGAGATGCGAATCAGTCTTTCTGTTCTTCTAAATCGCCGGTTGTTTCTGATATTTCGGTAAGCGGAACTGCCATTACCTGGTATGATTCTTCAAAAGCAGGTAATGTGTTACCCGGAAGCACCACTTTGACCGATGAAACCAACTATTATGCCAGTCAGACCGTTGGCGGCTGCGAGAGTGCCGACCGGTTGGCGGTCAATGTGACGCTGACTACTCAGGCAGCACCTTTCACAGGCATAATAACGCAACCGACCTGTTCAACGGCCACCGGCAGTGTTGATTTAAGCGGGTTGCCTGCAGGGAACTGGACGATAACGCCTTCATCCGGATCGCCAGTAAACGGTTCCGGATCATCCTCTACTTTCAGCGGCCTGACAGCTGCAACAAGCTATTCCTTTACGGTTACCAATTCATCAGGATGTACCTCTGCCGCAACGGGAAGAGTTAGTATTAATGCTCAACCTGAAACTCCCACTTTAAGCATCGGCACCTTAACTGATCCGGCTTCCTGTGGCGCCGATGGCAGTATTGTTCTGAACTTTACTCATGTTCCCAATGGGAGTTATACTGTCAATCATTCATCCGGGAGCTTTAATGGTATTACAGTTACGGGCGGAACTGCCACTTTATCAGCAAAAGCCGGAACTTACTCAGATTTAGAAATCACCGCGAATGGTTGTACCTCAGCTGCAGGAGTAAATGCCAGTTTGATTGATCCCTCTGCCCCATCTGCTCCGATAATTGGTACGATTACCCAGCCAACCTGTTCAACATCAACCGGCAGTGTAGAACTGAGCGGACTGCCAGCTTCAGGATCCTGGACTGTTACAGAATCCATCGGTGCAACAAAGATCACCGGTACAGGCACCGCGGGATCTTTCGGAAATCTGCCTTCTGGTAGCTATACTTTTACAGTTACCAATTCGGCAGAATGTACTTCAGGACCTTCAGAAAATATCCGGATTAATGCAGCACCGGCAACACCGGCAGCCCCGACTGCCAACCTGACTCAGCCGACATGTTCACTTGCAACAGGCACTGTTACTGCAACGACTCCTGGTCAAGGTGCAGGAATTTCATATACACTGACTGGCACAAATCCCGTTGTTACAGCAGTTACGAATTCAACAGGCAGTTTTTCAGGATTAAATTCCGGCACTTATAATTTAACTACCACCAACGCTTCCGGTTGCACATCAAGTCCTGCAATTATGACAATCAATCCGCCACCTTCGCCTCCTGCTGTATCCGCAATCTCCGGGACAACAACCGTGAATGCCGGAAGTACAACAACACTTTATGATTCCACAAGCGGGGGAGTCTGGAGCAGTTTAAATTTAGCAATTGCTTCTGTAAACAGCAGCACCGGAGTTGTGACAGGTGTTTCGGCGGGAAGCGTTACAATAAGCTATACCGTTACAACAGGCGGGTGCACAAATAGTGTTTCGACCTCTGTGACAGTGAACGGCACGTCCTCATTATACAATGTGACGGGTGGCGGTTCCTATTGCGCTGGTGGAGGCGGACTGCCGGTTGGCTTAAGTGGTTCTAAAAAAGGTGCTTTATATCAGTTGAAACTCAATGGACATAATATTGGAAATTTGATGATTGGTACCGGATCTCCGATAAGTTTCGGCCCTGAAACAGTTGCCGGAACTTACACTGTAGCAGTGATAACGGTCATTCCTCCAACATCAACACTGATGACCGGGAATGCTGTTATTAGCATCATCCCATTGCCAGCAATACCTGGTCCTATAACCGGGACCACTGCAATCTGTGCGGGCAAAACAACCACTTTGCATGAGTCAACTACCGGAGGTGTCTGGTCGAGTTCGAACAGTACAATTGCAACGGTCAGTAATACCGGTGTTGTTTCCGGTTTGTTGCCGGGAAGTGTTACGATAAGATATACGGTGACAAACAGTAATGGATGCTCAAATTGGGCTGGAACAATTGTAACGGTCAATAATTCACCGAATGAGCCAGGAAATTTTATAGTTTTTACATCCAATGTAAATCAGGGTCAAAAGAATGTTCTATATGCGGTTCCTGCAATGTCTAATGTACTATATGACTGGAGCTATTCTGGAATTGGAACAACCATTTCAGGAATAACGAATTCTGTGCTGGTGAGTTTTTCCAACTCGGCGACATCAGGTATTCTGAGTGTGTCGACTGCAAATGGATGCGGTATAAGTACGCCGCGATCCATGAGCATTACCGTCAGAAAAGGCGGTTTAAAATCGGATAGTATACAGGTAATCAGCTCGTCGGAAACAACAGTGGCACCGGGTTTAGAGAATATATTAAAGGTCTATCCAAATCCCACTTTAGGTCCAGCAAACTTTGAATTTCAGATTGGGGAGACTTCGAGATTGACACTCGATGTCTTTACCATTGCCGGGCAGCATGTTGCCCGGATTTTTGATGCTGATTTAGCGGCGGGCATTCCCCAAACCGTGTATTTCGGACAAGTACTCCCTGCCGGAATTTACATTGGAGTAATGAGGTGGAACAATCAGATAATGACCGTTAAGTTAGTGGTTACCCAATAAACTGAATTGAATCATCTTCTCTTTCCCATTGAGAAGGAAATGAATTTTATTGAATGATATGCAGTAAAGTCTTTTCCAGGAAATCTGGAATGACTTTACTGCTTCAAGCTATCAACACTGGAGGATTATAGCTGTGACAGTCCCATTTCCCCCAATCTAATCAGTTTTTGGCAATTCTCGTTGTTTCGTTTAGTCAGATCATCGTCCCAAATGAGTAAATCAGGTAATGAAACGGCGAAATAGTCGAGTTTAAATACGTCATTCAAATGTACTTCCCCGAAACGGATTAATGATTCATATCGCTCCTTAGCCTCCTCAATCCTGTTCAGGCGCTTCAACGCCATTCCCTGGAAATAAATGGTATCTGCCTGTTGGTCATTGTAAAAGATTGCAGTTGCCGGTTCTTTCAATCCCCGGCATGCTATATTCCAGCATTCGGCTGCCTGGTCTGTTGTTCCCAATCCTTCAAAGGCACAGCCCAGCCAATAAAAAATCTCATTCTCCAACGCACCGTATAATTTCCCCTCTCCAAGATTCTCAGGATAGTAACGTGCCTGATTAAGTTGATCAATTGCTTTTTCAAAATCCTTTGTATCGATGGCTTTTTTTGCCATTGCAATCAGACTAAGTACATACTGACCAGCCACCTTTCCTTCTCCTCCCTCCCAGGGATGAAACTTTCGCGCCTGGATGAGTTGATACGCCTTTTCATGCATCCCCATCATGTTGTAAAGTTTAGCTCTTTCCAGGTAAAGATCGTCCCGTTCTTCCACCAGATTCAGGTGCTTTTCAAGATTTTTCAAACGTTCCTCCGGCAAATAATTGAGCCGTTTGTACAATTGATCAAGTTCCATAAATATCCTGGAATCATTTTGATCCAGATCAACTGCTTTTTCAAGAGAAGTTAATGCCTTTTCAGGGATCTTCAATTTATTAAAATAGGCTAATGCCAGGTTGCGGTGGGCAGTGGCAAACCGATCGTCAAGATTTACTGACAATTCCCAATTTTCAATTGCCCGGTCGTATTGAAGCGCATTGTACCAGAAATTACCCAGATAATACGGGGCTTTGGCATCATCAGGATTTTGAGTCTTGGCCCATTCCAAAACGACCACAGCTTCATTCTGATTGGGAAAACAGTAATCAGAAGACGCTCCGGCAGCAATCTTCAAGGTTTTCAGAGAATCGGCATGATTCCCTTCCATAAATTCGAACCACGCTTTAAAATAGTAAGCCATTGGAAAAACGGGCTTATCAAATTGCTCGCTTATCCCGATAGTGAGAAATTCGGTAGCCTCTTCAAACAGTCCGGACAATGCAAAATCGAGGGCATATTCGATGTAGGTATGAATATTACCGCGCATAAGTGATCTGAATTCCAAATCCCTGTTAGGGATAAGCAGGTATTTTTCAAATAAAACCCCGAAATTAAATTTATCCAGTACAAGGGATTTTTCTGCCAGG
>Ga0364860_10098_pt2 | contig 67062 bp, 54 predicted proteins | sample ExccelAu500001D4_FD_206916 | JGI IMG/M metagenome (GOLD analysis project Ga0364860, IMG submission 206916) | Enriched cells from Trout Bog Lake Hypolimnion, Wisconsin, USA - BchlTB.Aug20.5000.01 .D4 | ecosystem: Environmental > Aquatic > Freshwater > Lake > Hypolimnion/Profundal zone | place: USA...
TTCAATATAAGTTATGATAAAGCCGATCAGAAATGAACCGATTACATTCACAGTGAGCGTACCGTAAGGAATATGACTGGCTGAAGTTTTTTGAATAAAAGATGAAACCCAGAAACGAAACACAGAACCAACGCCACCACCTATAAAAACATATAAAACCGGCCAGAGAATTTCCCGCATTATTTTTCCCGTTTTGTGGTATATACTACCAGTTTACGCATAGATTCACGATAATCGGATTCGGGGAATTCGTTGAGTATGGCAAATGCTTTGCCCTGATAATCCATCATCATATTTTCCGCATAGATTATCCCGCCGTTATCCTTCACAAAATCTACAAGTTTATTAAACCTCGACCGTTCAGAATCTTTTCCTTTTATGAGCGAGATGATTCTTTTCTGTTCGGATTTTTCTACCTGGCTTAAGGCATAGATTACCGGCAAAGTGAGCTTTTTCTCTTTGATATCATTGCCGATCGGTTTGCCTATTCCCTCTTCTCCAAAATCAAACAGATCATCTTTGATCTGGAAGGCAATACCAACATATTCACCAAACAACCGCATTTTTTCAATGATGGCATCGTCGTTTGTCACAGACCGTGCACCCATAGCACAACATGATGCAATAAGTGAGGCTGTTTTCATCCGGATGATATCAAAGTACTCCTTTTCCTTTAGATTCAATGTCCGGCTTTTTTCAAGCTGCAAGAGCTCTCCCTCACTCATGAGTTTTACCGCTGTAGAAGAAATACCCAGAAGATCGAAATCTCCATTATCTATTGAAAGCAATAACCCTCTTGATAGCAAATAATCTCCTACAAGTACTGCGATTTTATTTTTCCATAAGGCATTGATGGAAAAAAAACCCCTTCTTTCCAGCGAATCATCCACCACATCGTCATGGATCAATGTTGCCGTATGCAGCAATTCTACTAAGGTTGCACCGCGAAATGTTCTGTCTGATATGGTTCCATGTATCCCGGCAGACAAAAATACAAGTATCGGCCTGATCTGCTTGCCTTTCCGCTTCACAATATAATTCATGATCCGGTTGAGCAGGGCTACCCGGGTAGACATGGAATTTTGAAACCTCTGTTCAAAATCATTCATTTCCTTACTAATCGGAGCCTTTATCTGGTCCAGGCTGATATTTGCCAATGAGGTAGTTTGCTTAATTTTTTTCAAAACTAAGGATAAACCATCTAACTTGCACTGCATGGGCCGGTATCAAACCCAGTTCAATGAAATTTTATTGCGGATACGATAGATGGAAATAATTAAAAATATAGCGATAGAAGGAAGGCACAGCAAACCGATCATTGCTGACACTTTCTATAAAGAAAGCAAAGAGGCCAAACCCATTATCATCTTTTCCCATGGTTTTAAAGGGTATAAAGACTGGGGCGCATATAACCTGCTGGCACAGTTTTTTGCAAACAAGAAATTCGTATTTGTAAAATATAATTTTTCACATAACGGGGTAAGCCTGAAAAACCCGGATGAATTTGATGACCTTGAGGCTTTTGGAAACAATAACTTTGAAATAGAAATGGATGATCTTGACCAGGTCATTAACTGGACCATTGAAACACCGCTAGTTCCGGAACATCAGAAAAACACAGATGAAATATACCTTATCGGCCACAGCAGGGGCGGTGGCATTTCTATCCTGAAAGCCGGTGAGGACAAAAGGATCAAAAAACTGGTAACCTGGGCTTCCGTAAATAATTTTGGCGCTAAGTGGGATGATAGCTTTGTAGAAAAATGGAAAAAGGATGGCGTGATCCATATCCTCAATACACGTACCCATCAGAAAATGCCTTTGTATTATCAGCTCTACGAGAACTATCTCAAAAACAAAGAAAGATTCAATATTCAGAATGCCGTTGAAAAGCTATCCATCCCATTTCTGGTTATCCAGGGAACCGAAGATCAGTCGGTATCGATGGACATTGGAATGGAAATGAAGCGATGGAACCAGAATATCAAACTGGATATTATTCCCAATGGGGATCATACTTTCGGTGTGAGACATCCACACAATGCCATGCCCATACCATTTGATGCACAGATTGCATGGGAACACACATTGGAATTTTTAAAATGATCAGAACATTCTGAAAACCGGAATCAACGGTTATACTTTTCCATTGTCAGGTTTGGCCCTGCCAGCACAAAGCTTTTTACAGCCTCAGCTGCCTGTTCTATTTTATCTTTCACAATAACCCATTCTTCATCGGTCCAGTTGCCGAGCACATAATCCATCTGCCTGCCTTTGGGGAAATCACTGCCAATGCCAAACCTGAGCCGCGTATATTCAGGGGTCTGAAGCAGTTCCTGGATGCTTTTGAGTCCGTTATGCCCGCCATCACTCCCCTTGGTTTTCATCCTGAGTTTACCGGTGGGCAATGCCAGGTCATCGGTTATCACAAGCAGATTTTCTATGGGAATATTAAGTTCTGTAAGCCAGTACCGCACGGCTTTGCCGCTCAGATTCATGAAAGTTGACGGCTTCAGCAAATAGATGATCTTGTTTTTGAGCCTGCCGGATGCCATGTCGCCCAGCTTTTTAGCCTCAAAGGAAATATCAGTCATGCCAGCCAGCTTATCAAGCACCAGAAAGCCGATATTATGCCGTGTAAGCTCATATTCAGCGCCCGGATTGCCCAAACCTGTAATCAGGTATTTCATAACTGCAATGTTGGGAAAAGCGTATTTAAACGATCAACGCTTTCATTATCGTATTTCGGATGATGCCTTAACCTAAGCTTTCTTGGCTGCAGGAGCTTCAGCTTCCTTGGTCTTTACATCTCTTGGTACTTCAACGGTGGCAACAGGAATAGAAAGGGCATTCAGGATCTCGAGTTTGCCGCCGTCTACTTCTCTTACTTTGATTGATTTTCCAAGCCCAAGTGCACTGATGTCCACTTCAATAGCATCCGGGAAGTCTTTTGGGTAACCTTTCACCTTTAGGGTTCTCAGTTTCTTTACCAGTTTACCCCCTTCACGTACACCCGATGCCACGCCTACAAATTTGATAGGGAGTTCCATTTTTACCTGCTTGGAATCGTCAAATTCATGAAAATCCACATGAAGAATTTCTTCACTTACCGGATGAAACTGAACTTCCTTTTTGAGTGCCTGGTAATGTTTTCCATCGATATCAAGATCAATGATATTGACATCAGGTGAATAGACCAGGTGCCTGAAGTCGTTTACAAATACCTGGAAATGAATATTGCCTGATTTGCCATATAATTCGCAGGGAACATAGCCTTCGGCGCGCAAACGGCCCGCTACAGATTTTCCTCTTCCTTCTCTTGTATGGCCTGTAATACTAATTGATTTCATATCGATAAATTTAAAAGCGGGTGCAAAGATAGGGTTTATTTCAGAAATAAAATATCAGAGAATCAAAGAAGTTTGATAATTATCGCTCAGTTTGAATAGTGAACTGATTGAACCGTATTCATATACGTTCTGTATGGCGTTGGCAAACAGATCTGAAACACTGAGTACTTTTATCTTTTCGCTGTATTTTTTCAATGGAATGGTATCGCAAACAATAACTTCTGCAAGGCTCGAATTCTCAATATTTTCATAAGCCTTGCCTGATAATACGGCATGGGTGCAGAAGGCCCGCACACTTTTAGCCCCCTGGTCTATCATCATCTGGGCCGCTTTGGTAAGGGTGCCGCCTGTATCTACAATATCATCTACGATAATGACGTTTTTGCCACTTACATCGCCTATTACCCGCATGGTTTCTATCTGGTTGGCATACTTGCGGTGCTTGTCTGCAATTACCAGTTCGGCCAGCAGGCTCTGGGCAAAATACCTGGCCCGCTGTGTACCGCCCATATCCGGAGCAGCGATAACAAGATTATCCAGCGCCAGGCTCTTGATATAAGGGATAAATATAACCGAGGCATCCAGATGGTCAACCGGAACCTCAAAAAATCCCTGTATCTGCGCTGCATGCAGGTCCATGGTCATAATGCGGCTGATACCGGCCGTGGTGAGCAGGTTTGCCACCAGTTTGGCCCCGATAGCCACACGGGGCTTGTCTTTGCGGTCCTGACGCGCGAAACCAAAATAAGGGATCACAGCAGTAATATAATGGGCAGATGCCCTTTTGGCCGCATCAATCATCAACAACAGCTCCATCAGGTTGTCTGACGGGGCATAGGTGGACTGGATGATAAACACATCGCAGCCCCTGACCGATTCATTGAAACTGGGCTGAAATTCCCCATCGCTGAATTTTAAAGTGGAACACAAACCGAGTTCCTGTCCAAAATTCTTCGATATTTTTTCAGACAATGCTAACGAGCCGGAGCCCGAAAAAATTTTGACCGGGTTAAACCTAGATGGCATATTGTTTTTTTTCGGGTCTTTATATCGTTAGTTGTCCGACCAGGGCTCGAACCTGGACTCTTCTGGACCAAAACCAGACGTGTTGCCAGTTACACCATCGGACAATAAAGGCGCAAAATTAAGAAAGATTTTCTTTGTTGTGTCTGTTTCCCATATTAATTATCAACAGCCTCCGATTAATAGTCATAATTAGGGGGGACTGTTCTGTTCATCCTTCTTTTTCTTGTCGTCTTTTTTCTTTTTATATTTTCCTTCTTTAATACTCTTGATAAACTGTGCCCAGGCAAATGGATTGAGCAAGGACGACGGCACCGCTACCCCATTGCCCAATAAATTATAATTGGTTTGCCCGCCGGCATAATAAGCCGAACTGGCTATCTGCTGCAGCTGGTACAACTGGCTCTCCTGCCCGTCTTTGGCAAGGCTCTCATAGAGCTGACGCATGGTTTGCTGGTCCAGGTTCTTCTTGGCCTTCTCGGTCAGGTCTTCGTTGGGATGCAGGCTCAGGAATACTCTTTTAAATTCTTCGGGGGTCAGGTTGGCATATATATTGGTAGGGGCAATGGTAAATGTATCTCTTGCCAGCGAAGCATTATGATTGTATTCCTGATTGGTAGTACCCGTTGGAATTACAAATTTCAGTTTCTTAAAACCCAGGGCTTCATACTCTACCGTATCTTTTTCTTTTACCACGAGCGAATAAAAGCCATCCGTACCGGCTATGGTGCCCCTGAACGAATGGGATATCCTTACGGTGGCATAGGGAATGGCCGAAACCCCGTTGGGTGCCGTAATAACACCTGACAGCTGCACCAGCTTGCTGTTGTCTGTTTGCGATGCAGCTGTTTTGCTCTGTGCCTGCACACGCACCAGGTTCAGGAGCATCAAACCTATAAGAGTGATATAAAAATAAGTTGTTTTTAATTTCATGGATGGGGCCGCTAAAGCCGTTCAATGGATTATATGCTACAAAAGTAAAGGATAATGATCAATGATCAATCATCAATGATCAATAATCAATGATCAATCATCAATGATCAATGATCAGTGATCATGTACAGCTTAAGTTTAAAATGTGTTAGTGCATGTATTTGAATGTTAAATAAAGAAGAGAAATAAGGTACGCTCATATCTGTATGCCGTAACAATAGCTGTTGTTCTTAAAGTATAGTGCCAGAATGGCTATAAACGCATATTTATCGTAAAAAATGCCCTTTTCATTGTTTTCCTATTGTTCCAATGGGTTCCCATCCCACAAAAACGCCCTTTTTGACCATTCTGGATTGATCCCGAGTGCTCGGGATTGTTTTTTCAATTTTTTAATAAATTAATATTTTAATTTTCAATTACATACCCGCAACGCGTTTATAAATATTCCAAATGGATCCCTTTGGGACAATCCCGAGTACCCGGGATCAATCCGGAATATCCATAAACGCATTTCACGAGAACCCGGTGGCTGGTTTATCTTTCTTTGTCCGACCCTAACCCTGGCGAAGTTGGATTTTTTCATATTGCATTTTCAATTTCTTATTGATCATTGATCATTTTATTCTTGACTCCTAACTCCTGATTCCTGACTCCTGACTCCTGATTCCTAACTCCTGACTCCTGATTCCTGACTCCTGACTCCTGATTCCTGACTCCTTATTCCTGACTCCTGACTCCTGATTCCTGACTCCTTATATAGTATATATAGCGAACAGCCCAAGTGGGTGGGTGCTTCAAAAAAATATTTTATATCTATAATAAATTCAATGCGTTATAAAGGAAAATATTTTTGGATTTGTAGACAGTTTGGTGTTTAGTTTTGACAACTTTTGGAAAGTTGTCAAAACTTATACCTCTTAGTTTTTTGTTTTAGGCCAATAAATCCAATTAAAATGTATTTTTGTCTTTCGGCAATACTCCCATAACTAAGTAACAAATGTCATTTAAAAGTGTACTTGAGAAGTTTCGCAAAGAATCTTTTTCTGAAAGAGATAAAGGATTCCGGTTTGAGCATTTGATGCAGGCTTATTTGCAAACCGATCCCAAATATTCGAATATTCTTAAACATGTTTGGCTTTGGAATGATTTTTTGGGCAAGAATGACCTGGGAGGAATTGATTCAGGGATCGACCTCGTTGCTCAAACTTATACCGGCGATTATTGGGCAATACAATGCAAGTTCTTTGCCCCTGATTCAACCATAGATAAAAAAGCAGTCGATTCTTTTTTATCCACATCCAGTAGAGAATTCAAAAATGAAAATTACCAGACAATAAGTTTTTCGCACAGGTTATGGATTTCTACTACAAATCATTGGGGCAAAAACGCTGAAGAAGCAATCAGGAACCAAAACCCACCTGTTACAAGGATCAATTTTGCCGAATTAGAACAGTCAACAGTTGATTGGGATAACCTGGAAAAGGGCATTGTAGGTGAGATATCAAGGACACCAAAAAAAGAATTGAGACCGCACCAGCAAACAGCACTTGACAATGCCCATGAATACTTTAAAACCCAGGATAGAGGCAAATTGATCATGGCCTGCGGCACGGGCAAAACTTTTAATGCATTGCGGATAGCCGAAAATGAAACCGATGGCAAGGGATTGATCTTGTTTTTGGTTCCTTCCATAGCATTGTTAGGTCAGTCATTACGGGAATGGTGCGAAAATGCCAAAGAACCCATCAACCCAATATGTATATGTTCAGATCCAAAAGTCACTTCAAAGCAATCAAGAAACAGCGACCCTGATTCATTTAGTGTGGTTGATCTTGCCCTGCCGGCATCCACAAATGTTGAAACAATTCTGGAGCAGTTCAGAAAATTGGAAAACGTTGAAGAACCCGGCATGACAGTGGTATTCTCAACATATCAGTCCATTGATGTCATTGCCAAAGCGCAGCAAGCGCTTATGAAATCGAATAATAAATTTGGCAGTTTTGACCTGATCATATGCGATGAAGCACACCGGACTACTGGTGTCACTTTGGCTGACAGTGATGAAGCAGCTTTTGTAAAAGTACATAACAATGATTTTATAAAAGCTAAAAAGCGACTGTACATGACCGCAACGCCCAGGCTTTATAGCGATGATTCCAAATCAAAGGCAGCCCGGGCAGAAGCAATACTTTGCTCGATGGATGATACGGCAATATATGGTGAAGAGATATACCGGATCGGATTCGGTGAAGCGGTTGAACGTGATTTATTATCTGATTATAAAGTAATTGTACTCACTTTAAATGAAAATGACATACCGCCTGCCCTTCAAAATGTGATTTCAAATAAAGAGAGTGAGATAAATACAGATGATATATCAAAGCTCATTGGCTGTATCAATGCATTATCAAAAAAGATGCTTGGAGATGCCAATGTGTTGAAAAATACTGACCCGGAACCCATGCGCCGGGCGGTGGCTTTCTGCCAGAATATTGCCGTTTCCAAGAAGATCACCGAAACCTTTAATACATCAACTGAAGTCTATTTGAGTTCCCTTTCTGAAGAAAAAAGAGAAGGTATGGTCTCCCTTACTTCTAAGCATATTGATGGAACCATGGCGGCACCCGAAAGGGATGATCTTTTAGGCTGGCTTAAATCAAATGACACAGATCAAAACGAATGCAGGGTACTAACAAATGTGCGATGCCTGAGTGAAGGTGTGGACGTACCTTCATTAGATGCTGTTTTATTTCTTTCAGCCCGCAACTCTCAGGTAGATGTGGTTCAATCTGTCGGCCGGGTGATGCGAAAAGCCGATGGCAAAAAATATGGCTATATCATTATTCCGGTTATAGTGCCAACAGATATAGATGCAGGTGTTGCCCTTGATGATAATGAGCGTTACAAAGTAGTATGGACAGTGCTCAATGCCTTGCGCGCTCATGATGACCGATTTAATGCAACGATAAACAAAATAGAATTAAATAAACACAGACCGGACCAGATACTTGTTGGCAGGCCTGATGTAGGTTATTTTGTAGAACATGAAACCGGAGGTGTGGGTGAAACGAAGGAACCTTATGGCAATCCCAGTGAGCAGATCAGCCGCCAGTTGGCCATACAATTTGAACAATTGCAGAACATCGTTTTTGCCCGCATGGTGCAAAAAGTGGGCGACCGACGATATTGGGAACAATGGGCTAAAAGCGTGGCCGAAATTGCAGAGCGGCAAGTGGAACGCATTACCAGATTGATAAATGAGGACCAAAACCATAAAAAGGCATTTGAAGAATTTCTGGCAGGGCTTCAAAAAAATATCAATCCATCGATAACCCAACAGGAAGCCGTGGAAATGCTATCGCAACACGTAATTACCAAACCTGTTTTTGAAGCCCTGTTTGAAGGATATTCTTTTGTAAAAAACAACCCAATATCGGTTTCTATGCAAACCATGCTCGACCTGCTGGAAGAACAAGCCATAGAAAAGGACACCGAGACCCTGCAGAAATTTTATGATTCTGTAAAAATGCGGGCCAAAGGCATTGACAATGCTGAAGGAAAGCAAAAGATCATCATAGAATTATATGACAAATTCTTTAAGGCTGCCTTCCCGAAAATGGTGGAGAAACTGGGTATTGTTTATACTCCTGTGGAAGTAGTGGACTTTATTATCCATAGCGTAAACGATATACTCAAAAAAGAATTTGACCGGAGCCTGACAGATGAAAACATCCATATCCTTGACCCATTTACAGGCACCGGCACTTTTATTACCCGCCTGCTGCAAAGCGGTCTGATTGAAAACAAAGATCTGTCCCGAAAATATCTCGATGAAATACACGCAAATGAAATAGTATTATTAGCTTATTATATAGCTGCTATCAATATTGAAAATGCGTATCATGACGCCATGAATGCGCCTGAATACGTACCATTTGATGGGATTTGCCTAACAGATACTTTTCAATTGGGCGAAACCGACTCCAACAGCGATTTCATTGCCAAAATGTTCCCGGAAAATTCGGAACGTGTGGCAAAACAAAGAAAAGCACCACTAAGAGTAATCATTGGTAATCCTCCATATTCCATTGGACAAAAATCAGCCAATGACAATGCTCAAAATCAAAAATACGAAAGACTCGATTCTCGAATTGCGCAGACCTATGCTGCTCAAACAAAGGCAACTAATGTAAACTCTCTTTATGATTCATACATTAAGGCTTTTCGTTGGAGTACTGACCGCCTGGACCCGGAAAATGGCGGGGTTATTTGCTTCGTATCGAATGGTGCATGGATAGATGGAAACAGTACTGACGGTTTTCGCAAATGCCTTGAAAATGAATTTTCATCCATATACGTATTCAACTTAAGGGGTAATCAAAGAACTAGTGGCGAATTATCACGTAAAGAAGGTGGTAAAATATTTGGCTCTGGCTCTCGAACGCCGATTGCTATTACTCTACTAGTAAAAAAGCCTAAATTTCAAAACACAGAGTCCAAAATTTTCTATCATGATATTGGAGATTATCTTAATCGTGAAGAGAAGCTTTCAATTGTTAAGAAACTAAATTCTGTTAGCAATAATGCAATGAAGTGGAATAAATTAATACCAAATGAGCATGGAGACTGGATAAGCCATCGAAATAATTTATTCGAAACATATATCCCTATTGAAACTGATAAGAAGTTTGATTTACAAAGCAATTCATTTTTTGTAATTAGTTCTCTTGGCTTAACAACGGGAAGAGATGCATGGTGCGTAAACTATAGTTTAAACGACCTGCAGAAAAACATTTCTTCCATGATTGAATTCTATAATAACCAAGTAGACTCTTTTGTCTCTGGCATTGAGAACAATACACCTTTTGATATAGACAATTCTATTGATACTGATTCTAAAAAAATCAGTTGGTCCAGAGGTTTGAAAAGGAACCTAATAAATGGCAATAAATTTATTTTTAATAATTATTATATAAATGATTTTTTATATCGCCCTTTTACGAATCAACGAGTGTATTATACAAAAAACTTGAATGAGTATGTCTATCAATGGTCAAAGTTTTATCCTACAAATAAATTAAATAATATATTTATTTGCATTTCATCCTCTGGGGCAACAACAGGTCTATCGCTTCTTATTTCCAAATCAATTGTTGATGCTCATTTTAATGGCGATACCCATTGCTTTCCCCTTTATTATTATGAAGAGCGCTTAAAGCAAAATCCAGGTTTATTTGAAGGAGCTGGTAAAAATGAATTTGTGCGCCGTGATGGAATAAGTGATTTTATCTTTGAAAGGGCTAAGGTCATCTATGGCAAATCGGTAACCAAAGAGGATATTTTCTATTATGTATATGGGTTTCTACATAGCCCTGTCTATCGGGAAATGTTTGCCAATGATCTTAAAAAGATGCTGCCGCGCCTGCCATTGGTTGATGATGTCAGGGATTTCTGGAAATTCAGCAAGGCAGGCCGGACGTTAGCTGATCTTCATATCAATTATGAATCTGTCCCGGCTTATCCAGACGTAAAAGTTACCGGCGCAGAAAGCGGATTTTTTAAGGTTGAGAAAATGCGTTTCCCCAAAAAAGACCAGAAAGACACGATCATCTACAATAGCAAAATCATCATTGAAAATATCCCCGAAAAAGCATACGAATACATCGTCAACGGGAAAAGTGCGATAGAATGGATAATGGAACGCTATCAGGTCACAACCCACAAAGAAAGCGGCATCAAAAACGACCCGAACGATTGGGCAGATGAAGTAGGCAATCCGAGATATATACTTGATTTACTACTTAGTATCATCAATGTAAGTGTGCAAACTGTTGATATTGTTAATGGATTGCCAAAGGTGGAGTTTGAAGTGAAGGAAACGGAGGATGTTTTATGAAGAACAACACTAAAATTTGGATAATCGGCGGAGGCATATTGTGTCTTATTATCCCTTATTTTATTTATAGATTTATTTGTTTCCCAAACCCTGGTGGCGATAAGGAAAATATAATTGCACTTGGCGCTTTATTGGCACCCTTTATAAGTTTATTTGCTGCCATTATGTTTTATTTGGCTATTTCAGCGCAAAGAGAATCAAATATTATTCAGCAACAATCTGTTGCCATTCAGCAACAATCAACGGATATTAGCACAATACTTAAATTTTATGAATATGCAATCAAGGAATTTCATGAATTTACCTATAAAGGCGTGACAGGGAAAAAAGGATTTGATAACTATATCATATATTGCATTGATAATAAACAGAAGGATTTATTAAGCACCTTTGAAGGATTTGCCTTTAGGTCTGTAATTATGTCATTTTACTTAGTATTAGACACAATAAATAAAAATACTAATCTCAGTCTTGACCAGAAAAAATCTTTAAAAATGAAGACATATACGGTTTATGTAAATAATCTTTCAAATGGTCTGGATCAATTTTTTAAGGATTATACAGCATTGCCTAAGGAACAGGATAGCTTTAAAGCAATTGAAGAGGTTAATAAACAATTAAGTTTAATGAGCAAAGAGTTTTGAGTTACAGGCCGGGGAAGGGTTCCTGATTTTTGGATGAGTGAGAAGGCGTGTGAGAATGTTAAAAATATTAAGGCAATGTCATAGAATGTGGTAGAAACTATTTGCTCCAAAGTAAATGGAGTAAATCTATTGCTTTCCCTTCTTCATCTTGCCAATCCTTATATTCCTGACTATCAAATACCATTACGCCATCTTTAAATTGTCGGATTTTTGTTAGTTTCTCATTAGCAATTTGTTGTTGTTTTACAAATTGCTCCCATAGTTTTAATTGCTCTTCTGCTGTCATTATAAGGTTATTTTCATTGAGTACATTGACATTTATATGTAATTCTATAAGCGGTACACCCATATTGATTATAAGCTATACACTCTGATATACCAGCATCAAAAAATTCAGCATTTTTATATCCCCATTCAATACATCTCTGTTTAGCTCTTGCTTTTGCATCATCCCATTGAACTATTGGTTTTTCAAAACCACCATATTGATACATCATTGTTAATGTCCCATTCGCTTTGCTCCCATCAACAATTTGAAGATATTTTATAGTATCGCAACTTGTAAAGAAGGCTATTACAAATAATAGGGTTAGTAGTTTCTGCATAACGTTAAATTATTAGATGGCAAATATAAGGAAGTTTTAACAAAACAAAAAAGCCTCGCATCTCTGCAAGGCTTTCAAATTGTGAATAATCTGATTAATCAAATAAATCGGTTTGTCCTCCTTGCCCCATTAGCATATTATAGTTATTCTCAAATTTTCTTTTGTTTGCAGATACTTTTAAAGTACCTACTACTTGCCAAATTTGCGCCTTTAATTTTGGTAAGCCTATTTTTTCGCTTGTATGTGAATGGTGTCTGTTTTTTCTATATCCCTTTTTGGTTTCACTTGTTTTTATAAGAGGGTTTATCTCATCTAATCGTTTTAATACCTCTCCCTTTTCTAATGGGTCATAAATATATTTGCGGATAAATTTCGCATAATATTGCGGTCTGTTTCTTGATGTGGTGGGGGTATTGCCGTAAATTCTATCCATTTGAATAAATAACTCATCAGGAAATTCGCCAGCCCATTTTCTTACTTCTTCTGAAAGGTAGCTTTCAACTAATATCCTGAAAGCCTCGGGGTGCTTAAATTTTTCAAATCCTAACTGCTCATATATTAAAGCCCTAATGCCAACTTTGGCAAAAGACCTTATAATAATCTCACACATTTGCGCTATTGGCTCTTGTGATGCAGTTAAAGCCTTAGCTTGCCTTGCTTCTAAATAAACATTACAGACAGATACTAATAATTCAGCGGGATAAGCAGATGTAAGTTTAGCACCATCATAAAACTCTACCCCTTCTAATTCTACCTTTAATTCCGGTCTGATAAATTGTTGCAAATTTACTGCACCTATAAAACCTGGACTATCAGAACGGCTGTTCCCTTTTCGTTGCATCCCGATAGCTTCAAACATTCGTGCCTTACTTAATAATGGCGTACCATCTTCCAGTACATAAGCTATTGTGTCAAAATCGTTTAAACGGAATGGACCTTTGCCCCACATTTTTAACCTGTTTTTAGTCATAAGTTATTGTTTTATCGTATTTTAAGTATATGGACCTGTTATATATTTACAGCTTTTTGAATTGTTAAATCAAACACATCTATATTGTTTCTATTGTTATAACGGAAACAAAATTCATTCACATAATTATTTAGATGTTTTGCACTAATATAGTGATATTGTCCGATAATCCCCCGTTTGAGCAAACTCCAAAAGTTTTCCATTCCGTTTGTATGGCAGTCCCCGCTAACATATTCACCTTTGCCATGCGATACAATAGAATGTCTGAATTTAGGAGATAAACCGTTGTAACCTCCCCATTCATCTGTCATTATTGCAGCCCCTTCTTTTACATTGGCATTGATAAACTTTTTAAGAGTTTTACCTTTAACATCATTAGCTTTCTTTGCGACTATTTTTCCGTCCCGTTGTTTTAAGCCGATTACAGGCGTTTTGTCCTCACCGCCTCTGCCTTGTCCGCCTTCGGTCTTTTTATCCTCATGGCGGTTCTTGTTTTTGCCTCCAATGTATGTTTCGTCTGCTTCCACAATACCTTCTAATAATGTCCCGTATTCATGGAAGGCTTTACGGATTTGCATTTGCATCCGCCATGCAGTATCTTTTGTAACCTCAATATCCCGTGCAAGTTGACGGGAACTAACACCCTTCTTTGCATTTAAAACAAGGGTAACGGCTAAAAACCATTTTTGAAGGTCTAATTTTGTATTATGAAAAATTGTCCCCACAGTAACCGAAAAGGACTTATTACAACTATTGCAATGATAACGACTTTCTTTTGGAACTGGTGTTTGTTTTGTAGATTTGCAGTACGGGCAAACGGGAATATTATTCCATTTTACTTGCTCCAAACGTTTGATACAATCTGTATGGGTGGGGTATTTTTTGTAGATTTGAATGATGTTCATTTTATCCTTGTTTTAAATTGCTAATGCAAAGATAAAAAGACTTCTCGATATAACCAAATTTATTTTCTACCTTTAGCTATGACATTGCCAATATTAATTAGATAGGATAAAATTATGAATACTTCAGAGCCAGCAAAAATGGCGTACGAAATTACGGCCTCTAATTTTTTTAATTTATGGAAAGAGATATTGTTAACCCGAAAAAAATTAGCACTTAAATATTGGCGACATCCTACTGAATTTACTTCATTCGTTATGTCTGGTGAAAATTGTGTTATTTCTGAAATAGCCTCCAGGCTAGGTCTTTATTATTATGCAAATTATTACTCTATCGACGCCATTTTTTACGCTGATGAAGATAGAACACTAGGGGTCGTTCAAAATATTACTTCAGTTCAAAACATAAAAATTGCCTTTGAACATGAAAACGTTTGGGACTGGAAATTGTACAATGAAGTAGCTCATTTATTGATAACCCATTCCGATTTGAAAGTACTTGTTAGTTATCCAAACGACAATTATGAAACTGTCTTTAATTATTTATCAGACATTATTAAGCAAAACAGACATTCAAAAGCAATTTCTGATAATGAGAATTTCCTATTAATTTTAGGTTCAGAAGCAGATTTTGAATGGTCGGGATATATTTATAAATTTGGAAAATGGAGGCAATTATAATGCCCCCGCCTCCGCTCGCATCTTGCGCGTGGTTATATCCCGGGCCTCCGGCCCATAGTCGGCGGGACCCAGGAGATAATCCCGCTATCCAAAGCCCGGATGCCAATGATAATTCCATTCAATGATCATGGTTCGTATTTTACCAACGGGATGGCGGCTTCCCAAAGAAGTCGGGAAAGGAAGGCCGGGGAAGGACGGCACACGCGCAAGCGTCGTTGACTTTTGAAAAGTCAACGACGTTTTTCAATCAATCAACGCTTTTCAATCAATCAACGCTACTTTGGGTGGCATCAGCTTGTACAATACCGGGGTGACGATGCGGGAGAGCAGTGTAGAACTGATAAGGCCGCCAATAAGTACTATTGCCAGGGGTGATATCAGCGGGTTGGTAGACAGCGCTATGGGCAGCAAACCACCAATGGCGGTAAGGGATGTGAGGATAATAGGCAGAAAACGTATTTCTCCGGCTTCCCGTATGGCTTCGTCCATCGACTTGCCGCGGGCCCGCAGCTGGTTGGTAAAATCGACCAGCAATATGGAGTTTTTTACTTCTATCCCCGCCAGGGCTATCAGCCCTATGATCGCTACAAAAGACAGTGAATTGCCGGTAACAAATAATGCAAGTACCGCCCCCACAATGCCCAGTGGGATAACAGATAATACGATAAGGGTACTTTTAAAAGTACCAAATTCAAGGATAAGTATGGCGATAAAGAGGAATACCGTAACAATGATGATGGTGGTGAAATTGCCGAACGACTCATTGCGGGTTTCATATTCTCCCCCAAGGGCATAAGAATATCCTTTGGGAAGTTTCATTTTGTCCATTTTTGCCATTACGTCTTTTATCACATTATCGGCCAGGTATCCTTTCTGTACAAAGGCACTCACCGAAACGGTCCTTGTTTTATTGTAATGGTTGATGGTTACCTGTCCCGATTCCAGTTTCAGGTCGGCCACCTGCTGTATGGGGATGGCAGCCCCGGTGTTGTTGTTTACAAACAGGTTGCTGAAGGCATCCAGGCTGGCCCGTTCTTTTTTGGGTGTGGTGACCAGGATATCAAAATCATCCCCATCCGGGTTGGTAAAACTCCCGACGGATGTACCTGCAATGGCCAATCGTACGGTGCGGTCTATATTTATGGTGGGTATCCCCAGCGCATTGGCTTTGTCTTTGTTGATGTCTACCTTGATATCGGTTTTCAGGTTGTCGACCGGGTTATTCACATACATGGTTCCTTTGGTATCTACCAGCATGGCTTTGACATTGCCGGCAAGGGTACGCAGGGTATCCAGGTTATCGCCCAGCAGCCTTATTTCCACCGGTGCCACCACTGGAGGTCCCTGCTCAAAATTCTTCACTTCTACCCGTGCATCCGGAAAATGTGAAAACTTTTCGCGGAGCGCATCTATGATCTCCAGTTTTTCTTTGGGCGAAGTATTTTCATCCAGCTGTACAAATATCTGGGCAAAATCGCTGCGTTCATTTTCAGGGATCACATTATAATAGATCCTCGGGTTTCCCATCCCCACATTGGATGAATAGTATTTGATCTTCGATTCTTTATCGAGCTTCTTTTCCACTTCAAGCGTTATCGCATTCGTCTTGTCGATATTGGTTTGCAGGGGTGTAATGATATTCACCATGAACTGGGGTTTTTCTGAAGCGGGAAAAAGACTGAACCCGATAACAGGCATCATTTCCAGGGCGCCCGCAAAACATATAACAGCAATGATGAGGGTAATAACGGGGTGTTTCAATGCCCTGTTGAGGATGGGCGCATAGGTACTGTGTATGCCTTTTTTAAGGCCCCGCATAAACAGATTCCCTTCGGTATGGCCTTCGTGTTGTTTCAGGATACGGCTGGCCAGAAAGGGAATAATTGTAAGGGACACCACAACAGATGCCAGTACACAGGCTATAACCGCCATGGGCAGGCAGCGGATAAAATCACCGGAGGCCTCAGGCATAAATACCAGGGGCAAAAAGGCAATGATCAGCGTGGCTGTACAACCAATCACAGCAAGGCCTATCTGCCTGATGGCTTTGATGGTGGCCTCATAGCGCGAATAGCCGTCCCGCAGCCAGCGCTCTATATTTTCCACCACCACAATGCTGTCATCTACCAGCAAACCCAATGCTACCACAAGGCCTACGATACTGAGCTGATTGAGGTTGTAGCCGAATATATTGAGCAATACAATACCAATAGCCAGTGATAAAGGTATGGAAACCATCACGATCAAAGCGGCCCTGCCGCCAAGGGGCAACAGGGTAATAGATACCAGCAGTATGGCAATAAGAAAATCTTCGGCCAGCCCGCTGAGGCGCCGGTTCACATTTTCAGCCTGGTCGAAATTGCTTACCAGCGCGATGTTTGAAGGAAGGGTTTTTGCAAAAGCCGCGATCACCGGTTTGTAACTTGACTGGGTTTCAGAAATATTATATCCCGGTTTCTGCGCAGCGTCAATAAATACCGCCCTGTGTCCATTGATACGTGTATAGTGTTTTTGTTCTGCATAATCGTAATGCACATCGGCCACATCTTTAAGAAAAATATCATGACCGCCCGAGCTGAACACTATCGTATTTTGTATTTCTTTTATATTTTTAAAATTGCTGTTTGTCTTGATGTTGAATGTTTTATCGCCCGCTTCCACGCTGCCCCCGGGGATGTTTGCGATCTCACTCTGCAGGCTTCCGGTAATGGCATTGAGGGGTATGTGCATCTGCGAAATTTTATCCAGCTGCAGGTCTACGCGAACGATTTCATCCGGCAGTCCGGCAATCTCCACATTCTTGAGGCTGGCTACTTTTTCCAGGTCATCTTTCAGATGATCCGAATATTTTTTAAGCGTTTCAGCAGAAGCATTGTCAGATACCAGGCTCAGCTGTAAAATATTTACACTGCTCGGAAGTACTTTCTTTACTTCAAGGCTGTATATATCCGGTGGCAGCGTACTGCGAAGCCCGTTCACCTCACGCACAAGTTCCTGGTATTTGGTGTCTACATTGCTTTCGTATTTGTATTCCACAACTATAGAGGCCACACCATCTTTGATATAGGATTTGATCCTTTTGATATCTTCCAGCGAACTTATTTTCTTCTCCAGGGGTTTCACCACCAGCTCTTCAATGTCCTGTGGACTTGCACCCGGATATACCACAACCACAGGAAATTGCGGAGCATGAATTTCTGGGTCTTCAGAGCGGGGCATATTCATCAGGGTGGATATTCCAACCGCGATCGCCATGATGAATATCACCAGGGTAAACTGGTAATTTTTTACGGCATATTCAGATATTTTCACGTGGATAGTTATTTAAGGGTGATGTTGGAATTGTCATTCAGATAGGCACTTCCGGCAACGATAATTTTGGAGGCATTTTCGAGTCCGCCATTGATGAGAACCTGATTGGTTTCAATGCTTTCTATAGTTACCGGAATTTTATGGGCGGTCTTATCATCATTGGTGATAAATACAAACCCGGTATTGGCATTCCCTTCCAGCAGCGCTGTGTATGGAATGGCCCATAAACCGGCTTTTTGTGCGGGGTATATGGTTGCTTTGCCAAACAGTCCGGCTGCAAGGTTCAGAGGTCTGGGATCTGTTATTTTGAGTTCAATAATAAATGCCCCGCTCATCGGATCGGCCCCTTGCGATTTGTTGCTTACCACGGCATTCATTTCTTTTTCAGGCATCACATCGGTGGTTATGGCAGCTTTGTCGCCGGGCCTTATCAATGCCCATTGTTTATCGCTCACGCCCACCTTTAAAATCCAGTTGGAAGTACCGGCGCCATTGGTTTGAAAAACAGGGATACCGGGCCCCACTACCTGCCCCACATTGGCAAATTTCTTCAGGATAAAACCATCATTTACAGCTCTTATTTCAGAATATTTCTGATTAAATTTTGCTGAGTTCAATTGCTGTGTAGCAATATCAAGGGCTGTTTTGGCATTCTGCATCTGCTCTACCGTGGCCACACTGTCTTTCTGCAAATCTTTGGCGCGGATATAGTCGCGGTTTGCTTTTTCGTAGCCAAGACCGGCCTGTGCCACAAGGGCATTAATTTCAGAGAGATCGAGGGTGGCCAATAGTTGCCCTTTATGAACACTTTCGCCTTCTTTCACCAAAATACTGCTGATAACACCGCCGGTTTTAAACGATAAAAAAGTTTCATCATCGGTGGTAAGCTGGCCCGAAGCATGGATGGGTATTTCGCGCATTTCCTTAGAAAGCGTCATCACCGAAACCGGGATAGATTCGTTGCCTTTGCTTATTTCAGCAGGTGCCGTTTTATGGCTGCAAGAAGAGATGACTACGGCAATGCCTGCTGCCATGAGTGTATGTATAATTGTTTTCATTTCTGGTATTTATTTCTGAATCTGATAGGTTGCTGTTTCACGTTCTACACCGGCCATGGCCTCCAATACTTTAAAAAGATTTATGTTCAATGCGATCTGCGCATTGGTGAGATGGCTTCGGGCATCAATAAATTCTATCTGGCTGTTGATGCCTTCTTTATAGCCGCTTTCTATCAGCTTAAAATAGCTCTGTGCGGAACTGAGTTCAGCCATGGAGGTATTGTAGCTGCTGTATGCTGTTGCCAGTTGATTTTTAGCCATTTCGGCGCTGAGCTGCAGTTGCATTTTTACCAGCTGGCCATTCAGGTCGGCAGCTGCCCAATCGTCCCTGGCCTGGAATGTTTTATAATTGTATCTGCCCCAGTTGAAAATGGGGATATCCAGTTGTGCACCCACCAGGTAATATTTTGACTGGGCATTGAAAGCAAAATCAGAAGCCTGTGAGCCGAGGTCCAGAAACGCGCTGAGACGTGGTACCCAGAACTGTTTGTTCATGTCATAAACCGACTTATAAATACCGCTGTTGAGCATGGTCATTTTTAATTCTTCACGCCCGGCAATATCTGATTGGTTCATGTATTGCGATGCAGCTTTCATGGCCTCGGTTTCATCATAGGTTGTATCTATAGCTTCATCCAGGTTGCGGTTGAGCAGGAAATTAAAATAATGCTTTGCATTCACCACATTATTCTGTGCTTCCAGCAATTGGTTTTTAATACTTTCCGCTTCACTCTGGGCCCGCAGCACAGAAGCTGGCACCCCTTTGCCATTTTTTAAAAGCGATTTGTTTACTTCCACATTTTTATCAACCAATGCCATGGCATTCTGATAGATATGGGTGCCGGCTATGGCCATGAGATAATTGTAATAGGCCGTTTTGATATCCTTTACCAGTGCTCGCTTATAGGCCATTACATCATATGCTTCCAGCCGCAATCCCTGGTTTTTGATGTCTATATTATGATAGAGGTCTTCATTATAAATCGGGAGGGTGGTCCTTATTTTGGCATCGTAAAAATTAACAGGAAAGAAATTGATACTCTCGTTGCTTATCTGCGGAAATGACTTTGTCTGGGTCAACTTATTTAAGGTGGAATAGACAGGGTTCATCAGATCGCCGATAGGAAGTGGAATCGTTCTTCCGCCTTCGCCACTGGTATAGGTAGTGTTAAAATTAACAGCCGGAAGAAATAAGGTTTTGGCTTCGCGAAGGGCATTGGTGGCCTTGTCAAGATCTATGTTTTTCTGCTGAACAACGATATTGTTTTTCAAGCCGTCTCTTATATAATTATCAAGCACATTCTGCGCAGAACCCGGCAGGGAGAAACCCATCATCGATGTACTCATTAAGACTGTTATCATCCCGATTTTTGAGAAGTTCCGGGTTAGCGTAACTTTAGTTTTCATGTATAAATTTATTAACACTGTTAATATATCGTTAAATTTTTTTATGTTTTTTAAAACGGATCTTTATATTTTCATTCTGGAAAATTCGAGCAATTCAATAAACGACTGATAACCGAGCTGCACGATGGTATCTCTTTTGTCTTCGCTGATAACACCGATACAGCGGTTGCCGATCTGCAGTGCACACATCCCATGCATGGCTGACCAGATAAGAAAAGCGCCCGCCTCTGTATCCTTAAAATTTAAATATCCTGCGTCGATACATTCCTTTACGACATATTTCAATCCATCAAAAGCTATTTTTCCCTGATGCCAATCTTCTTCTACACATTCAAGGGCTTTCATGGGTGCTTCCCTGATAAACATAAGGTCGTATAATCCAGTATTTTCCAGTGCAAAATCGAGATAGATCCTGCCCATGGCTTTCAGGCGGTCAAACGGATCTGAAACATATTCGAGCACGCTCATTTTTTCATTCATCAGCCTGAAACCCTCCAGGTGCAGGCCAAACAGAATGTCATCTTTGTCTTTAAAATATAAATAAATGGTAGTTGGACTGTATTCTATTTTTTCAGCGATGGTACGAATGGAAAGCTCATCAAATCCCTTCTCCAAAAAAATTTCCATCGCCGCATCAAGAATCAGCTTGCGGAGATCCTTTTTTTCTTTTTCTCTTCTTTCAGAAATTCCCATATGAAATAAATAACGATGCAAATATACTTTACACTGTTAATATAATCCAAATTTTTTATAAAATATTTTCAATGCCAAAGCAGACCTGCTTGGCAGAAGGCTAATACCCACATTTTTCAAAAACAATATGAACAAAGAGAATCAAATGTTGTTGAACGGTAAACCGGAACAAAAGGGATTCCGGCAAAATCTGTTTCATTTGGTAAAATGCATATACCTTTGATCTTAATACATAATCGTTCAACTCAAATTTAATAAAAAATGAAAGCAAGATTTGGTTTAATTATGGCAGTACTGGCATTAACAGCCTGCAACAATCATGAAAAAGAACAATTAGACAAACTAAAGGCACTCAGGGCACAGGATTCTACACTGGCAGCCCAGGCAAAGAACAAGGATTCACTCATCAGTACTTATGTAAATACCATGGGTGCTATACAGGACAACCTGGACAGCCTGAAACAAAAAGAGCATATTCTTTCCATGAACAGTCCTGAAAATAATAAAAACCCAAAAAATGCCATTCTGGATGATATAAAATCCATTGACAATGCCATTATCAGCAACAATAAAAAGATCAATCAGTTGGAATCGAAGTTGCGAAAAATGGCTACCAATGATGCCAAAATGAAAGAAATGATTGATAGGCTGACCAAAGAAATAGCAGCCAAAGATGCTGAAATAGCGGCTCTTCAAAGCAAACTCAGTGGCGCCAACGACACGATAAATGCCATTACCCAACGATACAATACCAGCATCAATGAAATAAGGAAAGACAAGGCCGAAATAAGCTCACTTACGGCTGAAATGAATACTGTATATTATTCCATAGGCACCATGAAACAACTTAAAACCAAAGGTGCTATCACCAAAACGGGAGGGTTTCTGGGAATCGGGAAACAGACAGAATTAAGTCCGGAAATAAAAATGTCGGCTTTTACAAAAGGAGATAAAACCAAAATAGGGGAACTGGACCTGAAAGGGAAATTCTCAAGGCTCATCACCTCACATCCGGCCAATAGTTATAAAATAAGCAAAGTGGATAAAAAGACGGAAAAACTTGTTATTACCAATGCCACAACCTTCTGGAGTGAAAGCAAATACCTGGTGGTTGAAATAAAATAATTCATAACTATCCTTATCCTTAAATTAAGGAAAAATAAAAGTGGTGCCTTTATTGAAGGTGCCACTTTTTTTATTAAAATATCTAAAACGGGAAACCGATACCCAGGTTGATCTGGAGATTATGCTGAAACCAGGCACTCTGACGCAGGAGTTCATCAATTTCCCATTCACTTCCGGCAGCTCTGGCCGGATCTCTCAACGGAACAGCAAAATCTACCCTGACCACAAAATAACTAAAGTCCAAACGCAGGCCTAAACCAGAACCCACTGCAATCTGTTTGTAAAAACTATTAAAATAAAATCCAGAACCGGGCCTGTTAGGGTCATTTTTATACAACCAGACGTTGCCGGCATCTGTAAATATCGCGCCTTTTACAATGCTGTATATAGGGAACCGTAATTCCGCATTGGCTTCCAGTTTTATATCCCCTGATTTGTCATAATAAGTTGCCCCGAAAGGGTCATAATAAGAACCCGGACCAAGTGTTCTCAATTTCCAGGCGCGAATACTGTTGGCACCTCCCACATAAAATTGTTTTTCAAAAGGGAGTTCGGAAGAATTTGTATTTGGGAAAAATAAACCTGCAAGGCTTTGTGGAACTCCCATTCCTCCAATAACCCTCATGGCCAGGTTATTATTTTGAAATACAGGCAAATAATATTGGTAGTCGGCTTCGAGTTTTGTATATTGATAATAATTGATGCCAAACAATTTGCTGGTTGCAGCACCCGAGTCATGGGGTTGGTTAAAGAACATTCGATCTATGAGCGCCGGTACATTTCCGCCTGCTTCAAAAGATAGCCGCAAATACCAGTAGGGATTTTTTACGTTGGTGAGTGGCTGCCCGGAAATGGAACCTGATTTATTTAAAAAATAGGATGCCCGGAAATCAGTAATTAAGTGTTGATCAAACAGATCTATCAATAACGGATTATGCGTTGAGTCTATACTGTTTCTGAAAGAACCTGACAAAAAACCTGTTTTCACAAGCCCGATCTCAATAGGGGTCACAGATATCGTCTGGTTGTTGCTGAGTTTTTCCTGCCAGGTCATATTGGCAAGGCCCGTATTTCTGCTGAATTCAACATTGTTTTCCACAATATAACTCACATTAAATGTGGTTTTCCCCGGAAGTTTCAAAGTGTTTTCGCTTAGTTTCCAGGGTACTAGAAGTCGTGGCACAATTAGTGAAGTCGTAATGCCGTATTGATAGGTTGGGGTATCAATGGCATTGGTATGCTGCAAAACAGATATTGGTAATTCAAATGAAGCATAAGGCTTTACAACCAGTTCCATGGCGCCGCCGCCCAGGTTTTTGTCAATATAGCTAACATTAACTGCCGAACCGATAGACCGCGTAGTGGCAATCTGAGCCTGACTTTCTTCAACAGAATTAAGCTCTGCACCATACCCGATTTCCTGTTTCTCCAATGGGGTGAGCCTTATGAATACTGTTAACTTTCCGGTATCCTGACTCTGAATGGTATCAACATTAAATTGAATATCAATAAATTTATAGGTATTGAGTTGAGATAGTCCTTTTAAGGTGCTTTGATAATCATCTGCATTGTATATATCTCCCGGGTGAACAAATATAAATTCTGAGAGCACCGATGGTTTTACCCTTAGCTCATTGCTGACAAATTTGAGGCCTGCATAAATGACGGTATCCTTTATTGTTTTATCATACTGTATATATTCTGGTTCTACATAGATATCACTGATCCTGTACACACGATGCCGGGTTCGGCTGTTGGGATTGGCAATACCTAAACCGACATTAACCAGGTGGCCTTTAAGTGAGGTGTCCACTTCAAAATAGATATAATCGCGTCTGAAATTATAGTATCCATTATTTCGGAGCAGGAGGGTAATCCGGTTTCGTTCAGCCGTAATAATGTCACCATCATATTTTTGTCCGGGTTTTAGCAGTCGGTTTGCAGAATCCTTAGCTACAAGATCAGCAATCCGTTTGTCAAAAATATAATAATCTATTTTATTTATATACGATGCAATACCGGGTTGGATATTATAGGTTACATAAGCCTTATGCCGGACCGTTTTAACACTGTAATTAACTGTATCATAGTAATATCCCTTGTTAAACAAATAAGATTTAAACTGAAGTAAAGAAGCGGAGAGCAACTGACTGTCGAGCAGCACCGGGTCTTCCCAGACACTTTTCTTCAGGTTGTCTTCCCTGTTTTGCCAATAATCAATCTTGCCGTTTATCCTGGATATTTTATCCTCGAGCTTCGCCCTTGTTTTTTTATCCGAAGTATCGGTTTTTTCAAAAGCTGCCTGCTTTTCTTCAAGTTGGGCTGTGAATTTTTTTACCTTCCGTTCCCGCTTTCGTTTTGCCTGGTCATTGTCAAAAATAAGATACATCCACATATTGAACTTGATAAAACCCAGCACTTTGGTATTCGGAGATTCTCTGAGCAAACTATATAGTTCCTCATGTTCTCCTTTCGGAGCCCCTTTTATTTTTACCTTTTCGAGCAAATATTTTTTAGGAGGGATATATTTGCTGATATTGCACCCCTGTAACAGAAGTGCACAAAGCAATACTATAACAATAACCGGAAATTTATAAAAGGTACAAGATGATTTCAAAAGCCCAGGTTAAATTTATCAGGTTGCTTCATCAGAAAAAGTATAGGCGTCTTCATCTTCTTTTTATTGCCGAAGGTTCAAAAATAGCCATAGACATTTTAGAATCCGCCCTCAAAGTTCACAAAATATATGCCACTGCCCAATGGCTCTCCGAAAATAAGCATATTCTCCAACACCACAAAGATACAGAAGCCACCGAAGTTTCTGAGGAAGAGATGCTTAAAATAAGCAGCCTCGATACGCCACAGGATGTATTATTATTGGTACAAATTCCTGAAACCGTTTATAAAAATACAGGCACTGACATTAGGATAATAGTTGCTGCAGACAGCATACGCGACCCGGGTAATCTTGGTACTATTGTACGTATCTGCGACTGGTATGGCATCAGCAGGCTCTATTGTTCTGATGATTGTGCAGAAATATACAATCCGAAAACGGTTCGTGCTACCATGGGGAGTATTGCCAGGGTTGAAGTAATATATACGGATATCAAAGAGTTGATCCGCGCGCACAAAACGCATAAATCCTTTGCCGCTACCCTGGATGGACACATAAATATTCATTCTTTAAATATTTCAGAACCGGTTTTATTGGTTATAGGCAATGAAGCCAGAGGTGTAAGTGAGGAAATACTGGCTATATGTGATGATACCATCAGTATCCCCAGATACGGCAATGCTGAATCGTTGAATGCGTCGATTGCTACAGCAGTGCTGGTGGATAATCTTGTAAGAATTGAAAGATTAAAAGATTGAAGATTAAAAGATTGAAAAGCCCATATATTTTGAATCAGGATTTGCAGAATGAAAGGATTTCAGGAAAACTATATTATAAATCCCGCCCATCCTGAATTTTGAAAGTAAGGTTGCTCGATAGAAGGGCTTATTTAGAAATTTTCAATCTCAAACCCCTATCTTTACCATTCAAACAGATATTATTGCAGCCATGAAGAAAATACTTGTTTTTGGTGCCGGGCTCACTGCTTATTATGCCATTAAGTACCTGGCTGAAAATGCAGCATTCAGGGAATGGACAATTGTAGTGTCAGATGCAAATCAGGAGGCACTTGACGCCTGCAAAAAAGAGTTTCCAGAAATTGAAGTATCAAAAGTTGATGTTTCTGATGCACAATCTCGTGCTGCCATCATTAAAAATTGCCAAGTTGTCATCTCTTTATTGCCCAATTATTTTCATGTGCTGGTAGCCAGAGATTGTGTAGATTACGGTGTTCACCTGGTAACCCCATCATATGTTTCAGCCGATATGAAGAAGCTTAACAATGAGGCTATTGCCAAAAATATTGTGATACTGAACGAACTAGGCCTCGATCCCGGTATTGACCATCTGTCATCCATGAATATTATCCACAGGTTAAACAATGAAGGCGCTGCCATAACAAGTTATAAATCATATTGTGGTGGACTTGTCTCAAAAGAAAATTGCGACAATCCCTGGGAATATAAATTCAGCTGGAACCCTTATAATGTGATCCGTGCGGGCAGTGATGGCGCCATGTATCTTGAAAACAATCAGTTAAAATTTATTCCTTATCACCGCTTATTCACCGAAACCAAAATCATTGAGGCAAATAATGAATCTTTTGAGATGTACCTCAATCGCGATTCGACCAGGTATATTTCCCTTTATGGTCTTGAAGGAATTCCAACTTTTTTGAGAGGCACATTTAGGTACAACGGCTTTTGCAAAAAATGGAACAGCCTGGTGGATGCCGGGTTGACTTCTGATAAAATAGAAATGAATTTTGATGAAAATATCAGCTGGGAACAGTATCTGAAAGGTTTTATTATTAAAAATTCTGGTGATGCGGAAATAATTAAAGCGCATGAATGGCTTTTTAATGATGCAGGGAATATCGATCTGAAAACCGCTACTCCTGCAGCCAACCTGCAAAAGCTCCTCGAAAATAAATGGAAAATGAACCCGATTGACAAGGACCGTGTAGTAATGATGCATGAAATTGAATATGAAAAAGATGGGAGGAAAGAACGATTGAGATCATTACTGGACATGGAAGGAGAAAATGCCCGCAGATCAGCGATGGCAAAAACCGTAGGGTTGCCCCTTGCTATAGCAGCCGGATTGATTGCAGATGGAATAATAAAAACTTTTGGTGTAATTTTACCCGTGATTTCAGAAGTATATAAGCCGGTTTTGGCAGCTTTAAGTTCTGAAGGTATTCATTTTAAAGAAGATATATTGGTTATTTGATAGCATGTCAAGATTTTATAAAAGACGCATTTCCTATCTCCCAACTTTTTTCAGCATCAGCTTTGTGCTGTTCCTTGGGGGATTGCTTGGGTATTTTATTCTGAATGCCAATGCGATGAAGCGAAATATTAAGGAAAATATAGAGCTCAGTTTATATTTCAACGACAATGTGAGTGAAGCCGATATTCTGAAGACCCGCGATAAACTTCAAACGGAACCTTATGTAAAAAAAGCAGAATATATATCCAAAGAGGAAGGCGTAAAAATATGGCCTTTGGGTGCTGAAGGGGTAAAACTTTTAGGCTTTAATCCTATTCCCAATTCTATTGATGTACATTTCAATTCCGGCTTTGTGGTGTTCGACAGCCTTAAAACCCTTAAAAAGGCGCTTGAAAAAAATCCCGGCATTCGTGAAGTTCAATTTGATGAAAATGTGGTGGAAAATATTGATAAATATGTGCAAACTGCAGGCATCATCCTCATTTCTCTGGCCTTGATGATGGGTATTGTAAGTATCGCTTTAATAAACAGCGCCATCAGGATGAATATGTATTCGAGACGTTTTCTAATTAAAAGCATGCAACTGGTAGGCGCCACCAAAAATTTTATCAGGCGACCGATAATATCGACAGGAATCATCACCGGCTTATGCAGCGCCATATTTGCTGCTCTATTATTATCTGCTTTGATTTATTTCATCAAGCAGAAATTCGATTTTCTGTTCATGATCGACAATTATCTGGAAATCGGTGCATTGTTGGCCGGTATGCTTATTCTGGGGGTGTTGATCACCGGATTGAGCAGTTATTTTGCAATAAACAAATATCTTAAACTTAAATTGGACGACTTGTTTTAAATTTGCAGTCTTATGAGTAAAAAAGAAGTAAAAAAGGTTTCTAAAGCCCCGTTTAACGAATTGCCATTATCCAAAGAGAATTATCTTCTGATGCTGGCAGGCCTGGTTATAATCATTATTGGTTTTGTTTTGATATCAGGATCTACCGATATCTATAATTTCACGAAGATGAAAATAGCCCCGAATGTGTTGTTATTCGGCTTTTTATTTGAAATCTACGCAATTATGAAAAAGCCAAAGGTGAAAAACCCTGAAGCCTGATCATTTTTCCGACAAACACCTGATTATGGATCCATTCCGGGATTTTGATTTCCAGAACGGCGAAATCCTGCTTATTGATAAACCCAGGGGCTGGTCTTCTTTTGATGTGGTTCGCAAATTAAAAAGAGGCGTAAATGCAAAAATAGGACATGCCGGCACCCTTGATCCGCTTGCCTCCGGGCTGATGATTCTTGCCACAGGACCCTTTACCCGGAAAATATCCGATTTCCAGGATATGGTAAAAGAATACACAGGTTCTATATGCATTGGCGCTACTACCCCATCCTTTGATCGTGAAACAGAACCAGAGGACTTTACCGATTTTTCCGGTATTACGGATGATGAAATTTACGCTGCAGCCAAATCGCTCACCGGCATTATTTTACAAGTTCCACCAGCTTATTCTGCCATTAAAATTGATGGCAAAAGGTCATATAACCTCGCCCGAAAAGGCAAGGCAAGGGAATTAAAAGCCAGGGAACTTGAAATTAAAGAATTTGAAATCACAAAGATTGAACTCCCTTTGATATTTTTCAGGGTCGTTTGCAGCAAAGGTACCTATATCAGATCACTGGCAAATGATTTAGGAAAAAAACTGGGCGTCGGAGCTTACCTTTATGATCTGTGCAGGACAAGAATAGGAGAATATAAACTTGAAAATGCCTGGCAGGCTGATGCTTTGGCAGATCATTTGTATCAGATGCAACGTGAGAAACAAGCAAATGAAAATATTTAAGGACATCTCCCAAATCCCGGAATTCAAAAACCCTGTACTAAGCATCGGTTCGTTTGATGGGGTACATCTGGGGCATCAGGAAATACTCAGGGTAATGAAAGAATGTGCAAATACCATTCATGGGGAAACTGTTCTGCTTACCTTCTGGCCACATCCGAGAATGGTATTGCAGCCGGATAATAATGCGTTAAAATTATTAAACACCATTGAAGAAAAAACAGGAATTCTTGAAAAATCAGGACTTGAAAACCTTGTTATTCTGCCCTTTACTGAAGATTTTTCGAAGATGGATTACCGGCATTTTATTGAAGAAATACTGGTTAAGATATTAAAAGTCAAAACGCTGGTCATAGGCCATGACCATCACTTCGGTAAAAACCGGGAAGGAAATTATGCCCAACTTGAAAACCTTGCTCCGATTTATCATTTTGATCTGGTGCAGGTGGATGCCATCCAGGTTCAATCAAAACCATTAAGTTCATCCATGATCCGCATGGCCCTTGAAAATAATAACCCTGTATTAGCAAATGAAATACTTGGTTATACGTATGCTGCAACAGGCATTGTGGTTGAAGGTAAAAAAAGAGGTAAAGAACTGGGTTACCCAACAGCCAATATTCATATTCCTGAGAAATTTAAACTTTTGCCGGGCGATGGAATTTATGTTGTAGAAGTGATACACAATGGAATAACCTATAAAGGCATGGCCAGTCTCGGGCAAAATCCAACCTTTGGAGATACCGGTAAAACACTGGAAATAAACATTTTCAATTTTGACAAGCAGATATACGGCGAAAAAATAACGGTAAAATTTTTGTTGTTCTTGCGGAAAGAAGTTAAATTCGCATCCAAGGAAGAATTAGTGCAGCAATTAGACGCTGACAAGAGGGATACATTATTTTTTTTTCAAACCTAAAAGTTTAAAAATCTTGAACAGAAGCAGAAGATTTGTAATACTTACCAGCATACTAACGCTTTTTAGTGCGATATTATTTAACAATTTATACGCAAGCGATTTTCTGATTGATTCAGCTAAAAGTATGATTGATACCAGTTCTGTAAATCTTGCAGATGTGTATCATAACAATCATTATCTCAATATTGCAAATATGCTGCCTTTTCAACAGGCATATATGATCTGGGATACAGCTACGATACATCCTTATCATTTTGATCTTACCAAGATGACCGATACGGTAACCCTGGTTTTGGCTAACCATAAAGATTGTGGATTTGCAATTCCGGTGGCGGGCTATGTTACTTCAGAATTCGGAAAGAGAAACCATACCCGATACCACTATGGCATCGACCTTAAGCTAGACCGTGGAGATACGGTTGTTTCGGCTTTTGATGGCGTTGTACGAATTTCTCAATGGAGCCGCAGTTATGGCAACTGTGTCGTAGTTCGTCACTACAATGGCCTTGAAACCTTATACGGACACCTGACCTATAGAAATGTTGTGCCGGGACAAGTTGTTACGGCCGGTCAGTTGATTGGCCTTGGAGGTAATACAGGAAGGTCTACAGGACCGCACCTTCACTTTGAAGTACGATATCTGGGCCAGCCTATCGATCCAAATTCAATTATTAATTTTGACGACACAACCCATCATGCACTACGGTCTGATACACTGAATCTTACTGCAGATAATTTCGAATATATTGCGAAATTTCACGAAGAGGAAGCCTATTATCTTTCAAGGCATCATCGCCATGGAAGAGGCCGTCATGCGGTGCATTATGCCTACAATTCCAGAACACATTCCACACATGGCAAACACAGCGGATATGTTATACATCGTGGCGATACTATCTCCAAAATAGCGATGCGCAATGGTACTACTGTGAACAGAATATGCCAGTTGAACCGCATATCACGGAATGCAAAACTGAAACCCGGAAAAAAGATCGTACTGAAATAAGGGGTCAGGAATCAGGAGTTTATAAAAAACTGATTTTTTATCTTTTTATTTATCAATCAAATTCTTAATTGATTTCGGCGGAAATACCTCTGTCGAGAATAGCAGAACACAACGGAACAAGCAGATCATATTCTCCTTGTTTCACCTTGCATTTTCCTTTGGTGTGAATAATCCAGGCACATTGCTCGGCCTGCTCAAAACTATGATCCAGCACCTCCACAAAACTCTCAATCACATAATCAAACGTATTGATATCATCATTGTAAACAATGATGCTATTTTCTAGACCTACTTCAGTTTCTAATGCTATTGATTCCTGTGTTTGCGTACTCATAACGGCGATTGAAAACTATTAATAAGTAAAAAATCCTTTCATTTTATCTAACAAATTTAAGGATATTATCATGCAAAGTGCAAATATTACAGCCAGTATCAGGAGGCTTATTTATTTATTGTCCCCGATTTGCGTTTGATTACCTTCTTTGCCAGAATTTTTTTAACAACTTTTTTTCTGACTGATTTTTTAGCTACAGTACCTTTTGGAGCTATTTTAACTGTTTTTAAAAGCATCCGGTTAAGTTCCCGGAGTTCTCTGCCTCCATTATATTGTACGTCACGCAGCAAAGCATATATCTTATCCTGAGCCCTTACGGTTGGCTTACCGGGACTTCTTTTATAACTGTTCTCCTGGGTTTCGCCCAATATCCTGGCTTTGACATTATCTTCCCATTCTATACTAAGAAACGCTTTTAATTGTCTTCTGATTGTTTTATCATAAATAGGGCATAATGCCTCAATACGATGATCCAGATTTCGTGTCATCCAGTCGGCAGATCCGATATAAATTTTTTCATCACCTCCATTGCAGAAAACAAGAATTCTGGAATGTTCGAGGAATTTATCAACAATACTAATTGCTTCAATATTTTCACTCAATCCGGGCACGCCGGCCTTTAAAGAACATATCCCTCTGATGATCAATTTCATTTTCACCCCGGCTTTGCTTGCTTCATATAACATATCTATCATCTGCTCATCTACAAGGCTATTGAGCTTTAATATCATATATGCGGGCAAGCCGGCCCTGGCATTTGCTATTTCCCTTGCGATATTTAATATCAGGGCATCTCTCATGAAAAAAGGCGAAACCAATAGCTGGCGAAAACTACCTCGTCTTGTATTATTATCCAGGAAATTAAAAACCTGGTTTACATCATCTGTTATTTGCTTATGCGCTGTAAAGATGCCGTGATCAGAATATAACCTTGATGTTGTCTCATTAAAATTTCCGGTTCCTATATAGGCATATCTGGCTATAGCTTCCTTTTCGCGCCTGGTAATCAAAAATAATTTGGCATGCACTTTCATCCCCGGTACACCAAGTATTACTTTGGCGCCTTCTTCACGAAGCTGGTTGGCCCAAAGAATATTATTTTCTTCATCAAACCGGGCTTGAAGCTCCATAACAACCGTTACCTGTTTCCCATTTTTTACAGCATTAATGAGGGTATTTACCACATTAGAAGTTTCGGCTACCCTGTATAATGTCATCTTAATGGAAATGACCAGTGGATCAATGGCCGCTTCACGTAGCATGTCGATCACATAGTTGAACGATTGATAAGGGTAATGCAATAATATATCTTTTTTGCGCACAATATCAATCATACTGTGATTCAAAGGAATATCAGGATGCGGGATAGGAGGTCGGTTTTCAATCTGAAGATGCGGCGGTCCGATTTTTGGGAATTTCATAAAGTCTTTAAAATTATGATATCGCCCACCGGGGATTATATTATCGCCTTTATGCATCGATAACTTTTTCACAATCTGCCGCAGCATATCGGCAGGCATGGCTTCATCATAGATAAACCGTACCGGCCTGCCTTTCTTTCTCTGTTTTACACTTTTGGTTATTTTCTGAAGATAACTTTCTGAAACTTCATCATCTATATCCAGTTCTGCATCCCGAGTCAGTTTAATGGTATAGGCATGAAATGTGTCGACTTTAAAAATTGAAAAAATTTCGTCAAGACAATAGCGGATCACATCATCAAGCCACATAATATACTGCTTACCGCCAACCTCAGGCAAGACCAGAAATCTCTGAACCTGATCTGTAGGTACTTCAATAAGTGCATGTCTGAATTTCAGTGGCGATTCACTATGTGAAATCCTAATGGCCAGATAGATCATTTTATCCTTTAGTGCCGGTACCACCGGCGAAGAATCGATCATGATCGGTACAAGCCTGGGACGAACCTGGTTTTGAAAATACTGGCGTACATATTCTCCCTGGGTTTTATTCAGTTTATCCTCGTTTACAATAAATATTTTTTCATTGGATAGTTCATTGATCAGTTCTTCATAGGTATGATCCGACTTAAAGCGTTGTTCCAAAATAATTTCCTGGATTTGAGCCAGAATTTTATTCGGTTTACCGCCCAGTACATACTTCACATCGCCAATATCTGCCATCCTTTTTAATGTAGCTACCCTAACCCTGAAAAACTCATCGGTATTAGACGAAAATATGCCCAGAAATTTAATACGTTCCAGCAGGGGCACTGTTGGGTCAGAAGCTTCCTGCAGTACCCGTTCATTAAAAGCCAGCCAGCTTATTTCACGGTTAATAAATTTTGATTTGATCTCTTTTTTCAAAATTAAGAATGGGGGGTTAAATTATATTTGCCTATATATCCCTGCTATTGTTGCCGATATAAGAGATATCCAGGACTATTTGTTCATGTTCTTCATCAAAAAGAACAAAAGTAATTAAATGATCAAACCCTATACAGATTCAATAAAAATTTAACATTGGCAAAACATCCCATATTTCTGCCTGCTCCGTTGCGTCTTCATAAAGGTCAATGAGCCTGGTAACAAAAAAACCCGGCACAAATGGCCGGGTTTTTTGCTGATATATAGGATATATCTTAGTTTGTTTTTGCAGCAGGTTTATCACAGGCTTTTTTGTCTGTGCATTTTCCAGTGCATTTTCCGGTACATTTTCCTGTACAGGCTTTTTTGTCTTTGCAGGCTGCTGTTTGTTTAGCGCCATCTGTTTTATCATTACCAGCATATGCAGAGGTAACAAGGGCGAAGCTGAACATCATTGCTGTTCCGTATAGGAGTATCTTTTTCATTTTCAAAATATTTAATAGTTGCATACAAAGATACATAAATAGTGCCAAAAACGAAATATTACAGGATCATAGTTAAGTTTGCAGTATCATGAGTACTATTTCAACCAGAGAACGTTATGCAAGAGCTATTGCGTATTTTGAAAAAGCAATGCCGGATGCAGAGACAGAATTGCATTACCGAAGTGCTTATGAGCTATTGGTTGCGGTAATGTTGTCTGCACAATGCACAGATAAGAGGGTAAACATGACAACCCCATCTTTCTTTTCAGTGTTCCCTACTCCGGAATTGCTTGCCAGGGCAGATTTTGATGATGTTTTCCCGATTATTAAAAGTATAAGCTATCCCAACAGCAAAACAAAACATCTTATTGCCATGGCGCAAATGCTGATGAAGGATTTTAATGGGAAGGTACCGGATAATACCGAAGATCTTGAAAAATTGCCGGGAGTAGGCAGAAAAACCGCCAACGTTATTGCTTCCGTTGTTTTCGGCGAAAACACCATGCCGGTGGATACGCATGTTTTCAGAGTAGCCCAACGGATAGGACTGGTAAAGCCTTCCAAAACGCCGCTCCAGGTTGAAAATCAGCTGCTCAAAAATATCCCACCTCAACTGACTGGAAAATTTCATCACTGGCTGATATTACATGGCCGCTATATTTGCCTTGCCAGGAAACCCAAATGTGATATATGCGGATTGCAGGAAATCTGCGTCTATTATCAGAAGATTTTAAAAGAAAATTCCGGAACAGATCATAAGAAACCAACAATTAAAAAATAAGCACCGCCAACGGCTGCTACCATGCTTATTATCCAGAGAAGTTTTCGCCGGGTAAGAATAGCAATGGCAGCAACGGCAATGGAAATCTGGAAGATGGTAACAGATTTTGCAAAAGATAAATGCCGCTCGAGATGTTCTTTAGAACTTGTCTCATATTCTGTCGCCATTGTTTTAATCTCAGCTTTTTCTTTTTCGTACTTATCGATCTTCTGTTTCAGGTCATCATCCTTCACTTTTCCATTTACGGCTGACAGCATTTTGCTGGTTGACGTTGCTATCTCCGATTTTATTCCCTTTGCCTGGTAATATGCCCATTGATCGCTGGCTTTAAGTTGTTCAAGAAGTGCTTCATTTTCGTGATGCCCACCCATTAATGAGGCTATTGCAGCTAAAACCGCAATAAATGCAGTGGATAATGCAACATACATGATCCATTTCTCCTTTTTTTCTTCTTCGGCTACTTCATGAATTTTTTCATGAAGATTTTCTGTAGGTACTTCCAGCTCTTCCATATATTTTAATTTTTATATTATTCCGTAACCTGAATTTTTGATTGCGCACAAAAATAGCAAAATGATATACCTGGTACAAGTTATATATTCATGAATCTGACAATCCTGATTGAGAAATCTATCCATTTAAAAGAAAAGGATGATCAGAAAATTCTAACCACCCTTTCTTCCTTTGGTTGTCCTGCTGTTCGTAATTACTTTCTATAAAAAAATTATTATTCTAAAGTGCTCCTAATTTTTTATAAAACTGCCTTGTACCAATGATGTACCATTCAAGAAGTTGTAGAAATATATCCCATTTTTATACCCACTGATATCAAGGTTAATCATATCTGTATTCCCCGCATAATTTTGAATATATACAATTTTTCCAAGACTATTTAAAACCTTAAATGTTAATACATTATCAGTCAGCATCAGGTTCGAAAATTCGAATGTTATTTTTTGTGATGCCGGATTTGGATATACTTTTACTTTATTGGCAATCCAGCCTGTGGCACCTATACCGCTATTATGCAGAGGAGCTGATTTTAATTGGATATCATCAAGCTTTAGTGTAGTACCAATGTGTGCTATACCCTGGTTTGAATTATTATTCCAGATATCAATGCGCATACTGTCCGGCGTATTTCCCTGAAGATTGATAGGAATACTGAATTGTTTGTAACTGCTTGAAGGTCCTAATATTGTTCCCGTCCCCCATATCTGATGTGCATTTTTAGAAAACTGAACATAAACAGAACCGCTGTCTCCACCAACCGATGCATATTTATAATAGCCTATGAGGGTATCTATCAGCTTTGTAAAAGGCCTGCCGCCGCCAACAGGGCCATAATGCGATGAGCTTTTCCCTGTGCTTATTCCCACATCATTGTTGGATGATATTGTCGTTAATGCAATCGCATAACTACCATCATACTTATCTGTTATCTGATTCACTGTACCGGGATCTCCAAAAATGGTCCAGCCTGCAGGACTGGGTATTGAAGAAGTTGTCCACCCTGATTCAAAATCCCCGTTAGGGATAGCCGGCATGCTGCTTGTTCCTGTAAAAGCAATATCGTCTATATAAAGCGTGCTTCCGGGAATAATACCGGTCATCCAGTTGTTGTTATTTATCAGCTTATAGGAAGAAACCATGCCTATCACCACGGTATCAGGCGTTGATTTCAGGCTCAGGTTCATTGAAAATGCTGTGTAGGTTGAAGCAGCACCAAGCTTCATCATATCCATACTGATTGTGGCACCGGCTTTCTTGAAAATAACCAGGATACCGGCAGTATCTTTTCCTACAGGACTGTATTTATAATACCCTGTAAATTTAGTGGGTTGTGCATTATATGGCAAACCTCCCACAAAAGAAACATTGCCACCGCCTTGTTGCTTATTGTTTGGATTCGCACTCAATAAATACCCTCCCATTGTGTCAAGTCCATTCGAAACAGATTTAATTTCTGCAGCATAGGAACCGGAATGAGATGATGCTGATTTAAAGAAACTTGGCAGACCGGTTTTTTGATAGCTCTGCGGGTTTGAGTTCCACCAGGATGTAAAGTTATCAAATGAACTTGTGTTCCATGATTCAAAATTTCCGTTTGGAACAGTTTGCCCGGATACTCCGGCAGAGACACCGGCAAACAGACTTAAAACGAGTAATAATTTTTTCATATTTCTGATTAATTTAGACAGGACAAATCTCTTGACTATCAGACAGAAATAGATTGACAACAGACATGTTTTCCATTGATTATTGTCAGAAAACCAGTTATACTGCCTTGGATAATAAAAACAGACTTTAAACATGCTTTTTAGAAACAGTTCCCATTTCAAAAAAGAGTCTGCCTTATTCTACCACAATCTTTTGGCTGATCGTTTCATCATTATCTCTTTGAATAAGCAGCATGTAGGTGCCTGGTTTCAAAGCCTTCTTATTGAACGCAAATCGCTGATCTCCGGCTTCGGTGAGCCCTTTGTAGAACAATTCTACCATACTGCCCCTCATATCATAAACAGCAATGCTGATGTTGGATCTTTGCTTCAGAACAAAATCTATGGAAAATATATCCGTTATCGGGTTGGGAAAAACCAATGCTTTTGAATTTGCGATAACAGCCTGTTCATTAACGCCTGAATTTTTTACCAATCCTATTTGTGCAATATTTGTTTCATAGGTATTGCTGTTGCCATAAGATCCTGAAAAATAGCAATAATCAGACTCGGGTTGTCTTACCAACCCTGTATAATCACCCCAACGCACTGTGCCGGTTTTCTGACCATAATAAACGATCGGAGAATTTCCGGTTTTAATGGCAATGGATGGCGAAAAATTAAAATTGTTATCACATTCCACCACATCTACTTCAGGATATATGAGAGAATCGCTTTTGCAATAACCAATTAAAACAGACTTATCGGTATCCGAAATTCCGATGGGCGCAATAGATGAATATACATAATCCATTTTATCCAATCCGAATTCCACATATTTAAGGTTCTTGTTTCTGGTATCTATACGGGAATAGATAATGTCTGTAAATCCTGTATACTGGTCTTTGGTTGAAAACACAAAATGAACCGTATGGTCTGCGTAAAACGCCTGGGTAATCCAGTTCTCATCCGGATTGAGTTTGAATGTGGTGGTATCCTGCTTTTCACCCACAAGATGCGGTGCTGAATAATAAAGCGAATTATAGCTGTAAGTAGTATCAATGCTGATGGAAGCTTTTCCTGATTTTTCATTACCGGTTATTTCAAGCAGATCAACCAGGGAACCAATAGTATCATGGTTGCTCACAAAATACATACTGTCACCATAATCAGCCGAAAGACCATGCGGTGCAGGCACCCATGTATCGGTCAGGTAAAAATGCGTGCCGTCAGGAGCATAGCTTACATAGTTTAATGTATTGCTGTTATATCCATCTGCTTTATTGATCTGAATAATAGCCGGTGTAGAAGTATATGTACCTGTAAGCGGATATACATGAATTAAATGCATACTTATAAAAAGGTCAGTTTTAGAAATACCTATTGTCGGATAATCACCAAATTGCTGTTGGTTATACAGGTCACTTGGAATACTGTATGCATTCCAGCCATCGGCAGGATTGCCTGATTTTGAAAAAAGAATAACTATTTCTGAAGCAGGGGTATTGGTCCCGCTCAGCATCACCATAATAAAACGGTCAGCCACAGCATCATATGCTACCCTGGGATCAAAATAAACCTCATTAAAATTCGGGAATGTGGCTTTCAATGCATCATAAAATGCAACATTAGAAGAAGTTCCTGCATTGTTGGGTTGAAAAATCCTGTAATTGGAATTCATAACGCTCACAATATATCCTGATTTCGAAACAGCCAGGAAATTGTCAGGCGGATGGTCGGGATATCCGTTTGATCCGTCGTATTGCGCAATGACAGAAGGCATATTGGCTGAGGCCGTTTTATTTTCTGATGGCCCTGCGGGTTTATCCTCATGAAAATATGGCGACGGCTGACGGGTTTGCATAGGGATATTGGAGGAACGACTATCTGAGCGTCTATCAGGTTCTGTAGATAATAATATCGGATTAAAGGATGATTTGACATGCATCAGGTCAACTTCTCCTGCGAATACTGCTATACGGTTTGCCGATTTTGTATAATGGGCCGATTTTGCAGCCGGCACAGCATCAGCCGCAGACACATGAAGGCCGATAAACATAAAATACAGGCAGATACTAATACGCCTTGAATTTAGCCCGGGTTTAAACATGATCCATAATTTCAATCAACATTGTCAGAACGAAAATAAAGAATTTTACGCTATTCTGATTCATCATCAACAATAATCATGAATAACGATTCAGGTAAACCATTCTTAGATTCATCCAGATATTAAAGGTTCGTATTGACCCTGAATAACCACAGAGGCAATGTATCAATCTGATTAAACCCAAGATTATGAAAAGTTTAGAATAGACACACACCAATTTTTTTGTCACAATTACATTTTTTTTGTCATTTTTTTGACCAAATCGGTATCACGTATCTATGAAATGCAGTACCTTTACGGCTTAATAATAAACACCTCAAAATGGCAAAAGAAGTAAAAGACGACAATGCTGAGAAACGCAAATCGCTGCAGCTCACAATAGATAAGTTAGAAAAAACATACGGCAAAGGAGTTGTTATGTCACTGAACGACAGGCAGCTTGAAGGTATCGAAACCATATCAACCGGATCCCTGGGATTAGACATTGCCTTGGGTGCCAGAGGTCTTCCCAAAGGAAGGGTTATTGAAATATACGGACCAGAATCTTCAGGTAAAACCACCCTGGCCATCCATGTTATTGCAGAGGCGCAGAAACTGGGCGGTATGGCTGCTATAATTGATGCAGAACATGCCTTTGATAAAGGGTATGCCGAAAAATTAGGGATCAATGTTGACAATCTTTTAATTTCTCAGCCAGACGATGGCGAACAGGCGCTTGAAATTGCAGACCACCTGATCCGCTCTGGCGCCATTGATGTTATTGTGATCGACTCTGTAGCAGCTCTTGTACCTAAAGCTGAACTTGAAGGCGATATGGGTGACAGCAAAATGGGATTGCAGGCACGCCTGATGTCTCAGGCATTGCGTAAGCTTACCGCTTCCATCAGTAAAACACAGACCATCTGTATATTTATCAACCAGCTCCGTGAAAAAATCGGCGTTATGTTCGGGAATCCTGAAACGACTACGGGCGGTAATGCCTTGAAATTTTATGCTTCTGTACGACTGGATATCCGTAAAATAAATACCATTAAAGAAGGTGTTGATATGGTAGGGAACCGCACCCGAGTAAAAATAGCCAAAAACAAAGTAGCGCCACCTTTCAGGGTAGCCGAATTTGATATTATCTATGGAGAAGGAATCTCTAAAGTAGGCGAGATCATTGATATCGCATCAGATTATGAGATCATTAAAAAAGCCGGATCATGGTTCAGCTATGGCGATACCAAACTGGGACAGGGCCGCGATGCCGTAAAACAGTTATTGAAAGACAATCCAGACCTGGCCGATGAGATCGAAAAGAAAGTTCTTGACAAAGCTTATGGCACTGATAAGCCAAAGATTGCGATGGACATAGAGTGATATCAGAACTAAAAAAATAGCGGAGAGCTATGATGGAATGCTCCTTATACTATTATTGAAGGGTTCTAAATAGAGGAGACTTTTACAGGCTCGCCCCTTCATAAAATTTTACGAATGGAATACAGGATCGCAACAATTTCGCCTAAAAAATTATTAGGCATTGGAAGGCGCATGTCTTTAACCCGGAATTACACACGGGAACTTTGGCAAGCATTTATGACCCGCAGAAAAGAAATTAAAAATTGCGTGGCTTCTGATCTTTATTCCCTACAGATATACGGACCTGAATACTTTATCCAGTTTAACCCGGATACTGATTTTGAAAAATGGGCTGCAACAGAAGTTACTGACTTTAGCATAGTTCCACCTGGTATGGAAACAATCAATTTACCGGGCGGACTTTATGCTGTATTTTTACATAAAGGCCCGGCCAGCAAAGGTGCAGAATCATTTCAATATATTTTCGGGACCTGGATACCGCAATCTGATTATTTGGTAGATCACCGTCCTCATTTTGAAATTCTCGGAGAAAAATATAAAAATGATGAACAGGATTCTGAAGAAGAAATCTGGATACCTGTAAGGCGCAAATAATATTGGGAAAAACAGGATATTAATTCCTTTTCCTTGGAATAGTTAAAGTTTGCCATGCATCGTTCCTTATCATTTTAGCGATATAAATAATCTGGCCCACATGTTCAGAATAATGCGATATCTGACGCAATATTGCCTGCATCACCGTATGCGGTTCGTTGCGGATGGTTACGGTTTTATCAAAATCATTTTCAGTTAAAGAATTCAGTGCATTGAATGTGCATTGCCAACCCTGTTCCCAGCGTTTGAGAAGTTCTTCTTTAGATTCCTGGTAACCTACAAATTCTTCATCACGGGTACGGGTTGGTTTTTCACCATCCGTAGTCAGAAAATCTGTCCATCTGCTTAGCATATTCCCATGCATATGTTTGATGATGATGGCAATACTGTTGCTTTCTTCATTGGGTTGCCAGTGCATTTCATCATCGGTCAGGATCTGTGCGAATGATTTGTCGGCAAATGTTTTGTATTTCCTGAATTCTGCTATTGATTCTTTTAAAAAAAGCGATGCGGATACTGCCATTACAATAGATTTTATAGGAGTTAAATGATAAGCAAACATAATTGAATTTTGATAAATATATGTCAATGGCAGTATTTTGCTTATCTCCGCCAGGCGCTCAACAAAGTTTTTATAATACCCAAATGACTAATTTTGCAGACATTTATAAGCATATAACTATATGATCAACCTTAATCTTAAAGGAAAAACAGCTATTGTCTGCGGAAGTTCTCAAGGCATTGGCAAAGCTGCTGCAATGGAAATGGCCGCATTAGGTGCCAATATTATCCTGGTAGCCAGGAATCTATCTGCTTTGGAACTGGTAAAAGAACAATTGCCAACGGCTGAAGGTCAGGTTCATTATGCGATAGCGGCAGATTTTGATCACCCTGAAGACCTGAAAAACAAGATCAATCTATTCCTCGAAAAGATACATGAAGTACATATCCTGGTAAACAATACCGGTGGCCCAAATCCCGGCCCGGCAAATGAGGCCCATGAAGACGAATTCAGAATTGCCTTTAACCGGCACCTGATCTGCAACCAGATAATGGTTCAGGCGGTATTGCCCAAAATGAAAGCAGAAGGCTATGGCCGGATTATTAATGTGATAAGTACCTCTGTAAAACAACCCATACCAAACCTTGGCGTAAGCAATACCGTGCGTGGTGCAGTTGCCAACTGGGCCAAAACCCTATCCCTTGAACTGGCAAAATTCGGGATCACAGTGAATAATGTACTTCCCGGTTCTACCAGCACAGCCCGCCTTGAGGGGATTATAAATAACAATGCTGAAAAAAGACATCTTTCTACTGATGATGTAATTGCAAACATGAAAAAAGAAGTTCCTGCGGGCAGGTTTGCGGCCCCGGAAGAGATTGCTTATGCCATTGCATTCCTTGCAAGTCCGGCGGCTTCTTATATCAATGGAATAAACCTGCCTGTGGATGGAGGACGGACTGCGAGTTTGTAGCTACAAAAGAGTAAGAAGTGAGAAGTGAGAAGTAAGAAGTGAGAAGTAAGAAGTTTTTCCGGTTTTTGACCTTTCACTTCTCACCTCTAACTTCTCACTCTTCTATAACTTTATACAGATATTCTTCTTCTCGGTAAAGAAATCAAGCGCCTCGAAACCGCCTTCCCTGCCAACACCACTTTGTTTCATCCCGCCAAACGGGGTCCTGAGGTCGCGTAAAAGCCAGCAGTTGATCCATATGATACCACTCTGCAATTGATGGGCAAAATTGTGTGCCCTTGTCAGGTTTTCTGTCCAGATGGTGGCACTAAGTCCGTAAGGCGTACTATTGGCCATTTCCAATACTTCGTCATCTTTGTCAAAAGGCATGATGGTAACAACCGGTCCGAATATCTCTTCCTGATTGGTACGGCAGGTATGACTAAGTCCTTCTATGATTGTTGGCCCGATAAAATAACCATTGGCACATCTTCCTTCCGGATGGACCTGAATACCTCCTGTTAATATTTTTCCACCTTCTTCTTTGGCGAGATTGATATATGACAATACTTTCTCCATGTGTTGTCTGGAAACAAGCGCTCCCACTTTATTGGCATCATCCATAGGATCACCCACTTTCATGGCTTTAACCTTTTCTACAAAGGCAGCTTTAAATTTTTCATAGATGGGACGCTCCACAAAAATCCTTGATCCGCATAAACATATCTCTCCCTGGTTGGTAAACGAAGAAGAAACAGTTGTTCTCAGCATCTTGTCAAAATCACAATCCGCAAAAATGATATTCGGGTTTTTGCCACCAAGTTCCAGCGATATTTTTTTAAACATGGGTGCGGCCACTCTTGCAATTTCTGCGCCTGTTTTGGTACCACCGGTAAATGAAATGGCAAGGATATCTTTATGACTTACAATGGCAGAGCCTACTTTAGGTCCGAGGCCATGAACAATATTCAAAACCCCTGCAGGCAAGCCTATTTCTACACAAATTTCAGAAAGCATAAAAGCCGTCACGGGCGTAATTTCAGAAGGTTTTGCTATGACGCAATTTCCGGAGGCAAGGGCTGGTGCTATTTTCCAGGTGAAAAGATATAAGGGCAAATTCCACGGCGAAATACATCCGGCTAGGCCAATGGGAGATTTGTATGTGTAATTTATAGCCTCTGTACCTGTTTTATGGGTAGATGAGGATTCATGAAGAATGGCCGTTGCAAAAAAAGAAAAATTATCCCTTGCCCTGGGGATGTCCATCACTTTAGCGAGCCAGACAGGTTTACCGCTATCCAGGCTTTCTGCCAGGGCAAGTGTGTCCAATCGCGCATCAATAGCTTTTGCAATGCGCATCAGGTATTCCGATCTTTTTTCTTCGCCCAATGCAGCCCAGGCCGGGAAAGCTTTTTGAGCAGCCAGTACAGCTATTTCAACATCAAGGGCATCAGAATCAGGAATCTGAGAATAAACTTCTCCCGTTGCCGGATTATAATTATCAAGCCATTGATGCGAAAGGGGATCCATAAATTCACCCCCTATATAATTGCGTATTTTCATTTACCATTGATCATTTACCAACTATCAAAAAGATTTATCCCAATTTTAACATGGAAAAACTATTACAAATCTACGTGTTTTATCAAGTTAGGAAATACCAACATCCAGCAATTAACCTCAAATATCAATGGTAAATGGTCAATGGTAAATGGTCAATGGTAAATGGTCTATGGTAAATGGTTTATGGTAAATGATATATGGTCAATGGTCAATGATCAATTCAGCCGGTAAGGAACGATCATGACAAATTCAGGAATTTCAACTTCAAAAGTAGACCCATCTATCTGTTTCTCCATCAGATATGTACCGTACATTTTGCCCATTTCCGTCTGCAGTTCGCATCCCGAAACATATTCATGTTTCTGTTCAGGCTCAATAATAGGCTGCTGCCCGATAACCCCTTCCCCATCCACTTCGCTCAGCTGGCCATTGCCGTCTATAATATTCCAGTGCCTACGAAGGAGTTTAATAGTAAATTCGCTATGGTTCTCAATAAGAATGCGGTAGGCAAAGACATATTTTCCGGCTTCCGGATTGGATGCCGATTCCTGGTAAAAAGTTTCAACAGATACCTCTACGTCTTTTGTTACTGCTTTGTACATAATTCATTTAAATAGCACGGGTGCAATTTATGACTATAAATCATTCACTTTATTTCCAGATCAATAAATTTTATACACGGCCGGTGTATATCTACAAACAAATGCTATAATTATTTGTTTAACAACCCTGTAAATAAAACGCATTCCCATATATTTCATTTACAACCTTCACATTATAACCCAAAGGCTAGCCTATTTTAAAAGATGTCATCGAAATAGGCCCCATTGTCTTGTCATTAAAAAATGAAAGGGACTCTTTTTCATTCCTCATACTCAAAGCATACAACATCGGAAGATAATGTTCAGGTGTGGGTATGGAAAGCGCCACTTCCTTTCCCAGTTTTTCATAACCGATAAGGCTTTTTGCATCATTTTCTTTAATAAGATTTTTAAATTTCTCATTGGCAGCTTCAGCCCAATCCATTTTGGCGTAAAAATCGTTCCAGTTTACCAGCCTGAGATTATGCACAATATTGCCACTTCCTAATATCAATATACCTTTAGAGCGCAGCACAGCAAGTTCTTTGGCCAGATTAAAGTGCCATAGGGCATCTTTAGTATAATCGAGGCTCAATTGAATTACGGGTATGTCTGCTTTGGGGTACATTTTTTTTAATACACTCCAGCATCCATGGTCGAGGCCCCATGCTTCATCGAGCCCCACAAGAGCTGAGTTGATAGATTTTTTGGTTTCATCCGCTACTGCGGGACTTCCGGGAGCAGGATATTGTACGTCAAATAATTCCTGAGGAAATCCCCCAAAATCATGGATTGTTTTTGGATGCTCCATGGCCGTCACGAAAGTGCCTTTTGTTTCCCAATGTGCCGAAATGCAAACAATAGCCCTTGGCTTTGGCAGTTGTTTACCCATTTCAGTCCAACCAAGGCTGAATTCGTTCGCCTCTATGGCATTCATCGGACTTCCATGGCCTACAAATAATACAGGCATTATGGTTTCCGTTTCCGGAAAGTTTCGCGTCAGTTTTTCAAGGTCAGATAATGTTGTCATAGAAAATAGTCCCAACAAAGATGTTTTTATAAATTGTCCCCGATCCATAATTCTCCAAAAATATTTCAGATAAATTTACATGTTATAACATCTAATTATATCAGATTAGTTTCAATATCATCTTCAGCACCTCTTGCAGATCAAATTCTGATGGAGCCATATTATAGAATTGCATACATGTATCCGGTTGCGAAAGTAATAAAAATCATTGGCAGACATTTTCATTCAACCTTATCATATTTAAGCATATATTTACCGGTAATCCTATTATATGATTCATACCATCACTGAACTGAGAAGTAAAAATTACTGGAAACTGTTTGGCGTATTCAGGCAATCTGCCCGCATTGCCAAACAAGCAAAATCCACTCCCGGCAATATAACAACGCAAATGAGGGCCAAAGGACTTATTGCCTATACCCTTACTTCATGGGAAAACATGGATGCCATGAAAAATTTCAGAAATTCCGGAATTCATAAGCAAAGCATGAGAAGTCTTTTCCAATCTGCCTCAGCTTTTCGTTTCAAAACATGGGAATCCGTCAATCCTACAAACTGGGAGGAAGGATTTGAAGAAATAGAAAAGGTTGAATTGATTCATACCTGAATCAAAAAAAAATGAAAAAACAATCCTGAAAAAACTACAACTTCGCTTTCAGATATTTCCCGGTATAAGATTCATTAACATTTACAATATCTTCCGGTATGCCCTGAAATACCAGGTCCCCGCCTGCTTCTCCCCCTTCAGGGCCCAGATCAATCAGCCAATCTGCGCATTTTATTACGTCCAGGTTGTGCTCAATCACCAGAACAGTATGGCCATTATCTACCAGCGCCTGAAAAGCTTCCAGCAGCTTGTGAATGTCATAAAAATGCAAACCGGTAGTTGGTTCGTCAAAAATAAAAAAGATATGCTCCTGAGAATGGGTTTTCGAAAGGAATGAAGCAAGTTTGATGCGCTGTGCCTCTCCCCCACTGAGATGAATGCTGGGCTGGCCCAGGGTGAGATAACCCAGGCCCACTTTTGATAGTGGCTCTATAGCCGAAGCGATATCTTTATTTTCTGCAAAAAATTCGATGGCTTCGGTTACGGTCATGTCCAGTACATCGGCAATGTTTTTTCCTTTATATAGTACTTCAAGGAGTTCCGCTTTATAGCGTTTGCCATGACAATTTTCACATTCCATTTCCACATCGGCCATAAACTGCATTTCTACCGTAAGAAATCCATCCCCCTTGCATACTTCGCAGCGGCCACCTTCCACATTGAATGAAAAATAACCGGGGGTATATCCGCGCTGCCGGGCCAGCGGTTGTTTGGAATAAAGATCCCGAATAGGATCAAATGCCTTTAAATAAGTCACCGGATTGGAACGGCTCGATTTGCCGATCGGGTCCTGGTCTATATATTCTATGCGTTTGATTGTTTTGTAGGCCCCTTCGAGTTTATGAAGACTTAAAGAATCCTGTTTTTTCTCTACTGCTTCTCTCAATATCGGATAAACAACCTCCCGTACCAGGGTAGATTTTCCTGATCCGCTTACACCGCTCACAACGGTCATAGCATTCAGTGGAATTTTGACATCAAAATTTTTAAGGTTGTTTTTATCTGCACTTTTTATTTCGAGCCAGGTATTTGATTTTTTTCTTTTTATCGGGACAGGTACTTTAAGCTCTTCCCGCATGTATTTTGCAGTGAGCGTAGTGCCGGCATCGAGCAATTCTTCAAGGTTCCCCTGGAAAACAAGTGCGCCTCCCTCAGTACCCGCATAGGGTCCGATATCCAGTATTTCATCTGCCTGACGAATAATATCTTCATCATGCTCTACCACGATAACAGTATTGCCCAGCCGTTTCAATCGTTTCAGCACAGCAATCAACTTTTCTGTATCCCTTGAATGCAAACCTATACTGGGTTCATCCAGAATATACATGGCACCGGTAAGGTTGCTGCCGAGCGAAGTAACGATCTGGATTCTTTGAGATTCTCCACCTGACAATGATGCAGATGGCCGGTTAAGGGTCAGGTAACCAAGACCTACATTGTTGAGAAATTCGAGCCTGTTTATTATTTCTGTCAAAATCCGTTTTGAAATCTGGCTGTCTGTTTCATTAAGTTTCAGATTCAGAATCCAGTCATAAAGTTTATCAACAGGCATTAATACCAGATCGGTAATAGCCATGCCCTGAATTTTTACATACCGGGCTTCCATTCTCAACCGGGTACCGTTGCATTCCATGCATTTGGTTCTGCCCTTATATCTTGCCAGCATTACCCTATACTGGATTTTATAGGACTGGGTTTCCACATATTTAAAAAAGTCGTAGATGCCTTGTATTTCTTTATTCCCGTACCAGAGGATTTCTCTTTCCTCCGCAGATAAAAGATTATATGGCCTGTGTATAGGGAAATCTGTTTTTCTTGAGTTTTTAATAAAATCCGTAAGCCATTCGCTCATTTTTTCGCCTTTCCAGCAGGCTACAGCTTCTTCATATACCGAAAGACTTTTATCGGGAATAACCCGGTTTTCATCAATGCCTATTGTGAGCCCAAAACCTTCACAGGCCTTGCAGGCCCCATATGGGTTATTGAATGTAAAAAGATTTACCGAAGGTTCTTCGAACACGATGCCGTCAAGCTCAAATTTGTCAGAAAATCTTTCACTTTTTATGGTACCATCCGCAAAATGAATTTCCATAGTACACTGGCCATGTCCTTCATAAAAAGCAGTTTGAACAGAATCAGACATGCGCGACCTGTTTTCTTCATCCCCCGGCATTATCGTCAATCTGTCCACCAAAAGATATGATTCACTAAGGATTTTATCTGTCTTTTTTTTGGCAGCCTTTAGTTCTTCAAGATCAGAATGACCTGTATTTAAAAAGGATAAAATATCCTCCACTTTTACAATACCACCGTTAAATTCAAGCCTGGTAAACCCTTTCTGCAGAATGACATTTAATTCTTCCTCCCAGGTCCGTTTTTCAGTTTTCAAAATGGGACACAGTACCTGAACTCTGGCCCCGGGTTCTAATGTTTCTATATAGGAAACTACAGAATCTACGGTATCCCGTTTAACATCCTTTCCACTTACCGGTGAGTATGTCTTCCCGATACGTGCATATAATAATTTGAGATAATCATAAATTTCAGTCCCGGTACCAACAGTAGATCTTGGATTATTGGTATTTACTTTTTGCTGGATAGCCACTGCCGGCGAAAGACCTTTGATATAATCTACGGCAGGCTTGTTGATCTTTCCCATGAACTGCCGGATATAGGCACTCAGGCTTTCTACATAACGACGCTGACCCTCAGCATATAGGGTATCGAATGCGAGGGATGACTTCCCGGAACCGGAAATGCCGGTGATAACTATAAGCTTGTTCTGGGGCAGGGCAGCATCAAGATTTTTAAGGTTATTTTGCCTTGCATTCTTGATTATGATATAGTTACGATGGTCTAAATTGTCTACGTTAACAGGAACCATGAAAAAAAGTTGGCGAAAATTTGGAAATTGGAAATTGATTCAGTATCTTAGCAGAAGTTTCTTTCATTAAAATAATACAAAGTTAAATAAAACAGCAGAGCCTATAGGTTAGAATTTCTACATCACACGTACTAAATTTAAAATTTAACCTATGCGCAAGCCGATTATCAGTGATGAGGAACTCATAGCTCAGTACCTGCATGGCAATGAGACATGTCTGAAAATGCTTATTAACAGGCATAAATCAAAAATCTTTACTTCAATCTATCTATTAGTCAAAGACCGTGCCTTAGCCGAAGATATTTTTCAGGATGCATTTGTAAAAGTTATAAACACTTTACGCAAAGGGTCTTACCAGGAAGAAGGCAAATTCCTTCAATGGGTGATAAGAATTGCACGCAATCTTGTCATAGACCATTTCCGAAAACTGAACAAACTGCCTACCATATCTGACAGTGAGGGCAATGATGTATTCAGTTATATAAGCATTGCTGATGAAAACAGGGAAGACGAAATCATACGCGAACAAAGTCATGACAAAGTGCGTCAGTTAATACAACAATTGCCTGAAGAGCAAAAAGAAGTATTGATCCTGCGCCATTATGCCAACCTTTCATTTAAAGAAATAGCAGACCTGACAGGTGTAAGCATTAATACGGCATTGGGACGTATGAGATATGCACTTACCAATATGCGCAAACTGATTCTGAAACACCAGATATCATTATAATTTCAAACAAAAATATTCAGGTACTTTTTAGATACCGTAAGATTGGTTTTTTTTAGAGGAAAGAGTGGAAGCTTTTGAAGGGAACCCCGGTTTACACCGGGGTTTTTATTGCAAAAGATTAATAGTCGTTAACTTTTGAACAATCAACAAATCATCTCATTATACGTTAAAAGATAAAAAGCAAACGCAATTGGCACTAAATCCATGTCTACACCAGGCAGGCTTTAGGGTCATTGTTTTGCTCAGCGAAAATTGAAAAAAAATTTATCCCTGCTTTGCAAACGAAAATATCCTGTAATGACCGAGTCCTTTTTTCTGTAAAAAGTACTTTAATGAAGTAGCTAATACGCCAAGACCGTAGGTTACACTTCTTTTAAAATTGATGGAAGAAGCTTCTTCAAAATATTTTGTAGGGCAGGTTACTTCTGCCACTTCGAAACCGGCATAAAATATCTGGGCAGTGATTTCATTATCGAATACAAAATCATCGGAATCCAGATGATAGTCAATGGTTTCCAATACTTTACGTGTATAAGCCCGGTAACCGGTATGATATTCTGAAAGTTTCTGGTTCATAAGCATATTTTGTGCAAGGGTCAGAAACCTGTTAGCCACATATTTATAATAGGGCATTCCGCCTTTTAATGCACCTTTGCCAAGGATTCGGGACGCAAATACCACCGGGTACAGGCCACTGGCAAGGATATGCACCATGGCACCCAGCAACTTAGGTGTGTACTGATAATCAGGATGCAGCATTACGACAATATCACCGCCTATTTCGAGGGCTTTGTCATAGCAACTCTTTTGATTGCCCCCATAGCCTTTATTGTTTTCATGACGAATAATGTGTTTGATTCCCAGTTGCTGACCCACCTCAATGGTTTTGTCCTTGCTCGCATCATCCACCAGAATAACATCATCCACAATTTCAAAAGGAATTTCATGGTAGGTCATAGGAAGCGTAAGCTCAGCATTATAAGCCGGCAATACTACTACAACGCGCTGTCCGTTAATCATGCGGCAAATATAGGGGATTTTAAGAACAAGGCGTATGGAATATGGATTGAGGCATTAAAACAAGAAAGCCCTGCTATTTTTCTTATAGCAGGGCTTTCGTAAAATTTATAATTAAGTTTATTTGGACTCTATTGCCATTGTCATTTTAATACCCCCGCCTATTGCAACTACCGTAAATGCGCCATAGCGACCATCTTCGGTCAGGAATGCATAGTTATCATTTGGCGAAAGGATGGATTGTACGCGTGGCCATGTTACAGCGGTTGATGCTTTATATGCTGCTACCACATGCGCATAATCAGGATAAGTGCTTGCATTACAGATATATTTAGGTGCCAGCAATCTAAACATTGTAGTTCTGCGCTGGCTCACCAGCCATCCGCTGTTGATGTTGAAAATATTTGAATCAGAAAAAGTTTTGCTAGGAGAACCTGTATTGTTATTCACATACCCGGGCGAGAACAGCATATCTGTTTCACCTTTAGTTTGGGCTACGCACATATCTACCAGGCGTCTCAGGCTGGTATCAGCATTCACCTGCCCGGTACTGTAAACAACTGCTTTTGGGTTGGCACCGGTGTTTAAAAATGCACCATTACCGTTCTGGTTCTGGTCGCCCAGAATTACTGTATACAAAGCAAAAACAGGCACACTAGTTACTTTAATTTTTCTCGTGACAGTAGTACTGCTCTTTTTGCTGTCATATACAGTATATGTCAGCGTTACAGTACTGCCAATAGCAGAGGTAGGAGCCGTGTAATAATCATAAAATGTAGAATCAAGCGTTCTGGAATGGTTGCCATTCTTCAAACCGTTAACAATATATCTTGCATGGTGCCCCAATCCATCATTTCCCAGGATAGAATCTATTTTAGATGTATCACCGGCAATGGCTTTCAAAGTAACTGTTAAAACAGGAATCGGATTATCACCAACTGTGGTGTCCTGACCTGGATAAACTACAGTGAGTTTTGGCGCCCCCGGGGTATTGTTGTTATTGTTATTGTTATTATTGCCACCAGAACTGGTTTTTGAACAGGAATAAGCAAAAACCAAACTGCCTGCCAGGGCAATAAAAGCAAACTTCTTTACGTGCAGCTTCATGAGATTTGAAATTAAATTTTTAATGTAAAGTTAATTCGGCTATACCCGAAATACAAATTTATACAATATCACACATAAAACAAAAAGAGCATTGGAAAATTTATACCGGCAATAAAAGTTAATAACCAACTGCTTATAAATAAAAAGCCCGCTCCTGAAATGGAAGCGGGCTTTTATAAAAATAATTGTTCTTTGTTTATTTCTGCACGTCAACCATGATATGCATTTCGCCCTGGCCTGAAGTATTACCATTACTTTCATCCACAATTTTGCATAAACCGTATTTACCGGCTGCAGTCTGGAAGGCAATAACACTGCCTGCTGCCAGCATATTTGCTTTTGAGCTTACGGTACCACCGGCATTATAAGCGGCAGCAATGTCAGCTGCTTTGGTTATTGAGCTTAAACCAGAAAGTGATGTTGTCCTGAAGTTTGTTGCATTTTTGGTGGTCCAGTTTTGAATACCAAGTGAAGATATCTGTGAAGAACCTGTTCCAAAGCTGGCATCATCAGGCGCAGCGAGTGTGTATTGATTGGTAGCACCAAAGAAGAATACCATATCAACAAGTCCCTGATTGGCACTGGCAGTACTTACGGTATAAACGCCATTATTAGATGATGCATAGAAACTTCCAGCGTTTGGATCTGAATAGCTGCCTAACAATACAGCAGAATAGCTGTTAAAATCACTGCCGCTGGCACCAATAGTAATAGTAGATGTGGCAGTTTGCGTGTTGCTGGCATCGTCAACTGTAAAAGTTATCACGATAGAACCTGTGACACCAGCTGGTACATGATAATAATATGTAAACTGATAAGATTTGCCGGATAAGGAATAGCTTGCTAACTGAGCCGAAGTACCGCCATTTAGTGATTCTGAAATAACTACGTCTTTCAGAGTGTTCTGATCGGTAATGGTACACGCGATGCCTACACTATCGCCACCATTTGCTGTGACCGCGGTTGGAGTAAGTGTGACTGCTATAGGACTTCCGCCCGGAGGGGTGTCCGTTTTTGAACATGCTCCAAGAACTATTGTTGAAGCCAAAAGGAAATAAAAGAATTTCATCTTTCTCATAGTGATCTGTTAATATTATGATTAATTATTGAATAAACTTATTTACGGAATAGTTCACTACCAATCAAAACAAACCCCGCAGGTAAAAATACCCGCGGGGTTCGCTTATCTGATATTTCTATTTATTTAATAGCGTTCTGGAATTCTACTTTACTCCAGTATTTTTTGAATTCCATGTCTGTTTTGGCCTGATCCCTGTAAGAAGCATCTCCTTTCACAGCCAGTGTAAGACTTGTGGTCATCAGATCCACATCGCCTTTACGGGCAGCTACTACAGCTCTCAGATAATAAACTTCAGGTGTTTTATCAGAAATGCAATCTATTTTAGATAATGCATTATCATAGTCATTTTTCATTGTGTATGCCAATGCTACGTTGTAATCGCATTGTTTAGGATCAAAGCTGGCAACTGCATTGTCATAGTCACCATATTTGATATAAAGGATACCCATGTTGTTGCCTTCTTTCATGTTTTTAGCTGCGGCTTCACCGTATAATGCTTTAGCATCATCGTATTTGTGCATTTCACGATCAGCAACGCCAAGGTTACTGGCAATAGTATCATTGTTTGGCCAGGTTTTGTGTGCCATGGTAAGTAAACTATCTGCATCCTTATAATTACCTTCTTTCAAAAGAATAGTAGCATAATTGTTTTCACCTGCCCAATCATCAGGGTATTTATTCATCAGGTATTTGTATGCTTTTTCTTTTGAAGCATTATCAGTTGCATTATTTGCGTAAGAAATAACTTCTTTCTTAGTAAGACCGTCAAATGATGTAGCTGCAATAGAACGTACTTCTGAAATGTCTCTGTTTGGGAAAGTTCCTTCAAGATATACTTCAGTTCTTCTCAATTTAGGAAGATAATGATCTTTAAGATCGTTCCATGAAGATAATTTTTTAAGTGCTGCATTCTTTTCGTCAAAATTCATATTGTTGTTGATGATGGCCATAACCTCATCTTTACCTGACATGTTTGATGCAGAAATAATTCTTTTCAAACCTGCCCAGTCATCACCATTTTCATCAGGTTTTTTGAAGATGTCTTCATCTTTAACAATATTCACATGTTCTTTTTCGAGAATTGATTTTACTTCTTTATAAGCACTTTCTGCCCTTTCATGGGTAAGTTCAAGGTTTCTCTTCAACTCACCATCAGGTGAAGCATAGGAATGAAGTGTAATATTGGTAATTTTAAACTTAGGATCACTTGTTAAAGTTTCCAGTGTTTGAACAGCAGGGCCTTTGAATACAGAATCTCTAAGGAAACCTTCATTGATAACATAATAGAATATTACCCTGCGGGCACCGCCCAGTGGGGTTGTATTGTCATAATAGTATAAGTCATCCGTAGGATTTACTGAAAGAGCTGTCGTGATTGTACCAAATAGTGAATCTTTTTTACTACCTGAAACGCACTGATCCAATTCTTCATATTTTGAACTGAATTTAACGGTATAATCAAGGGTGAGCATGGATTTTTTCATCTCAGGTGTATATTCTACCCTTTGATAATATGTAAAACCACCACCTTTCTCATAGCTCACTTTGGTAGCACCAGGAACACCGGTCACTTTTTCGCCAACAAGATATTTTGGTGGAAGTGGTTTTTCCTGAGTACCATATCGCAAAATTGGTTGAAATTTTATAGAAGCATTCTTTGCAAAAGTTTTTGCAGGGAACTTACCGGTAATTTTAACGGTAATGCTATCGCCCTTAACCTCGAGGACCTGAGGGTCGGCTTTAAATTTTACCTTCTCCAGGGCGGAAGACATCTTCTTAGGACTATTGCACGCAGTCATAAAAATGCCCGCAAACAACCCCAATAAGGCGATTTTTGAAAGGTTTTGTTTTGTAGTATTCATAAAATATTGGTTTTTTTTATACTTTTGAAGTAATTTGTTTCTGGTACATGATCCTGTTTTCTTTGGCAAAACTAAATAAAATTTAATAAACAAGCTATTGGTTCATAATAATTTTATATTTCTTATCAAGATTCAGGGCAAAAATAAGATACCCGATTATGTCCAACTCAGAGATGAAAATTACAAACTCCTGGCTTATTTCAGGGCCGACAGACCGGAAAAAGCGCTTTCTAAATGCGGATTTGATGACCATATGCAGCAGTTTATAGAAATTATCAACAATATTCCTTTTGGGAAGATGAAAAAAATTCAATTAAATGGATGATTATCTCGTTCACCTGGCAGATGTACAATTATACCACCGAAAAAGTTTAACGCTTTCGGGAATTAATTTAAATATATCTCCGGGTGAGTTTGTTTATCTGATAGGTAAAACAGGCAGCGGAAAAACCACATTACTCCGTTCTTTATATGGCGATATACCTGTAAACGACGGTGAAATTGAAGTTGCCGGCTTTAATCTTCGAAAACTTACGGCCAGAAAAACACCTTTTTTACGCAGGAAACTGGGAATCATTTTTCAGGATTTCCAACTTCTCACCGATCGAAGCGTTAAGGACAATTTATTATTCGTAATGAAGGCGACCGGCTGGAAAAACAAACAGCTTATGGATCTGAGAATTGAAGAAGTTCTGAAAATGGTTTCACTTGAAGGGAAAGCATATAAAATGCCGCACGAATTATCTGGAGGTGAGCAACAAAAGGTTGTTATTGCCAGAGCATTGATTAATGACCCTTTGGTGATCATAGCTGATGAGCCAACCGGAAATCTTGACCCTGATATATCTGACGAAATTATAAGTCTGCTTCACAATATTAAAAAAGATGGCGTTGCAGTAATTATGGCAACACATGACTACCGCCTTATTGAAAAATTCCCGTCCCGAATTATCAAGGTGGAGGACAACAAAGTTTCAGAGTTTAATTAAGGATTTTTCCTGATCAGCTGAATTATCAGTTTTTGTTATCTGACAAGATGCAAAGGTTCTGTTATTTCATTAATATTCAGGTTTACCTGCCCGGCAAAAATAATGGCATTTTTTTCGTTGCTAAAGTGCTGATTCAGATATGATTTCCTCTTGTCAATTTCTTCAATCGGAAATGCAACATCTTTTAATTTTATAATTGTTTCGCGCATTTCTTTTGGATTATCCGCAATATGACATAAGGGTTCGAGACCTGTATGGTGCACCATGGCATCATTTACAATGCAATGCCTCCCCTGAAACAGCACATTTATCAGTTTTAATTTCATACCTGTGTTTTGAAAGGTAGGCAAAATATTTATCTGTGCTGCAGCAATCAGATTTGAAATTTCTGAAGTCTCAGCTTTTGGGAGCAAATTAATGTTTGGAGATTCTTCTACAGCTTTTTTTAGTTCTTTCGATGGATTTTTACCGGCAATGATCAGCGGATAGTCAAAATTTTTGAATACTTCTTTCGCAAGAAATAAGGCCGCCTCATTATTTTCACCAATGCCCAGATTGCCATGATAAAGCGCAAAATCACCATTACCAGGCATGGCTACAACATTATCGTTGGCATGAAAAGCAGGCAGATATGTAACATTATTGTAATTCCTCTTCAGCGTTTGGCTGTCATCCGGAGATATAGCTGCAATCAGGCTGGCACTATTCAATACTTTTTCAAATGATTTCAGCCTGGATGCCTCTGAATAGAAAAAATATTTTTTGAATATGTTTGATTCAATTCTGGCCAGGCTCCTGTAGTAGATATGTTCAATATTATGCATCCGCACAATTTTAAATCGTTCATTTAATGCAGGATGGGCAAGATAATGACAACAATGCAGCCCCTCAAACAATATCGGATAATCATCTTTGAGAAGGTTCTGTAAAATCTCCGGCGTATTCCTTGTGGCCACGATATAGGGTTGTCTCGAGAAAAAAGGGTCTTTAAATATCCGCCTTTTATAATAATACACTTTATGGCACAAATTTTCTAATACTTCACTTTCAGGACGGCCATACTGATAGCAGTGCAAATGGATCCTTACCCCAAGGCGGGTGAGTGCTTTGAGCCGGTAATAAACATCTATAACACCCCCATAATCTGCCGGATATGGAACATTAAACGAAATGATATGTAAATCTCTATCTGAAGTCATTATATATCTCAATCAGTTTTTTTTCTTCAGCCTGCCAGTTGAATATCTCCCGTGCTTTAACGCAATTTTTTACCATATTATTATAGTACGTTTCATCACGGATTGCCTTTTCAATACTTAATACGATATCTGCTACCGAAAGGTGAGTGATGATGCCTGTATGATATTGATTATTTATGGAAACATATTCAGGAAATGGATTTGAAAGCCCTGGTACACAGGCATGTATATAATCAAAAAATTTATTGCTTAAAGAATAATAATAACTGGCCCCGAGATTTTCAAGCAGATTGTACCCTAAAAAAGCCTTAGGGGTCAATTCTTCAAGCTGTTGCGGACTAAGCATCCCCAAAAATATAACTTTATCTTTTAATCCGGAATCTGAAACAAGTTTTCGCAAAGTATCACTCAGATCTCCTTCGCCTGCTATATATAACTTCAAGGGTAGCTGCTTCATGCTTTCTATCAGCAATTCCAACCCTCTTCCTTTATTCAGCGCTCCCTGGTATAAAATAAATTTATCCTGGTCTGGCTCTGTTTTTTTGATAGCATCTCTCAAAACCGGCACATTCCTGATGACAAAAAACTTCTTATGATATTCATTATAATAGAGGTCAGCCAATGAACCACTTACCGTATAGCAAAGATCCATTTGTGGTACAAAGGTCTTTTCTACCCATTTCCAGATATTCTGTACAGCCGGACGATGCATCAGCTCAGGCACTTCTGTAAAATATTCATGCGCATCATATACCAGTTTTTTATGCCTGATCTTTCCGGCCAGCACACATGCCACAATGGTATCCAGATCTATAGCACAAATAAAATCTGATTTTGCAAACAATAAATACCAGAACAAACGCAGGTTGTATTCCAGATAAAACAATTTCCCTTTTTCAAAAATACAGTTCAGTCTTTTCTGGCTGAAATCTTTGGCTTCAATGGGTTTTGAACTATCTAATTTTCTGCCAACCAGCACTACATTATAACCGGCATGGAATAGACTTCCGCATATTTTATGCATCCTCCGATCATTGTTAAGATCGTTTGTTACTGTAAAAATAATGCGCTTCATGGGTTAAGCTCCAGGGTTTTATTATTGATTACCCGTATCAGCCTGCGGTCTGCCATCCATCTTACGGCTTCTATTATTTTCTTTTCATCTAATTCGGGATGACTTGAAATGAGTTCTGTTATTGCCCGGCTGCCTGATTTTAATGAATCTGCTATCATGCTAAAAATGGCATCCAGATATTCCTCCGAATCTATTTTTTCCTGTTTAGAAATGCAATAATCACAGTGCCCGCAATCTTCATCCTTCATTTCACCAAAATACCGCAACAGTATTTTACCCCTGCACCTATCGGTAGCCTTAATATATTTCAGGACATAATCCCGTCTTTCTTTCTCTGATCTGTGCCGCATTTCAAGCTCCTGTCCGCCGAATGAAAGGTTATTTAGCGGCAGCCTGGCCATAAGAAACGTAATCCGGGGGCTTGTATTTACGGGATGATAATCAATTATTTTTTGCTTATGCAGCTGGTGCAGATTATCTATTATTTTTCTTGCCGGCATATTGAGCCGCCTGGCCAGATCATTTTCTTTGATATTGACATAATCGTCAAAACAACCGCCATAGGAGCGCAGAATGGTTTTTATCAGGGGTTCATAGGCAGGATTATGGAGCTGATATTCATATACCTGCTGATAATCAACCCTGATCATGAGCCTGGAAGGCATATACACCGAATCGGACATGCTGATATACCCTGCATTTTCAATCTCCTTAAGTGCTTTATATGGTTCAGCACTTACCAGCTTGTATCTTTTGCAAAATTCGCCGATATCGAAATCATAATACTGTCCGGCACCACTTTCCTCAGGGATCATCAGGAAATTGCAAAGCGCTTTATAGACATTCCTTATGTATGCCAGCGTTGGATATTTGCCCGTTTCAGCCTCAATTTCTTCAATATCATGGCTGTTAACAAATGCGGTAGCGAACGATCTTTTGCCATCCCGGCCGGCCCTTCCCGTTTCCTGGTAATAGGCTTCCAGGGAGGGTGGCATATCCAGATGCACCACAAGCCTTACATCCGGTTTATCTATTCCCATCCCGAAAGCATTGGTGCAAACAATCACCCTTAAGGCGCCACTGAGCCAGGCTTCCTGCCGCGTACTCCGCTCCTCATGGCTCAGGCCCGCGTGGTAATAATCGGCTGAAATATTGTTTTGTCTGAGATGGTCGGCCATTTCCTTACAGGTTCTCCGGTATCCTCCATATACGATGGCTGTTCCGGGAATCATTTCGAGCAGGCGCAAAAGTCTTCCGCCCTTATTTTCTTCATTCAGTACACTGTATATGATATTTTTCCGTTCAAAACTCTGTTTAAAAACGGCACTGTTTTTCCCAAATTCCAGTTTCTGGCAGATGTCAATTTCTACTTTAGGTGTTGCCGTAGCGGTAAGTGCCAGAACAGGTATTTTGGGAAAGAATCTTCGTATTTCGGATATTTTAAGATAAGGAGGCCTGAAATCGTAGCCCCATTGTGAAATACAGTGCGCTTCATCAACGGCTATCAGGTTTACATTGAGTTTGGGTGCCCTCTGAATAAATATTTCCGTTTCGAGCCGCTCGGGAGAAACATAGAGAAATTTATAATGCCCATAGGCCGCATTATCCAGTGCGATATCAATTTCGCGTGAAGACATTCCCGAATGGACAAAAAGCGCACGTATCCCTTTATCTTTCAGGGCATCTACCTGGTCCTTCATCAGTGCTACCAAAGGTGAAATAACGAGACAGATACCATCCCGTGCAAGTGCCGGAACCTGATAACATATCGATTTGCCCCCACCCGTCGGCAGCAGGGCAAGTGTGTCTTTGCCATCCAATACCGAAAGAATAATTTCTTCCTGCAGCGGGCGGAAAGTATCAAAGCCCCAGTATGTTTTTAATATTTGTTGTATCGGAGAAATGATCTATTATCAATTTTCAATGATCAATAATACACTACCAGGCGCATGCCCATTAGAACATTATCACATCAACACATTATCGCATTGCCTCAGGCGACAGCCTCTTCCGTCTGCTGGCTTTTCTGGAACATAGACCGGGCTTCGTTGATAATGGCCGCAATGATCTGTACAATATCCCACACTTCATGTATCAGGCCTTCTACCTGGTCGAGTATTTCCCTGATTTTCTGAATGGTTTCATCAATGATCTGGATGATCTTTGAGTCCACATACTCCTTAAATTCAGGTGCTATGTTATCGGTATTCGTTTCCATAAGTCAAATTTAGTAATTTAACGTTTACATTGCAAAGATAGTCTGTTTTGTTTAAAGTGAGAAGTGGGAAATGAGAGGTGAGAGGTGAGAAGTGGGAGGTGAGAAGTGAGAAGTGAGAAGTGAGAGGTAAGAAGAAATCTGAGAATTTGGGAATAGGAGAATGAGGCAATGCTGGTCCCTGAGCTTGGCGAAGGGCGGTGATTGTCGCTCTATGGTCGACAAGGCTTCCAAGGGTCTGCTTATTCAGTATTGCCACGTGAAGCATCAGGCTTCGACAAGCTCAGCAACCTACTCAGCTACTGCAGAGATTTATTGAAATAATGTCACCGTTCCTTTAAAATAACTCTGTTTGCCATTATAGTCCGTCACTGTAATCATATAGATATAGATACCCTGCTGAACGTATTGCCCTCTGAAAGTCCCATCCCATCCTGTCGGATTAGAAGGGATTCCCCCTTTTAAGGGGGCAAGGGGGATTTGCTCCGAATAGATCAATTCTCCCCATCTGTTATATATCTTCATATCATAACTCTTGATATATACCCCTTTCGGACCAAAATTATCGTTTAACCCATCCTGGTTGTAAGGCGAAAAAGAATTAGGAATAAATACTGTTGCATCCTGATGTACGCATTCAACCGTTGATCTTGAAACCTGGTTGTATTGTCCCGGATTCTCAACCGCTACTACCTGATAGCAGAAATCTATGGTAGAATCACCCAATTTGCTGTCTGTAAAAGCCTCACCCCCGGCCCCGTGTCCAAGGAGAGGGGAAGAAGTTGTTCCGATCAATTGCCAACCTGTACTGTCCTCGTTTTTATAAACATTATAGCTTTGTACACCATCCGGCCAGTTCTGGTAGCTGTTCCAGGATAATGAATTATAACCCTGTTGATTTTTGGCCGCAAGAATAATAATACAACCCTGATTGCTGCCGTCACTTATGTTGTTACAATGATCCCGGGCGAAGATATAATAACAGTCAGAGTCACGGATCTGACGGATAGATGCAGGGATGTCACGGAATGAATCAGTGTAGGTTAAATTAATCTCGCTATCCAACAATTTCATGTCACCTGTGGCGGCTGATTTGCGATAAACCAGGTAATCTTTAACATCATAACTTATTGATGCCGTCCATGTAATTGTTGCAGCTTTATTTGGCTTCGAAACCGTAACCGTCTTTATATATACTTTTTGGGGCGGAATATGATTGGATGCTCTGGCGCTATCGGTATTGGAGGCTGAAATAATGGTATCGTTTACCGAATCAATGGCTTTGATAAGATATTGATAAATCGTATGACAAATGATGGCAGAGTCTTTAAAAGCAAATGTAGTATTCGAAAAGGTATCTATCTGGATACCATCACGATACAAAAGATATTTTTTTACCGGCCAACCCACATATCCGTTCCATGACAACTGATTAAATCCGTTCTCTGACGATGCAATAAGGTGAATGGTTTGATGGTAAATGGTAAATGGCCCAAGGTTTCCACAACTGTCCACCGGCTGAATTTTATAATAATAAGATTGATCATAGGTATCCAATCCTGAATCGATCAAAGATGTACCAGGCCAATGACCAATGACCAATGACCAGTAAAAGCCATCCAAACTTCGGTACACATTGTAGCCCGATAAGTTTTTATCAGTCGCACCATTCCAACTCAGTTTAATCCGTCCATCCGTGATTCCGCCTTTAGTTACTGTAGCTAATACAATCGGCCCCGTTTTTGGCTTTATACTATCATAACTTTTCACCGTAATGGAATCTGAAAACGATATTTCTCCATTGCTTAATATCGCCTGAATCTGGTAAGTAATATTATGATTGCAACTTATATTTGAATCCAGATAACTTGAATCTGTTCCGATATTTTTTACAAGGTTTTGAGTTCCGCCATCTACGGATTTATAAATTGAATAATTCTTAACCGCAACACCCAGGTAATTGATCCAATTAAGTTGTTCGCTCAGGTTTTTACTCTGCACTTTGAGCAATACCGTGCGATGAATATTGGAGTTAATCCCCACATCACAAACATTATAGGTAAGGATATAATATTTATTGACATCCTTAATAGTGTTGATATTGGAATTGATAAAAGTCGTGTCGTTCAGATCCGTAATATCTTTAAGCAAAGCATATTTTCCGTTTGTGGAATTGAATGAATAGAGATAATATCCCCTGGCATTGGTGTCATTAAGCATTGCACGTTTCCATTTGATATAAACAGCGCCGTTGACTTCATCTGATTTGATGACGGTTGCATATATCAGTTGGGCAGAATCTGCTTCTGGAATGATTGTTGGCGTTATACTTATAGTATCAGAATAACTAATCATTCCTGATTTATAAACTGCAGAGAGGGTATAATAATACCGTTGCCCATCAGAAACTGTCGTATCAACATAACCCGACAATTTTGGAGACAGAGAAGCTTTCTTATTGAAATTGATGTCATTTAGTGAACGATAGATAATCAAAGAATCAGGCAATGATGGAGGTTTGTAAAATGCAGGCCAGTTCAATTGCGCTTTGGCTGCGCAAAAGAGCCCTGACCCTGTCAATCTCTGAAGGCAGATCGTATCACTTGAGCTTGCATTGAGGCAGGAATCAAGCGCAATAATGGTATAACAATAATGGTTCTTGATGATATTGATACCGGTATCTATAAATTGTAAAGAATCGCCTGGTTTGGTAAACAATATCGACCCTGCCGTTCCCCAGATTCCATCAATAGAACGCTGGATAGCAAACTCATAGGTGTCAAGGCTATCGGATCCCACAAAATTAATCCTGGCTGATGTACCATATAGCGCTGTTGCATTAATGATAATGGGAGGGTCTGACGGGATAGTATCTATAGCCTGCCTGCCCATCGTGTCAGACCATGAGGTTTCTCCTGAATCATACCCAATAGCGGCAATTCTGTACCTAATGGCATAATTGCATGGTGCAGGAAATTCTCTGGAGAATGTGTCTGTTCCCGGAACTGAATCAATCGTTACAAACTGACCCTTCTCGAATCTTTCAATTTTATATTCTTTAATCTTAAATCCTTTATACGGTGTCCAGTTCAATTTGTGAAGCAATTCCCCTACACTTACCCTTAGTGTCATCGTTTTACTAATGGGCGACTCGATGGATTGAACGCCGCAGGAATCTACTGTTACTAAGTAATAAAAATAGTCAGCATCTTTGGTGTCAAGCCCTGATTGTACAAATGAATCTATGCCCGGTAATAAGTTGCCCCCAACTGAATTGAAAATTTTACCATCCCTGGAAAAAAATAGCTCATTATAAGCCAGATTGGCTTTGTTGATACTGCTCCATTTGATAACCACTGTTCCGTTTGTAATGGATGTGCTTATTTTGCTCACTGAAACAATATGTGGTGTATCTGGAAAGAATGTTTGCTTGCAAATAATATTTGATTGAGAAACAAATGAATCTGAATTATCAATTGCTTTGATTTTGTAGCAATATATGTTCTTATGGTTCAGCCCAGTGTCATTGTAACTGCTGATGTTGTTGGAAAGCGTAGCAATCAGGCTGTCAGGTCCACCATTAACATTTCTGAATAATTCATAATTCTTGATTGAAGACCAACCTAAATAAGGACTCCAGTTGAGTTGAAGCGTTTGCATGCAGCCCAATTGTTTTACTGCGAGCAGCATGGTAGTATGTACCGTGGAACTGTCTCCTAAAGCACCACATGAATCAAGAGCAACTACTTTATAGCTATAATTATTAGAGGCAGCATTAATTGAATTATCTTTTATTAAATAGATATTGTTTGTATCGGAAAGATCAGGAACCGTATCTAACAGTTTATAAATACCTCCGTTTATCGCCCTGTAAATCTCGTACCTCTTTACATCATCAGAGTCTGACCTCTGGAACCGGACATCTATCTCATTATTGCTTTTTACTGTGGCGTAGTCTATTACAGGCGCCGCCGGTTTGTTATCTACCGTTATATGCAGAGTATCTGTAGTATTGCAGCCCTGGACTGTGGTAACTTTTACAGTATAGGTGCTGGTTTTGGGAAGATTGGCAGTGGGTGTGGCTACAGTTGCGCTGTTGAGCCATATTGACGGGCTCCATTGATAGGTCGCTCCTCCATTTGCCCTGAGGGTGATGGCATTGCCACCACAGATAATGGTGTCAAAGAAGAAAGATACAGGCGTTTGATAAATAGTAACTTTGCGTACTATAGAATCCTTTACAGTACCATTGCCTGCTACAAGTTTTACACTGTATATACCGGCCTTAGTGTAGGAATGCAAAGGATTTTTAAGGGTAGAAATATTGGATGCGGAGCCGGTATCACCAAAATTCCAATGCCAGTTTGTTGCTTTATGGTAGGTTGAGTCATAAAAATGCGTTGGTACACCGGAGCAGGTATCTTTCCAGCCAAACCAGGCTACGCAGGGGGGACAAAGAATAGAATCAGTCGGCGAATATGTATTAACCGTCATACCCGTGTCTTTGGTAAAGTTGAGTTTTGTTTGCGCAATTAAATTGGAATCATGCACCGCTACAGGGTAGTTGGCCGGTTTTAGCTTCAAGCTAAATGACCCGCAACTTTCGGTATTCCCAAGGCTGTCCGTTTTTAGAAATACAGTAGTGAACCAGTTATATACATTCTGGCGCGTTTCTGTTTGTGAAGACCCCGATAAAATAGCCATCCCTCCTGATTTTAAATCTATGAGATAACCGCTGTCCCAAATACCATTGTAATAGCTCCTTGCTGAAGAAACAGAATTAATATTGATCGAAAATAGAGCCCCGGAAGTATCTATAATAATTAGCGCACGATGAAAAGTGTCGATTGAGCTGGTTTCAAAATTCCCGGTTACCTTGAATAATCTCCTGGTACTATCATAAATGGCAGAGGCAAAAATCAGGTTGGAGCCCTGTGAATACTGATACTTTTTAGACCATAATATTTTCCCTGTACTATCCAATTTTTGAACAGTACCGAATATGGAATTAAAAGTGCTAAAGTTCCCGGAATTGCCAAAAACGTAAAAGCTTTTATCCGGTAATTCAATTATTGAGGATACCGTTTCTGAGTTATTGGACCCATAATCCATACTCCAAAGTAATTTTCCATTACTATTAAGCTTTAGAATACGATAATCCATACCAAAAGAATTATATGAAAGCAGACAGGTAGTTCCTGCTAAATATCCACCTGTTCTTGAAGGAATTAGTTTTACACCATGCCAATATGGAATTTGGCCGTTTGTATAAGTACTTGTGGTATCAACATAAGAGTTGGCCCATTGTAAGGTGCCGGTCTGATTTGTTTTTGCAATAAATTCTGACCCATCGTTCTCAATGGATCCTGTAAAAACAAAATTTCCTGAAAAATCCTGCTGCATGGTGCTCATTGAAGTACCTAATCGGCCGGTTTTTGTATTATTTCTAAATAAATCAGACCACAAAACATTGCCATTCAAATCAATTTTAAAAAGACTGGCTTTGCCATAATCATTTTGAAGAAGTTGTGATCCCGAAGTAGCGCCAACCATAATATTTCCATCCCGGACCATAGACAGTGAACAATTAAAAAAAAGGTAGTTATACATTGAATCCACATAAGCCGAACCGCTACTGTATTCTTTTGACCAGGTTATCCTGCCAATGCTATCTATCCTTGTAATAATGATGAAAGGATCAGGGATTACAGTCGTTGCACGTGCCTGGACCATGGAAAAGATAAATCCTTTATCGGGTAATTCTATAACGGATCCAGGGAAAACATATTCGCCATATGTGTTATAAACTTCCTGAAAAGTTGCAATCTTCTGAGCATGTAATGAAATGCAATAAAAAATGCAGATTAATGAAACCAGAAAATTTTTAAGCTTCTCAGGCATAATGTAGCGTATCGGCAAAAACAAATATAAGGTAAAAATTCTGAATCACGGATAGTTCCCTGTTCTCGCAAGTGTTAAGCGGAGCATCACTCATGAGTCAAGAATAGATGAAAGTCTATTGACTTTCCCTTCCCCTCAGTGTTTCCCGCGGTGCCTACCTATATTCCAAACCATCCCCATAAGGGGACCCTAATGTCTACTCTTTAACAATCCCTGTTTTGGAGGGGCATTGTGCGTGCCTAAATTAACAGGTCGCTCCTCTGGAGCTAAAAATCGTTTGTGAGCATATTTCTACAAACAGCTGGCTCCTCTGGAGCCATTTTTCAGCATATTCAAAAAAAATAAAACATTCTAAAAATTATTTTCACTTATAACGTATTGATTAAATAGTA